>Ga0247724_1000192_pt1 | contig 15636 bp, 35 predicted proteins | sample OKSTACKMC2E_FD_182776 | JGI IMG/M metagenome (GOLD analysis project Ga0247724, IMG submission 182776) | Subsurface sediment microbial communities from gas well in Oklahoma, United States - OK STACK MC-2-E | ecosystem: Environmental > Terrestrial > Deep subsurface > Rock core/Sediment | place... | reverse complement strand
ACCTTGTAAGTTGCTGTTGCTACTGCCATTTGTATTTCCTTTCAGTTGGTTGTTTTGCTTACTGTATTATTATTACATTTTGTAGAGAAAATGTCAAGTTTGACCCTGACATTTCTCACATTTTGAGATTAGTAGGTTTTGACCATAGCAAATCTAGTCTGATTATTAGACAAGCGAAGCATAACCTTAGTTACATTTTGACGCATTGGAACGAACTTCTCAATACGACCTGTAACACCTGTTTTGCTAGTAGTGAATAAATCGCCTACCTGATAAGTGTATCCGCCTAGTGTCATTTGTTTTCCTTTCTGTTTGGGTCTTAGTATTAGTTTAGCAGAAAAATACCAAAAATACAATTCAGGGAGAGTTTCTAGGACATTTTTAATGTGATCTTAATTACACTCTCTTAATTAGTACAAAACGGACATTTCGCCCCCTCGGGATTTTTGCGGGGGATCACTGCAAAAAGAACATGCACATGGCCCACCACAAAAAGAAAATAAGAAACTTACTTAGTTCCATTATTTTTTACTCGCACTAAATACGATATCTGCTTTGTTATATACACACAATCCACATGACACACATGCACTACCGTTAGTAGAAATAAGTGGAATGCGCTTTGCATTTTCAGGACACTTAGCACCAGGCTTAGAAATTAATTCTTTCAATTGGTCTTGTCCCATTTTGAAATTCTGAGCAAGGTATGCCATGCGGACACCATATTCTTGTTTTAATTCTACGGCTGTTTTGATATTCTCACTATCTGCAGAGAAATATAAACTAAGATTATCCATATTTTTTAGAATGATAGCAGCAGATTTTACACGTGTATATACCCAAAATTGAACATCAGGATTATTTAACACAATATGCTTCCATACGAATGCGTACTCATCGCTAAAGAAATCCCCATCCCAGTGAATACGGAATAACTTAGGCGCATTACGCTTATCGCAATCTTTCTTGAAATCATCAATCATATCTTGCAATAATGCTTCCATAGTGTCATGGTCTGCGTCTTTTAGTAAATTCCAATTATGGAGTAGAGTATCCCTTACTCCTTTGTAGATTTTTTCAAGTTTTCCTGCATAACAGACTTTGGAACATACACTGGTCTCACCAGGGCATGAGTAAGCCTTTCCACTAGGCAATCCAAAAGTGTTGGCAATTGTTGGGGTTTTTCCATTGGGTGAGACTGCATTTGCTACTTTCCTATCATTGCTGCGTTTTAGTTTCATTGGTCTTCCTTTTCTTTCATTGATAAGTCTATCATTTTTTTGTTGCTTTGTCTAGTGTATTTTTTCTTATCCTTGACAAAAGAGGCAGCATTAGATCTACGCAATTCTTGAATGCGTCTTAGATCTTCTTTGCTTTTCCTAAACATAATTTAATAATAACATAAAAATATTATTTTTGCAAGTTTCAGGAGTTTCTTCTTAATTAACGTAAATCGGACATTTGGTACAAATCGCCTCGGGCGCTTTTTACTCTACAAAAACATACCATTCAATTTTTTGATTATCTGAAATAGAGAATTCTATCTCATCATCAAAATCATCAAGCAAAACTAAATTATATCCTTCATTAGTTTCACTAATTTCTTTTATAGTTAGATATTGATCATCTAACTTGATTAGATCACCTTCCGCCAATTGGTTTGGCAGAAGATGGTCAGCGAATCGCAATTCCATACTCATCATTGTAGCAGACATTTATCTAATGCTCACTTCACCACTACGATAAAAAGTTTTAGTATACATTTTACCTGTTGGGTCTGATAAGTTATAGGTTGCGTATTCTTTAGCATCTCCAAAATCTACGCATTTAGTCCAAGCATCAACGGCTTCAAGCATGTCTGAAACTCGCAGGGTATTTACCAATTTCCCGTCATACGAAGTAGTAAGTGAATAAGTGTAGTCCATTTTAGTATTCCTCTCTTTCAATAATCCACGCATCTAGGTGGTGTTGTTCAATAATAGCATGGGCAGGGGCAGTATTCAATCCCTTCCAAGACACGCCTTCAGGCAAGGGTATTTCCAAATCCCAAAGTCCAGCATCATTGACCGCATCTATGGCTTCAACACAAGGCTGAACCATAATAGCAGGAACGGGCGGGTAGTGATTAGCAGATAAGTGTATTCCTATCTGAGTTTCAATATCAAGATTATCAGCCAAAGCCAAATCATTAGCAAAGTTAGAACCCATTTTAGATAGCCTCCATGCTTCTTAGTAGTTCAGGCTCAGATAGTAGCCCATTATCCCAAATTACCTCGCCGTCATGGTCAAAGATAATTCCATAAGGATTACAAATACAATCCTCAAAGTCATAGTCCTCATCATTAGCCCAACCATGAACACCCTTGCCTAAGCATAGGTCGCAGTTAGCAATCTGACGAAGTGCGTATTCTAATTTATCCATTTTTATTTCCTTTCTTTCAATACTGTAAATTTACCATAGCCTACTGACAAAATCAAATCGACACGCCAGCAGTCCAGCACATTTCTTTATGCCCATTCCAGACACCTACCTCACAATCAACACAACGATAGCAATCATCAACAATACCATAAGAGTGAGACTTATAGTTAGCCATTTCCATTTCATTCATTTTTGACATAATTCTGTCCTTTCTTTATAAACCCAATCCTATAACATAAATCTCAAAAAGTCAAGACGACACGCCGTAATTCTACGAATTTTTTAAAGTGTGTCTTAATTCACATTGTGGATAACCTGTGGAAAACCCCTCGGGCGGTTTGTTGAACTTTCAACTATTATTTAGCAGCGCAAGAAAAACATTTTAGATCTGCGACAAAAATTCTACCGCAGACCTCGCATGTTTTAAATTTAGTTTTCTTTCGTGGCATTTTTAATTATAAAATAAATTGAAAGAATTAAACTAATTTGAACAAGTGTAGTTAGAAATCTCATCATGCGTCTATCAATCCTAACTCATCAACACCGCAAGCCTTTTCAAATCTTGCTTTGTCAAATAATTCGTTTTTAGTTCCAAAATAAGTTGCGAAACCATCCACCAAATCCTCATAGACCTGCGGATGAATTTCATCTTTAACATCATTTAGAATTGAGGCAATAGCCTTGAAGTGTGTTTTAGTAAGTGACATTAGTTATTTTCTCCTAACAAAATAAAGGCATGAGTTCCGCCTTCATTTACTCTATCCAGTTCTAACAATAATTCGTCGCTAGTTAGTAGCGAAGGGTCGCCAATAATTTCTGAAACTGCTTCCTGATTTAGTTGAGCAAATACACCTTCAGGCAGGCTCTGAATTTGTGAAAGTAATTCTGAGTGAGTATAAACTCGTGAGATAAAATTTACCCCATTAACTGTGAATGGGTAATCTGTATAAGTTGCGTTTGTCATTATTTTTTTTCCTTTTCTTTCGTTTTTACAATTGTAGCGATTTTCTCTAAGTTTGTCAATTGTTGCGCTTTTTGTTGCGCTCTGATTAGTTCTTGAAATTCATGAAGTTTCATTATAGGTCACTCACTTTCACGGCTACTGTTGCCCAATTATCGCCATTGTAGCGAATACGATAAGCCTCATAGCCTTCAGATAGATAGACATCATCACGCTTTTCTGCGTAGTTGATAGTTCCGCCATTGTAGCGACGGGCTAGGGAAATTGGGCGATAGTATTGGTCTATCAACAAATCCTCAATTGAATAACTTCTCATTTTTTACCTTCTTTCATTTTATTACTCTGTAATTCTAGCATGGGGGTCTGACATTTTCAAGGCGACACGCCGTTGTGCCACCTGTGATTTAGATCACATTAGAAGCATATATCTGCTGTACAATGGACACGATTATGAGGACGGCAAGCGTCATGCTGTGGACCATGAGCGGTACCAGTACAACGCTCACAATCCTTATATTCTTCTAATATGGAGAAGGTTTCTTCTCTATCGCACATTGTACAAAAGTGAGTTATTGTTATTGTATTCATTTCACTTTACCTTTCTTTAGTATCCAATAATTTCTGTGCCATAGACCTCTACGGCTTTTACTATATTCATTACACCTTTATAGTCTTTACACTTACGGCAGATACTATCCCACCTATCAAATCTACTTGAACAAAACACGCAAATATTATCTTGAATTGCTATATTATTTTCAATTAGAAAATCCTCTATATTTATTACTTTGTTAGTCATTTTCTAATCCTTTCTTTCTAACTTACTAAGGTAAGTCTAGCATAGGGGTCTGACATTTTGGGGGGTATAAAACGGACATATTGGACTTTGTGACTTAACTCACATGTGACGTAAAACACACGTAACAAAAGGTACAAAACGGACATTGCCCGAGGCTGTGGATAACTCTGTGGATAACGTGCATCAGGGTGTGACCAACGCCACAAAAATTGTTTTGCGACACGCCCAAAATAGGGGTCAAAATGTCAGTGGTAGGTGTTATACTTCCAGTATTAGAAAATAAAGAAAGGATAAGTAAATGAACACAATTTACGAATCACGAAATGACTACATGATAGTCAAGCCTGAAGAATACAAGGTCTGCCCAGTTACAGGCTACCTAGTCTATTACAAGCACGATTGTGACAAAGGTCACTAACGACACGCCCACGCAAAACTTGATTTTGTCAGCCCCATAGTATAGAATACGCAGTATTAGAAAGAAAGGTTAGAAAATGAAACTTCTAAGTTATACAGCAGAAAAAGATAACACTCTTGTTTCTGTATCAAATCGCCTCATGGTCAGCGAGTATCAAATAAATGACCTACTAGATAGCCTTGTTGCTCATGGCTACACAATAGAGTCCGTTAGAGTAGATGACGGCGACCTCTCTCAACATTGGGAGGGTTAAAAATGATAAACTCAGTTCAGATTATAGATTGCTCATCATGCTATGGGCAAGGCTTGATTTTCTATGGTGATGACCAAGATTATTCAGTAGAGCCATGCGATTGCGTTTCCAAAACGGGTATAGAATAGAAATAGGAGAAAATATGATACCAGTAAAACTAACAACAACTAACGGAGAAACTAAAACAATAAATCTCCCAAATAAGGAAACAGTAGAAACTTTTATTTCTTCTTTTTCTAGCGCATTACCAGTGGGAATTGCGGTAAACATTGACGCACCTCTCATTGGAATACATCATGGCTGGCTCTTTGGTAAGAAGGTGGCAGCAGAATAAAAATAATAGGTGGCGTATAGTGTGCTCACTATATTTCACCTATTTTTTATCTGTAACCTGCATCATACACATTAGCAAAAAATTCAGATTTTTATAAAAATGGTTTTTAAAAAATTTTTCAGATCGGGGGTATAATAAATATATGACAAAAGTACTCCTAGTTTATCTAGCAATGGCAATAGGAATATCCTGGATTGCTATTAAAGAAGATCGCTTATACAAGAAAATGGCAGATGGATATAAGCCTAATGCAAAAGATGGAGATGGAGACGGTATTATTCAAGAGGGGACAAAGTGGGAGCGGAAGAAATAAACTTTGAATCTGGCATTATTCCAATAACAGACAACATAGGTAGAGAAAAATTTTGGGAAGATTTAGGAAGGCCAGAAGATAATTGGGCCTTAACACTATTTAAAGAGCAATGCTGCGATAACTGTTCTTGTAAAAAATAATTATTGACACGCACCATTTATGCGTTCTGCTTTTTCTAAACTATCTTTAAGCAGTTCGCTATACTTTTCTGCAAACTCTACAGATATCTGATCTCCATTGTCATAATGATCTTCTGGCAACGGACTTCCATCACTTGAGAGATGTGTTTGGCATAAAAATATATCATAAAAATCATTTGAATCAAAATTTGCATCTGGTCTCCAGTGCGATTGATGTGTTCCAGAAAACCAAATTGCAGAGTTTGGCTTCATATCAAATTTTTGATCTTCTACATAAAAATCCCAAGGTTTGCTTTTATCTAGTTCAACAGTAAAAGTATAAGATACGTGTGTTTCTGATCTATCACAATGTGGCAAAAGAGAAGGAATGTCTCCACTATCTAATGTATATCTAGCAAAAGCAATACCAATATGATCTACTGGTTCTTTAGCAACTTCTTCAAACTTTGCCTTAATCTTATTTTCAAGGGCATCTGATAATTTAGGAAGTTTATCCTGATTACGCAATTCGCTAAAAAATATGGCAATAAAACCATTGTTGGTTAATTTTTTCATATAGCCATATTTGTCATTAAGGTCTTCTTCACCCTTTTTCATTATATTTTCTAAAATAGTATAAATCTCAGTATATTCTTCCTCACTGAAGAAATTGTCTTCTTGAAACGGGCTTACTGGATTAGGCATGTCTCAATTATAACATAATGTATAATAGATTTAGATTGGGGGTGTAAAATGTTAAATCCAGGAGAAGGACATTTTTCAGAATGGTATTCTAAAAACGACGTAGAACAAAGAGAGTTTGTTTTTCGTGATTTTGGTGATTTTTTGTTTATTGTAAAGCAAACAAAAGAATCTCATAAAGTTTTTAGATTAAGACCATCATTTGATGGCAACATTGAAGATATTGAACTTGTAACTAAAGAAGACATGTGCTGTAAGGCATTGAGAACTGAATATACTAATCAGTTAGGGTTCAAGCACTGTAATGAAGGTGAAAGTGGTTGCAAGTGCTGTAACTAAAAATATTTACTAGCATAATAATCTGCTTCTTTTAGCATTTTTTCCTTATGGATAGAATCTAAAAGGGGCAGATTGTTTTCTGTTAATTGAACAACAATAATGTCATAAAAGTCATCTTCTTTAAAATCAGTTTGTGGTCTCCAATGTATTTGGTGTGATCCAGAAAATAAAATTGCTTGATTTCTTAAAACATTGTAGCAATTTTCTCCTACACAAAATGGCCAGGTAAGAGTATGGTCAAGTTGTATAGTAAGCGTATAACAAGTTCTGTCTAGACCTACATCATAATGTGGAAGCAGTTGTGGTTTTGTGCCAGACTTCCAAGTGTATCTTGGCATATGACTTCCAAAAAAGGTTAGTTTGCTATTTGTGTATTTTTCTACATTTGATATAATTTTATTAATTATATTTTCTGTAAAATTTTCGGTACATGTGATAAAACCAAAATTAGAATCGACTATAAAGTTTTTGCTATCAGACTTAATGGTATATATATCTATGATTTCTTCTTCAGTAAAAAAGTTATCAATTACTATAGGTTCAAAATCATAAAGGTTCATATCACTCATTACACTATAGCACCATTTTCTTTTAATATGTCATATAACATTCCATTAACAAAATCTAATTGTTCTTTAGATTGTGTAATAAATTCTTCAATTTGTTCTTGAGCAACTCCATTTTGGGATGCTTGATACCTATTGAATTCATTGATAGTATCAGTCATTAGTTTAACTGCTTCGTCTCTATACATTTTTCACCATTTTCCTATCGGGCATGTTGCCTTCTCTAATTTAACTTTTGCTTTCATAAAACATCCACATTTTCTGCATGTTTTAGGAATTGCTCTAAAATGTTCGCAGGCCTTACAAAGTTCATATCTAGCATTAGATAATTCTTCTAAGTTATGATAATTGGCAGGATTTAGTAAATGCCAAGGCTTTACTTCTTCTGTCATGTCACCACTTTCCTATCGGACACTTAGCGCTTCTAAGTGTTGTCTTTAATTTCATAAAACAACCACACTTCTTACATTTTACCATACGCTTGTTGAAAAATTCGCAGGTATTGCAAATTTCAAGGCGGGACTCAATCAAATCCCTATCACTTCTTGGCTGAGAAGGATCAAATAAGTCACTAAACTTAACATCATCTGTCACCATTCCATTTTATCATAATACGTAATAGAATATTCTCCACCAAATACTTCAGCATATGAGAAAATATCATTCATATATTTTTTCATGGTGTTTATACCAACCTTATCAGCCATATATTTTTCACCAGATATTAATGTTTCATGTGAAACCTTTTCTTGGATAAATGCCTCATTAAGGGTTTCTATATACCGTTCTTTGCCATATCGCTTTGACGTAAATGATTGATTTGGATATACCCTTCGAATACCCTCGTCAATTTCTCTGGCATCTTCGGTTTCATAAATAACATATTCAACAGATGGGCAATTCATCCTATCAGACCATGTTCGCATGTTATCGCTGTAATTATCCATATTCCTTAAAGTAGAATCAGCGTATGCCATGCGTATCATCTCTGTCGCCGATGTTTTAAGATCCGTAGCGTAAGCAATTAAATACGCCGTTGCAAATGGAAACTTGTCGCTGTACTTAGTTATGCCAAAATGAATATTAGGGTTAAAACTTTTCGCCGACATATTGTCATCTGCCAAACGCATATGATTGCCAATTGATACTAGATCTTTATTATTTATATCACAGTCAACGAACAAACAATTTTCCAACTCGACTTCAGCCGAAAGACAAAGAATATTTTTATCATACGTGCCAACAACTTTTGCGCCGTTGTAACGATTTAGTAACTGCGCCGAAACGAAACCATCCATATCAGGGGATATTATTAAATTTGTAGAATGCTCAATCGTTTGCAGTATTTCTGTTTTCATTTTTTAAAAACTCCAGTTATAATTACGTTCATAATGACAGCACAATCCTGGGCAGCGTTAATAGTTTCAATATGTACCATTGTAGCATTTGCCACAGGCAGTGTCAAGTGGTTAGTAAAACATTACTTTGATGAAATTAAAGCAGAGTTAAAGCCTAATGGTGGATCTTCATTAAAAGATCAAATTAATCGTTTAGAACAAAAGTCAAAAGATGCAGAAGATGATAGAAAACTTCTTCATTCTAAAATAGATAAAATGTTTGATGTTCTATTAGACCATATATCTAAAACTACTAAATAGTTATTATATATATTATATAAATATTATCTTTTAGGGAAAGCCCCCCTTTCCCCCCATAGATTTTTTACTACATCTAGTGGTTGGAAAGTGAGTATTATCTCTCAGTGCAAAGCCCCCACAAACCCTATTAATTACTATACCACAAACATTTTTCTGCTGCAATTAATGTAAATCCTAATTGTCCGTTTTGTACTTTATGCTATACTTTTAATGCTGGCTCCAATGATCCGTCTCTCATACCCACCGATCTTGGGGCCAGTCCAATTTTATGTTATAATTACTTTATCATGACACTTTGTGGGCCAGAAATATTTGGAGCAGATCCAATCAGACTTAAGTGGCAAATCGTCAGAGGCGATACTGCAACTATGCGTGTTGAATTTTTTGAAAATGATGAAGAAACAGCATATGACGTATCTGATTGGGATTTTGTTTCAACTGCTTATGATTCAAAAAATGATTTTCTTGATGAACTAGATGTGATAATGGGAATTGGGTATGTTGATATTGTTGCCCCTTCAGATATTACCTCATCTTGGGGAGCAGGATATTCTTCAGTAGTCACAGAGTTAATGTTTGACCTAGAAGTTACCCTAACTGATGGAACCGTATGGACACCAGTTGTAGGAACAATCACAGTTCTGGGCGATGTATCAGGGACACTATAATGGCCGTCGTTAAAGTTTCTGATAACAAAGAAAATTTGCCACCAGTAATAAAAATAAATGGCAAAACATATAAAATTAGGGGGTAGTTATGGAACATTCACTTTTAACTCTTAGTGATACTACAGCACAAAGACTTACTCCGAATGGAAAACATTCTGGATTTGATATTACTTTACAAAATGTAAATGATGAAGGATATATATACATAGGAGGAGAAGGAGTTACTTCTACCGACTATGGTTTTAGAATTATGCCAAATCATGCGTTTTCGCTTGAACTAAATGGTAATGATGCTATTTATGCTATTGCTTCTGTAAACGAAATGTCTCTTGCTGTACTTAAAGCAAGGCTGGAGTCTGGTTCATAATGGCACGGTTTACACATCCTGGAATTGGCCCAACAACAATAACCAATACAGATATAAATAATGCCATTGGAGCAAGCATCGAATACAATCCAGTTTGGTCTGATACAACATTAGAATATACTGGTGATCCAGCAATGGGGTATTACACTAGAATTGGTAATATTGTATTTGTACAGATTGATGTAGATTTTGATAATGTGTCTGATTTTGGTAGTGGTCAATATCGTGTTACCCTGCCAATTAATTCAAGATTCCATACAGACGTTTATGGTGGATCAATTCATGATGTTAACTCAGAAATAAGACATTGGAGTATTAAGGGGCATTTGTCTGAAAACTCTGATGAATGTTTACTCTGGTATATTTCTGGATCTTCTGAAGATAAAGAATTTACTCATATTGCACCAGTAAACTTAACCACAGCAGATAAATTTCATATGTGGTTTATGTATGAATGTGTTGATTAATAATCTGAGATAATACGTTCATGGCAGTTTCTAAATCTATGGACTTTCCTGGCAAAAAGAAAAACTATGCATCTCAGGTTGTACAATCACAACAAACAACAGTTGATCAATCTGCAACATACATACCAGTTCCAGGGCCACAAGGCCCACAGGGACCTCAAGGACCACAAGGGGTAACAGGACCAAGGGGAGATAAAGGAAAAGACGGGGAGAGAGGCCCAAAAGGCGAAAGAGGCACACCTGGTAAAGATGGTCTAAGTTCTTTATCATCTTCTGGACAACAGGCTGGCTGGGGAGCATACTATAACTCAAACAAAAAATCTATCAGACTTGGAATTGATAAAGGCGACGAGGGATGGGTAAATATTTGGGTAGATTCAAATCCTAAAAATGAAAAATTTTTGCCAAAAGAAGCAACCAGCCTTTGGAATGAAAACCAAAGAATGCTTAATTTTCATGGTATTAACATAGGCTCTCAAATATTTGTTACATATAACTTTGAACTTACTACATATAATAATAATACAGAGGTTTGGATTAGAACATTTTTTCCTAAATCTGCCATCGATATTTCTCAGCATGTAGGATCATTAAAATATCAATATACCTACAATATGAACGTTACTCAGCACTTCTTCATAGAAAATGAAGATATGTGGAAAAATGGTGCGGTACCTCAAATCAGAACAGACTATGATGCAGATGTAATAATCAATTCTATACACGTATCTGTGATATAATTTACACGGAGGAATTATGGCATTTCCAGGAACATTAAATATTTCGTATTACAAGGGTGACACCTATGAATTTCGTATATACCCTAAAACAGCAGATGGAGATGTTTTTGATTTAACTCCATATGTAGGCGGAGATTATGATGATGATAACGATCCAGGAACTCCAGTTGTAGATGCCGACGCTGTCGTGTTTTCTTTTTCAGAAACTAGAGGAGAGCCAGATCCTCATAAATGTTTTGCTGAAATTTCAGATGATAAGACATACATAACTTGTGTAATCAGACCAGAAGACTCTCAGTATTTAGATGCTGGAACAACATATGTTTACGATGTTCAAATTTTTAAACCAGCAGGTGATGGAATAACATATCCAACAATACATACATTGCTTACTGGTAATATAACTGTTACTGGGCAGGTATCTCAGTGGTAGATGTAATTTTATCTAGTGATGACTTAGTTGTTCTTGGTGGGCCAGAATCTGTTAATGTTGAAGTAGATTTCGGACCACAAGGTGATCGTGGAAGTTTAATTTTTGTGGGTAATGGAAAGCCAGATCTAGTTGATATTGGACAAACTCCAAATGTATTTGATCTTTATATAAATTTGCTTACAACCGATGATGAATATTTAATGATGTATCAATATGTTGAGGTATTAGGAACATTACAATGGCAAACTCTAACTAAATTAATTCCCAATACATATGTTACAAATCAGAATATTGATTTTGATACCGCCAACTATTGCCATATTCCTATTGCATCAATAGTAGATCCATCTTATGTAGGAAGCACTGATGCTTCTAACTTTAGTGTTCAGGTAACTTTTGGAACATCTGCAGGGTATCCAATTGTAAGTTCAATTAAAACAGAAGTAGTTACTCTTAGCAGTATTGAAAATTTAAAAATAACATTCTATGCCAAGGAATTTGATGGTACTAACTGGATCGATATAAGCGGTTCTAGAACAGCCAACCTTCATATTTCGGTGGTATAATCAAAGGGGTGATGTAAGTGGCAGTTGAAGACATTGGTAGTTTATGGAATACCAAGCAGCCAGGATATGAAGATGCTGCAGATATTCAGGCAGCCCTAAAAGCATTCCTTTACGGTAGTTACGATTATGACCAAACAAATACAGACCCAACACAACTTCCAAACCCATCTCTTGCAAAACACCTACAGGGTTTAGACGACAGGATTACAGATCAAGAAACATTAGGAATAGGATCTGACTATCTTACCCTTTCAGAAATTGCAGCAATAGTATCCCCAGAAGACGGATATATTGCTATGGCATCTGACTCTAATGGCGGAGCAGTTGAATCTTTATATGCCTCCGCATTTTACACAAATGAAGCCCCAACAACAGACATTGTAGATGGAGTTCTTTGGGTAGATAAAGATTCTGAAGCATTAGATACATATGTTTATGATGCAACAGACGAAGAATGGGTAAGAATTAATGATCTTAAGAATGTCATTCAGGCAAAGGGTGATATACTTATCGGCAGTTCTGCAAGCAATATAGACAATTTGGCGATTGGTTCAAATGGAACTGTATTGACAGCAGATGACACTCAGCCACTTGGAGTCAAATGGCAACAAGTAGATACTGAGTCTATTATAATTTCATCCGTGATGGGTGCGTATTAGGAGGAGATATGGCTACTACACCAAAATTAATGTATCGTGGAGCAGCAGCACTTACTGACACAACACTTTACACTGTGCCAGCAGATACAACTGCTATCGTAACAGATATTGTTGTGACAAACACTGACTCTACAGCAGCAACATTTACTATAAAGTTTGATACTGTAGAAGTTCTTTCTGGCGCTACCCTCGCTGCAAACAGTACTGCTACTTTTGAATTAAAGCAGGTACTAGAAGCAGCCGATGTAGTTTCTGGACTAGCATCTGCAACTACTGTTAAACTTCATATAAGCGGAGTTGAGATTGCATGAGTTATTCTGTATACCCTCCAGAAGAACAGGCATCTGCAGTAACAGATAATTGGCAATTAATTGCTTCTAGTACACCAACTACTGGAACTACCGTTACATTTTCTGGAATAGCAACTGATTGGCGTAAACTTTGGATTTTGACACACGATCCAGTTTCTTTAAGTACTGGGGGAAATACATATATTCGTACAAACACTTTGAGCAATCCAACAGACTATGCATGGCTTGGTCCTAGTGGAACCAGTTCATTTAGATATAATGATGAAACTGGAATTTATAATTATACTGCAGCAACAGGCGCTAGTGCTATTTTTAATGTTTATATAACAAACCCTTCTTCATCATTACCATTTGCAACTTTTGAAGGTGCGGGTTCTGCAGGTACTGGAGGAGATTCTTATCAACGAGGATGGATTAAAAATTTAACTTCACCAGTTACACAAATTGATATTATAACAACAACTGGGTATAACGCAAGTAATACTGGTTCATTTAAGTTATATGGGAGCCTATAAATATGTCAACAGTTAGTTCAACCAGTAAAGTAGCATACATGTATGACCAAGCGTCAGATACTTGGTATGCTGTTGCTGGTACGGCTAACACAAATGTTGCATATACTTGGAATGCTGCTCACACTTTTGGATCTATCGTAACTGTTAATGATGTTATTAGAGCAAAAGGTGGAGTAAATAGATTTCAAAACCCTACCGCCAGAGATACAGTAATTCCTTCTCCAGTTAAGGGTACTGTATGTTTTGTTGAGCAAACAGACGGCGGTACTGATATAAACCAAGTTCAAATTTATAATGGTACATCATGGGTAGGAATGTTAGATACAACTACTCTTAATAATCAGACATCTGACTATACCCTGGTTTTGGGGGATGCTGGAAAAACAATTACAGTTGATTCTACAATAGATAGAACAATTACTATTCCAAGCAATGCTTCTGTACCCTTCGCAATTGGACAAAGACTTGATATTATTCGTATGAACACTGGCAACGTAACTATTGGCGGTACACCAACTATTCTTAGTAAAAATTCTAACAAGAAAATTGCTGCGAGGTATTCTGGAGCAACTCTTATCAAAACTGATACAGATACCTGGGTACTTATTGGCGATTTGACGGCGTAGGTGATCCCATGCTTGGATGGCTTGGAAAATGGGCGGGATCCAAAGGAATGGGAAAAATCCCAGACCTTGAAGGCTTATCTAGAGCAGATGCAAGAAACGCAATTATAAATGCTGGATTTAGTTTAGGTAATGAAACTGTAAGAGGAAATAGTCAGGGAGCAACATCTTCTAATAATGGTAAGGCTAAGGGAAGAGTTGATACAAACGAATTACTTGATTACGAATCTCAGATAGATTTTGAATACTACTCTTGGGTTGATGAACAAAATACTCAAAATACTCAAAATACTCAGAACACAGTAAACACTGTAAATACTGTTGATACCGTAAACACTGTAAATACTGTTAATACAGTAAACACCGTAAACACTGTTGACACAGTACCAACATGTCAATATAGTTATGGAGAATGGACATCGTTAGGTACAAGAGTAGAACAGACTTGCAATGGATCCATGCTAACTGTTACAAGCGGTCAAGCAGAGGCAAGATTTTTGGTTGATTCTGGAAATAATCTTGTTTTATTCCCACCAGAGGGATGCGGTCCTGCAGTTGAGACTAGATGGATAGGTACTCCAGAAACTACCACAACGGAAGATTGTTATTACTGTACATGTGAGGTTGATACAGTTAATACAGTAAACACGGTTGATACCGTTGATACAGTAACCACTGTTAACACTGTTAACACTGTTAACACTGTAGATTCTGGCCCTGGATATTGTAGATCAGAAGTTAAGCAGGATGGAATTGGTGCATGTAGTTCTGGACTTGCAACTTATACAGTTTGTTATTCTAATTCAGACTTTACTGGAAGTGTAACTTATTCAGAATGGACTGAATGCTATGAGTCAGGTGTAAATACACAAAATACAGTTAATACTGTTAATACAGTTAATACTGTTAATACAGTTGATACTGTTAATACAGTTGATACTGTTAATACAGTTGATACAGTAAATACTGTTGTTAATATTCAAGATACCGTTGATACTGTTAATACGGTAAACACAGTTGACACAGTTAATACAGTAAATACTCCATGCGGACAAGAATGGTATAACTTTACTGGAAATCTTACAGAATGCTGTGGTTTGGGAGAAAGAGATCAATTAATAGATTGTAATGGAGTAGTTCTTGAAACTGTTATTAGTTGTATTGATACATGTCAAAATACACAAAATACTCAAAACACCCAAAACACTCAAAATACTCAAAACACCCAAAATACAGTTGATACTCAAAACACTCAAAACACCCAAAATACAGTTGATACTCAAAACACCCAAAACACCCAAAACACCCAAAATACAGTTGATACTTTTGTTAATATTCAGGATACAGTTGATACCCAAAACACACAAAATACAGTTGATACTGTAGATACTCAAAATACAGTT
>Ga0247724_1000190_pt1 | contig 15847 bp, 16 predicted proteins | sample OKSTACKMC2E_FD_182776 | JGI IMG/M metagenome (GOLD analysis project Ga0247724, IMG submission 182776) | Subsurface sediment microbial communities from gas well in Oklahoma, United States - OK STACK MC-2-E | ecosystem: Environmental > Terrestrial > Deep subsurface > Rock core/Sediment | place... | reverse complement strand
GACGCAAGTTCGACGAACTCGCCAAGTCGGGGTTTGGGGAGCAATGGAACCAAAAACCAACGTAAGCCTTACCACCTCCGCTCAGAGCCTTCTTCCTAGGCAATTCCCTCGATTGATCTTCCGTACTTTTCGAAAGTATTGCTTACGGCAATGTGCATCCGAGTTAATGTGGCCCAACACCACAATCTAGGAGCTGAACAATGAGCCAATCTGACCCGCAACACCCATCCCGCCGCATGCTGCTCAAGCGCGGAGCTGCCCTTTCCACATTGGCGATTACTGGAGTGGCCGGGTTAACTGTGCCTTCAGTGTCTTTTGCCGCAGCGCTTAGCAAAGAAGAGCGAGATAAAATGACGCCGGATGAGGTCATTGAAAGCCTGAAATCTGGCAATCTGCGTTTCCGTGAAGGCAAAATGCAGCAGCATGACTATTTGGCGCAAAAGCGCGCCAGTCAAAAGGGGCAGTATCCGTCAGCGGTAATTTTAAGCTGTATTGATTCGCGCGCTCCGGCGGAAATCCTGCTGGATGCCGGTATTGGTGAAACGTTTAACTGCCGTGTGGCTGGCAATGTGGAAAACGAAGACATTCTCGGCAGCATGGAATTTGCCTGTGCTCTGGCAGGGGCCAAGGTAATAGTGGTGATGGGGCATACCTCCTGTGGTGCGGTGAAGGGTGCCATTGCCAACGCCGAACTGGGAAACCTGACTGGATTGCTGAGCAAAATTAAACCGGCAATTACTGAAACGGCATACGCAGGTGAGCGTACGGCTGACAACTATGACTTTGTCGATTCCGTTGCCCGCACCAACATCAAGATGACGCTGGCCGATATCCGTCAACACAGCCCCACCCTGAATAAGCTCGAGCAGGATGGGAAAATAAAAATTGTAGGCGCTATCTATAAGCTTGTGGGTGGAGAGGTTGAGTTCTTTACCTGAGAATAAATAACCGTCAGCCTGGGCATGGCCGCTTTCGATCACAAACAGCTACAGGTCTTCCTCTGGATTACGCAGTGGCCGTAGCTCACCTCGGGCGACTTCTTCCGGTACCGCGAAGGAGTACCGTCCCAACATATTGATATGCTCGAAGATCAGCGGCGACAGCCGAACCAGATCCTCTTCCTGCACCGGGTAGCCGTGCTGCTTTAGCCGTTCCACAGCTGCCGTCATGTAGAGGGTGTTCCACAGCACGATGATGTTCACCACCAGGCCCAAAGCACCGAGTTGATCCTCTTGACCTTCGCGATAGCGCTGGCGAAGCTCGCCGCGTTTGCCATGGAACACGGCACGGGCCAGGCTGTGCCGACCTTCGCCTCGGTTCAGTTGGGTCAGGGTGGCGCGGCGCTTGGACTCATCATCGATGTAGGTCAGTGTGTGCAGGGTTTTCTCGATCCGCCCAAACTCTGCCAGCGCTTGGGCCAGGCGGGTCGGACGATCTCCCGTTTGCAGCGTGCGCATGATGCCGGTCGCCGGCACTCGACCGAGCTTGAGTGAACCAGCTAGGCGTAGTAGGTCATCCCAGTGTTCCGCGATCAGGTCGAGCTTGACCGACTGCCGGGCGAGTCCGTTGAGCTTGCCGTAATCCGCTTCTGGGCGTGTGCGCCAGAAGCGGGTGCCGCCGACATCGGCCAAGCGCGGGCAGAAGTGATAACCGAGCAAACGGAACAACCCGAACACCACATCGCTGTAGGCACCGGTATCGGTCATGATTTGTGTGGGCTGCAATTCGGTCTGTTGTTCCAGCACAACCGCAAGCAGTACCAGGCTGTCGCGCAAGGTGCCGGGTACTGTGATGGCGTTCAGGCCGGAGAACTGGTCGGAAATCAGGTTGTACCAGGTGACGCCCGGCCGGTACCGAAGTATTTCGGGTTGGGCCCAGCATGCACGGTGCGCACTGGTACGACGAAACGCATGCCATCGGCGGAGGCCACTTCGCCGCCGCCCCAGATCTGAGCCAGCTCCAGTTGGCTTTGCGCCGACACCAGAATGGCGTTGGCTGCTGACAGGGTGTCGTCACGGAGATAGTTCTGGCTGACCCACGACAGCCGATCACGGCGCAGCGCTTGGTTATCGTTGCGGATCAATGGCTCCAGGCCGGTGTTACAGGCGCCTCCCAGCAGCACGGCGCACAGACTTGTCACCAGGTTGTCGGCCCGCGTATTGCGTTCGGATACATGGGTGAAGGCCTCAGCGAAGCCGGTACGGGCCGCGATTTCCAATAGGATTTCCGGCAGATCGACACGCGGCATCAAGTCGGCCACTGCTGCACGCAGTTGCAATAGCGAGTTTGGCTCCTCCAACTTGTCCAGCGCCCCGAGGGACAGCTCGGTTTTACCCTCTGCGCTCTCACTTAGCTGGATGGCCGGGTTGTCGGGAAGTCGGGCGGCAACCGCCTGCCACGTTGAATCCAGCTCAGCAGACAAAGCGTCCAAAGTGGTTTTGGCGTCGATGGTCAAGCCCAGTGAGCGGCAGATGATCGGTCGCGCCGACAGCCATTCTGCGCCATCGAGCAGACCGATACGCGGGTCGGCATAGCGCCAACTGGGTGCAACAAAGACATCGCGGCGGCGTAGGGCCGTGCGTAGTGCATCGAGCGTGCAGAAGACATAGGCGCCCATGTCGAGGGAGCCATCTTCGCGGGTGATGTGGTTCTGCCAGGCCTTGGCAACAATCTCCTGCGGCGCGTCATCCTCGGGCTTCCTGCGAGGTAGATTCAGTTGCAACCAGTCCAGACTAGCCGCCACCCCCTTGCCGGCGGGACTGAAGCCGAAGCGAATATGTTTCAGAAGATCGGGAAGGAAGCGGCGCACACTGCGGTAGCGCTCCTCCAGGGCGAGGTAAAATACATCGTTGGCCGGACGGATCAACGCAGTGACCTCTTCCAGGGCTTTCTCCAGCCTGACACGTGGCAGGTCGTTGAACAGCTGGGAACGGACGTTGTCATCGCTGATCGAGCTATCCAGCACGACCTTGCACGCAGCAGCGAGTGTTGCCGCCGAGCGATCCAGGTCTTTTAGGCTACGCAACCGGGCTTTCTTGTCAGCCTTCTCCGCATTGTTGAAAATATCACGTAGTAGCGCCTCCAGAACTTCCAGCGCATCGTCGTGCGCACTGGCTTCAAGGGAAACCGCGAACGCCACCAGCGTCGCCAACCGGCGCGACGCCGGCAGTCGATTGATGGCCGTGACCTTGGCCGTGTTGGAAAAGCGGGCCAGGGCTGCAATACGGCTGGGCGGGATATGTGCAGCCGGCGGCAAGGCGATACCCAACCCACGCACATCATCCAGCCGACGCAGCGCCCGAATCAGAGCAGGGCCACTGACCATCACCGGGCCGGAGCGTAGTTGATCCAGCCGGGAACTGCGGTTGCCTTCAGCCACCAGAAGCAAGTCTTGTAGGTGTTGTCTCTGTTCCTCGGTCACGCTGCGGCCTAAGGTGTACCAGAGGCGTTCTTCAACGCGGCTACGCAGTTGGGCAATGAAACGCTCTAACTGGGAAACCCCAGGCAATAGGACTTTCTGTGTGAACAGCCATGAGGCGGCTCGTTCAAACAGCACACCAGGCCGATCTGTGCCTGTCCAGCAGAGGGCATACAGCCAGCGGCTCAAACGAAAGCCGATGCCAGGGTCTGTAAAGTGGCGATAGCCATAGCGCTCTTGAATATCGGCCGTATGTATCCAGCGACGATGATCGCTGTAACGCGCAAGACAGTCAGGGTCGGCGATTGCCAATTGCCGACAAAGTACATGCAGGACTTCCACCGGCACAGCAACGGGCTTGTCCGGCAAAACACCCACGAAGCGAACGGTAGTCAGCAGAACGGCATAGCCCAGGCGGTTATGGTTGCCGCGTAGTACCTGGACGGCTTCACGGTCTTCATCGCTCAGGTGGAAGTAGCGCTCCAGTTCATCACGGCTGGGTGCCTCGATGTAGCGACCAAAGCCGTCGCGCTGCTCCTGGGTCAGAAAGCCGACCGGCATGGATCACAGTACCTCGGCGCAGAACACCGCGGGGGTGACAATCCGCGTGCGTTCGATATGCCCGCGCTGCAAGAGGCCGGCGCGGCGATCACCGGTCACCAGATAGTCCGCATTGCCCGCCAAGGCCATGGCCAGCAGAAATGAATCATCCGGATCATCGGCTTCAACCTCGATGACCAAGCGCTCCAATACTACTGCGCGTTGCAGGTTGTTGATCATGGCTCCGACTTTGGCAGGCTGCAGGATGGCCTGAAGCTTGGGGTATCGACTAGCGCGCCGAATCTCATCGAGCTGTGCCCGTGAGGTTACTACCTCGAAGCGAGCCGAACGCCAGGCCCGATAGATCACATCAGGGGCCCCATGCGGTGAGATCAGCGCGCTGAATAGAATGTTGGTATCCAATACAACCCGCATCAGCGTTTACGTGCCCAGTCGAGCGCTTCATCAACCGCGTCGGTCAGCTCTGCCTCACTTAGATGGACGTTGAAAGCCTTGGCCTGTTCAGCGCTCAGTTCCAGGATGTGTGCCCGCACCGCCTCTTCGATGAAGCGCGACAGGTCGCCCTTACGGCCACCGCCTTGGCTGGCCAGAAACATGCGAAGCGATTGGTCGGTGTCGGTAGAGACGGCGACGTTCCAGCGAGTGGTGTTCATGACTTCTCCAATAACAGGTGTTTGTGTGTTTATACACCCGTTCCTTGCCGCTTCGCAATGGTTCGATAAAACCCTCGTTTTATAGAACTTTAACGGAAGACCAGCCCTGCTCTGAGTTAAGCCTCATTATGGTTTTAAATACTGGTATCGTTAATCAAGGTTCTATTTTCAATTTATCTGTTGAGTAAACGGTACTTCTGATGAAAATTGGCTATGCGCGGGTGAGTACTCGGGATCAGAACGGGGATGTAAGCCGGAACCCCAGAAATTTCCGTCACCCTAGTTGGGTGGGCTCAACACTCGTGTCACCAGCTACCTTCTGGAGAATCGAGCTCGGCCATCCCTCCCTGGACGGGCATCGCTCGACGATGTTCAACGGCTCCCTCACGGGGCCGTCGTTTTGTGGGGGCTATTCCATCCACAAGTCGTCGAGGTTCTTGAAGTTCCAGAGCGTCGGGTCTTCGGGGCCAGTGATACTGTCCTTGCAACTCGTGGCCGCCAGGTCGATGGTCTGCATCGGGATCGGCTCTCTCGAGCGTAGCGAGAAGAACACGCGAACCTTGGGAGTCAGCAGTGATTCCATTCCCGGCTCAACGACAACGGCCAGACGCTGAGAGGACAGGCGAACCAAGGAGCCGACGGGGTAGATGCCCACGGCCTTGACGAAGGCGTGGAAGATGCGTTTGTCGAAATGGCCCTCCCACTTGGCCATCTGCCGCATCGCCGCGGACGGGTCCCACGGCTTTTTGTAGGCTCGCTCCGACGTCACGGCATCATAGACGTCGCAGATTGCGCCCATGCGGGCCAGGAGTGAAATGGCGTCACCGGCCAAGCGATCCGGGTAGCCGGTTCCGTCGATCTTCTCGTGATGGTGCAGGGCAATGTCCACCACCCCGGGCTCGGCCCCGCCTGCGCGCAGCATCTTTGCGCCCTCCACAGGGTGGCGCTTCATGATGGCGAACTCGGCATCGGTGAGCTTGCCTGGTTTGTTAAGCACTTCCAGCGGCATCGCGGCCTTGCCTAGGTCGTGCATCAGTCCGCCGATGCCAGCCAGGCGCGTTTGCTCCTCGTCTAGATCGAGATGCCGGGCCAGCGATAGCATCAGGGCGCAGACGGCAACCGAGTGCAGGTAGGTGTAATCGTCGTGCGTTTTGATGCGTGCGACGCTGATGAGGGCATGAGGTTGGCGCAGCACCGAGGCAGCGATTTCTCCGACCAGCGGCAACGTCGTGCTTGGGTCGACGGCCTTGCCAAGCCGGGCTTCCTGGAACATGTCCATGACTTGGGACTTGGCCGCAAGACAGAGTTTCCGTGCATAACACATTTCGCTCTCCATTGAGGTTGCGCCGTCACTTTTCTTGCTTAGTGGACTAGACGGCAGAGATTGCTCCTCCGACAATTCTCTGGGCTCTGGGCTCTGGGCTCTGGGCTCTGGGCTCTGGGCTCTGGGCTCTCTGGGCTCTCTGGGCTCTCTGGGCTCTCTGGGCTCTCTGGGCTCTCTGGGTCGACTTGGCTTTTGGCCAAGTCGACCCAGACCTCCCCGACGCCACATTCTCGAATGGCAGAGAGATCCTGAGGCTCGGTCAGCAGGAAGCTGCCGCGCCAGAATGGGTGTCGAACCCAAGAGCCGGCGAGCTTGTGGATGTACATGCCGAGACGAAGCTCGGATACGGGAATGCGTTTTACCAACTTATTTTCCTTTCTGAGTTGGGTGGTTAGGCGTGCGCCGAGGCTGGCACCCAGCGGTAGAGCGGAGGTAAGGTCACGCCAAGATTCTTGGATCAGCCGGAACCGCCGAAATTTCCGTCAGCCGATCAACATGGCTTTGTCTCGCGCTCGGTCGATGCGTTCCTGCATCGCCTGCATGACTTCTTCGTGGGTGTACGACTTGGCGTTGGGGTCGTCGGCCTCTCGGAGAGCTTCCTCGACCTCGCGGGTCATCCGCGCATATTCTTCCGGCCACAGCGCTTGCTCCATGCGCAGCGACGCCTGCCCAAGCAGGTGCAGCAGGCCGAACAGCCGCATGTCATTGGTGGCGACGACGTGCTCTCGAATCCGCTCCTGGATCACCTCGCAGGCCCGATGCGCCTCTGGCGTCGCCGTGCCCTCGTAGCCGGCTGGGAGTTCTGCTTCTTCAGCGATTCGCGCCCAAGCGATAGCCAGCGCCTCGATGGTGGACAGGTTCATTTGCTCATCCACTTGCGCAGCAGACGCTTTTTCAGGGAGGCGCGCTCTTGCGGATTGCGTCCCTTGTGGTTGGCAATGCGATCCGCCGTGGCGGCCTGGCGCTTGATGGGCCAGTAGGAGCGGCCATCCTTACCCATCGACCAGACGTTGCTGACCTGGTTTTCCAGTAGAGGCAGATGGGCGCATAGAGCTTCCGGCGACGCGCTGGCCAGCGCGGTGCGCTCGTGGGTTCGCCAGCGCTGATGCCAGAGTTTCTTGTCCTCGCGCTCGCTACGGCAGGTCGTGTGCCCAACGATGGGCGTTTTGCGGCGGCTGCGGCTCATGATGTGGTTGTCTCCAAGAACATTCAGGACAGGCTTTCTGGGTAGAGCGCCGTCAACCGGGACAGGGTTTCTTGCACTTGTTCCAGCGAGGTCATCAGATGATCAACCTGATCCTGAAGATCCACGGCGAGATCAAATAGCTCAGCCACTCGGCTGCGTGATCTCTCGTTGAACGCGGCCATTGCCAGTTGATGCAGCTTCAACAGGTCGGTGCGCAGTTGCGGAGGTGCGCCGTCTGCGCTGTCATTCAAATCGCCGCGCAGCACGTCCACGGCATCGACTGCACGCAGCAGTGCCGTGGTATCGAAATTCTCGGGAGTCAGTTCGTCCCATTCGTCGTCGGTGATGCGGGCTGCCATCAGGAGGGCTCCGATTAAGCGGTTGCGAGCGTTAGATGCCCGATCGGCTCGGCTGCTGGCCGTACCTTGATTTCGATGTCGTAGCCGAGGCGATTCAGACAATCCATCAGCTTGCGTTCGGATAGATTGGTGAAGTCGCCGCGCATCATGCCCGACACCTTCGGTTGCGGGATGCCCATGCGTTTGGCCGCCGCTTGTTGAGTCAGCCCAAGGGCGCGCATGGCCCTCCTGATCTCGACCACCAGGCCGGTCTTGATCTTGAGCTTTTCAGCGTCAGGCAGTCCAAGGTCGGCAAAGACGTTGCCCGAGCTGCGCTGAACCTCGACGCCTTCAATGATTCGTTTTTGCATTTCGTAGCTCCTGTGCCAATACCTCGGCCACCTTCAGCCGAGCGCGGATGATGTCCATGTCGGCCTTTGGCGTGGCGATTCCGCTCTTGCTCTTCTTCTGGAAGCAGTGCAGGACGAACACCGCTTCCGCAAACTTGACCGTGTATACCGCTCGATAGGTGCCGCCGGCATCGTCTTCGACGACCTCCAGCACGCCGGCACCACCGAACCCCTTGAGCACCTTTGCTGCGTCATCCTGATCGCCTATCTGCGCCAACGAGAGCGCGTAACCGAAACGGCGACGCACGTCGGACGGCAACGCCATCAAATCCTTGTGGCTGCTCGCGATCCATTCGAGCGGTTTTTCTTTGTTTGTCATGACGGAATTTTATACCTGTTCAGGTAATGATGTAAACGCGGCAACCTCAAGGAGGTGTCGTAAAACATTTGTTTTGCGACAGGCTGTCAGCCGCCGCTGTGCTACCTGTGCAACACCCCCTCAAAAATGTACGGAAAACTCTATCGCTATTCACTATTATGCGGAAACCTGTTTTTGATGGTTATCCGCCTATGTTGGTTGGCTACATGCGCGTGTCGTCGGACTCCGACCGCCAGAGCACGGACTTGCAGCGCGACGCGCTGCTCGCCGCCGGCGTCGATCCGCGTCACCTGTTTGAGGATCGTGCCTCTGGCGCGAAGGATGACCGTGCCGGCTTGGCGCGGGCGCTTGAGTTCGTTCGAGCCGGCGATGTGCTGGTGGTGTGGAAACTCGACCGGCTCGGTCGCTCGCTGTCGCACCTGCTCGCCATTGTGACTTCGCTCAAGGACAAGCGGGTGGCGTTCCGCTCGCTGACAGAGAACCTGGACACTACGACGCCCTCGGGCGAATTCCTGTTCCAGGTGTTCGGTGCGCTCGCGCAGTACGAGCGCGCCTTGATTCAGGAGCGCGTCGTCGCGGGCTTGGCCGCCGCACGCAAACGCGGCCGGATCGGCGGCCGGCCGCAGGCGATCACTGGTGAGAAGCTGGACGCCATCGTCGCCGCGCTCGATGGCGGCATGTCTAAGGCGGCGGTGTGCCGCAACTTCAATGTCAAGCGCACTACGTTGATCGAAACATTGACGCGAGCAGGTTGGCGTGGTGCGGGAAGGACGGTCGATGAGCAACAAGAATAAGCTACTCACCGTCTTTTCTGACGCAGAGCAGGAAGCCTTGTACGGCCTACCGGACTTCGACGATGCTCAGCGGCTGGAATACCTGGCGTTGGCCGAATCTGAACTGGCGTTCGCCAGCAGCCGGCCTAGCCTGCAGGCCCAAGTCTATTGCGTCTTGCAGATCGGCTACTTCAAGGCCAAGCATGCTTTCTTCCGCTTCGATTGGCATGAGGTCGAGGACGATTGCGCCTTCGTGCTGAGTCGCTATTTCCACGGCGAAGCGTTCGAACGCAAGGCGATCACCAAGCATGAGCACTACAGCCAGAGGGGTCAGATCGCCGAACTGTTCGGCTACCGGTCGTGGGCGGCTAGCTTCCTGCCGCAACTGGCACAGCAGGCTGAACAGATCGTGCGGCGCGACGTAATGCCAGGATTCGTGGCCGCCGAACTGATCGTTTGGCTCAGCGAGCACAAAATCATCCGGCCCGGCCACACCACCTTACAAGAGCTGGTCAGTGAAGCCCTGTCCACCGAACGCAGGCGCTTGGGCGGCTTGCTGGCAGAAGTGTTGGACGAATCGGCCAAAGCTGCGCTGGGCCAGCTCCTGGTGCGTGACGACACCCTGTCTCAACTGGCAGCGCTCAAGCAGGACGCTAAAGATTTCGGCTGGCGTCAGATGGCAGGGGAGCGCGAGAAGCGCGCCACGCTGAAGTCCTTGCACGGGATCGCCAAGGCGCTGCTGCCCAAGCTCGGCATCTCGCAGCAGAACCTGCTGTACTACGCGAGCCTGGCGAACTTCTATACCGTCCATGACCTGCGCCACCTGAAGGCGGAGCAGACCCGGCTCTACCTGCTGTGCTATGCCTGGGTACGTTACCGGCAGCTCACCGACAACCTGGTCGACGCGATGGCCTTCCACATGAAAAAACTTGAGGACGAGAGCCGCACGGGTGCGAAACAGTCCTTTGTCGCCGAACAGCTGCGACGCCATCAGGAAACGCCGCAGGTTGGCCGCCTGCTGTCGCTGTACGTGGACGACAGCGTGGCCGATCCGACGCCGTTCGGCGAGGTGCGCCAACGCGCCTACAAAATCATGTCCAGGGAATTGCTGCAAAACACGGCGCAGCGCATGAGCGTCAAGCCACTGAACAAACTGGCGCTGCACTGGCAGGCGGTGGACGGCCTGGCCGAACGCATTCGACGCCATCTACGGCCGCTGTACGTCGCGCTCGACTTCGCCGGCACGGCCCCCGATAACCCATGGCTCGCGGCGCTGACTTGGGCCAAGAGCGTGTTCGCCAAGCAGCAGCGCCTATCACAACGGCCACTCGACGAATGTCCGGCGGCAACGCTGCCGAAACGCTTGCGTCCGTACCTGCTGATGTTCGATGCCGAAGGCACGCCGACAGGCCTGCATGCCGATCGTTACGAATTCTGGCTTTACCGTCAGGTCAGGAAACGCTTCCAGGCGGGCGAGCTCTACATTGACGACAGCTTGCAGCACCGGCATTTGTCCGACGAGTTGGTTTCGATGGACGAGAAAGCCGCCGTGCTCGCGCAGATGGACATCCCCTTCCTGCGGCAGCCGGTCAGTGCCCAGCTCGATGCACTGGCGGCCGAGTTGCGTGCGCAATGGGTGGCGTTCAATCGCGAGCTGAAACAGGGCAAGCTGACGCACCTGGAATACGACAAGGACACGCAGAGACTGACCTGGCGCAAGCCCAAGGGGGAGAACCAGAAGGCGCGCGAGCAAGCTCTCTACGAGCAACTGCCATACTGCGATGTCGCCGACGTGTTTCGCTTCGTCAACGGCCAGTGCCAGTTCCTGTCGGCGCTGACACCATTGCAGCCACGCTATGCGAAGAAGGTAGCCGACGCCGACAGTCTGATGGCGGTGATCATTGCCCAAGCCATGAACCACGGCAACCAGGTTATGGCACGTACCAGCGACATCCCGTACCACGTCCTGGAGAGTACCTACCAGCAGTACCTGCGCCAGGCGACGCTACATGTGGCCAACGATTGCATCAGCAACGCCATCGCCGCACTGCCGATCTTCCCGCATTACTCGTTCGACCTCGATTCGTTGTACGGTGCCGTTGATGGGCAGAAATTCGGCGTCGAGCGACCAACTGTGAAGGCGCGCTACTCGCGCAAATATTTCGGCCGCGGCAAGGGCGTCGTCGCCTACACGCTGCTGTGCAATCACGTGCCGTTGAACGGCTACCTGATAGGCGCACACGAGTACGAGGCTCACCACGTGTTCGACATCTGGTACCGCAACACGTCGGACATCGTGCCGAGCGCGATCACCGGCGACATGCACAGCATCAACAAGGCCAACTTCGCCATCCTGCACTGGTTCGGACTTCGTTTCGAGCCGCGCTTCACCGACCTCGACGACCAGTTGCAGGAGCTGTATTGCGCCGATGATCTGGCATTGTACGAGAAATGCCTGATCCGGCCGGCTGGCCAGATCGACCGGCAACTCATCGTCGGTGAGAAGGCGAACATCGACCGAATCGTCGCCACACTGGGCCTGAAGGAAATGACGCAGGGCACGCTGATCCGCAAGCTGTGCACCTATACGGCGCCGAACCCGACGCGGCGCGCAATCTTCGAGTTCGACAAGCTCATCCGCAGTATCTACACACTGCGCTACCTGCGCGACCCGCAACTGGAGCGTAATGTTCACCGCTCGCAGAACCGCATTGAGTCCTATCACCAGCTACGCTCGACCATCGCCCAAGTCGGTGGGAAGAAGGAATTGACCGGCCGCACCGACATCGAAATCGAGATCAGCAACCAGTGCGCCAGGCTGATCGGCAACGCGATCATCTTCTACAACTCGGCGATCCTGTCCCTGCTGCTGACGAAGTACGAGGCAGCTGGCAATGCCAAGGCGCTGGCGTTGATCACGCAGATGTCGCCAGCGGCCTGGCGGCACATCCTGCTGAACGGGCATTACACCTTCCAGACTGACGGCAAGTTCATCGACCTGGATGCGCTCGTGGCGGGACTGGAGCTGGGCTGACGGAAATTTCTGGGATTCCGGCGTACAACCCCGGTTACGAATGGGTTGCTATGCCCCATTACTCTGGCGATCCGCCGGTCACGCTCCAGTTCCCACGGGCTCACTGGATATTGACGATCCCAGGCCATCAGCAGCTGCTGTTGTGCCCTGGACATTGATAGTCCGTAGCGGTCGTGCATGTAAAAGTAGATACGGGCAACCGCGCCCTTCACCTGGTCTCGAGGCTCTGTCACGCGCTGCTGAAAATCCGTCCTGGTCGGGCAAGCCCCGTATTGCATCGGTGTCGAGGGTAAAATGCCGTATCGAAAATTGCTTCGGTCAGCATTGACCTCACCAACACTCACTTCGAGGTTGTGCATGTCCGCCTCCATTTTGCGAAATACCGGATCGGTATCGATGCAGTTCTTGCGCCCCCCTTTCTGCCAGCACTGCCGCTGGCTGCCGAAGGCATATGCTGGCAAGACGTGCTCCCATTCGATGCGCTGCGCGCGATTCTCCTGAGCGCGCACTTCGTACCCGCATGAGGCGAAGTCGATACGGCCGCCCGATCGCCCTACCCACTTCCAGTTGCACCCGCAGTAGAGATCGCCGGTTTCGCTGGTGTTGCGGTCGTAGTAGACCTTCTGGCGTAGCTCGACCTTGGCCTGCTCAAAGGTCACAGGCGCTGAGGCAAAAGCGAGTTGAGATGTGGCCATCATCACGGCCGTAAACATCATGAGGATCGATTTCACGGTCTTTTCCTTAAACCAAGGGTGGTTCCAAGCTATTCAGAGGAAAAAAAACCCAAGCAAGGCTTGGGTTTGAGCGCTGCTAGCAGTAGCTACCGCAGCGGGGTAAGCAGCTCGCCAATGCGACGAACCCTGCGAAAGATGACTTGCGCGATCGATTCATGACCCGTGGCAATCACGCCAAACAACCCTGCCAGGAGAAGTGCCCAGAAGCTGTTGCGCTTCCAGTCGTTTGCCTCGGCCAAGGCACTCTGGCGATGCTGTTCGGCTCGATCCGAAAGAGACTGGCTTTCTTGGCCAAGCGCAGTTGCCTCGATGGCGTAGGCAATGCCGGCCGGGACGGCAAAGTTGCCCTTGATCTTGCCCTCTCGCAGGTTCTTCGCTGTCAGCACAACCCACTTCGAGGAGCTGCCCTCGGCAACAGATGCTTGGGCCAGCACATACGCCTTGGCCACCTCGTCCAGATCTTCTCTGGAGCTGAGCAGGCGCTGGAGGGTCGGCAGGTTCTTCGACTCAACCGCGGAATAAAACTCGCTGGGCTTACTTGTCGTGCCCGGATCGAGTATCCCCATAAACGCTCCCATGACGTGCGGCATCATCCCGACCATCAGGGCTGGAACGATGTTGAAAAGGCGTCCGGTAATGACCGCAAGACCTACACCCGCAATCATTGCAACCGCGCTGATCATTTTGAGCGCTGTGCTATTCAGGATCGAGTCGACAACCGATTCGACCCCCATAAGCCCGCCGATACCGTCGCCGGCGTGGCCAGATGTTTGGAAAGCCATGGCGATCGCATCGGGAACCAGAATCTGGTCAATAGCCGTGGTTGGTTCGGCGGCGATACCCAGCGCATAAAATACGCCTCCGAATATCGCCAGACCCAACGCGGTACCGCCGTAGATTAGGGTGCCTTTGCGTAGCTTTTTCGCCCGCGAGATCAGTTCCTGAAGGGGCGCGTCAAAAGGCGTCGGCGCTGTTGCCGGCGGTGCTGATTCGGGTTGGGCTCGAGGTGCCTTCGGCGCTGTCGGCTCAGCTATCGCTTCCGTTGTGGATTGTTCGTGCTGGGCGTTGACGTGGACCGTGTGCCCAACTGCCTGGGTTAATAGCTTCAGATCCTGACCGAGCACACGCTGTGTCTTGCCGGCAACGAGACCACGAGATATTTCCTTTCTACGAGCACCGTAATTGGCGAGGAGTTTTTCGAGCTCTGCATCAGGAACGTCCTTCGCAGCGACTTTTCCATCAACAAGCAGCGTGTACAACCGCGGGGCAACCTCTGGCGTCTGCCTCGACAGTTCCAGCTCTTGACCTAGAACGCGCTCGCTCTGGCCAGCCATCAGCCTATTCAAGGTACTGTCCTTCACGACGCCATAGTCATTCAAGAGACCCGATAGCTGCGCTACGGGAATGTTTTCCTCTGCAACGAGGCCGTCGACCCGCAACCGGAACAGTTGGACTGGTTCTGTCATCAGTGAAGCTCCTTCACTTCATCAGTCCTGCCCAGGCGCTTCTGGAGATCGATACGCATGCCCTGGATTTCTTTTTCTGCGGCCTTGCGTTGAGCTACGCCCTCACGCTGAATTTTGATTACGTCTTCGACGGTCTGGATCAGCGTGGCCTGGACCTTCTGCAAGGTGTCCACGTCGATTACCAATCGCTGGTTAGCTTTGGCCGTCTCTACGGAGTTGCGGTGCAGCAGCTCGGCGTTGCGCTTGAGGAGATCGTTGGTGGTGTCGTCGATTTTGGTGGCCAGCTGGACGGCGTTCCGCTGCTCGTTCAGCGTCAAAGCCAGCATGAATTGGCGCTTCCAGGCCGGCACAGTGATTTCCCGGATGGTGTGGAACTTGTCCACCAGCATCTGGTTATTCGCTTGAATCATCCGAATCGTCGGGAGGCTCTGCATCGCAGACTGCTGGAGCGCCGTGAGGTCGCCAATACGCTTGTCGAGGTTGGAGATCAGTGCATCCAGATCCGCAACTTGCTGCAAGCGGGCCGGGTCGTTCCCGATGTTCGCCCGAAGCTGAGAAACCTGCATCTGTAGCTCCGCAAGGCGCTGCTTACCGGCGGCAATGTGGATGCCAAGCAGGCGATGCTCCTCGCGTACCGCAACGAACATGGACTCGAGGCCGGTGTTCCGAGCAGAAATGCCCGCTTGTGTTTGGTCGACTTCAGCAACGAGCTTTTCAATTTGCTCTCGCGTGGTGTCGAACTGACCCATGACGGACTTGCCGCGCAGGGTTACTTTGTCGATCAGCGGGCCGATGACAGGGATGCGCGAACGGCGATTGGAAAGCGCGCTGACATTGAGCGACTGCGCGACGGCAACCACCTCGCTCAGCTTTGCGCCGGCATCGTCCAGGTCGCTGTTACGAACCTGGTCGAGCAAGCTGTCGGCGTAGGAGGACGTGTGTTCTGCCACTTCCCTGCCGAACTGAGAAACCGAGAGCGGGTTTTCTGCCTGGATCAGTGCCGCTACAGCCTTGATCTGGGGGATGTCCTGTTCCTGGAGACCAAGAGCCTGAAGCCCAGCTGGAGTAAGCTCGGTGTTGGTAGTGGCGAGATCTGTCACGGTAATTTCCTGCTGCATGTTTTGCTCCTCAGTGCTTCACGCCATTCAGGCTTTCAGACAGGCTGGCCATCAGCGCCTGATGCGCCTTGCTGGCAGCCTCGACCATCGCCGGGCTCATGTGTTTGGTGGTGATCAGGGTAAGGGTGTGTTGCCGCCATACTGGAACCAGTACGGTGACTGTCTCTCGGAAGCGATCGAGCATGTCGAGGGCTTGGGCGCGGCTCAGCTTCATCTGGCTAACGCTCAGTTCGTGTGAGGCCAGAAGTGTTGCCAAGTTGGCGAGCTTTCGCGCCAGCCGCTCTCGCGGCCGATCAAACTCGATCTCCCCCTCCGCTACCGTCCCGATGAGAGGGTTCTCTTCGAGGAATTCGCGCCCGGCCTGGATGAACACTTTCAGTGCTTCCGCCTCTTCGGCGTGGGCAACGATCATTCTGCTGATGGCACTGACCGTATCGCGTACACGTTGGGCGTGTCCTTCAGCTTCGGCCAGTAGCTGTTCCAGTGTTGACCGGGCGACTTGATAGCGAACCT
>Ga0247724_1000189_pt1 | contig 15902 bp, 12 predicted proteins | sample OKSTACKMC2E_FD_182776 | JGI IMG/M metagenome (GOLD analysis project Ga0247724, IMG submission 182776) | Subsurface sediment microbial communities from gas well in Oklahoma, United States - OK STACK MC-2-E | ecosystem: Environmental > Terrestrial > Deep subsurface > Rock core/Sediment | place... | reverse complement strand
TCCGGATCCAAATTCACCACTGCATGCGGTGCCTGATCGTTGAGCATGATCTTAGAACCAAATCCGTTTGCATAACTTTGCAGGTTTTCCGTACAGCTGCGCAGCAGCGGACTGGCATCCACCGGCACTGGCGTGATCTCCAGTTTGCCTTGTTCGATTTTTTGCAGGTCGAGTAAGTCATTGACTAAAAACAATAAACGCTCTGCATTGTGCTGGCAGATCCGCGCCATATCCTCGGCTTTTTTCGGCACGTCGCCAAAGATACCGCCGACTATCAGCCCAATGCTGCCGCGGATTGCGGTCAGCGGCGTACGCAGTTCATGACTGACATTGGCGATAAATTCGTTTTTGTATTGCTCCGACAGCGCCTGCCGGCTGATGTCTTCGAAAACTGTGATGCCATAGCCAATCTCACCATCTTCGCGATAACCGGGCCAACCCCAGCAACGCACCACCGTTTCGCCCTGACTGGTTTTTAAGGTCGCGGCATCGATAAAATGATTTTCACCGCGAAGGGCAGCCGCGGCCGGCAACTGACTGGCACGCAGTGGCGCGCCGGTGTTTTTATCACGCAAATGCGCCAGCAACTGCATCGGCACACCAGCTTGGGGCACACCAGCTTGGGGCACACTGGCATGGGGCACACTAGCCTGGGGCTCACCAGCCTGACTGTCTTGGCCAAATAAACGGCGGACGGCATGGTTTTGGTAATAAACTTTCTGTTCTAAATCAACCACCTCAAGCGCCAGCGGCAAATCATCCAGCCATTGCCGGTATTGGTGTTGTGTCACCGCCATCAGTTTTTGCTGCTGCGCCTGCACGGCGCGCAGCAAAATCAACACCATCATCACCGCAGTCAGCAGGAAGTTCAGCCAGGAACTGACGCCTTGCATGTATAAATCCAGGTTGGTTTGGGCCTGCAGAACCCCAGTGCTGTAGCCAATAAAATTCGCCAGAAAAATGCTCATTGCCAGAGCGCAAACCAGATGCAAAGTGCGGGCTGAATATAAAAATCCGGTGATCAGACAACCACAAATCAACCAGAACGTACCATTCGCCGCCAAACCAAAACTGTACAAACCACCGGCACCCAGCACCAGCATGATTGCGATAATCAGAACACCTTTCAGTTGCAGCGGTAGACGATGCCGGTACAACCCGGTGAGGATCACGATGCTGCCGATGCTCAGGTGGACCAGATACAAATCCAGCCAACCGGTGTGAAAAATGCGTAGTAACGACACCGGAAGCACTACGGCAGTCAGTATCAATAAGTCCCGCCACAAGGAATCAAGGAACTGTGCGGCAATTTGCGATTTTTGTTGTTGTAACCAGGAAGGGGCTTTGGACTGCTGTAACATTAGTTTTCGCTGATGGAAGACGACTGAGCTTAAAGGTAGATCGCCGTAGCCAGAATGCCAGCCAAACCAACAAAGCAGTAAAAGATCTCAACAAGAAGGGGCGCCCGGCCCTTTAAAAAGTCCACAGTAACTGCACTTCCACACCAAACAGGGTGCGACCAACATCAGTCACAGGGGACCGGGGGTCAAACTCGGAACCAGGGCGCCAGACACAGGAAGTGGCAGCGGTCGGTCACAACCGCTGCCGGATAGTTAGTTCGACCAGCTGCGTAGCTGCCAGGCCGCCAGTTGCTTGGCGCTGGCTTCAGCTTCATTCCAGCCGTTTTGCAGGCTTGAGTCCTGCAGGAGTTCAGCTGGCAACGCTTGTGGCTCTGCCGACAGATTCAGCACAAATACTGACTTTTTCCCTGCCAATTCACGGCTGATTTGCAGCAATTTGCCGTCATTCAGCGCTTTGGCTTCATAGCTGCCGGCCACGCCAAATTCCGCACGCTGTTGTTTTTGTGTGATCAGGAATTTGTACAAAGACCACAGTGATTTGGCGTCTTGTTGCTGGTCAGCCACTGTAATTTTGGCGGCTTGCTGCGCTTGTAAAAACGGCGTCCACCAGCTGGTTTCACGCTGCGGCGGGAACAGTTGGCCAGATTGCACCCAGCTGCTTGCAGCTGTAGTGAAACCAGCCTGCGGGCTTTGGTCCCACAACATCGGCGCGCGGCGCTGAATATGTTCGGCATCTGAAGCCTGACTTAAGCCAATTTCTTCACCGTAATACAGATAAGTGCTGCCGGGGGATGTCAGCAGCATCGCCGCCGCAAGCTTGGCTTTGGCCACATCACCTTGTAATTGCCAACCGATACGCGGTTGGTCGTGATTAGTTAAAAACGGGCTGAAATAACCCATCGGCACGCCAGCGGCTTTACGGGCGTTGAAGTTGGCCTGTAACGATTGTTCGGTCGCAGTTGCACCGGCAGTATTCATAGTGCCGAATTCAGCTTTAACGCCGCCGTTGCCTTGCAGCAATTCCAATACTTTGTAGCCAAATTCAAAATCAAAACCAGCATCCAGCGCCTTGCCATCCCCGGCGTATTTGGCCGCAACCGGTAAATCGGCCCAGGCTTCGCCGACCAGCATCGCATCAGGCTGCACTGATTTGACGTACTGGGTGAAATCCTTCCAGTATTCAATAGTTTCCGCAGTATCCGCCTGGCCGTCCGGCCCGGTTTCAATGGCATAGCGCACCGCATCTAAACGAAAACCAGCGACACCTAAATCCAGCCAGTATTTCGCCATTTTTTTCATCTCAGCGATAACATCCGGATGGGTCAGATTTAAATCCGGCTGGGAGGCGCCAAAAGCAGCGTAATAATATTCTTTGCGGCCTTCGTGATAATGCCAGACTACTTTCGGGTCGGTTTTGCTGGCATCCCAGGCCGGGCCCCAGCCGTCGGTGGGTAGGTCTTTACGCCAGATAAAATAGTCTTTGTAAGGTGCTTCTCCGGCGGCAGAGCGTTTAAACCAGTCGTGTTGGTCAGAGATATGGTTAATGACTAAGTCGAGGATTATGCGGATATTTTTCGCTTTGGCGGCATCAATCAGCGCTTTGAATTCCTGCTGGCTGCCATAGTCGGTTTCGACCTGATAAAACTCGGTGAAGTCATAGCCGTGATAGCTCGGCGCTTCAAACATCGGTGTCAGCCACAAAGCATTGACGCCTAAATCGGCTAAATACGGCAGCTTTTGCGCGATGCCATTAAAGTCGCCGGTGCCATCGCCGTTGCTGTCAGCAAAACTACGTGGCCAAATTTGGTAAAACACCGCGTCCTGCCACCAGGGTTTGGTTGCACTGACAGCCGCAGTTGCCGGGCTGGCACTCTGGCTGCTGACAGGTTCAGTAGTGGCTTTGCTGGAATCAGGCGCCGGATTACATGCCGACAAAGAGGCCGACAACAATGCAGACAGCGCCAGCACAGGCAAAGCCCGGCGACACTTCGCAGCAACAGGAGATAAGGCAGTACGCAAAATAGTAGTGGTCATCGGCGGCTCCGCTGAAGAAAGACCGCCTCAGCTTAGACGAAGAACAGCAGCGCCGAACAGCACCGCTTTGGTGCAAAAACACTGCATACGATTGCAGCAGTGCATTTGCACCGGTCTCCATGCAATAACATCAATGGCCGGTCAGGCGTTTGCCAAAAGAAATGGCATAAGCAGCAGAACGCATCGCCAAAATCGGATCGGCACTTGGACTGATGCCGGCGCTCAGCACATTGGGGTCAAAGTTGATGTTATCGCAGGCGTTATCACCCTGACTGCGCAGCGTCACCACACCGGCCTGCAGCGTTTTGCGCGACGCTGGCCACTGCACCGATGGGTCCAGCAAGTTATCACCGGCCTCTGCCAGCACCAGTTCTAACTTAAACTGCACCGGCCCTTGTTTCAGCCGTTCGGCCAGCCGCTGCTGCAGGAACTCCGTCGGTTTCGCAGCGATTTCGGCAGCAGTTAAACCTTTGACACCATCAACCGGCTGCAGCTGCCAGCGCACGGCCTGTTGCTGGCCGGTTTTATTGCTCAGCATAAAACTGTGCAGACCAAAATAAGGCGTGCTGGCATAACTGGCTGGTGGCGCCGTGTCGGCCAGATATTTCGCCTGCGCCTGTGTATCCGGATGCGCAGCGCGATAGGCCGCCACTTTCGCCAAATCTGGTTTACCTTCCGGCCCCGGAATAAGGGTTTTTAATAAACCGAGGAAAGATTCCGGATCTTTGGCGCCAAACACCGGCGTCGACAGCAGCGCGAAGTGCTGCAGCTCGCCGTTATTGAGCTTAATTTGCAGCGCGAGGCCACGTGGTGAGCGGCTGTTTTCGGCAGCTTTGGGGTTACCGCCTGCCATCGAGAACCTGCCGAGCAGCGGGTAAGTGTCGCCACTAAACAGCATCGAGCTGCTATACGCCTGCGCCGCACCTTCCCCTTTAAAGTCACCGGCGACACAAAAGCCCTTGGCATGGCCTTTGCGCATTCCGGGGTGTTCACCAAAAATTTTGGCAAAAGTATCAATAAACTCAGGCGCTGTGGCCGGCTCAGCAGCCTGTGTAGTGGCAGCGTTTAAAAAGGCGGTCAGGGCGGCAATATAAAAAACAGGCGCATTGGTTAGTCCTCATCACGATTGGCAACAATAGTGTTGCCGCTCTGGACCCGGATTGCCGCATTTTTTGTGCAGTGGCCGCGATGAAAACGCTGATTTTCCAGTTAATTACCGGGAAGGAGTGCCGCTTAACTGATTTTCCGCAAAATTTTGCGGATCGCAGAGAAGCGTGGTTTGTCGGTTTTTTTCACCACCTGCAGCGCCGGATGCGAGGCATTAAACGCCAGACTGATGCGGGTAGCACTGCCGCGATAAGGATTGACCCGATGCCCAAGCCAGCTTGGGAAAATATACATATCGCCATCCTGTGGCGTGACTGAAAAACTCTGTTCCCGCAGCGGCACCGGGCTATGGATATTGAGCGGGCAACTCTGCTGATTAATAAATACGGTTTCACCACCCACATCGTCACCACCACAACGCAGATAATAAAAACCGCTAACGACTACGCCACTGCGGAAATGATCATGGGCTTTATTAAAATGGCCGGTTTCATTGCAGTTGGCCCAGACTTCCAGTTGCCACAACGACGGGTCCAGCGGCGTGTCAATGGCAAAATAGTGTTGCGCCCAAACACTTAAATGTGCCGGAATTTGACTGACAAAACGGCTAATCGCAGGTTCAGGCCGCTCTTGCAGCACCGAAGGCGAATGCCAGCCGCCAACATTGGTTTTACTGGCAGACGGTAACTGCTGACGCAGCTGCAGCACTTCCGCAATTAAACCGGGCGCAAATTCTGCGGCATCAGGCCAGGTTACCCGTAAAACCTGACTGGGAAATAACGACAACACTTCGTGCATATTTTCGCCAAAACAGTGAGCAAATCTGGCGAAATGATAACGATTTTGCATAAAATTACCAAACTTTACTGTTTGGCGGCGGCGTGAACAACAGTGTCGCAGCCGGTCTGTTTCGACCAAAGACACATCTGCCGACAAGTCTGATAAACTGCCGTCGCTGTGTCCACTGAATCATGAAGCCCGATGCAACTGCAAAATCTGACGACCTGCCCTGACCTAATCCCCACCATAGCGCAATGGCATTTTGCCGAGTGGCATGCGTTGTTCCCGCATAAATCGGTGGAAGATTTCGCCGCCGACCTGCGTGAATCGCTGCAACCGGATGGGCTGCCGCAAACCTGGCTGTTGCTGGACGAACAAAATCAGCTGGCCGGCACTGCGTCTTTGTTGTTGTCGGATATGACCACCAATCAGGATTTAAGCCCCTGGCTTGCCAATATTTACATTCACCCACTGCAGCGCGGTAAAGGTTTAGGCAAAAAAGTGGTGCTGCATGTGATGAATGAAGCGCGTCAGCGTGACCTCACCACCCTCTATCTCTTTACCGAAGATCAGCAGGCTTTTTACGAAAAGCTAGGTTGGGAGCTGCATCACCGCGAGTTCTACGAGAACCATTGGGTTGCGGTGATGCAGTACGATTTTGCACTTGCCGGTTAGTTAGCCGGGCTGGTTTTACCAGACGGGTCCCGGATCACCACATCGCCACAAGCCGTACCTTTGTCAAAAAGATATTCATTGCCGCGACACAACCAGTCCCATTCCTCCTCCGGCATAAAGTTCACCATCCGCATCATCTGGCCCAACGACAGATAGCCGTAATCCGGCAGAAAACGATACTCCAGCTGCAACCGGCTGCTAAGCGCTGCATCGACTTGCTGCGACCAGGTTGGCTGTAACAGATATCGAAACCTGGGCCGCTGGTAACTGAATCGGGCCTGCTGAAACTGCTGATAAAATGCCGTACTCGCCGGGCTCAGCTGGTATTCATACCAATAATACTTGCCGTCCTGCTGTTCGCTTAACAAGATCAACGGCACCATCTGCCGCAGCCACTGCTCATCCAGCCAATAAGCCAGCTCCAGTTCAGCCTGTGCAGGCGACTGTAACGGCACCGGACTGCGCACACGAATTTGCCAGAGTTGGGTGTCAGACAACAATAATTCCGCACTGTAATAAGCGCTACGCACCCAATCCGGATAAGAATTCCGTACAGCTACCGGCTGCAACTTCCAGGTAGCCGTAGTGCCCTGCAAAGTGCTTTTAGCGGCTTGCCCCAGCACTGAACAGCCCGATGTACCCAGCAAAACAATAAGCAGACTAAACCGTGAAAGTTTGCAAAAACTGGCGGCAGAACTGCAACGCCAGCTGATGGCTGCTATACACCACCTGATCCACCCGCTGGTTGCTGGCATCAAACACAAATTGTTTATTTTCATTGGTTTCAAATATCAGATTGAGTGACACACTGAATGCCTGTGGAGGGTGCTGTAAATGCACATCGACGCTGGGTTCGTACCAGACAATCTGTCCGGGGCTGAGCTGATGTTCAAATTGCAAAGCCAGTGGCACCGGACTGCCGCACATCAAATCATCCTGGTACTGATATCGGTAAAACCGGGACACATACCCAGGCCCATAATAATTGGTGGTCAGAAAACCAAAGTTGTGGTCGTGCAGACACTGGTATACATCATATTTTTCCTGAGCCTGTTTGACCGCTTGCCGTGGGTGCCAGAAACAAACCCGGATTTGGAAGAACGGTTCCTGCTGGCTGTAAATCACTAATGCATCATTGCCATAACTGTTGCCCGCAGACTGCCCGGCGAATTCATGCTCTAACACATCACACAAATGATCCGTCAACCAGTGTTTGTCAGCGGCAAGCTTGCCGAGTAACTGAGCCAGACGGCCAATCATTTGTGGCTCTAATTGGTGTGGGCCTGTATAGATGGCATTGACCTGCCTGATAAATTCAATCAGGCCTATGGCAGGTAAAGCTTCATACTGAAAAATGACCGCCATCAGTAAACACCTTGTGTCGGTTTCAGCACCTGAGCAGACCGCTGCGATATCAGAGCAGATGGATGATGCTGAGCATATTGTTGCAATAAGGCCATGGCCTGCTGTGGAGATCGGGCCGAGACGCCTTCCAAAGCACGCCAGGCGATCTCCGGCACGGCAGACATTGTGAGCTGTTGCAGTAATTTTGCACTGCGTTCACTGCTTGAACGTGCCAGCACTTCAATAAAATTAAACAGCCGGGCGTCCTGATGCGAGCGCAACGAAACCCGACTCAGTTGCAGGCTCTGCTTGTCAAAGCAAAGGTGATGGCGATTGTTTTCTGACTTGCTGAAATGCAACATCAGCAGCGCGTCCGTGCTACAACTAAAATCCGCCGCCTGCCAGGCGTCCAGATTAAAGGCTGAGCCAGCATCAAAGCTCTGGCGTTCAACCTGCGGGCTACAACAACGGTAATGGATTTGTGTCGAGCTCATGACCGCCTCGCATCGGACCTGCTCCAGCTCAACTTCGCCAACCAGTACTCTGGCCTGTAATGGACCCAACGTCTGTAAAGTTCCCTGAAAAGGCCGGCGCCCCATGTAAAGCAATGTACGCTCGGCGGTGCTTTCACTTAGCACAAAAGAGCCGGCTTCCATCGAAACATAAGGGAAAGTGCCGCTCTGCAATGCCTGTTCAAACCAATGCACCAGCTGTGCAATCGACATCTGCATAAAATTCACAATCAGCTCTCTGTTTAAAACTGCCCGGATACAGGGACCGACCGATACACTGTCGGCCCCTGCGCGACTTATAAAGTTTTGGTCAGAATGATGATGATTGGAATCACAAAAACCGGATCCAGTACTTGCGGATCAAACATTGCTACATCAAAGTTCCCCAGCGCATTGACTGCCTCGATCATCAGATCCATTTGTATCTCCTTTCATTGTTTTTAAGTTCAGCGTCACATTGAGACGCAACATATTAATAACAATAAGAGAATGATTTGTTCAATCCGGAATAACCTGCCACAGCAAGCTGAACCAGCATTATCAGATTTTTATCAAACCGGTTATGGGCTGCTATTCAGGCCGAATTCCAAGCCTGGACAAAGGTTTGGCTGGTATAAATCGAGGCAGGAATGTAGAAAAAAATCAAAAAAATATCAGAGAATAGCCAGCCGGAGGACATGCTCCGGCTGGCTCAACAGCAGATTCAGGCCTGCCTGTCCTGATAATGATAGGCGTAATACACTACCGGGATCACGACGAGCGTCAGCACCGTCGACACACCTAAACCGGCAATCAGCGCCACCGCCAGACCACCGAAAATCGGGTCGTCCAGGATAAACATCGCGCCTAACATCGCCGCCAGTGCGGTCAGGATAATGGGCCGCGCCCGTATCGCCGAGGCGTGCACCACCGCCTGCTCCAGTGCAACACCAGCTGCGGTTTGTTGCTGAATCGCATCGACTAGCAAAATCGAGTTGCGCACGATAATCCCGGCCAGCGCTATCATGCCAATCATCGAGGTTGCGGTGAACTGCACGCCGAGCAACCAGTGCCCCGGCATAATGCCGATGATGGTCAGCGGAATAGGCGCCATGATCATCAGCGGCACACCATAGGATTTAAACTGCGCCACCACCAGCAGGTAAATCATGATTAACCCAACGCCATAAGCGATGCCCATGTCGCGGAAAGTCTCAAAAGTGATTTGCCACTCACCGTCCCACTTGATGCTGATGTGGTCGGTATCGGTGGGCACACTGAATAGTTGCTGTGGCATGGCGTTTTCGCCCTGTGAAAGCGCAGCTTTGACATCCAGCATGCCGTACAGCGGGCTGTCCGGACCGCCGGCCAAATCGGCGGTGACAAAGACCACAGGGCGTAAGTCTTTGCGGTAAATCGTGTTTTCTCTTGTGGTTTCAACTTTGCGCGTCAGCTCTGACAACGCAATCAGCTGGCCGGTTTGGCTCACCACCGGCAACTGTCCGAGCGCTGTCCAGTTAGCCAGCACACCTTCGCCCAGTTGCAATTCAACCGGCGTCAGCTGGCGCTTATGGTCATCCCGAATAAAAGTGGCGGTCTGACCGGCTACAGCCATTTGCAGGGTTTGATTAATCGCATCGACCGACACACCAAGCAGTGCGGCTTTTTGCTGATCCGCCACCAGCTGCCAGCGCGGCTGTGGCGCTTCGACCGTGCTGTCGATATCAACCAGCAGCGGCGTGTTGGCAAACTGCTGTTGCAACTGCGTGGCGGCTTGCAGCTGCGCCTGATAATCCGGGCCATACACTTCAGCCACTAACGGCGCCATCACCGGCGGGCCGGGCGGTACTTCTACCAGCTTGATGCTGGCGCCTGTGCTTTGTTCCAGTTTGCTCAGCAGTGGCCGCACCCGCAGCGCAATGGCATGGCTTTGTTCGTCCCGTTGATGGCGGTCCTGCAAATTGACCTGCACGTCGCCCTGCCAGGGCAGCTGGCGCAGATAATATTGTCGCACCAGGCCATTAAAATTCATCGGCGCAGCCGTGCCGGCATACGTCTGTAAATGCGTGACTTCCGGTAAGGTCAGAAGCGCCTGACTCACCTGATTTAACACCGCCTGGGTTTGTTCCAGCGTGCTGCCTTCGGGTAAATCCACCACCACCTGAAACTCGGATTTGTTATCAAACGGCAGCATTTTCAGCACCACCTGCTGACTGGTGACCAGCAGCACCGACATGGTAATAGCAGCAAGCAAACCGACCAGTAATTTGACCCGATTATTACGGCCGGCGCGGGCGCGCAGCATCGGTTGCATCAGGCGGCGGAAAAACTGCTCCAGTTTTTCATCCTGCGAGTGATGGGCGCCGGCCGCTGGTGTGCGATGGGCGAACATTTTCAGGAATAACCAGGGCGTGAAAATAAAAGCCACTAATAAGCTCAGCAGCATGCCCATGCTGGCGTTCAGTGGAATTGGACTCATGTAAGGCCCCATCAGGCCGCTGACAAAAGCCATCGGTAATAACGCCGCGATGACTGTGAAAGTGGCCAAAATCGTCGGGCTGCCGACTTCCTCGACCGCCAGCGGTACTGCTTCTGCCAGTGGTTTCCCCCCCAATAACCAATGCCGGTGCAGGTTCTCGACCACCACAATGGCATCGTCCACCAAAATGCCGATGGAAAAAATCAGCGCAAATAACGACACGCGGTTTAAGGTAAAACCATAAGCCCAGGACGCAAATAACGTCAGCGCCAGTGTGATCACCACAGCGGCTCCAACCACTATGGCTTCACGTTTACCGAGTGCCAGCCCCACCAGCAGCACCACTGATGCTGTGGCAAAAATCAGTTTATGAATCAGCGTGTCGGCTTTGTCTTTAGCGGTCAGGCCATAATCGCGGCTGATACTGAGTTCGATATCCCGGCTTAAATAATCCTGCTGCAGTTGCGCCAGCTTGTCCTGTAAAGCGGCCGTGACATCGACCGCATTAAAACCCGGTTGTTTCGCCACAACCACAGTGACGGCGGTCGAGCTCAACGCATTACCCGCTGACCCCGACGGCTGCAGATGCTGCACATAAGTGTCAGGTTCAGCCACACCACGGCTGATGTCGGCCACGTCGCGCAAATAAACCGGCAACAATTCACCTGTGGCGCCGCTACGCACCGCCACTACCAGCTGCGCCACTTCATCGGCGCTGGTTAAAAAGCTGCCACTTTCCAGCTGCACCAGCTGTTGCGGTGCCAGCATCGCCTGACTGCTACGCACAGTGCCGGCTTGTTGCAGCGCCTGACTTAATTGTGGCAATGACAGCTGATAGGCACTTAACCGCGCCGGGTCCAGCCGCACGCTGATTTGTTCGGCCTGGCGGCCGATGCTGTAGATATCGCGGCTACCCGGTACCTGCTGCAGCTGTTCTTCCAGCAGATTGGCGGCCGCTTGTAATTCAGCGCGGCCCAGCTGCGGGTTTTTGCTCCACAGCGTGACGGCAAACACGGGCACGTCGTCAATGCCTTTGGGTTTGATCAGCACCGGGCCGATATTGGCAGCGGCAGGTTGCCAGTCGGCTTTGGCATAAAAAGCGTTATAGAGGCGTACTAAAGCGTCGGTGCGTTTTTCACCAACTTCAAACTGCACTGTCAATACAGTGCGGCCCGGTTCCGACACTGAATACACATGCTTGACGCCGGCGATTTCGGCGATGATTTTCTCCGCCGGTACCGCCACCTGCTGCTCGACCATGGCAGCTGAAGCGCCCGGATAAGCGATAAAGACGTTGGCAAAAGTGACTTCAATCTGTGGTTCTTCTTCACGCGGTGTGACCAGCACCGCAAACAGCCCCAGTAACAAACTGACCAGCGCCAGCAAAGGCGTGATCTGATTTTGCTTAAAGGCTGCCGCTAAACGGCCGGAGATACCGAGCTGCATTATTGTGACTCCTGCGCGCTACTGTTTTGCTGCAACAGCGCTTTAGCATCCACCGCGATTTGTTGCCCGGCACTTAAGCCTGATAACACTTGGTAATGTTCATTTTGCAACTTCTGTACACGTACCGGCTGCAGGCTGGGTTGTGCTGCTTGCTGCAGGTAGACCATCGCCACTTCGCCGCGCCATAACACAGCGCTCGCCGGGATCACCAACTGTGGCAAACTGCCGGTTTGCAGTTTCAGTTTGGTCCAGCTGCCAGGATACAGCTGCTGTGCACTGTAGTCGGCGACCGGCAATTTCAGCCGCAGCAGAAAACTATGGCTTTGGGCGTTGCCCTGTGGCGCTATGGTTAAATCCGGCCCACCTAAGCTCAGCGCACTGCCATCAGATAACTGCAGCTCGGCCGCGCTGCTTTGCCGCGCCGCAGCTAATTGTTGTTGTGGTAGCTGAGCGCTTAAACGCAGATGTTCCAGACTTAGACCGGTTAACAGAGGTTTGCCCGGAGTGGCCAGTTCGCCCAGCTCCACCAGCCGTTGCTGCAAAATACCGCTGTACGGCGCGCGCACAACGGTTTGCTCTAACTGCTCGCGAGCGGCGCTGACGGCGGCGCTGGCTTGCTGTTGCCGCGCTTTGGCGGCATTAAAATTGGCCTGTGCCAAATCCAGCGCGGCTTTAGCCACTAACCCCTGCTGATGGATTTGTTGTACACGTTTGAGTTCTTTGTCCTGCTCGGTAAACCGCACCTGCGCTTCACTCAAAGCGGCTTCTGCCTGCGCCAGCCGGGCTTTTTGTTCGGTATCGGTAAAACGCACCACCACAGCGCCTTGCGGCACTAAGTCATTCACATCAAAAGGTAATTCAATGATCCGGCCCGAGGTTTGCGCTGAAATAGTCGATTGCGCCACCGCTTCCACCAACGCCGGCAACTCGAGCCAGACCGACTGTTGTTGTGGCTCGAGCGTCAACCACTCAGTGGCGCTGGCCGCTACAGGCTGCACGGCCAGCAGCAGCGTGGTAAACAATGCGGTTACTGAAGCGTTCAGCTGTCCCAGTCGTTTCATCTGCATAAAGTCTCCAATTTGTTGCGGTGCTGCTGTACGGCATGTCCCATGAAGAGTTTCACGCGCCAGCGACAGTATAGTGACCACAATTTGCATTAGATAAATTTAATATAAGTATATATTAGAAAATTCTAATTAGAAAGTGCCGGCATTCCAATGCCGCAGTAGCGTGCTGGTCAGCACAGGTTGTAAATCAATGATGGATGATGCAAGAACAGCAGACAGGCGCGCAAAGTATTTAACCCTGACGCTTAGTCAGGGTTAAATACTTCATTTTTATCAATTAAATAAAGAGACTTCTTCCGGTGTGAGCTGTCGATATTCACCTTCAGCCAGGCTGGTATCCAGCGTCAGCGGGCCGACCCGTTCGCGGTGCAGCTGTACGACTTTGTTGCCGATAGCCGCGAACATGCGTTTGACCTGATGATAACGGCCTTCGTGAATAGTCAGCAGGCATTCGGTTGGGCTGATGATTTCCAGCTGCGCTGGTTTGGTCAGCGTTTTTTCCCCGCGCAACATCACGCCTTCAGCAAACTGGGCGATGGCGCTGTCTTCGACCGGATCAGCCAGCCAGGCCCGGTAGGTTTTGGCACATTCATGTTTCGGACTGCTGATTTTATGTGACCACTGGCCATCGTCGGTGATGAGCAGCAAGCCGGTAGTATCCAGATCCAGCCGCCCTACGGTATGCAGCTTGTCGATATTGGGTTCATCCAAGAGCACAAACACCGTATTGTGGTCCGGGTCATCAGTAGAGCAGACGTAGCCGGCAGGTTTATGTAGCAGGATGTAACGCGGACCGGTCAGCCGCAGCGGTTCGTCGTCCAGCAGCACTACATCGCTTTCTTTGATTTGCTGGGCTGGTTGTTTACATAACAAACCATTGAGCTGAATTTCGCCTTGCCGGATCAGCTTACCGGCCTGACTGCGGGTCAACCCGGTGCAATCACAGACAAATTTATCTAAACGCATAAAAAGCCATCCGTTTGAAACAGGGCGCCAGTCTACTGAGCCACTGCAGCGGCTGCAAGCCAGGCACTCAAAGCGGTTTTAAGCCGTACAAGGCCAAACGGTCCAGCCAGTACTTTTGTTGACTGAGTTGTTGCAGCGCCTGTTCAAAGCGTGGATACAGCTCCTGATAATGGTGAGTAAACAGGATTTGCCGGCGATAAGCCGGGTACGGCTGGCCGGTGATTTTCAGCTTGCCAAGATATTGTGTCTGGCGGCCATAGTACAAAAAGCTGGAGCGGGTGATCACTACATGCTCCAGCTGTTTCTCGAGCAACAACGCCAGATTTTCTTTGTCGGAATCTGCATCGATCCGCTGGACTTTGCCCTCGGCAATTAATTCATTGAGACCCGGATAGCTGTAACCGCGGATAGCGCCGATGCGGCTACCGGTTAACTCACTAAGCTGCTGAATTTTCTGGCTGTGTTGCGTGGGAGAGACAAACACCTCCCGGTCTGAAAACAAAGTACCGGACCAGAGATAAGGCGGCTCCTGCGCGGCAAACCAGGCCGGATTGGTCCAGAGCGCGATAGTCGGCAACTGTGCCGCCAGCCGCTGATTCAATTCGGGCCGGCTCAACAGCTGTAGCCGCAACTGTACCTGGTCGCCCATTTCCTGCTGCAGAGCCCGCAGCAAATCGTAATTTAAACCTGTCTCGGTATCGGCGTTAATGACAAAGGGCGGTGCCTGATGGTAGGCATATAAAGTCACCACAGTGCTTGCTGTAGCGCTTTGTAACCAAAGAAAGAAAACCAGCAAAAAGCCAAACCGCATACCGCAGAACTCCGCATCGTCATAGGATCTAACCTTAGCCGTCATCACTACGTTACGCCAACCCGGAAAATGTTACATTTTTGTTCAAAGCCGGCACCCGGGCTGCGGGGTGAAACCTGTCCGGACGCATGCTGCACCAATGTTGCCGTCAACCGGGCTTTGCTAACCTGTTGCTAACCGCAACGGTGGATAGCTCAGCGTTTTTTGGTTGCATTTACCTGCGGCTTTCCTCTACATTGCTGCTGCCACTGTTTGTCTTCTGTGCAACAGCAGGACCGAGGTTGCCCGCCAACCCACATAATTATTAAAACGAATGATTCACCGACGAGAACATCATGACTGATCAATTAACCTCCCGGGGCAACTGGGGCTCACGCATCGGCTTTATCCTGGCCGCCGCAGGCTCAGCAGTAGGTCTGGGTGCAATCTGGAAATTCCCTTATGTGGCAGGCGCCAATGGCGGCGGCGTGTTTTTGCTGGTCTACCTGGCTTGTGTGTTCTCTGTCGGTGTCGTGATGATGCTGGCGGAAATGATGATTGGCCGCAGCGCCAAAAAATCGGCAACTTCCGCTTATCGGGTGCTGGGACAGGGCAAATGGCACTGGGCTGGCTGGATTTCGGTGCTTTGTGTGTATCTGATTCTTGGCTTCTATTGTGTGGTCGGCGGCTGGACCATTGCCTACATAGTCGAAGCAGTCAAAGGCGATATTCTGACCACTGACGCCAAAGTGCTGAGCGATACCTTTACCAATTTTATCGCCGACCCTACCGCTGCGCTGATTTACACCGCCGGGTTTATGGGGATCACGGCGCTTATTGTCGTGGCCGGTGTGCAATCCGGTATCGAACGCATCTGTAAGGTATTGATGCCGGTATTATTTGCGCTGATGTTGTTCCTGGTGTACCGCAGCCTGACGTTGCCGGGTGCAATCGAAGGTGTGATGTATTTTATTACGCCGGACTGGAGCAAACTGTCGATTAAGATGGTGTTAGATGCGCTGGGCCTTGCGGTGTTTTCGCTGTCGGTGGGTGCAGGTCTGATGATCGCCTACGGTTCTTATTTAAGTGAAGAAACCAAGATCGTGAATGCCGGTTTGTGGATTGCAGGCCTCGCGACTATGGCCTCTGTCCTGGCTGGCCTGATGATTCTGCCGGCCGTATTTGCTTTCCACGTCGACCCGGCGGCAGGCCCTGGCCTGACTTTTATCACGATGCCGGCGCTGTTTGCGCAAATGGCCGGTGGCCAGTTACTGGCGCTGGTGTTTTTCTCGTTACTGCTGTTTGCTGCTGTGACTTCATCGATTTCAATTCTGGAACCTGCTGTCGCTTTCCTGATTGATG
>Ga0247724_1000188_pt1 | contig 15977 bp, 13 predicted proteins | sample OKSTACKMC2E_FD_182776 | JGI IMG/M metagenome (GOLD analysis project Ga0247724, IMG submission 182776) | Subsurface sediment microbial communities from gas well in Oklahoma, United States - OK STACK MC-2-E | ecosystem: Environmental > Terrestrial > Deep subsurface > Rock core/Sediment | place... | reverse complement strand
CTGAACACCCCGCTTTCCGCGTGCGGAACCTGCGCAGGGTATCTCCGCCAAGTCTGGGAAGGCTGCGGGCATCCGCTGCGTGCTGGGCAAAGTCTGTGGCGACCGTATGAAACCCTGAATCCGGCAGTACGGTTGCAGATGCTGGAGGCGGCGGCAACGGCAATCAGCTTGATTGAGGTGAGGGACATAAGCCCGCCAGGCGAGGAGGCAAAGCTATTCTGGTCCGAGCCCCAAACCGGGTTCACCAGTGGCCTGCCGACGAAAGCGCCGAAGCCCGAACCCATCAATCACTGGCAGCGTGCAGTCCAGGCCATCGACGAGGCCATCATTGAAGCGCGGTACGACCCCGAGACGGCACGCTCATTGTTTGCGTTGGCTTCCTATGGTCGGCGCGACCCAGCTTCCCTGGAACAGTTGCGCGCCACCTTCGCGAAGGAAGGCATTCCCCCGGAATTTCTGTCACATTATGAGCCTGACGGACCCTTTGCATGTCTTAGACAAAATGACGGGTTAAGTGACAAATTTTGACGGCCTGAGCTTTCCGGCGCACACTGTCACATAATCGAACGTATATGTGACAGGTGCAAAATGTTGATCGGCTACATGCGGGTATCGAAAGCGGACGGCTCTCAAGCGACCGATTTGCAGCGCGACGCGCTGATTGCTGCCGGCGTCGATCCGGCACATCTCTACGAGGATCAAGCGTCCGGGAAGCGCGAGGATCGGCCCGGTTTGGCAAGCTGTCTGAAAGCGCTACGCGATGGCGATACGCTGGTGGTGTGGAAGCTGGATCGGCTCGGCCGCGACCTGCGGCATCTGATCAACACCGTACATGACCTGACTGGACATGGCATCGGCCTCAAGGTGCTGACCGGCCACGGCGCGGCCATCGACACCACGACCGCCGCCGGCAAACTGGTCTTTGGCATTTTCGCTGCGCTGGCCGAGTTCGAGCGCGAGCTGATCGCCGAACGCACAGTTGCCGGTTTAGCGTCGGCACGGGCACGCGGACGGAAAGGCGGGCGGCCGTTCAAGATGACGGCGGCCAAGCTGCGCTTGGCCATGGCGGCTATGGGGCAACCGGAAACCAAGGTCAGCGATTTGTGCCAGGAACTCGGGATTACCCGGCAGACCTTGTATCGGCATATTTCACCCTCCGGTCAGTTGCGTTCTGACGGAACGAAGTTGCTCAGTAAGGCTTGACCTTCATTCCATCATAACCACCACCCATCGCCTGAAATAGAGCGGCACTATCGGCAAGTCGTTGCGCCTGCGCTGCGACCAAGGCAATGCTATTTTGTTGAGCCTGCTGCCTTGCAATCAGCAATTGCGTGTAGCTGGCTGCACCAAGCGCATACTGACGCCCCGTGGATTCAAGGGAAGACTGTGCAGTTGAGTCTGCAAACGCGAGTGAACTCAATGCCTGTGCATCGTGCTCCAGTGCGCTCAATGTGTCCGCCACGTTGCGCAGAGCGTCGAGCACAACGCCCTGATAATTTTCCGCTGCGGCATCCAATGCCGCCAGCGATGCCCGTTTTTCTGCGGGTAGTCCCGGATTGAATAGTGGCTGGGTCAACTGCCCCAGCACACTCCAAACAGCAGAGTTGCCGCCAAAAAGAGCCCCGGTTGTGAGTGCTTGTGAGCCAAGGTTTGCACTGAGGTTGATTTGTGGATACAGCTTGGCGATCGCCACCCCATATTCGGCATTCGCCGCGTGAAGCAATGCTTCTGCCGCCTGAATATCAGGCCGTCTGCGCACCAGATCAGAAGGCATCACAAGAGGCAATTCGGTGGGCAGTTTGAACTCGGCCAAAGTGAAATCCGGCACCTTCGCGTCACCAGGGGCCTGGCCGGAAAGCGTAGCCAGAAGATGCTCACTTTGTTGCAGTTGCTTGAGCAACAGGGGTAGTCCAGAACGAGTCTGTTCGGTCTGCGTTTGCTGTGCAAGCAGTTCGTCCGGTGCTGCTTGACCAAAACGCACCCGCTCGCGGGTGACATTGATCTGCTCGTCCTGTGCTTCGACCATCGCTTTGGTGGCCGCAAGCTGACCCGCGAGTTTTGCTCGGACAATGGCGGTGGTGGTGATATTTGCCGCAAGGGTCAGTTGCGCGCCCGCCAGTTCATGGCTCCGGTAGTCCACACGAGCGGCCAGCGCTTCCAGCGCACGACGATTCCCTCCGGCCAAGTCGAGGCGGTAATTTACGCCAACACTGGTGTTGTAAAGACTGAACTCACGTGCCTCGCCGGCCAATCCGAGACCGCTGGAGCTCATGCGTTGGCGTTGCGCACCGATACTCGCATCGACTTGGGGGTAGCGCGTTGATCCCGCTTGCGCAGCATGAAGCTCCTGCGCCTGCCGCAGTGTCGATTTTGCGGAGGCTAACGTGGGACTGTTTTGTAAAGCCAATGCAATCAGTGCATCGAGTCTGTATGACCCCAGGCTGTGCCACCATTCCGAACTGACCTCCCGACCGACCCGGAGGGTTTGCACTTCCCCCAAGGGGATTGTGGACAAGGCGGTTTGCGCTGGCATGGTGGCAACGGTGTATTTGGATGTAGTCGGCGCTTCGGGGCGTTTGAAGTCAGGCCCGACCGCACAACCAGCCAACAAACCAACAAGTGCGAGAGATGTCAGGGCTCTGGCTGGACTTTGACTGGGTTTCGTGCATTGGCCCGTGCAAGTCAGGTCATCGGTTTTCATAGAAATGCTCCAGGAACGACTTACGGAAGCTCTGATGACAAATGAGACAGCTTTGTTGCACCTTCGAAAAAGCAGAGATAACGGCTAGACCATCACCACGCTTGGCTGCGTCGCCCATAACTGTAGCAGATTCGTGCGTCTGCCCATCGTGGCTGCGAAACTTCCCAGCATCGGTTCCGAGCCAAGCAAGAATGCGCATTTTTTCCGCGACGGGAGGCTCTGCGTGGTTGGCAATCTTCGGCGCCAACTCGGCAACCACCGCCCACTCTTCCTTGGAAATTGCGCCTGTAATGGCTTGCATGTCGCGGCCTAATTTGTCCATCACACCACGTAGCGCCATCGGCTTTGCGGATTCAGCCTGCGTGCCAGCAGGGTTGACTGATATGGTCATCACCGTGAAAAGCACGGTGGCAATGACCAGGAACGGTTTTTTAGTGCTGTTCATGAGACCTCTTCTTTTCTCAGCGACATCGATAACGAGTGGTGCAGTCATTCAAAACTGCGCCCTTCACCCGCTTCCTCGTGAGTGACGCCATCGCGGATGTGGTAAATGCGCTTGAACGTCGGGATGATTTTTTCGTCGTGCGTGACGACGATGACGGCGGTTTCAAAACGCCGAGCCATGTCGTTGAGGATGCGGATGACAGACATCGCACGCACCGAATCAAGCGGTGCTGTTGGTTCATCAGCCAGGATCACTGGTGGTCGATTGACCAAGCCGCGAGCAATAGCCACGCGTTGCTGTTCTCCGCCTGAGAGTTGTGACGGCATGGCCTTGGCGCGGTGCTGCACATCCAGCGCGGTGAGCAGTTCGAGCGCGCGTTTTCGCGCATCGTCATTGCCGACACCCGCGAGCATCGGCAAGAGCGCCACGTTATCGGTGACATCGAGAAACGGGATCAGGTACGGCGCTTGAAACACGAAACCGATCTTGTCGCGGCGCAAAGCCCGCAGGTCGCGCACTTTCCATTCATCGTCGAAAATCACCTCGTTTCCCAGCACCATGCGACCGGCGGTGGGGTCAATCACGGCTCCCAGGCACTTGAGCAACGTGCTCTTGCCGGAACCGGATGGGCCGATCAGGCCAACCACCTCGCCCGGCGCAACCTGCATGTTCACGTTCTTCAAGGCGAGAACCGCAGTGTCTCCCTCTCCGTAACGCTTGCTCAAGCCTTCGATGTGAATACCTTTTGCCGTCATGTTCAGCCTCCAATCGCTTCGGCCGGATCGACCTTCAGCGCCATACGGATGGCGACAACGCTGGCCAGCACACAAATAACCATCACCGCGAAGAAACCCAAGATTGAATCAATGGGCATCAGCAATACGTATTTGGGAAATAAGGGTGCAGCGAAGGTAGCCGTGATCTTGCCAACGACAAAACCGATGACCCCAAGTACCAACGCCTGCTGCAAGATCATTCCCGAAATCGTGCGGTTGCGTGTGCCGATGAGCTTGAGCACTGCGATTTCGCGAATTTTGTCCATCGTCAGGGTGTAGATGATGAACGCCACGATGGCGGCGCTGACCACAGCCAGAATCACCAGGAACATGGCGATTTGCTTGGCGGATGTGGCAATGAGTTTTCCCACTAAAATCTCTTCCATCTGCGCGCGGTCATAAACCGTGAGCCGCTTCCAGCGCCGTATCGGTTCAGCCACCTCCTGCGGGGAGTATTCAGATTGGATACGCACCAGCACGGCATTTACCGAGTTGTTACTGGTTTGTGAGGCAATCACAGCATCGAGCAGACCAGGCACGCCGGGGCGGTTAAAAGCCGGATTGGCTTCGGTGCGGCGACGCTGCATCAGAATGGCGTCGTTGTCTTTGAGGAATTGCGCTTCTTGCGCATCCTTGAGTGGGATGAACACCATTGGGTCGCCACTGGAGGACACCATGCGGCGGGTCAGGCCAACTACTGTGTAGTGGTTGCGGCGAATTTTCACATCATCGCCCAGCCGAAACCCGGTGGCGATGTCCGCGACCGCCTCATAGTGGCCACGCGTAATCTGGCGCCCCGCGACCAATTGAGGTGGCCAACCCGATGTTCCCGGTTCGCCTGCCGCAATGCCCACGACCATGGCGCGCACATCCTTTTCACCTCTTCCGACCTGCATAGTCAGGTAGGTCACATTGGCGGCCTCTGCGACGCCCGGCAGGGTGCGGATGCTGCGCCACAGGTCATCAGGGATGCTGGAAGACTCGGCATAAGGGCCCAGGGTATCTTTCTGTACCACCCACAAGTTGGCACCACTGTTGTCCAGCAACACCTTACCGTCATCGACCATGCCGCGATACACACCCGCCATGGTCAGCGTGACGCCAATCAACAGGCCCAGGCCGATGCCCGTAAAGATGAATTTCCCCCAGGCATGAAGGATGTCACGTCCGGCCAGGCTTATCACGGTGAGACTCCTGGCAGACGATCGACGATGTTAATCCGACTCTTGGCGCTGAGTGTCTTTTCGCTGTAGAGCACGATCTGGTCGCCAACGCTCAAGCCCTCGAGCACCTGAACCAGGCCATCAAGACTGGAGCGGCCCAGCACGACCGGAGTGAAAGTCAAACCTCCTTCAACCAGCTTCCATACACCGCGTTTTCCATCGACTGTCCGAATTGCGGCATTGGAGATGGTCGGCGCGGCAGGCAATTCGCCCAGTTGCACAGTCACCTCCGCCAACTCACCCAATGGTGGAAGAGGTACTGGAGGCGCATTGAAAACGATTTTTGCCAGGGTTTCCTCAGTCACGGCATCGGCACGAGGCTCGATTCGCAATACGTGTCCCGCCACTGCCTGAGATCGCCGTGATCTCAGAACAATCTTGGCTGGAAGCCCTATAGCCAGTCCCTCGGCACTGATTTGATCAAAGCGTGTATCAACCCACAGGCTTGCGGTGTCAATTACTTCGATTACCGCTTGCCCCGCCACCACCGTGGTGCCAGGGTCTGCATCGCGTGCTGCGACCAGTCCGGCAACCGGTGCCACCAACCGCAAGTTTCCGCGTTGAGCGCGGAGCGCTTCCAACTCTGCGCGCAGACGCGCGATATCTTCTCGCGAGGCGACCAATGCCGCGCTCGCCACAGCCAGTTCTTGCCGTTTGGTGACTACCGTTTCTTCGCTGGTGCCACGCACCGATAAAAGCTGCTCATAGCGTGTGGCCTGTGTCTGCGCGAAAGTTTCTTTGGCCGCAGCCTGTCGAAGTGCAGCTTCGGAACTCTTGATTGCAGCCTGCTGAGCGCTAACGCGATCGTCCAGGTCCACCGCATCCATTTCACCGAGCACTTGCCCTGCCTTAACGATATCGCCGACATGCACATCCAACCGCTTGACGCGCCCGGCAACGGTGGGGCCGATTTTGTAAGTAAAGCGCGCTTGTACTGTCCCTATACCAGCTAATGCTGGGGCAACGGAGCGGGACTCTACCGTGCTGACAGTAGCTGCAATAGGAGCCAATGGCCCTGAACGCAAAGCAACATAGATGAAAAGTAGTAGAAGCGGAATGATGATTACGACAAGTGCCAGTGTGCGGCGTTGTAAGGGTGGAAATTTCATGACTCACTCCCAATGCCACGACGATAGATTGCAAAAACACCAGAGGCATCCCTACGGATGCGAGCGGCGTCACCCGCGATGAGTGACTGCATCACCAAGCCCTGGATGGAGCCGATGAACGATACCGAGGCAGCCTCGATATCGAGGTTGGCATCAAGCTCGCCTATCGCCTTGCCCAGCTCCAGTAGATGGCGCAAGCGTTCTCCGTACCGTTGAATTAAGGTCTGAACCATCCTTTTAGGGAGTGTTTCTCCGGGCCGCTGCAATTCTCCGAAGAGCATCCGTGGCACACCCGGATGCTCGGAAACGAAGTCGATATGAGCCATGTAGACCGCTTCCAGCGCGGCAAGAGGAGAAGTCACGTTCTGTGCCGCCCTGTCTACTCGGGAAAGAAGACGTTCCGCCACCCATGTCATCACTGCTTCGAGAATGGCATCCTTGGTGGGGAAGTGCCGGAACAGCGCGCCTTGGGTCAGGCCCATGCGCTGCGCGATCGCCGTAGTGGTGATGTCGCTGGGATTCTGCTCAGCCGCCAGATTGATCACCGCCTCTACGGTGGCCGCTCTCCGTTCATCAGCCGGAAGGTGCTTAGGGTGTTCGCTCATCGCCAATCCAAAAGAAAGTAATCTATTACTATCTTAGCAGGTTGTGTGATGAAAGCAAGACCCTATCTGACAGCGCCCAATGAACTCAACGCCAAGTTCGACCCCGAGCCAAGGTACCCAGCTTGTCGGTTGGCCCCTACAGGCAGGTTTAGCGCGTACTGAATTTAGTCAGTTTTTTTCTTTCACCGGCACAGTGCAATCGACTTCTGATGTTTGGTGCGGTCGTCTTCTGAAAATGACACTTTTGGTGTCTGGCAGAGCCCGTTTTACCTGAGTCCGAGGGAATTCCGGTCTACATTCGTGACGATGTTTACGAAGATTATCTGAAGTTCCTCAACGGCCGCCCGGTGCTGAGTGTTGTGGATTTCCGCGGGGCGACCATGCGGCGCGATGTTGCAGATATGGTATTGCTGCAGCAGGCCTTAGCTTTGGGCGGGTTTACCAAGAACTTTTATTATCAACCTGGCAAGTTTAATTTCCGCAATACCAAAATGCTGGAGAGTGGCGATTCATTGCTGAGCTTTGACACCTATTGGCTGACGGATGCCAAAGCCATGACAGGCAAAGTTTACATCAGCGAACCGGTGGTTCGACGCGGAGAATATTTAGCCGGTATTTACACCAGCCCTGAGAATCTGCCAGTGCTGCGCACCCAGACATTAGCAGAACTGCGTAAATTCAGCGGGGTCTCTACGCCGAAGTGGCGCACCGACTGGGAAACGATGAGCGCATTAGCGCTGAAGGAACTCATTGAGGAAGATGAATGGTTAAGTCAGGCCCGGATGGTGCATATGCGTTGGGTTGATTTTATGCTGATGCCGTTTTTTCATGATGAAAACGGCATTTATCAACTGGAACAACTGCGTTTAAAAGTCGTACCTGGAGTTGCAATTTTGCTGAACGACAGCCGGCATTTTGTCATCAGTAAATCTCATCCGGACGGTCGTTATGCCAGTGAGGCTTTGAATAAAGGCCTCAAAATTCTGCGGGAAAATGGCAGGATTGAGCAGTTGTATAAACAAGCCGGTTTTATGTTGCCAGAAAATTCAGTGCAGATATTGAATTTGCCTGCGGCCGCAACACCGCAAATAAAGCCAGCTTTACCATCCAAACCGTTGAGTAAATCCGATGAACGTCAACAGTAAAAGAAATGGCCCACGCGGGCCATTTTCTGTATCAGACCTGTGCTGCAATTCGCCGGGTTATTGAAAAATTGCCATGCAGTACTTAGTCTGCAGTTTAAAATTCTTCATCAAGCTCAGCCGGCTCAGCAGCTAAGTCTTCAACAGCTGGAGCGCCTTTGGTTGGTTGCAGTAACAAACGGTTGCGCAGTTCGGTTTCAATCTCTTGTGCTACAGCTGGATTTTCTGCCAGATACTTCATCGCATTAGCTTTACCCTGACCGATTTTATTACCTTTATAGGCATACCAGGCGCCGGCTTTATCGACCAGTTTTTCTGCAACGCCTAAGTCAATCAGTTCGCCGGTTTTACTGATGCCGGCACCGTACTGAATAATAAATTCAGCTTGACGGAACGGCGGTGCGACTTTGTTTTTCACTACTTTAACGCGGGTTTCGTTACCCACCACTTCTTCGCCTTCTTTAACAGAACCAATACGGCGGATATCTAACCGGACTGAGGCGTAGAATTTCAGTGCGTTACCACCAGTGGTTGTTTCCGGGTTACCGAACATCACACCGATTTTCATCCGGATTTGGTTGATGAAAATACATAAAGTGTTTGAGCGTTTGATATTCCCTGTCAGTTTACGCAGCGCTTGTGACATCAGACGGGCCTGCAGGCCGACGTGGCTGTCGCCCATGTCGCCTTCAATTTCTGCTTTTGGTGTCAGAGCGGCTACAGAGTCGACGATGATGACGTCTACTGCTGCAGAACGGACCAACATGTCGCAAATCTCTAAGGCTTGTTCGCCGGTATCAGGCTGAGAAACTAATAAATCTTCGACTTTCACACCCAGTTTGCCGGCGTAAATCGGGTCCAGCGCGTGCTCCGCATCGATAAAAGCACAGGTTTTACCCATTTTCTGTGCTTCGGCAATCACCTGCAGCGTTAAGGTCGTTTTACCTGAAGATTCAGGACCATAAATTTCAACGATCCGGCCACAAGGTAAACCACCAATGCCAAGCGCAATGTCAAGACCCAGAGAACCGGTAGAAATCGCATCAATCTCAAGCGAGGTGTTATCTCCAAGCTTCATGATTGAACCTTTACCGAACTGACGCTCGATTTGGCTTAAGGCTGCGCTGAGGGCTTTTTGTTTATTGTCGTCCATCTGGAACTCCGGAAAAAGGGTTTCGCCTGAAATGCTGTATGCTCATACAGTAGTTGAATCAGTTTGTGCTGTCAACAACTGAATCATCTGCTGCAAGGCAAAATCGATACTTTGTTGCCGGACAGCCGATCTGTCGCCATGCAGCAGAATTCGCACTGTGGCGACCGCGCCCAGCACATAAAAACCAAAACAGACAGTCCCCACCGGTTTTAATGCACTGCCACCATCCGGGCCGGCGATACCGGATACCGCCACAGCACAATCCGCGCCGGCAGCCGTTGCAGCCCCGCTGGCCATTTCAGCGACAGTCTCTTCACTGACAGCGCCAAACTGCAATAATGTCGCGCTTTTAACGCCCAATAACTGCTGTTTGGCTTTGTTGCTGTAAGTAACAAAACTGCGGTCCAAATAGGCTGAGCTGCCGGGGATCGCGGTCAACGCGTAGGAGATCCCACCGCCGGTACAGGATTCGGCGGTGGTGATGCTGAGCTTTTTCCGCAATAATAGCTGACCCAGTGCAGAGGCCAGTGTCTCGGTATGGGCCGGAACTGTCATTTTCATTCCATTTTGGGACATCAGAATTTTAATTATGCCGTCAGAAATCCAGACCGGGCAAGCGACAACTGCCCATACGCCGATGATGCAACAATACCTCGCGCTCAAAGCAGAGAATCCGGAGATTTTATTGTTTTACCGGATGGGCGATTTTTATGAGCTGTTTTATGACGATGCAAAAAAAGCAGCGGCGTTGCTGGATATCTCGCTGACCAAACGCGGTCAGTCGGCCGGAGCACCAATCCCGATGGCCGGCGTGCCGCATCACGCGGTGGAAAACTATCTGGCGCGGCTGGTACAGCTCGGCGAATCCGTAGCGATTTGTGAACAGGTTGGCGATCCGGCGACCAGCAAAGGCCCGGTTGATCGCAAAGTGGTGCGGGTCGTGACTCCCGGCACAGTCACCGATGAAGCTTTACTGCAAGAACGCCAGGACACTTTGCTTGCTGCGGTTTATCAGCATAAACAACAATTTGGCCTGGCGTACCTGGATTTAAGTGCCGGCCGTTTTGTCCTGACTGAATTACCGGGCCAGGACGACCTCGCCGCGCTGTTACAACGGCTGAATCCGGCTGAATTATTATATTGTGAAGACCAGCCGCTACCGGAATTAGTGTTGGCCCGTAAAGGCGCGCGCCGCCGGCCGGTATGGGATTTTGAACAAAGCAGCGCTGAACGTGCTTTGTGCCAGCAATTCGGCACGCGCGATTTACAAAGTTTTGGCGTGCAGGACGCCCGCTTTGGTCTGATGGCGGCCGGCTGCCTGCTGCAATATGTCAAAGATACTCAACGCGCCAATCTACCGCATTTACGCAGTATTTCCTTAGAAAAGCACAGCGATCATATAGTGCTGGACGCCGCGACGCGGCGTAATCTGGAACTGACTCAGACCTTAAACGGCCAATATGCGCATTCTCTTGCTGCAGTGCTGGACCAATGTCAGACCGCGATGGGCAGCCGCTTATTAAAACGTTGGATCCATGCCCCGCTGCGGGATCAGGCCATTATCACAGCGCGCCATCTGGCCGTCAGCGAACTGCAGCAATATGATGCCGAGTTGCAACCACTGCTGAAACAGATTGGTGACATTGAACGGATTGTCGCCCGGTTGGCACTGCGTAGCGCACGGCCACGCGATTTCGCCAGGTTACGTCAGGCGCTGCAGCAACTACCGGAACTGACACCATTGCTAAGTCAGCTGCAAAGCCAACGCTTACACCAACTGGCTGCAGACTGCGAACCAATGCCGGCCCTGACGGAATTATTAGAACGCGCCATTATTGACAACCCACCGGTGCTGATCCGCGATGGCGGCGTCATCGCCGAAGGTTATTCAGCTGAGCTGGACCAATGGCGGGCTTTAGCCAAAGGTGCGACCGATTATCTGGAACAGCTGGAACAACGCGAAAAAGCCCGTACCGGCATTGCGTCGCTCAAAGTTGGATTTAATAAAGTCGCCGGTTATTACATCGAAACCGGCCGCGCCGCAGCAGACGCAGTGCCGCCGGACTACATCCGCCGTCAGACGCTGAAAAACAACGAGCGCTACATTATTCCGGAACTAAAGGAATATGAAGACAAGGTACTAGGCAGCGAAAGTAAAGCGCTCGCCCTTGAAAAACAGCTGTATGAACAACTGTTTGATTTGATTGCACCAGATTTAGCCGCGCTGCAGCAACTCGCGGCCAGTTTGTCGGAACTGGACGTACTGACTAACTTCGCCGAACGCGCGGTACGACTGAATTACTGCCAACCGACACTGGTGGCAGAGACCGGTATCCATATCGAGCAAGGCCGTCATCCGGTTGTGGAGCAGATGACCACTGAGCCTTTTATAGCCAACCCGCTGGAACTGACACCTAGGCGGCATTTGTTGGTGGTGACAGGCCCGAACATGGGCGGTAAATCGACTTATATGCGCCAGGCGGCCTTGATAGTGTTGATGGCTTATATCGGTAGTTTTGTGCCGGCACAAACGGCCACTTTGGGGCCGGTGGACCGGATCTTTACCCGGGTCGGTGCTTCGGACGACCTGGCGTCCGGCCGCTCGACCTTTATGGTGGAAATGACTGAAACTGCGACTATTTTGCACCATGCCACCGCACAAAGCCTGGTGTTAATGGACGAGATCGGCCGCGGCACCAGTACTTATGACGGTTTGTCATTGGCCTGGGCCTGTGCAGAGTATCTCGCCACCAAACTCAAAGCACTGACCTTATTTGCTACGCATTATTTTGAGCTGACGGATTTACCTTCATTGCTGAGTGGTGTTGCCAATATCCATCTGGATGCGGTTGAACATGATGAACATATTGTGTTCATGCATCAGGTGCAGCCGGGTGCAGCCAGTAAAAGCTATGGTCTGCAGGTCGCGCAGTTGGCTGGTGTTCCCAAAATCGTGATACAGCAGGCGCAGCGTAAACTCGCGGCTCTGGAGCAACAGCTGCCAAAAGCGGACAACGCCGTGAAGGCGGCGCAGCCGGCGCAGGCTGATTTGTTTGCCGAACCAACCCCACATCCGGTACTGACGCAACTGGCCGAAGTTGATCCGGATGACCTGACACCAAGGCAGGCACTCGATTTATTGTTCGCCCTCAAACGCCAGCTTTAAATAGCCCGCATTAAAATACGGTACCGGCCGCTATGCTGGTACCGTTTTTTAGTCCAGCGCCAGCACATCAACTGCGACCTGCAACTGATGCTCGCCAATGCCCTGCAGCACACCTTTTAATGGCACTACATCAGCATAATCGCGGCCAAAAGCCAGTGTCAGATGCTGTACATCCGCCAGCAGATTATTCGTCGGGTCAAAATCAACCCAACCGAGCCTCGGGTCAAATACCGCAAACCAGGCATGCGACGCATCAGCTCCCTGCAGGCGTGGCTGCCCCGGCGGCGGGCGAGTCTCCAGATAACCACTGACGTAACGGGCGGCAATGCCCTGACTGCGTAAACAGCTGATCGCAAGCTGGGCAAAATCCTGACAAACACCGCGCTTGTGCTGCAAGACATCCGCAATCGGCGTGACCACAGTGCTGAATTCAGGATCATATTGAAATTCCTGATAAATCAGCTGATTGAGTAAAGCAACATTTTGCAGCATCGACAGATCCGCCCGGTACACCTGCTGCCAGAGTGCAGCAGCATCCGCCAGCAACGGAATATTGCGGCTGGCATGGCGGCATAAAGCGACCACAGGGTCGGTCAGCTGCCGATGCTCAGTCGCATCGGTCAGTGACAAGCCGTCACCGAGTTGGGCCGCCAACTGCCGGGGATGAACGTCAATCTGCGCCTGCAACTGCACTGTCATGTCCTGATGCGGCGCCAACAGATGCAAAAACTGGCGCTGATTGCCAAATAAATCCACGTGAGAGTATTGGGTACAAGGCATTGGCGTGACCTTCAGCTGGACATCCAGTACTTGTTGCCAGGGCAATTGCCTCGGCTGCAGGCAAGTCAGGTTATAGCTGTTTGCGATCGGCCTTTGATACTGATAACGGGTCAGATGACTCAGTTGATAACGCACCGGACCTCCGCAATGCCAAAACTCATGTCCATCCTTAAAAACTCTGCCAGCTGCTGCTCGGCGGCGCATGGTTGAAATAAGACAACGTAATACTGTCGGACAACAATTTTAACCGGTGCTGGATTTGACTGAGCAGCAAACCAAGTGCCGGTGTAGCACCCTGCTCTGCATCAAACAACGATTGCGGTTCAGTCAGTTGCAGCAAAGTGACCAGTTCCAGCGCCAGCCGTTGTTCCGCTGACAAACCAGGTTGCGCGGCAAGCTTGGGTAAATCGGCGCACTGGCGCTGAATACGCAGACACTGATATCCCACCGAGCGCGGTGTGCTGTCGTCAAACACCAGTAGGTCAATCACGGCCAGCGGATGCAATTGACTGCGATAACGCCGCCGATAGGTGTTCACGGTATCTGCCAGACGTAACACCGCTTCCATCAGCACCGCCGATGCCCTGGGTGCACCTTGCGAGCGTACAAACACCGCCTGTAATAACGCGGCCGTCTGCAAGCCGCGTTCAATATGCTGACCCAAATCCATCAGCCGCAGTGCCTGAGTCCGGCTCATGGTTTCATTGCTCAGGCCATACAACGCGGTTTGCAGCAATATGATGTCATCGAGCTGACGTAAACAAGGGCCCGACAGCAGTAAAGCAGGATCTTGCTGCTGTAATGCCGGCAGAGCGCACAGTGCCTGTTGTAATTTGTCGAGAACCAGCCAGGTGTCCGCGGCAAAATATTCCCGCGCCGACTGTGCGTTGAACAATAACGCCTGCAAAATAGCAAACAGACTACCCGGCTGCGCCGGGTCAAATAATTGCTGTAACAGCTCGTCCAGGTCCGTCGCCTCGCCCGCTAAGCCATTCGCTTGCCGGCAAAATTGCAACAAGGGCGCGACATCCTGCAGCTCTGCCGCACCGGTTCCGGCATTGACCAGCGACAACGCTGTGCGTAAAGCGCGGCAAATCTGATTGAGTCGCTCATTGTATCGCCCCAGCCAAAACAAATGGTCTGCCACCCGGCTGGTCACCAGCCCGCTGTGCCGTGACAAGTCCAGCGCGCCGCTGCTACTTTGCAACAGACTGGCCGTCAGCCCCCTGTCAGCCAACACCCAAACATCTTTGACCCGCTGCAAACCCGATGACTCGCCGGACTGCAGTTGCAAGGGATCAGCAGTTATCTGAGCATAACCACCAGGCAACACCATACCGGGCAGCTTTTCATTGTGCAGACTAAACAGCCGCAAGCTTGTGTATGCGTGATAATTACCGGAGCCAGGCTGCCAGCAAGTCTCCTGCTGCAGTGATAAGGACTCAGTGGCAATGTAGTCCGCACTATCCTGCTGCAGCTGACGGAGCAAGGCCTGCAGCGCCGGAGGTTCGAGCGAAGCCGGCACAAACTGCTGCTGAGAGCTGATCCGGCGCAAGTGAAAGCGGGTCGGCGCAGCAAGAAACTGCTGCAACTGTTCAGGATGCCCCAGCCACAACGTGTCGGGCTGGGCCAGTAATAAAGGCTCGCCAAGCAGCGCCTGACATAAAGCCGGTAAAAAAGGTTGTAACACGCCGGTATCCAGCACACTGCTGCCAGGCGGGTTCAGACAACAAAGCTGCTGCTGCCGGATGCTTTGCAATAGACCGGCACAGCCGCCAGCTGCCGGTTCCAGCTCCAGCGGGTCTGTTTGTGCATCCGGCTGATAACGCAGCAGAGCGGCAATCGGCTTTAGTCCTGTCAGGGTTTTCAGCCACAGCGCACCGTCACGGAAGGTTAAGTCAGCGCCATGCACCACAGCCACATCCAGATAATTGGCCAGATATGCCTGCTCAAAATAATGACTGCTATGTACAGAGGTGATCCAAAGCCCCGACAACGCCGGCGCTGTCGCTGACAGAGCTCCGGGGTCTTGCAGGCTTTGCTGTAAACGCCGGTAAAAACCGGCGATTTGCGCTTTGGGCAGATCCAAGGCTTGCACCGGAGCCAGCTGATTAAAGGCCAGCCGGTGTTCAACCAGATAACCAAGACCCGCTGGCAATAACGCATGGTCCCGCAGCACCTGCCACTGCCCTGTCGTTGACTGCACCAGATCCAGACTGAATAACGGCAACCAGTCTGCCGGCGCCGCAACTAAGCCGACCGCACTCATTAAAAACGCCGGCGAGCGAAACACCGCTTCGGCCGGTAACAAATCAGGCCGGATGTATTGCTGTGGCCCATACAGATCGGCCAGCACTATCTGCAGCAATTTTTGCCGCTGCAACATGCCGGCCTCCAGCTGACGCCAATCAAGCTCGCTGACCAATAATGGTAAAGGGTCAAGCTGGCGCTGGGGCGCCGACACAGTACCGAATCCAGCGGCATTTTCGCGCAACTGTTGCTGTAATTCGCGATACAACACCGGCAAGCCGGCCTGTTGTGCCGTCAGCCATTGCATCAGCCGTGCCCGGTGTTCCGGTTCAAATGCTGTCACTACAGATCCTTGTCAGGTTCAGGCCGACAATTGCACCACAGCTGCCGGCTGCAGGCATGGCTCCAGAATTTGTTGATGCAGGCCAATGATGCCAGCCTGCAGTTCATCAATCAGACTATGCAACTGCACCGTCGATAACTCAGACAGCGCTTGTGGCTTCAGCAAAGCCTGCACTTGTTGCAGCTGTGCGAGAATGGCGCCGGCATGCGGCAGCGTTTTAGCCGAAGCTGCCACCCGGTTCAGACAATAACTGATTGAGCGCGGAAAATCCGCATAGGTCAGCA
>Ga0247724_1000187_pt1 | contig 16006 bp, 19 predicted proteins | sample OKSTACKMC2E_FD_182776 | JGI IMG/M metagenome (GOLD analysis project Ga0247724, IMG submission 182776) | Subsurface sediment microbial communities from gas well in Oklahoma, United States - OK STACK MC-2-E | ecosystem: Environmental > Terrestrial > Deep subsurface > Rock core/Sediment | place... | reverse complement strand
AGACTATGCCACTAAATGGTTGTGGTTTTACAATCATGAACGGCCACATAAAGCCAATGGCGGAAAACCACCATTGATGGCCGCATAGCCTCTACTTTTAACTGCGGTTAAAAATGGGGTGATTACCGAGCCGGCTTCGACACTGACTGATTTCCCACTTGGGGTGTGCGTCAGAACAAAGCTTGAGCAAGGCAACAAGGTGAACCGAAAAACATTCTTGGTTTCAATAGTGATTGGAGCGGCATCCGTCGTGACTTTAACGGCAAAATCAGCTTCAGACAAATCCTGGATGAAAGGATGCACCCAATGGTCACTTGGTAGATTAATTGAAGCATTGCTGGTCAGGATTGAGGCATCACTGTGGTACAAAAAATGCGCCATCACATGCTCACTATTACCTAAGTCAGCCGCCTCGCGGGCGATAAAGCCCTCTCCACGTGCGAGTGATGACCGGAGAATTCCGGTGGTCATTTTGCCAGAATCATCATTTTGCATGCCGGCATACGTCGGAAAACAAGCTGGACGAAACGCGCTATCCGGCAAATAATCTATCTCGTTGAGCATTTGCGGACAATAAGTCAGCACTTCCTCAAAATATCTCTCAACAAACAAAACATCATTCGACATTTCAGTGCGAATGGATAAAAGCTTTTCACGATAAAATCCAGACAGCCATGAGATAAACTCGGCCTCAACCTGCTCTTTGTTTAAGATTGAATCACGATCTGGCATTCGAGCTTTTATCGTCGTGTTTGCAAAGAGGACATTTGGTTCCGACCAATCGCTGCTCGCTTTAAAGGAGCCAACATGCATTTCCTGTACAATTACACAGGTAGCAGAGACAAACCACTGTTCCACCACTAACCGTCCAAATGGTGTATCGAAAACCTTGTCAGTCGGCATGTTACACAGCGCTAATGAGCGTCTTACTGGCTTACCGTTAATAAAGATTTCAATAGATGAATACAAAAACGCGCCATGCAAAAAGCTAGTAAAAAAATGCGTGTTAATATCAACCCCGGCCAACTCAATTTTAGTCCCGCCGAAAAAATCCACTTCGCAGGCTTCGCCAATATCAGCGCCTGAAAGTGCCTGTGCGCTATCAACGACCATCTGCTGACCATTACTTTGGATTGTGACTGTTCTAGCGCAGGTCAGCGTGGCATAAAAACCCATCCCGTAAGGCCGCTCAGTGCTTTGCACTGCAGCATCCCAGCCGCTTTCTGCCAGGGTGAACAGCTTAGTAAAATCCTTAATGCCAAAGCCGTTGTCACGGATAGTAATGCTCACGACAGTTTTCTTATCATCTGACAGCTCGTAGTCCAGAAAAACCTTGCTTGCACCTGCGCGGCGAGCGTTTTGTACCAGCTCGGTGACGACTTTGGTCTTATCCGTAAAGACCGTTGCAATATTGGCCAGCAGGTTTGATTGGTTGACTTGAAGTTTCATGCTCTCTCTCCGAAGTAAAAAAAGGCAATTCGCCTTGGAACGAGTGCATGATCGCAAGAGCTAAAAATGGGGCTACAAATGGTTTTGAGGGATAATTGAAAAGTTGTGATGACCGTGCACATTTATGATTTCATTCTGTGACAACCACAGTAGTTTTCCAAAAATGACAATAAGCGCATAGAGGCGCAATAAAACATGCGATAGGACGAGCAGGCGCGGCTGGCCTGATAGCTCTGTGAAATAAGGACTGTGCGGGGGGATTTCGTGGGTGCAAAACCGCCCCATTAGGGCGGCTCAAAGGGACTTAAATTTCAAATACAGCGCCGACAATGTGTTCATCGAGTTTCAGAGTCTCGACACGAACTACCTTGATTGAGCAAGGGTGGCTGTTTTCGCCGGTTTGGTCTTCGGTCAGAAAATACGAACCAGTCGTACCAACATCGAGGTATTGTTTGGATTTAAAGCAGATGCCAAAGCCTGAGAAATCAACCGGTGTAGCCGGTACATTCTGGCCGTTGACAGTTAAAGTCATAGAATGACCCACAACAGGCATACGCCATGAACGGTCAAACTCTACAAGTTGATTAGTCATAAAATCCCTACAAACCTTTTGCTGTGGACTGATGAATGTTAACAGTATAACAGCCCACAGCCAATATCTGTCGAATTAGACTGTATCAATGCGTAGCAGTTCCACCAAAACCGAACATCGACCAATACTCAGGATCAGCGCCATGATGGCTGGTTATTCCAAGCTCAAGGTCAACGCTGACTGTCTGATACTGACAAACACCGTGACGCAGCAGTTGCCAGAGAATTTGCACTGAATGAAAGGCCATGACATCGTTCAGACCAAAGTCCTGACGGCGGATTGATTCTTCATGGCTGCAACTATCACCGGCCACAGGTTGCCACTCGTCAAGCTGAGTGCGGTACAGATCATAAACCGTTGGGTAGTAAACCTCCTGCTTGCCTACCACTGCCTTCATTCCGGCAATAACATTGCCTGATCGCTGAGCGTTACCGGCATCAATATAGATGCAGTTGCGCTGATTTTTCATCGCCTTGTGCATTTCAATCCGGCCTTGGGCGTTATCCACACAACCGAAAATAATCACGCCTTTGTGCCGGAAGGTGGTCAGTGTATTGAGGCTTCCAGAATGAAACTTGGTAGGTGAATATCGCCAGTTACCAGCATCGCCGCCGAATTGACTAAACCGCTCAACCAGCACTTCGGATTTATTCCTTCCGACATCGAATGGATAGTACGCCTGACGGCCAACGTTGCTTGGCGACACAGTATCATCGTCAAAGACCACAACATCTAAAGCATCGCCGCCTAAGCTGGTAATGACGTTGTTTAACTGGAACAGCTTTCCAAGCAGGGCAGAACCAGTGCCACCGGCACCGACAACAACCACCAACAGTTTGCCGCCGTTTTGCGAAATATCGCTGATAAAATCTGGTGCAGTAAATTGAGTAGACATGCTGATTAGCCCTTTAAAATGTCAGACAGAGTTTTGTCGAATTTGACTAATTGACGACTTGAGGGTGCGCGTTGTTTTTCAGAAAGCGCCTTCCAAATAGCAATGTGGTCTTGGCTCACCTTGGCCGCTTTAAAGCCATAGTTTGAAGCGCTTGGGTGCGTAAAGTTGGAGTTAAAAACCGCGTCAAGGACACCGGCTTTGATTTCCTGATTTGACAATGCGCCGTTTGGCAGCACTGCTGAGCCGGTGCAAAAGTTGCCTGAAAGATTCGTGTTAAAAAGCGGTGCCACATACAGCTGAGTATCGGGGCCGACATTTTCCGTTGCTGCAGCGAACATACGAAGCGAACCGGCACGGTCAAATACATAAACCATCGTTGGCAGCACGGCATCAATGCAAAACTGCGATTTATCACCTGATAACCGGAACCACAGCGGCTGCTTCAAGCCTTTGTTGGTTTTAAACACCAGATACCGCGAATCGCTGTAGATAATGTCCTGATCAGCCCATGCTGACTGCGAATCAGCATCAGTGGCTTCAAACTGACTTAGCAGTTGATGGACGCATGTAACGGAGACTGGCTTACCAACGCCCATGACACCATCCTGGATTGGGTGATAGGTGACAACGCTCGTATGACCGAAAGAACTGAACACCAGACCAAACTCCTGAACCAATGCTGCTGTTAGCGTCGGGTCTGAATTTTCAGCGGCTTTATAAACATCAGTACCTAACATGATTGCCCCTCGGACTCTGTAATTAGGCACAGAATACAAGGGGCTGAAAACGGCGCTACTTTTCGTTATTGAAGTGGCCGCAGATGATCTTGCAGGCTAAAAGAGTGGCACAAGTATTGGTCACAAAATCTTTAAGTTGCGCCACCCATTGTCCATGAGTGACATCAATTTTGTACCACTCAAAGCCCTCACCGACATTCATAGATTCCTCATAAACCGAGTTCAACAATTCTGACTGGTCATCACAGAACGTTTCCTCTGATGGATGCAAAATGAATGGGAACGGATAGTACATATCATCAGGAGCTATAAAGGCATCCAGTGCGAGTGCTGAGGCGCTTAAGTGACGCTCTAACAAACTACGAATAAGCTGAGTAGTTGGGTGATCTGGCCACTGTGCATTGAGCAGTTCTGCCTTATCTGTGGGTGCGCCTTTGGTGTATGGCACATGGGCCATCATCGCCTCAATATCACGGTAAATCTCATTGAGTGCATCCAGAAGTGAATCGCGCTCGATATCATCAATACTGTCTGCTTCTTCAAACACCCAATGGCTGCATTCCAGCTCGTCAATAAATGCTTTTACCTTTGGACAGTCCACATCAAAAAGATACGCCACCGGTTCATCGGTAGGCGAACTCTCAATTTCAGTGATCGCATTTGACAACCAGGCCGTCACTTCCTCATTGGTATGGTCAACGATATAGCCCCGCGAACAGGAATATACAGATTCGCAAGTCACACCGCCGCCGTGCTGGACTAAAGTCGATATAGTGTTCCAAAGAAACGGGGTGATTTCCTTACCTTCACCTTCTAATGGCAAATCCAAAAACACCAAGTCCATAAATGGTTTTGAGTAGATTTTTAATGCCAACGGATCTCGTTCGCCTGTCGGGGTTCTGGTATCAGTATCAAATTGCAGGCCGTAAATTTCAGCCGATGAAAACACCTGCTCCAAATATGGCTCCATACCCTCAATGGCGCTCAATACCGTTTTTACATGGTCAACAATGTCATGCTTTAAATTCGACAGCGCAGTATTGAAAAGGCCAGTCAGTGCCTTGGTTAAACCGGTCAGGTTGGCTGATATTGCAGCGCGGTGGAGCTTATTCAAATCAGGGGTGTGAATGTAGCCAGCCGCTTCAAAGGCGGTGATATACGTCATGCTACTGGCTAGGGATTCGCGCAGATACTGAACTGAGACTTCTTTCTGGATTGACTTGGTAAGCGCGTGAACGTCAGCGCTAAAGACTGGCCGATGACCGGCCAGCTTCAATGGCGTTAGATAATTGGGGGTGCGAACAGAGCTTTCCCGCCCACTGGCAAAGCCTGCAAACGGCGCTTGAACATTTTCAGATCGGTTTGTGTAAGGTTGGACTGAATGTGTTTGCATTTTAAAGACTCTGGTAAAGCGTTATTTGATGACAACTCTACCAAGGCGTTTAAATCACGCAGCTTTTGGTTTGTGTGAGAATCCATTAGAAACCCCTGTTCAAAATTATTCTTCGCTGCCTTGGCAGCGACTACAGGCATTGCATGAAAAGCAGTACCGGCAACCACAGTCCACGCCACCACAATCGCAGCAATTGTATAGCGACGAACAAGGGCTGTTGCCGCCCTGTTCGACTTCAAAGCAAACATATTCCATTAGCAAAACCCTTCAAGCAGTTCATCAGATTCAGCATCTTCAAGCAGCAGCATGTGGCTGTACTCTGCCTTATCACTAGCCTCGATGCCGTGGATCACAATTGGACCGTCATTCACGAAGCTGGCACCAGCGGCCACGCCCTCTAAAACCGAAAGACTGTTACTGTAAAATACCTTGCCAAATTTGTTCATCGGCCCCCCCCCTAAATAGGGGCGACACGCCCCTTATCAATTAACCGTTAGACTTACTTGGTGGTAGTTGCAGTTCGTAGATCAAACTACCGTCGGCCTGCGCTACGGCGTCAGAATCCAGAACCGTTGTCCAGCGAAAGGCCGGAAAATTCTGAGCCAGTGATTTCACATTTTCTTCCAGCGTCCCAAGCGGCAAAGGTGCTTCAATGGTACGCAAACCAATCTTAAATAAACGCTTAGCAATACTCATGGCTGCTCTCCCAATTAAAGTGAATCAAATTCAGAATAATCTGATGCTGTTGCTACAGCAGCAGTCGCTGGAGCTGTTTCTACTGACACAGAAGCTTCCTGCTCGTCTGCATCATCTGCATCCGGCTCAGCGCTCTCAGCAGGCTTTTTGGCCTTAGCCGATGCTTTCGGTGCGGCAGCAGTGGTTTTGCTCAGCAGGGTTTTTAAGTCAATCGCAGCCAGTGTGGTTGATGCTTCGACAACCGGTGCAGTCAGCTCGCGCAGTGCCTGTTCCACTTTGCTTTCAATTTCAGCAGCAGAGGCGGTGATCACAATCGGAGTGGCCAGCGCTGCACGTAAATTGATGAAATCCTGGGACTCAGATTTTTCGCTACCAAAAACAGCGTGGTCCATTGATGGCAGTAAAAAGCTGACAATGACGGTCAGTTGTTCGCCACTTAAACGGGCATTGATGTTCAGGCTGGTGATTTTGGCCTGTGCGGCCAGTGCGTGAATCGTTTCAAACATATTTCTCTCTCCAATGTTCAACAGATGCAACTAAGGTAACAGTCAGCAAAATTCAGGCAGCAAATGGTTTCACTTGCTGCCGCAAGCCTTAGCGTTTTTGCATTTCCGCGATGTAAGGGGCAGGGGCAAAGCCTGACCAATCAAAGCCGGTTTCTTTGGACTGGGTGATGTAATTCACCAGTTCTGCCTTACGACCCGCGCCAGCCTTCTTAAAGCCTTCTGGATTGTGAGCATCCAATCCTGAGTTCTTACCCAACACCTCCAATTGTGTCGTGGTGTATTTATCCATCGTGGCCTTGGTAGGTTCCCACAGGCGGATTAACTCGGCTTCACCGGTAGGCGTTGCCTTGGCTGCTGCTGTTAAAAACTCCCACGCATCAACACTGGCAAAGCCCTTGGTTTTATTCAGTGCGTGTTCTGTTGCTGCGGCTTGCAGTTTGGTGAGTTCTTCCGGCGACTTTTGCATTAATGACGCCAGCAAATCTTTACCACGGCTGGCGGTACTCACACCGACCAGATTGATAAGAGCAAATACCTGCAATGCCTGAGCGAAAATTGGGGTTTGCGCTAAATGCTTAGCGGCGTTTTCGCGCAACTCAGCCTGATGGGCCTCTTTAGCCGGTTGCGAGTAAGAGCCTTCGGTTTTTGGTGCTGCCACTTTACTTGCAGCAGTTGATTTCCCTGTTGTAACAGACTGACTATCAGCACCGCCTGCCGCTTTTGTTGAAGCCGGTTTTTTGCCTTCCTTTGCTGGTTGCAATGATGCTTTATGGGCAGCGACACATTTCGTGTAGCAGTCTTTATTGGCGCATTGATCCGCTTCAATACTGCCGGTGCCGGTGCCAACTTTATCATTTAACACAACCACTTTATCCGAACAGCCGCCACAGCCAGAATTAAACTGCTCTGCACCGACAGCATCTGCGGTCACTGTGACACGATCACCGGCAACGGATTCTGACAGCAAAATGACACGGCCATAGCGTTCTTCGGCAAGCGCTCGGCGAATTGCCAGCTCAGCATCTGTTTTCGCTTTAAAGCATGAGCTTTTGGCGCACTTGCTCTCAACGTCACCAAAATCAAACAGGTTTGCCTGCAAATGTGTATTGTGAGGGCAATTGCTAAAGCATTCCGCCTTGTCAAAGATTGCCAATGACAAAGGTACCTGCACTTTATCAGCACGTTGGCGCAGCGTGTCTAGTGACCATTTTTCTGAGATCACCTTGCTAAGCGTGTTGTTTTGCACGGTTGCATCAAAACTGGCCAAAATCATTGCATGACGAACAGTAATTGCTGCTTCGTCCAGCGCGTCCAGCACCTCTGGCGTTGCTTTTAGCAGCTCTGCGCGTTCATTGAATTTGGTCGCACTCCAACCACTTGCTGACAGGGCGGTTGCACGGTCGCCGTGGAACAGACTCAGCCAGTGCCTGACAAACCGGACTTCATCACCAAACTCAATGTCGCTACGGTCTTTATTTTCTGCCAAGTGAATGAGCAACGCCTGTTTATCATCAACCAGACGGACAATCACCGGCACGTCGATAGCGAGTTCAAGGGCAATATCACGACGACCATAACCGGCCAGCAATTCAAAATATCCGGCTTTTTCTGGATGTGGCCGCACCGGTACAGACTGGATGATGCCATGCTGACGGACGCTCTCTACCATTTCGGATTTGTTTTTACGTGACTTCCGAACATTGCCTATTGGCATATCAAGCAGCAGTTCAGCCGGTACGCGGATCATATCGCCATCGTTAAAGGCGTTTTCAAATACACTTAATGCGCCGACTTGAGCCGGTTCTGATTGCGTCTGTGTGTCGCCCTGCTCAGCAAACATAGCAACGCTAGAAGGTAGGAAGTCTGTGCCTTGGGTTTGGGCTTGGGTTTGGGTTTGGGTTTGGGTATCGAACATTTTCTCTCTCCGGTTCGTTTCAATGGTGCTATTTGATCACACCGGCAAACCCGCGCCACATTTGGTTTGTGGCGGGGATTGGCTTTTATAAGAGGGTTGATTTCATGGCTGCGCAGGGGCGAAAGCCCCATTTTTAGCAGCGGAATGGCATCACAATGTCGCGTTTGGCAGTGTTAGATGTGGATTCCAGCACAAGGTAGTTGGCTTCTAACGACTGGCTCAGTTGTAATTCCTGGTCGTCAAACCCTGACAAGGCATCAAGCAGGTAGCTCGCATTGATGCCAAGCTCAGGAAAGCCAGAATCAGCACAAACTGCATCACTGACCCAATCTTCACCGGAAACTTCTTGGCCTTCGATGGCAGTGATTTTTAACTCAGCTCCATCGCTCGATAAGCGAATAGTCTGAGTTTTCGCATCGGCCACTGACCGAACCCGCGCCAGTGATTGAATCAATGCATCGCGTTTTATGGTTGCGCGCAGGGCGGTCTTAGCGGAAAAGAAACGAGCAGTATCAGGGAAACGACCATCAATTAGCCTTCCACGAATTTGCCCACCGCCCCATGTCAGTTCCACCATATTTTGGTCGGCACGTAACCGGATGGTCCCTTTATCTGATTTATCAGACGCAATCAAATCAACCAATTTTTTGGGCACGATTAAACTGACTTCACCGTCAAAACTCAGGTTATTCAGCGAAAAAGATGACAAGCGGTGGCCATCAGTACCAACAACCCGCAACAGCCCATTGGAAAAATTCATGTAAAGGCCATTGAGGTAATAGCGAACATCATTGACAGCGATGGCGTGTCTGGTGCGACGGAATAAGTCTGCCAGCTTTGAAAATTCAATATTAACAGTAAAGGCAGTCTCAACCTTTGGTGGTTCTGGATATCCATCAGCAGACAGGCAAGGACATTTCAACTTGCTCCGGCCAGCACTAATCACGGCGGTTTCACCCTCGATAGTGAAAGTCATTGTGGCGTTGCCATCCTTGAGGCCGGATAAAATGGATCGCAGTTTTGCAGCTTCTAAGCAGATAGAAAAATCAGGCTGCAAGTCCATACCATCGAGCGCCACAGAACGAGTCAGGGTATGAGCTGAGGTATTGGCCTGTGCATACAATTTGCCGTCTTTCATTTTAAAAAGCACAAAGCCATAGATAGGCAAAGGTGCTTTTTCGGATGCAAGAAATGCTGCGACAGGCAGGATGCTGTTGATAGCTTCGGTGGTCGTAACTTTAAAAATGATTGGTTGCATGGCTCTCTCCTTCCAAGTGATAAGCACATGCTAAGGGAGGCTGAAAATGCGGCTACAAATGGTTTTGGTTGATTTTCGGTCTAGTGCCAGACAGCCTGGCACAGACAATTTAAAAGGCGGAATTCAACTATGGCTGCATTCGTTGGTAGGGGCAATCTGCCTGCCCCGAAACAGGATTTCAAGGACGGACAAGGAAGGTTAAATGTCCGTGCGGTCAATGTGCAACATCATGCGCTCATTAGTTGACGGGTGGCAACTGTGCCGGAACTGGTGGTGCTTCGTCGTGCTACTCACATACTGCCAACACGCGCCATTGTTATCGCAAACCGGGTCGCCATTGTTAACATCCATTCGGGCCAACCGGCTCCAAGCGCCCATAATCTCAGGCGCATCCCTATCCAGCACTTCTAAATCACTCATTGAAAACCACCTCAAACATCAGATTTCATCGCATCAAAGGCTGCAGATAAAAAAGGCAAGTAAGGAAGCCCTTCAACTATCGCAATGCCGATCAGCCCCTGCAGCTGCGCCTTATCCCTGGTTGCAATGGCTGACATCGCAGAAGCCACAAATTCGGCATCAAAAGCGGATTTTGCAGCTCGGTACTGGTCCACGATTTGATTTAAATCTTTCAAATGATAGTCTCCGCTCAAGTAGCCGATTTTTCAAGCGGCGTTGGCTTTAAGGCCGCCGTACAAACGGCAGAAAGTGAACAGCTGCATGAACTCCGTCGCACCAATGCGAAATTCAACCTTTGACTTGTAGAAAGTGAATTTGGAGTCGCCGTATTCGAAACTATCTCGCGGATCGAAGCCGTTGTCTTGGTGATGCAGGTTCATGTGAACAACGCCAAGCAGTGAATACAGGTCAGCCCCCCCAGCCATACTCGCGCCGGCGTAACTCTCAAAAACCTGAACCGACTTGCGAAACTCGCCCAGATCATTTCTGAATGAATAATCCACGCGGTATTTGCCAGGCCGATGGCTGTACTGGGTATCAACGCCGTAAAGGCGCTTTTCAATCAGAAAGCCGCCTTTTACTTGCTCAGGCGCACTGTACTCAAACCGGAAATAATCAATAATCGCTTTGGCTGCTTGGGCATAAATCAGCTCTTGGGTCTTTTGCGGGTTGTAGTTCGCATCAAGCGTCTGATAAAGCCCGACAAAGGTAATAGAGCGCAACGTGTTTAAGGACTTGGCAAAGGGCTCAGGGCGACCATCCAGTTCTGACAGCAAGGCGTCGTGAAATTCGTTCTCTTGCTTTGGTAGCCAGTCATTTAACAACGCATCGCGGGATACCTGAACTGCCAAGCCGGCGCTGGCCGCTTTGATGTAGTGATCAATCACCTTCCATGCGTACATCCGCATTTCTGCAACGATGCTTTTGATGGCTTCAGCCTGTACGGATTTGCCGGAGAACGCTTTTTCAAAGCCTATAAACAGCCACATATCATCATGCGCTGCCTTGGCCTGCATGACGCGCTCAACGCAATCTTCAGCTGCGCTTAAACGCTCCGAAAAGTAAGCATCTGCTTTTGCCAGGCCTTTTAAGTAGGCTGGCTTTTCATTGATTGGGTTTAATTCAGTTTTCATGGCATGACTCCGTTTTGATGGAGACATCATGCCTGGGGAAAGAATTCAGGCTACAAATCGTTCGAGGAAAGGGAGAACAATTAAAAAGATAAATTATGAGCCTTAAGCGGGGTCATACAACCCCGCCCAAGCCTACTGAACCAATGGCGGAAAATTAATTGAAAGCGTCCTGAATGTCACTCATTGGCAAGTACATCAGGCTTGTTGGGTCTGAGGGGTGTTTTTCAAGCACCGTAAAACCCAATTTCTGGTAAAAGTCAGTTGAGTCTTTATGGCCCCACAAAGCCACACCTTGAACCGGAACAATTTTAGAAGCTTCATACGCCGCCTTTAAAGCATGCGCCATCAAACTTTTAGCAATTTTGCGGCCTTGATACGCCTTATCAACTGCTACTTGCTCGATCATGACCACCGGGACAGATTTATAGGCAAAATGCCGGGACGCCGGTTCAATCTGCTTTACGGTAAATGTAATGTACCCAACCAGGGCTGCGCCATCCGTGGCAATAAATGCTTTGTGCTTGTGATCTGCGCTTCTTTTTAAAAGCTCTTTTGTTGCGAATTTGTTCAGTGGTTTCAAACCACAATCAAATCCAGCTGCATCGAAGTCAGCGTTCAACTCCAATGCGCTTATAGGTACATTATTTGTCATTTTTACCTCGCCAAGTTTATTAATTCCCTCAGCTTAGGCGTTGCATGTGCAGGCTTGCTCATAACCTCAGTCAGTACGTTCCACGCTTGGTCTGAAACACTCAAGGTATTCTGTTCAGAAATTACCGATCGGGCTTTAGGTAGCGTATTCTGCATGATAAAGGTTGTTAATGTTTCACCGGATAATTCGGCGGCCTGCTCCAACATCGCTTTAACCGCGGGCGTTGTTTTGAGTTCTATCCGTGCCGATTTGGCACCTTCCGTTTTTAAATTTGCTTGCATTTGTCAAGCCTCACGTCATGGGGTTAAATAGTTAGTTTTCTCCTTTAAAAAAGACTAAGGCGCTTGGGCCACTAATAATGATTTGTGCATTTGGAAGTCCCCTTTTTTGTAGTTGATGAATGTTATCGAAACCTAGCAATAATTCGTTGTACGGATATTATCCGTACCGCCATAGTAACAGCCCCGCAAAAGATGTACAACAAGAATCCGTACAAAATACGGATTTTCTGCAAAAACCATTTGTAGCGCCAACCACAAGAAGCCTTAACCTGCACACATCAAACAGGTTGAGGCTTTTTCCAATGTGGAACCAAAATTTAGTTACAGAACTCAGTAAAGGCGCGAAAGCAGAAAGACCAGGCAGCCTTGGCCGGTTGGCAGCGACGCGATTAATCACCGAATCTCAGTTCTGGACGCCGGTTTGGCTTGCTCGCTTTATCTGGGAAATCATCGACCAGAACGCGGGTGAAAGTTTTTATCGCGTATTAGACAACAGCTTTGGCTCTGGCCGGCTTTGCAGTTTTGCCACGGCTGATAAATGGTCAGTAGTCGGTATTGATACAGACGCAACCATGATTGGGAAATGCGCTGAACTGTTAGAGGCCCACGGCTTTTCTTTTGAGCTTGAGGCAGGCTCAATGGCAGATGTTGAGTCCATGCCGCAATGCTCAGTAGCGACGATTAACCCGCCATTTAGCATTAACCTGCAGTCACCAAATTTGACGCCATACCCAAGCGTTACGACCTATGGCCGGTTTGGTCCTGATACCGGCGCCAATTCTCACGACTACGCACTGGCACAGGCTTTAGACTATTCAGATGCCGTGTTTGCAATCGTACCGCGTTCACTGTCTGAGCGTGTCCAATCAGGTGCTTTTGTCACAGAACACAAACTGGTCGCATGCTTTACGCTGCCGGATAATACTTTTGCTGCAGAAGGTGTCGCGGCGGTTGCCTGTGATTTGCTGGTGTTGCAACTGGCAGACACTGACGCACCTTGTCTGAAAATGACAATCAACCAAGACACGAAAGCCCCACAATTACCGGTAAAGTTCAGACCTGCATCGCACTTAAAAAACCACTCACTGCGCCTTGCAGGCGTTGAAGATTCAGCGCCAAAGATCAAGCTGCCGGTAACCGGCATCAAAAAAGTGCGGCTCTACCAGAAGCGCAATACCATCGGGGTGCGTTTTTCCTGTGGCCAGCTGCAGGCGCTTTGCATGAATAAACTGTTAGGCCGTGGCCTTTACAGTACAGATTCACACCGCTACCCAAGCCATGTGAAATTTGAGGGGACAGGGCGTTTTTCCATCAACGCGCACCTGATGAACAACCATCCGCTGAAATCCATTCACGACAACCTGGTAGCACCTATTGCCAGCTTGGGCGGTCAGGTTGAGATTGACCCACAACTACTTCGCTTTATCCGCCGTCGGGAACAGCAAGAGTTGGTCGCCACCACGCCACTTGCCAAGTCGATTAAAACGCAAGGGAAAGGCTCAAACGTGTTGATCAGCAAAACCTCCATGATTGACCCCAAAAACCTGTTCAGCCCAATCGTAACAAAAGGGCAGACGCTGGCGGTTGTGCCGGGCAAAAAATCAGAATTTGCGCTGGTGATTAATAACGAAGCGCACGACGTAGACTTAAGCTTTATCAAAACGCTTGGAACCGTCACCATTGCACAATCAAGCAACTGGGAAGTGCTGCACGAAGGGCGCCTGATTGCATTTCCAGAGCGGGCAAAGCAGCTGGCGGACAAAGCAAAGGCGCAAGGCCTGCATAGGTTCCTGACTTGGGATTTCCAGTTAAATGATGTAATCGAATTGTCGATGTCCCATAAAGGCGGCGCATTATGTGCCGACATGGGTCTTGGCAAATCGCGCATGGCGATTGGTCTTTGCATGATGGGCGGGCAGCGTAACCTGCTGGTAGTCAAATCGCGGCTGGTACCGGAAATGCTGCGCGAGTGCAGCAAGATTGGCCTTGAGTCAGTCAATGTGATTTCAGGCAATGACACAGACTTTTCTAATCTGCAACAAATCAACATCGTCAGCTATGAAACACTGAGAAAACAGATGCGCGTCAAAGGTAAAACCGTCTTTCTGGCTGCATTACTGGCTGGCCGTTTCAACACGGTAGTATTGGATGAAGCAAGCCTCATGGGCAAATCAACCAGTCAGCGAGCCGCCGCCGTAAGGGCGCTGAATCCTAAAAAGTTTTTCGCCCTCGATGGTGTCCTTGTCGATAATTACCCGCGCAACTTATTGCCCGTAGCTTCGCTCGTGGCTGGCCAAGCTGTCCCGTCACAGCGTTATAGCCTTGGCGGCGAATACTTAGAACACTGGCATGCCAAAAATTCTCAGTACACCAGTAGGGGTATTGATGCCTTTGCAGACCATTTTGTGACGATGGTTTGGGCTGTTAACCAGTTCAAAGATGGTCTGGAAGAAGGCGCAAAGCGCGAGGTGCCGCAAATCAAAGACCCGGTACTTTTCCGTAAATGGGCCGACAATTTTGTTAAGCGCCGTGTCCGGACAGAGCCTGCAGTGGCAAAGTACGTGACAATTAAAGAACCTATCATTCACGCGCCAGAAATTTTGCTATGGGATGCGGGACACTGGGACCACTACCACACTGTAGCGACAGAGTTTGCCCACTGGTTTGAGCGCCACGTAAAAGACCAGGCGGACAAATCCAAACAGTTAAACCTGGTGCGAATCCTCGCAGAGATTGAGGCCGTCAACAAAGCAGCCAATGCGCCACATTTCCACTCTGAAGCAAAATCAGCATGGAAAAGCTGCTATTCGCCTTTGACGTCAAAACAGCGCTGGGCAATCGAAAAGGCCAAATCAATTGTGGCGGCAAATGGCAGAGCGCTTATATTTGCCCAATCGCCGGATGTACTGGAACGGCTGGCGGCTGAGCTGGAGAACCTGGGTATTTCTGTTTTGCTTTATACCGGCAAGCAGACCATTAAACAACGTGCCTTGGCTTTGGAAAGTCAATTACGGACAACAGAAACGCCGGTACAGGTCATGCTGGCCACGTATGGCTCAGGCATGGATGGGATCAATTTGCCACAGTTCGGACACGTAATACTGTACTCAGGCAGCTGGAGCTACCGGACGGTGCAACAGGCTATCGCTCGGACGCTTCGACCAGAGCAACTTGCTCAAGTTGAGGTTCACCGTGCGCTGCTGGCCGGTAGTATCGACCAATATCAGGACCAAGTTATGAGCTGGAAGAAAAACGCGATGGCATCAGGTATTGATTATGCTGATCAGGATACCGAAAGCGAGTTCTTGCACCTGAGCCACATTTTTTATCAGTTTGTAGAAGCGCTTAAAGAGCAGAAAGAGCAACCGTTGGCTGCGTAAGGGGAAACAATGAAAATCGAAATGAATCTATGCGATGCTACCGGCGAAGTGTTTGTAGGGCTTAGCAACAGCTCAAAGAAGCGCATAGCAAAATGCCTCGGCGTTCTGGAGCGCGACCAGGCCGGTGAACCAAAGCGGTTAATTCTGGACCGCAAAGTATTAAGTGACAGCGAAGTCTCACGCATCGAGAACAGCCGCTGGCAAGCAAGTGGCAGCTTTGTCACAGAGTTACATAGGATTTGAGCCTTGAAAATTGATTGCTCCAAACTGTCGAACAAAGGAGACCTGGCCGCGTTAATAGCCATGATTTTGACTGTTGGTCTTGTGGGTTTTGCGATCTACCTCGCGGTGATGGATTACTCATTTGCGGCCGGTTTTGTCGTGGCCATCATTATATGCAAATGGAAAGCGTGGATTTTCGATCCGATAGATAATTGGCTCGATTTGACATCCTCCCCCAGCTAAAGCAAGGGGATTCCTTCTGCAAGACGGCGATGCCCCGCCGCGGCAATGTTCAATGCTGCATTGATGTCGCGGTGATGTTCCGCCCCACACTCGCTGCATGTCCACTGCCTTATTCCAAGACCGGCTCTACCTTTCGGACTGCTATCGGGGATAACCCCACAGCACGAACAGGTCTGGGTTGAAAACGCTTCATTG
>Ga0247724_1000184_pt1 | contig 16174 bp, 6 predicted proteins | sample OKSTACKMC2E_FD_182776 | JGI IMG/M metagenome (GOLD analysis project Ga0247724, IMG submission 182776) | Subsurface sediment microbial communities from gas well in Oklahoma, United States - OK STACK MC-2-E | ecosystem: Environmental > Terrestrial > Deep subsurface > Rock core/Sediment | place... | reverse complement strand
GATTTCTACGGCAATGACGCCCTGACCATGGTCAGGGCGTCATTGCCGTAGAAATCACTGTTGCCCTGATAGGTGACCCCGCCAGAGAGCAAAGCATTGAGATCGGCCAGCGTGCCGGTCAGCACCAGCGAACCGGTGCCGTTGCCGACCACCGTCACGCCGCTGCCAGCAGGCAGCGTCAGGGTGCCATGCTCCACCGACAGGGTGATCTTGATGGGGCTGTTGCCCGCATCCACATCTTTCACCTGCAAACCGTGGATGACGAAGGGCTGATCTTCCTGCGCGACCTGAGGGGTCGTTGGCAATACGTTGATTGGCGCATCGTTGACCGGGCTCACCTCCACATGGATGGTGCCATTGACCTCGGGGCCAAGGGTGCCGTTGTCGAGGCTCTGGGCCGTGATCTTGAGATCCAATGCACCGTTGGCATCATTGGTCACCAGCTCGACCGTACCCAGCTTGCCGCCCTCGGTGGTGACCTGCCAGCGACCGCCACCCAGATCAACAACCGTTCCCGCCACGCCATTTGGCAATCGGATCTCGGCACCATCAGGCACCCCTTCGATGGTGACTCGCACCTGCTCTGGCTTGTTCTCATGCACATTACCCGCACTGCCGCCGGTTGGCTGGGTATCCCGGGTCTCCAGCCCCAGATCTAGAGTAATCACATCCCCTTCGGTACCACTCGCCTGACCCTGAATGTCGGCGATAAGGGCATCCCCCACCGGATTGACGGTGACGGTAAAGCTGCCACTGGTTTCGAGGGGAATGGTGAGCCCCTTGTCGAGGGTAAAGGCGCTCAGCGACAACTCCACAGTGCCGCTGAAATCAGCTGGCGGGATCAGGGTCAGCTTGGAGAAATCGGTCCCCACCGGGATCTGCCAGACGCCGCCACCATTGTTGACCGCCGGAGCCGACAGGGTGAAGCCATCCGGTACCCCCTTGATCTGCAGCGCGACGATCTGCTCCGAGCCATCGTTATCGATTAGGGTTGCGCCAAATCCGGCAAGGTTGACCGTGCCATCCTCGCTCCCGGTGACGCTATGCACCGAGAGCTGGGCCGGATCGTTGACCGGTCTCACCTCAAAGCCGACCTGCCCGCTCCAGCTGCCGCTGTCAGTCACCTGCTGGCCGCCGACCAGCGCGGTATCGACGATATCGACCTTGATGTCGAGCGGTACCTGACCGCTGAAGTGCTCTTTGGGCACAAACACCAAGTCCTTGAGGGCTGCCACGTCGTTGACCACCAAGGTGGTCAGTGGCTGGTCGCCGACTAGGAAATAGCCAAACTTGGGATCGACGCTAATGGTCACCGCCTTCACCGACTCGACACCTCCGTCAGCCTCGCTCGGGCTGATATCAGCCAGTTTCACCGAGAGATCGAGGGGGATCTTGCTATCTTCCAGATTGTCCGGCTGACCATCATGGTTGGTATCGAGCACCGTCAGAACCAGTTCCGGCTGACCATCAGTCCCGCCGTTCACATCGACCACGGGGGCCACATCTATCCGTACCGTGCTGCTGTCAACCTTGATATTGCCGCTGGCGGTATCAGTATTCACCACCTTCACCTCGATATTGAGCGAGCCGGCAAAGTCCTGTGGCAAGCCAAGGGTCAACCCCTCCAGGCCCGCCAGTGACGGTGGCACCTTGATGACGTATTCACGGGTCGAGATGTTGTACTCGGCCCCGCTGATGGCGACACCCGCTGGCAACCCCTTGAGGACAATGGTCACCTCGTCGCTGGCCTGATCGGCGGCGCCGATATGGATCACGCCTTTGAGCTGCTGACCAAAATCAACCCGGATATCCTCCTTGCCCACCAGCACGGCGTTGTCATCGATATCGACAGTCGCCGCCGGTGTCTTGGGCGTCACTGGCGTGTTCTCAAATTCGGCACTGGTTTCCAGGCTCACTTTGACGTGGGCACTGGCATCGCCATCATCGCCCCGGTCGATCACCATGGCATCGATGCGTATCGGTTGAACCTTGCCGACAACCCCGTCCGGCGCATGCAACTTGAAGCTGCCGAGATTGCCCGCCGGCACGATCCAGCTGCCGTTACCGTTGTTGATACCGCCAATCACTACAAACTGCTCGCCTCTGCCACCGTTCAACACCGGCAGGTTAATCACCAGATAGTCGATCTCCTCCACGCTCGAGGGATCGAGGTCGGTAAAGAGGAAACGCCCTGCCAGATCGATATCGGCACCGCCCTGACCTACCAGCGGGCCGCCGGTCTGCACCAGCTTGCCATCGGACTCCACCACGGCCTGGATATCGACATGCAGATTGCCATCGATCACCTTCTCGGCCACCGCGCCCGAATCCACATCGTGCTGGGTAACGGTGACATGGCTCTGGATAGTGGTATCCCGATCGCTATCCTCCGGCGCCTTCACCAGCAATTGTCCCCCGTTCAGCAGGCTGTCGAGCTGGGCGGCTGTCAGGGTGACCTTGCCACTGACCACGGTCAGCTGACTCTCGACACTGCCGACTCGCAGCCAGATCTGGTAGCCATCCTCCACCCCGGAGAGACTCAGCGCCGTGACCCTCTCGGCGCCGTCAGTAAGGGTCGGATGCCAGTCCAGCACGGTGAACTGATCTTCCAGGCCATGGCTGGTCTTGCTGTAGTCGGTGGCGTCAATCTCCGGTTCAACCTTGATATGCAGCGGCACATCGAAGCTCTTGTGATCACCATCGTTCTCGGTCACCACCACCTTGGCGATCAGGTTCAAATCCGCCGTGCTGTTATGGGACGGCTGAATAAGCAGGTTGCCAAGATCCGATACATTGACCTGATAGGTCGGTTTGCCGCTGGCATCGAGCCCGGCAAAGGTAAGGGTCAGCTCCTTGCCATTGGCATCAAAGACCCGAGCCCCTTCCGGTAGCCCTTGCAGCACCACGTTGAGGCTCTCGGAGGTGTCGTTCGGGGTATCGACCCACTCGCCCGAGGTGAGGGTAAAGTTGAGCGGTGCCCGTCCATCCTCACCCACTGTGGTGGCATAGCCTGTCCCTTCGGCCTCCCAGCCGGTATTGCCAAGCTCGAAATGGGGCTGATCCACCACCCCCACCAGATCCACATGAAGGGTCTGGGAGCCCGTCTCCTTTTCGTTCACCACGGTATGGGTCTGGCCACTGGCATCGGTCAAGGTCGCCGTGTCTTTCACCACCCCCTTGATGGTCAGATCGAAATCGACGTTGCTGTTTTTCGGCGGTTGCAGCTTGAGTTCGCCAATCCGATCAAAAGGAACCTCATAGTAACCGGCTGCGTTCTGTGCAACGGCGGAACCTCCCAGCAACAAGGTTGCACCGTCAGGCAGACCACTGATGCGGACAAACATCTGCTCGGAGCCATCGAGTTTGTCACCCAGATGAGCAAGGGCGATCTTGCTGCCCAGATCGAGCAGGGTGTCTTCCTTGCCCTGAATGTCACGCACGGTGAGCTTGGCGTCATCGGCCACCGGATTGACATTGATCACCAGATCAATTTTGTCTCCCTGCGCCGTACCCTGACCCTGAGCGATCGGGTTCTTCTCGGTGCTGATCGGCGTCACCGACAGCTTGATGTCACCACTGAAATCCTTGCCCGGAACCACAGTCACCTTGTTGATGTTGCCTGCCGAAACGGTGTAGATGCCATTGCTATTTGGCTTGAGCTCGACACCGTTGAGCATCAGGGTTCCCTTGCCCGCTTCCAGCTTGATCTGATAGGTCAACGTCTCGGAGCTGTCGGTGTCAGTCAGGCTCGCCTTGACGTCCAGCTTGATACCCGTGCTGTCTTCATTGGTGTCATAGTGGCGAGTGGTGTTGGCTGTGTCCCACAACGGCTTGTCGGCCACACCGCGCACCGTCACAGCCAGACCCCCCGTTACAGCCGCAGGTGCCGCCCCTTCGGTGACACCGACCTGCAGTTGCACCTGGAAGTGCAGCGGTTGACCGCCATTGTTCCAGCTCGACCAGTTGCTTGAAGGCACAAAGGTCACCCCCTGAGTGGTGTAGTGAAAATTATCACTGGTCACCATGGCCGCTGGTGGCACGATAAACCACTTGCCATCAGCCGTGGTGGTAAGGGCAACGCCGTTGTAATAGAAGGTGCCATGGGCATTGGCAGGCGCCTGGATAAGCAACTGATCCACATGCTCACCGCGATCGAAATCGCCAATATCGAGCTGCATGTTGATAGGGATACCCAGCCTCGGGTCTTGCGCCCCCTGATCTTCGTTACCAATGGCTGCGCTAACGGTAAAGCGCACCGCTTCATCCTGCAGATTGAGGGTCAGTGTGCTGTTTGCACGATCGCCATCGCCATCGACCAGATGGGCTGTCACCACCTGACTGAGCTGACTTGCATCGTGATTGAAACCGGCCGCAGGCTTGAAGGAGTAGGATCCATCGGCAGAGATGGTCAGCGTTCCCATCACCTGCTTGCCATCGGGGCTCATCACATCTTGTATCAAAGAGCCATTGATGGCGTACGTCTGGCCATTGATGGTAATCGACTCGACGCGGGCACCATCCGCACCTTCATTGGCGGTAGGCAGCAGATCGCCGGTCACGGTACTGCTCCCCTCGCTCAGGGTATGTGCCAGCACAGTGCCGATAGGCATGTCATCTTGTACCGTCACGCTCACGCTGACGTTCGGACTGCGATCGCCATCGTGATCGGTGACAAACAGCGGCACTTCGATGGTCAACTCATCCTTGCCTTGTGCACCGTGATCAAGCTGGCCTACCAGATGGACGCTGTAACTGCCGTTAACATCGAGGTGGACCCAGAAAACGGGCTTGCCCCCCTCGGCCGTAGCCAGATACCAACCGGTGCTGTGTGCCGCCAGCGTAACCGCTTTGCCACCCGACATGAGGTGATTGACCTGATTGAATGCAGCCACATCCAGCTCAAGGGAGGCAACCCGATCCGAACCGGCAGTGATGGTCACCTTGCCACTATCGGTTTCTCCACTCTCTGCAGGTGTGGTCCCTGGATGCTGACCGTTCACTGCATCGAGATCAGACTCCTCGACCCGAACCGGTTCAATGGCGGATATGATCGGGTTGATGCCATCAGTCACCGTGACAGTAGCGGTGCCCTGATTTTTGCTGCCGTCGCTGTCGGTGACTTCGACCGGCAGATTCAGTTCCAGCTTGTTGTCTGCCCCGTGATCCAGGTTGGTATGCACCGTCACCTGATAACCTATCTCTGCGCTGGTGTGAGCGGCGATGGTGGCGGGGACAGTGGGAATGGAGACCGTCATCACAACCAGACCGCCACTGGTCACCGCCTGGAAGGTGTGACCATCAGTGCCAACCGCTTTCCAGGTCAGGGTTTCGCCGTTATGGGTGATGGGCTTGCCGCTGGTATCCATGACCTGACCGAAGAGGGTCAGCCGCACATCGGTCACCGGATCCGAGTCGGCCTTGATGGTGATCTTTCCGCTCGTCTGCTGGTCATCAGTGGCAGAATTGGCGCCATCGAAGCGCCCTTCATTGAGGGTTACATCGGTCAGGGTCAGGATCGGTTTCTCCCCTTCCCCAATCTGGATATTGAGGGTGCCGCTGGTGCTGTCGTTGTTGCCGCCCGCCTTGTCGTAGTCGTTGACGATCACCTTGATGGGCAGCTCGGTCACGGCGTTGGCGCCCTGATGAAGCCCCTGATAGAGGGTGACCTGATAGTCAAACCCGTTCTTGCCCGCCTGATCGAGGCTGCCAACCAGCTTGACCTCGAACACCTCGACCCGCTGGCCATCCACCATCACATAACCCTTGATCAGCTGACTACCCGGGATGGCGGGATCTCCATCAAGCAGCTCGTATTTGACGGTTTGGCCGAGGGCTGTGAGTGCCGGTTGCTGGCCGGCATCGGCAAATGCCACCTCGACTACCCGATCCGACCCGGCCTGCACGTCAAAGTGACCGGTTTGACTCATACTGTTGCTGCCGGTGAGGTCCCCCTCATCCAGGGACACGCCTTTGCCCGGGATAAAGCTCGGTGCCTTGCCATCCACGATGGTGAGCGGCAGCGTGGTACCGATGCGATCGCCATCCTTGTCGGCCAGGGTGACAGCAAGCGGCAGGTTGAGGGATTCACTCCCCTTGTGATCCAGCTCGCCGCTCAGGGTGACCTTGGCGGTGACGCTCCAGTTGCCATTGTTATCGACCAGGCTCAGCTCGGCGCGCAGCACCACCTGGCCACCGGCGGTTCCGACCAGCTGGCCATTGGCATCAAGGGAAAAGGTGATCGGGTTGCCATGACTGGTCAATCCGGTCAAGGTGCTCTGGATAGCGGCGATATCAAAACCGAGGGATGCTGGGTCGAGGGCATCGCTGCCGTGCGCGACCGAGAAACTCATGGTGCTGACGGCAGCCGTCTCCCCTTGCGCCATCTCGGTGATGGTGGTGCCGGTCACGGCGGAAATGGTCGGATTGGCACCATCCCCCACCTCAACCGTAATGGTGGAGAAGACCTTGTCACCATCGCTGTCGAGCAGGGTAAAGCCCGCCTTGAGCAGGCTGTCGGCACTGCCCTGATCCAGCGGTTGATGGAGGGTAAAGCTGTATTTGCCATCGTTACCGAGGGTCAGCTCAAACACCAGCTTGCCATCTGGGGTACGTCCCTCGATACGATGATCGGCCACCGCGATGGTCACGGCCTGCTTGCCCGAGGTGAACCCTTGCAGCCCCGGCTGATTGGCATCGAAAGTGATGCTGGCCAGCGGATCGCTGCCCGCCGTGATAGTCAGATCACCGTCAAGGGTCTGGCCTTGCTGCCAGTTGCTATCTTCGGTGAGCGTGAGAGAGACTGGATTAACCTGCGGCAAGGCTCCATCGGTAATGGTGATATTGAGGGTGCCGAGATTGCTCTTGTCGTCGTCAAAATCGGTGCCCTGTACCTTCAGGCCTAGGTTGAGGCTGTTGGTCGCTTCCGGTTCGTCAAACACCCCGGTCAGGGAGACGCTGTATTTGCCATCCAGACCAATAGTAACGGTGAGGATTGCTTTGCCCTGCCAATCCTTGACGATCAGCTGGTTGTCCTGAACCTCGTAAGTCGTCGCCTTGCCCTGGCTGGTGAGCCCCGCCAACGCAGGTTGGCTCGCCTCAAAGTTGAGGGAGACAAGACGATCGCTCCCCACCATCACCGGCAGCTGACCATCGATGCTTTGGTTGTCCCCTTCTTGCAGAGCGCCCCCCTTGTCGATGCCCAATGCGGGATCACTGCCATCATTGACGGTCAGGGTCAGGTTGGCGCTGGTGCTGTCGCCATCGATCTCGTTGGCGCTCACCTGCAAATCGAGGGAAAGTATGTCGCTCCCCTGATGATCGAGCGGGCCGGTGAGGGTGACCACCACCCGCCCAGCCAGATCGCTGCCCTGCTGCTCAGCCTTCAATTCGGCGCGCAGCACCTCCACCCGTTGGCCACTGCCATCCAGGTAGTAACCCACCAAGGTGCGATCATCGGCAAATTCAAAGGTCAGCGGATGACCATCGCTGGCAAGACCCGAGCCGTTGAGGGTAGTCAGGGTACTGTTCTGATTACTGAACACCAGCGAATCCACCAACAAAGGATCGACACCGTGTTTGACTACAAAGCGGCTCTCACCCACTACGGCAGCACCGTTGATAAAGGCATCTTCGGTCAGGGTAATGGGCGGGAGATCAACGTCAAAGTTGGGCGGATTGCTGTCCACCAGATTGATCACCAGCGGCGCCTTCACCAGATCGCCGTCGCTGTCGCGATACTCGAGGTTGAACGGCAGGCGCAACGCGTCCTGACCGTGATCCAAGCTCTGACTCCAGACGATGCGGTAACTGCCATCATTGTTGAGGGTCAGGGTGAAGACAGTCGCCCCACCAGCACTGGCGGTCAGGGTCTGACCGTTGATGATGTAGCCAAGGGGCGCGCCATGACTGACGAGCCCCAGCCCTTCCAAGGCACTCTGATCAGCGGCGAACTGGACTTGCAGATTGCCATCCTGGCCAGCACCGGTATTTAGACTGCCGGTCGCGGTGATCGGGCCACCGGCCAATCCGGCTTCGGAGAGCGTCAGGGTTTCGCTCTGACCGATCAGCGGCGCCCCATCGCTGGCGCTGTTGCCCGCCAGATCGGTGACACTGGCACGCACTTCAAAGGATTGATTGATACCGGAGAGATCAAGACCTGATACCTGCCAGCGGCCATCGGCCCCCACCTGTGCCGAGGTGGTCAACAGCGGCTGGCCATTGCTGTCGACCAGGGTGATGGTGACACTCTGACCCGCTTCCACATTGCTGGTGGAACCGCTCAGGGTGGCGCTGCTGTTGCCAAACAGGGCAGTGGTATCGAGATCATCGATGTCGATAGATGCCTGAGTATCGACATTGATAACGAGGGTATCGCTGGCGCGGTTGCCGGCAATATCCACGGAATTGACCTGAAACTGGTACTGGCCATCGGCCAGGGTCTGCGGCAGCTGATATTGCCAGTTACCGGCGGCATCCACCGTCAGGACGGTGAGCACGCTACCGCCAAGGCTCAGGGTTACGGTGGCGCCGGGCTCCCCTTTGCCCTGCAGCAGCGGGGTATTGTCACGGGTCAGATCATCGGTCTGGCTGGCGCCGGTGTCGCTCTCATCGGCGAGATCGAGGGTAATGGTGGTGATGGTATCGAGCAGAGTCTGTCCGGTGTCGCTGGCGTTGTTGCCAGCCTGATCCTGGGTATTGGCCACAATCTGCAACGGGCCATCCACCAGCTTGCCGGTCACATCGCCAAAATTGGCTTCCCACACCAAGCCGGGCAGTACCACTGTCGTCACCGTCAGTGAATTGCCCGCCTGATCGATAAGGGTGACGGTGACTGGCTGGCCTACCTCCACATCATCCACCACACCACGAATGATGACACCAGCCGCTTCATCGGCGTTGATAATGTTGTCGCTTGTTTGGGGCTCGGTGATGGTGATGGCGGCAAAGAAATCACGCTCTTCGGAAAACAGCAGCTCATCGCCGACAGGTTGCACCGCATGGTCAGTATCAAAACCGGCCTCGGCCAGGGTGGCGTCATTGGTACGATCGACAACTACAAATCCACCCGAGCTGGAACCGGCTACACCACCGATATTGCCCGCAGCGGCTGCGTTGCCGGCGGCGGCCGCTTGAAACTGCTCTGTCGGGTCAACGCCCTGAAGGATCGCCTCTTGCAATGAGGCCAGTTCCGGATCGGCCGGTTGCCCATCAGCAGCAGGTGTGGCGGGCTCAGGTTGGGCGGCCATATCTTGCTCACCAGCAGGCTCACTGCCCGGCTCGGCTAGTTGAAAGTGGCCCCCTTGGGCAGTTTGCAGGCGGTCCCCCGGCTGCAATGCCATCCCCACCTTTGCTCGTATGACAGATCCATCTGCACTGATGACAAACACGGAGCCCTCGAGTTGGGTGATCACCGTGGACTTTTCAATTTGCAACTCTGCCATACAACCTCCAGCAAAACCTTAACCACCAACATCAGTACCTACAGGGTACTTGTCTGTTCAATAATCATACCGCACCAGACTAAGTGGGTCTTTTCGCTATTTTCGACAATGATTGCCATAAAATGGCCATAACTTACAAGATTGTGCATCTAACAGTACTTTTTAAATGAAATGAGATTTGGATGACCCCAATCGCATCACCTTTATTAACAGGTCTATCAGACTCCATGTGACCATTTCTGTCGTTTGACGATAAATCCACTGCAGCCTCAATAAATGGATCATAATCCGAAGGTCAAAAGCTCACACCACAACACCGAAAATTTGCATATTGAGTCAATTATTAGCATAAGTCATTGCCAGAATGTGTGAACAATACGGCAGCAATCCAGCTCAGCTGGCAAAATTGCCAGTACGTAACTGTACCGTTCAAACGCCTGCCATCGAATGCTCGGCAGTTAACAAGAAGTTGAGTTTCCATAAAATTTAATCCAGATCTCATTTCAGCGATCAATCCTGTGCGCCAATTGATCTGGCACAACTCTCCCTCCGATAAATCATCATTAAATTTACCTATTTGTTAGGGTAACCCTCGAGCAATCATATATTGCGCGGTTTTATTCACCCGCAAGCGAATGTCTGCCCACCCCGCCCGACGGGGGGAAGATCCACACCAAGATGGAACGGGTCAGACGAGACCAAAACATTTATCTGGGAGTGATAAACGTGGGTTCACAACACAGGCATATCAAACTGGGCCTCACCACCCTGCTGCTGACTACCAGCCTTGGCACCAGCGGCTGGGCACTGGCTGATGACGCAACCACCAATGGCAAGATAGAGGCGCGCAGCGAGCTGTTCGCCAAGGATCACGCCGATCAGTTCACCAGCTGGCAAGCCACCAGCGAAAGCAAGGAGCGCACCGATGCGCTGGCGGAAGATCCCAATATGGTGGTGCTGTGGGGCGGTTACCCCTTCGCCAAGGATTACAACAAGCCACGCGGTCACTTCTATGCGCTGACCGACGTGCGCGAGACTCTGCGCACCGGCGCTCCCAAGACCGCCGAAGATGGTCCTCTGCCCATGGCCTGCTGGAGCTGCAAAGGCCCGGATGTGGCCCGCGTCATCGACGAAAAAGGCGAAGATGGCTACTTCAAGGGGATGTGGGCAAAAGGTGGGCCGGAAGTAGTCAACACCATCGGCTGCGCTGACTGCCACGACACCGCCTCGAAGGAGTTCAAGGAGGGTAAACCGGCCCTGCACCTCTCCCGTCCCTATGCCAGCCGCGCCATGGACGCCATCGGCAAGCCGTTCAAGGAGCAGGGGCGCTTTGATCAGCAGTCCCAGGTGTGCGGACAGTGCCACGTGGAGTACTACTTCAGCGGCCCCACCAAGGCGGTGAAATTCCCCTGGGACAAGGGCACCACAGTGGAGCAGATGGAAGCCTATTACGATGAAATCGGCTTTGCCGACTGGACCCATGCCCTCTCCAAAACCCCCATGCTGAAAGCCCAGCACCCCGAGTACGAAACCTGGCGCGCCGGCATTCACGGCCAGAACAACGTCGCCTGTGTCGACTGCCACATGCCCAAGGTGCAGAACGAGCAGGGCAAGGTCTACACCGATCACAAGGTGGGTAACCCCTTCGATCGCTTCGAGCAGACCTGCCGCAACTGCCACACCCAGAGCAAGGAGATGCTGCAAGGGATCGTCAAACAGCGCAAAGAGGCGGTGATCGAAACCAAGCTGAAGGTCGAGAAGCAGCTGGTACACGCCCACTTTGAAGCCAAGGCGGCCTGGGAAGCCGGCGCCACCGAGGCAGAGATGAAGGATATTCTGCAGGACATCCGGCACGCCCAGTGGCGCTGGGACTACGCCATCGCCTCCCACGGGGTGCAGATGCATGCCCCCGAAGTGGCCCTCAAGGTACTTGGCAGCGCGCTGGATAAAGCCGCTGACGCCCGCACCAAGCTGGCGCGCCTGTTGGCCAGCAAGGGGATCAGCCACGAAATCGCCATCCCCGACATCTCCACCAAGGAGAAAGCGCAAGCCGCCCTTGGCATGGACATGAAGCAGTTCAACAGCGACAAGGCCCAGTTCCTCAAGACCACGGTCCCCGCCTGGGATGCCGAGGCTAAAGCGGCCGGACGGCTGGCACAGTAACGGCGCCTGCGGGCCCGGCGCCAAGTCGGGCCCGCAGCGGATGGAGGCTTCCTATGGGTGATTTAACGATGGATTTTTTACGACTGATGCTGATGGCAGCCATGCTGCTCACCAGCCTGCAGGGCCAGGCGGCCGAGTCGGCAGCAGCCCCTGTTCCAGCTACACATGAGGTGGAATTTTTACGCAATCCCGACAAGGCCTGTACCGACTGTCACAAGGAGCAGAGCGAGGGGATGCACGGCAAGCATGGTCAGGCGACCAATCCCAACAACCTTAAACCGGTGACCTGCACCAACTGCCACGGCCAGCCCTCCCCCCAGCACAGGGAAGGGGTCAAGGATGTGATGCGCTTCAGCCACAGCCTGAAGGATAAAGAGAGCATCAAGCTTTATCCCATCAGCGAGCAGAATGGAGTCTGCATGAGTTGCCACGAGCCCAAAGTGCTTCGCGAGGTGCTCTGGGCCCACGACGTGCACGCCACCAAGCTCACCTGCACCAGCTGCCACCAGTTGCATCCGGCCAAGGAGCCCATGGTGGGGATCCCGGAAAAATCACGCATCAGGCTCTGCGTCGACTGCCACAGCAAGCAACATGAGGCCAGCAAGGCCCGGCAGGAGCAGTCCAAACCGGCTACCGGCAAGGAGGCATCATGAGCTGCTCTCGCCGTGACTTTATGGCGGGCATGGGCGCGGGGGCCCTTATCATGATGACGGGGCCGACTCGTTCCCTTGCTACCCCCCTCGCCCACAGCCAGACCATCGACGGGATCCGCTATGGCATGCTCCACGACGAGACGGCCTGCATCGGCTGCACCGCCTGCATGGATGCCTGCCGGGAGGTAAATCAGGTGCCAGAGGGGGTCTCGCGCCTCGAGATCATCCGCTCCGGCCCCATCGGGGAATTTCCCGACGCCGAGTACCGCTTCTTTCGCAAGTCCTGCCAGCACTGCGACAACGCCCCCTGCGTGCATGTCTGCCCGACCGGCGCCTCCCATATCCGCAAGGAGGATGGCATCGTCGATGTCGACGCGGATCTCTGCGTCGGCTGCATGTATTGCCTCGCCGCCTGCCCCTATCAGGTGCGCTTTATCAACCCGGTCACCCGAGTGGCGGACAAATGCGACTTTTGCCGCAAGACCAACCTGGCGGCGGGCAAGGAGCCAGCCTGCGTGGAATCCTGCCCCACCAAGGCACTGGTGTTCGGCAATCTGGATGATCCGGACAGCCCCATCGCCAAACGGCTGGTGAAGGAGACTACCTATCGCTACAAGCAGGCACTCGGCACCTCGCCCAAGATGTACCGCGTGCCCAAAGGGGAGATAACGTCATGACCATGCAAGCGGCATTTCACTTCCCCTCTCTTGTCTGGGGGATTGTCCGATCGCCATCTACCGCAGTCATAGAAGGAGGAATGGATCATGTTGCATGACGCATTTCACTTCCCTTCCCTTGTCTGGGACTGGCCCATAGCCATCTATCTGTTTCTGCTCGGCATCTCCGCCGGGGCCACCACCCTCTCGGTGCTGCTGCGCCGCAAGGGGGCAGGCAGCGAGAGCGGCATCATCAAGGCGACCGCCATTCTGGCGCCAGCGAGCGTGATATTGGGGCTGCTCATCCTTATCTTCCATCTGGCCCGCCCCTGGACCTTCTGGAAGCTGATGTTCCACTATCAGTTCGACTCCGTGATGTCGATGGGGGTCATGCTGTTTCAGCTCTATATGGCGGTACTGTTCGCCTGGCTGGCGGTGGTGTTTCGCGCCGAGATCGAGACATTGCGCGGCAGGTTGCTGCAAGAGAAGTTCGCTTTTGTGGATGGGCTGATTGGCTGGCTCGCCCGCATCGAGCGGCTGCTGGCGCCGCTGTTGCTGCTGCTTGCCGTGCTGCTAGGGGCCTACACCGGCTTTCTGCTCTCGGCACTCAAGACCTATCCGCTCCTGAACAACCCGGTGCTGCCGGTGTTGTTTCTGGTCTCGGGCATCAGCTCAGGTATCGCCTCCACCATCTTGCTGGCGGTGACGCTCTTCAAGGAGAACCATCACAGCCAGGGGGTGAGCTTTGTGCATCGCTTCGAGCGGCCGGTGCTGGCGGTGGAGGTGTTGCTGCTGGTCTGCTTCTTTACCGGCCTCTACTTCGGTGGCGGCCAGAAAGAGGTGGCGATGTGGGCGGCCATCGGCAGCGGCTTCTGGGCTCAGGTGTTCTGGATAGGGGTGGTGGGGATCGGCATGCTGCTGCCCCAACTGCTGGCCCTGCTGACCCCGGCGCCCCTGCGGGAGCGCAATGGCCATCTGGTGCTGGTCTGCAGCCTGACCCTGGTGGGGATCCTGCTGCTGCGCTACTTCGTGCTCTACGCCGGCCAGATGACTGTCGTATAACGGTATGATCACCAGCGCCAGCCACCTTCGGGTGACTGGCGCTGGTTTGTTGCTGGCCCAATTAATTTCTGGTGATGCCACACCCGTTGCTTGGCAATATTCCCCGCCAAAGCGAGACGACGCTACGTGTGTGCCATGACATGAATGACATCAAAGATTGACTGGAGGTTATGTGCTGGCGGAGCTCGGCTATCTCTCACTGTTGCTGGCGGCGGCACTCTCCTTGCTGCAGGGCACCCTGCCCTGGCTGGGATTACGGCTCGCCTCCCCGACCCTGCTGCGCTGCGCCAAGCCGCTGGCGCTGATCAATGCCATCCTGCTGTTGACCGCCCTGCTGCTGCTCGCCAGCTGCTTTGGCCAGGATGATTTCACCACCAGCTATGTGGCTCAACACGCCAACAGCGCCCTGCCGCTGGGCTTCAAGCTGGCGGCGGTATGGGGCGGCCATGAAGGCTCCATGCTCTTTTTTGTTTTTGCATTGGGGCTGTGGGGCGCCCTGGTGGCCCTTTGCTCCAGGCGGGTCGATCCGCTGATCACAGCCCGGGTATTGGCCATCATGGGGCTGATCGTCGGGCTGTTCGGCCTCTATACCCTGATCTTCTCAAGCCCGTTTGACCGCCAGTTCCCGGGGCCGCTGGAGGGGCGCGACCTCAATCCCATGCTGCAGGATATCGGCCTTATCATCCACCCGCCCCTGCTCTATCTCGGTTATGTCGGCTTTGCGGTCAACTTCGCCTTCGCCATGGCGGCGCTGCACTCGGGCAGGCTCGATGGCGCTGTGGCCCACTGGAGCCGCCCCTGGGCGCTCGGCTCCTGGGTGTTTCTCACCGCCGGCATCGTGCTGGGCTCCTGGTGGGCCTATTACGAGCTCGGCTGGGGTGGCTGGTGGTTCTGGGATCCGGTGGAAAATGCCTCACTCTTGCCCTGGCTGCTCGGCACCGCCCTGCTGCACGCCCTGGTGGTGTGCGAGAAGCGTGGCGTTTACGGCCACGCCGTGCTGCTGCTCTCCATCTTTACCTTTTCACTGAGCCTGCTCGGTACCTTCGTGGTGCGCTCCGGGGTGCTCACCTCGGTGCACGCCTTTGCGGTGGACCCCAGCCGCGGCCTCACCCTGTTGTTGCTGCTCGGGCTGCTGTTAACCTGCGCACTCACCCTGTTTGCCCTGCGGGCGGACATTCGCGCCCCCTATGCCCGCTTTGGCTTGCTGTCAAAGGAGGGGCAGCTCGGCGCCGCCATCCTGCTGCTCTGCGTGGCCTGCGCCAGCGTGCTGCTCGGCACCTTCTACCCCATGGTGTTCCAGTCGCTTCATCTGGGTTCGCTCTCGGTGGGTGCCCCCTATTTCAATACCATCTTCGTGCCGCTGGCCCTCTGCCTGATGGCGCTGATGACCCAACTGCCGCGCCTGCGCTGGCAGGCGCTTGCGCCACATTCCCGACTCAACGCGCTGTTACCGCCGCTGTTTGGCCTGCTTGGCGGCGGGCTCATTAGCCTTGCCTATCTGGAACAGGGATCGTTTGTCGGTAGCTGGATTGGCATCCTCGCCAATATGGTGAGCCTCTGGCTGATAGCCAGCCTGCTGCTTCCGCTCTTGCAACCGACGTCGCTGCGCGAGCTCACCCTCAATCGGCTCGGTAGCTTGCTGGCCCACCTCGGGGTGGCGGTGTGCGCCCTCGGCATCGCGCAGGTGAGTGACCACAGTCAGGAGGGGGGCGCCGTCCTCGCCGCAGGCCAGCCCTACCAGCTCGGTGCGTTCGAATTTCGCTATGAGGGACGCGAGCCGATCATCGGCCCCAACTACACCGCCGAGCGCATCACGCTCAGCGTGCATAAAGAAGATAAAGAGATCGCCAGGCTCACCCCAGAGCGACGTCACTACAGCGTGCGCACCATGAACATGAATGAACCCGGCATCGCGTGGGGAATGCTCGGCGATCTCTACGTGGTGCTGGGTGAGAAGATGGGACCAGATGCCTATGCCATGCGGCTGCACTACAAGCCGCTGGCGCGCTGGATCTGGCTCGGCGGCCTGTTGATGATGGCGGGCGGCACCCTGCGCCTGCTCGCCCGTCGCCCCTTGCTTGCCTCCCGTCCCGTTGAGGTTGGCACCTCCCATCCCCGGCTCGAACAGGAGGCGTTATGAGATCCCGCCTGCGCCTCTTTCTTCCACTGCTGCTGACCCTGGGCCTCGGCGCCCTGCTTT
>Ga0247724_1000183_pt1 | contig 16179 bp, 15 predicted proteins | sample OKSTACKMC2E_FD_182776 | JGI IMG/M metagenome (GOLD analysis project Ga0247724, IMG submission 182776) | Subsurface sediment microbial communities from gas well in Oklahoma, United States - OK STACK MC-2-E | ecosystem: Environmental > Terrestrial > Deep subsurface > Rock core/Sediment | place... | reverse complement strand
CGCTGTTAAGGGCTTTGACTGCGCCGAGTTCAGGGCGTGCTGGGCATTGGCTAACCTGCGGCCGCTATGGGCTAAAGACAATTTGAGCAAGGGCGCTACCCGCGAGTTCTTGCTGTAACCGGAGGGCCTTGCCTTGGCGGAGCAAATTGGCGAAATATATTACGTCGTTCGAGCCGAAACGGAAGGGCTCGTGCGCGGCGAGCAGATGGCCACGCGGAGCCTGGACCGTCTCGAATCGGAAATGCGCGAGACGGATAAAGCCGCCGAGCGCATGAATACCAGCATGACCGGCCTAGCCAAGGCCATCGCCGCCGTGGTTGCCGCGTCGGCCCTGCGCGACATGGCCCGCCTGGTGCAGTCCTATCAGGAAATGGCCGAACGTGTGCAGATGGCCACGTCGAGCCAAGCTGAGTATGAACTGGTGCAGCAGCGCCTGCTCGCCACGGCGAACGGGACCTACCGCAGCCTGGCAGAAGCGCAAGAGCTATTCATCCGCACAAATGCGTCGCTCCAGGCACTCGGGTACACCACGACGCAAGCGCTCGACGTGATGGACTCGCTTAGCTATAGCTTCGTGACGAACGCTACCAGTGCGGACCGAGCGCAAGGGGCGATCAGCGCCGTGTCGAAGGCGTTCAACACGGGCAAAGTCGCCGCCGACCAGTGGGAAACGATCACAACGGCGATCCCGTCTGTAATCGAGCAGATCGCCGCTGCCTCGGGCAAAACTAGCGCCGAGATCCGCTCGCTGGGCGCGGCCGGCAAACTGACGGCGCAGCAGCTTTCTGAGGGCCTGCGCCAGTCGCTCGACGCGAACAGCGCCGCAGCCGAAAAAATGGCGGTGAACCTGACCGACGCCCAAGTGCGGATACGCACGGCGCTGCAGGTCACCCTCGTGGCCGTGGAGAACCAGACCGGTGCGCTCCAGACCTTGACCGACTCGCTTGTGGCCGCCGCTGACATGATGATCGACTTTGCCGGGGACGCGGCCAATGTCGAGTCGCTGATGACGGCCTTGACGCTCGCGGTTACCAGCACCGCCGCGGTTATCGCGGGCCGTCTCGTGCAATCCCTGTCCGCCAGTGCAGCCGCGTTCTATTCGAACACCGTGGCCGCCGCCGCTAAGACCCGCGCGGCCTTGTCCGCCGCTCAAGCCTCGACCGCCGCTGCCGCGCAGGAGCTGATCCTGGCCCAAGCGGCCGAGCGGGCTGCGGTTGGCCTTTCCTCGCACGGGGCCGCGGCCCAACGGCTCGTCGCGGCCCAGGCCGCCGCCACTGCGGCAACTAACGCCCTCGCAACAGCGCAACAGCGCATGGTCGGCGTGGCCACGGTTGCAGCGTCGGCGGTCGGGGCGTTACGCACGGCGCTGGCGTTCCTGGGTGGCCCTGCCGGGGTGCTGCTGCTCGCCGCTGGCGCGGTGTTCACCTTCGCCACGCGGACTGAGCAGGCTAAGCCCCCGACGGACGCTCTGGTCGCCAGCGTGGGCGGGCTCGGCACGGCGGCGGAACGCGCGGCGAAACGCTTCGAGCGCCTGACCACGGGAATCGACAAGCTGAACCGTAAGGAGCTGACCCTGCGTCGGGGTGAGCTGGAAAGCCAGCTGGCCAGCGCCGAAAGGCAGTTGAAGGCGTTCGAGCGCCAATTCGAGCGCGGCGTGGGCTCGGTCGGCCAGGTTGAAGGCGCTCGCGCGGCGGTTGAGGAATTGCGCAAAGCACTGGAAAAACTCGGCACGGCTAAGCCGGCGGATGAAGTGAACTTGGCGCCCGTTGCGGATTCGGGGGCAGAGAAAGCCGCCAAGAAAGCGCAGACCGAGGCCGAACGCCAAGCCGAGGCTATCCGTAACCAAGTGACGGAATTGCAGTTCCAGGCCGATACGCTCGGCATGACCAACACTGAACTGGAGCTGTACAAACTGCAGCTAGCAGGCGCAACGGACGAGCAAATCCGCGCGGCCGCTACGTCGCTGCAACTGGTTGACGCGTTCGAGGCGCAAGCCAACGCGGAGAAAGCTGCCGCCGATGCTGCAGCAGAAGCCGAGCGGAAACGGCAAGCGCAGCGCCAAGCCCTCGGGCAGGCCGACCCAATTGCGGGCGAGCAAATCCGGTTCGAGGACCAGATTGCCAGCCTTCGCGCGCTGAATGAGGCCAAGCTGCTCGAAGACCAGCGGTATCTCGACCTCAAGGCTCAAGCCGAAGCGGCGCACGACGAACAAATGCGAGTGCTGCAGGAGGAGAATTTCCGCCGGCAGTCCGCTGGCAATGCGTTGCTGCTAGACACCCTAGGCGAAGTGCAGACCGCAACCACGAACGCCCTGGTCGGGCTCGTTACGGGCGCAGCGAATGGCGAGGAGGCGATCCGCGCCCTTGCCGGGTCGATCCTGAACAACGCAGTCGGCGCCCTCGTGGAAATGGGCGCGCAGTACGTCAAAAACTTGATCATGGGCCAAGCCGCGTCGACCGCGGCAGCAGCAACCGGCGTCGCTACGGCTACAGCACTATCCGCCGCGTACGCCACGCCTGCCGCGCTGGCGTCCCTAGCCAGCTTCGGCGCCAACGCCGCCCCGGCCGCTGCGGGGATCTCGTCCACCGTGGCCCTCGCCCAGGGCCTCTCCGCGATCCCGGGCCGGCGCTATGGCGGCCCCGTGGCAGCCGATGGCATGTACCGGGTGAATGAGAACGGGCGGCCCGAGGTTTTCCAGGGCGCCAATGGTCAGCAGTTCATGCTCCCGAACCAGCGTGGCGAGGTCGTCAGCAACGAGGACGCCACGGCGGGCGGCGGGGGCGGCGTAAACGTCGTGGTGAACATCAACCAGAGCGCCGAGAAAGCGGGTACCGTGGCCCGCACGAATGATGGCGAGACAGAAATGATCGACGTGTTCGTGGCGGATATAATGGGGGATGGCCGCACCGCGCGGGCGATCTCTACGAAATTCGGACTTAGACCGGCGGGCCGATAATGACGATCAACTATCCGGCCGGGCTACCGGCCCCGCTGCAGGAGACTTCCGGCTTCGAGTCGGTCAACAACATCACGCGCACCGAGCTGCAGAGCGGCCGCGCGCGCCAACGAGTCAACTTTACCAACGTCCCGGCATACGCCACGCTGTCCTGGCTGTTCCACAAGCCGAACCACGCCGCGTTGTTCGACTCGTGGGCGGCCCAGGTAGCGAAGGCCGGGTGGTTCCGGCTCAAGCTGTACTGTGCGACCGGCCTGGTCGAGCATGACGTGCGGTTCACCGAAGCGGTGCAAGGGCCGCAGCGTAGCGGGCCGACGATTTGGCGGTATACGGCCCGCGTGGAGTTGCGCGAGCGCCCGCTGCTGGCGCCAGGCTGGGCCGAAATTGCCCCCGACTACGTGCTGATGGCCGACATTTTCGACCGAGCAATGAATTTCGAGTGGCCCGAGTGGGGCATGTACACCAAAAGAAGCGTTTTTTTTTGACGTTGCAATCAATCAGGAGTGGCCGCAGCCATGACGAACACCTACAACACGGGCAATCCGATCGGCTCGACCGACCCGCGCGATCTCTACGACAACGCGAGCAACTTTGACGAGGGCATGAACACGAATAGCCCGACGTTCACTGACCGCCTGGGCGTGCTGCGCAAATCGTGGAGCGGCATGGAGGCCGAGTTCGACGCGGCGCAGGCGGGTCGACAGACCGAGTTCGACGCCTTCCTCGCGGCGTCGGGGTACGTCTCGCTCGGTAACTACGCGGCGGGGATTAACTTCACGGCATACAACCAGTACGTGGCGTTCGGCGGTTTCTTCTACCGTCCGGCGTCGAGCACGGTGCCCTTCACCACGACGGGCACATGGGTGGGCGGTGACGAGGGGCTGTTTGTCCTCATGTCCGAGGACGCTGCGCTGCGGCAGGATTTAGCAACCTCGACCGGGGCGGAGCTTGTCGGGTTCGGGGTGGGGGCAACGGTGGCCGAAGCGCTGACGGACCTCAACGGGGCGGCGGGGCGGTGGGTTCATGTACAAAACGCGCCATTTAACGCCGTCGGCGACGGGGTGTCGGACGATGCTGTCGCTATCCAGGCGGCAATTAATTTTGCCGCGGCCGCGGGTATTCGGGAAGTCCGCCTGGGGAAAATCCACAAAATTGGCGCCACTTTGTTCGTCCCCGCGGGCGTCTACGTCGTAGGCCAAGGGCGCGGGGAGAACAGGGCATGTAGAGTTATCCCAGACGCGGCGGGGGTATACACGGGGGGGTTCATCTTCTCAGTAAACTCCCTAGACACGGTGAACGCCACGGAGCCATTCCCTAATTCTGACGCAGGGGGCGTGCACCATGTGCAGATATGGAATGGCGATACTGCGGCAGTTCCAATTATTTCTCCGCTACGTGGCTGTATCGGCTTCGGCTCTTGTTCTTTTAAAAGCATCCGCGGCCGTAATATGACGCAGATGGTACGCCGCCCCGGGGGCGGGGCGTACAGCGACAACTTTGAGGTGTCTGACGTTTACTGCGAGCCCGTCATTGGCGCGGAATGGCAGGTGGATATCAGGGGCTTGGGTGACGGGCTGCACATTAGCCGGCTGCATTTCCCCTACAACGCGGTAAACCCCGGAACGGGCACGCCTCTGGGGCTCTCGATTGCGGGCACCTACGGTGGAGACGTGACAAACTGTGTTGGTGGTGACGTTAAAATCGCACAATCGAAGGTTCTCGTTAAAAACTGCCACTACGAGCGCGCACGTGTTGAGGTTGATGGGGCGAATGTCGATTTTCTGAGCTGTTACCTATCGGCAAAGGACCGCGTCCCTATGGTTCTATTGAACACGACCGGGCATGCGTGCACCGTAAGCCTACGAGATAGCGAATTCGTGCATTTGTCTGGCTTGTTAGACTGGACGGGGCGCGACGTTATCGTGGCGAGCACCGTAAATCTGGAAGTTTCGAACAGCTACCGGCGCTTTACCCGCAACGGCGCGCTAGACCGCAGCCAGCTCTCGGGGCTGCTGCTACAGAATGATCTCGGCACAGCGCTCGCCACATGGAACCGGTACAGCTTTGAACTTTCGCGCTCTGGTCGCGTATTCCGCACCAGCATTGTCCGTACGGAACTGTCCCTCGCGCCGACTTCCGCCTCGTTTGTCGGCTTATCTTCTATCGCAGCGGAGAGCAACGAAACGTGGGGGGGCGTTACCGGAACATACTATTATGTCGCGCAGTACATCATCGACACTGGGCGTCTAGTTGGGCGGAACCAGACCGCCGGGGAACAGAGCCTGGCGCTGACTAATGGGGGCAACGGTGCCCGCCTGGGCGTAGCCTTTACCGGGAAGCCTGGAAACTGTACCCTTCGCGTCTATCGGGGAACGAGTGCCGGGAGTTACGACGCGTTCGTGGATATCCCGACGTATGCCATGACCCTGCTGTATGACAATGGGGCGACCCTGAACGGGTATCCCTGGGTAGCAAGGGGCGCGGGTGCTGTTGATACGCTGAACGCGCTAGGTGAGTCCCATTACCGACTTTTGGGGAGTCGCGCCGTACTAGACGCAGCGGCCGCGCCCACCGTAGGGACGTGGGCCGTGGGTGACGAGATTTACCGGACGGCCCCCGCCGCAGCGGGTAAACGGGCATGGGTTTGCACGACAGCTGGAACTCCGGGAACATGGAAACCGTGGGGCGCGATTGACGCATGACCATCCTCGAACAGGTCTACGCCAGCGGCGGGGACGTGATAATCCCCACGCTGGAAATCGCTTGCGACGTGTGGCCCGCGCCGATCCTGATCTGTAACGGGTTCACCGACCAGGTTTGCACGACCGAGGACGCCCGCACGCTGACCTTCGTGGCGGCGGGCATCAGCGTGGCGCTGCCGAAGCGGAGCAACAATGGCGCGGAAAACCTGACGTTTGGCATCGACAACGTGACCGGCGAAGCCCAGCGGCTGATCGACCAAGCGCTCGACGCCGAGGCCCAGGTGCTGATTACGTTTCGGATATTTCTGGAAAGCGACCGCAGCGGTCCGGCCGAGGCGCCCTACAGGTTCGTCGTGAAAAGCGGCCAAACCAAAGGCACCCAGGTGGAGATCACCGCCGGCTTTTATGACCTGATCAACACCGCGTGGCCGCGCGACCTGTACACGCTGGAATTTGCACCGGGGCTGAAATATCTATGACGCATTGGACGGCGGAATACTTGGGCGCCGAGTATGAGGACGGGGCGCGCGGCCCGGACCGCTTCGACTGCTGGGGGCTGGTGCGGGAGGCCCGCGCCCGGCACTGCGGGTGCCGCCTGCTGCCATCCTGGGGCCACGTGCGCAACACGCAGCCGGCCGAGTTCACGCGGGCCTATGCCACCGAATCGGCCGCTATGGAGGAATGCCCGCCCGAGCACGGCGCGATTGCGGTCTGCTTCCGTGGTAGGATTGCGCATCATGTCGCCCTCGTGGTCGACGCCGACGGCCAACAATGGGCGCTTGAAATCAACCCCAAGTCATCGGCTCGGCTGCGCCCCCTGGCGGCGTTCCTGCGTGACCATACCCGCGTGAGGTTCTACCGTGACCGTCCGAGTCTACCCGAGCAAACTTGACGGCGAGCCCCTGGAGCAACACGCCACGGCGGCGCGCCAGACCGTCGACGCCTGGCTGCAGGCCAACGTCAAGGGGTACCGCCCCCTCGCCTCGCCGCCCATTTCCGCCCACCTGAACGGCTGCCTACTCGACCCGAGCGAGTGGGGCCTGGTCGAGTTCGGCCCGGATGATACCCTCGACCTGTACCCGGAGCCGAAAGCGGCCGGCGCGGCGTTCATTGCGGCATACGGCGCCTATATCGCGGCGGCCATCGCGGTGATCGCGGTCCTGCTGATGCCCAAGCCTGCCACGGGTGCGCAAAAGGGCCAGACCCGAGGCAATCCACTTGAGGAAGCGTCCGCCAAGGGCAACAAGGTCAAGATCAATTCGCCGATCAGGGAAGTATCGGGCGAGGTGAAAATATATCCCGACTATCTGCTACCCCCGCGCCGGTTCTACGAATCGCCACGCCAGCAAGTTGTGGAAATGCTGTTGTGCTTGGGCAAGGGCGAGTTCGACCTGCCGGCCAGCCGGATTCTAGTCGGCGACACCCCGCTGGTTTCGCTCGGGGATGACGCTTCATTCGAGATTTTCCAGCCCGGCCAGGACGTTACCGGCAACAGCGCCGGCACGTGGTGGCACCCGGCGGCCGAAGTCGGCCCGACTTCTACAGGTTCCGCCGGCCTAGAACTGCGCACCACCTCGACCGTCGATGCCGTGGCCGACGCGGCCAGCTACATTTTCGACGGTGACGAGGTAACCATTCCGGCCGGCGCGGGAGAGTTCCCGAGCGGTTGGACGCCCGGCATGCTCGTGCGCATCGAGCTGTATAAGACCTACACCGTCATCGAGGGCGGCGTCGGCCTGCGCGATATCATCCAGGGCGATCTGTCCGAGATTGCGCCCTTTGTCGGCATGCAACTGGAAATCATGGGCGTTAACGAGGGCTTCTACACCGTAGAGAGTTTCACCCCCGGCACCCCGGATCAAATGACCCTCAACTTCCAAGCAGGCGGCGCGGCCACGGGGCTTGTTACTGGTGACCAGACTATGGCGATCGGGTACGCCGGGATGCGGTATCGCATGACCGCGACCGGAGCCGTCGTTATCGCGGTCGAGCGGTTGACCGATACCGGCGCGACCGACCTGACGTGGCCAGGCTTCGACCTATACCAGACCGGCCTCGCGTCGTTGACCCTGGACGAGTCAAACCTAGAGGGCAATTGGCTCGGTCCCTTTGCCGCGTGCCCAGAAAGCGAGACGACCGACACAATCGAGTATGACGTGCTATTCCCCGGCGGCCTGATCAGGATAGGCAGCAAAGGGCAAAACGTACCGAGGTCGGTCCGGTTTGAGCTGCAGTGGCGCGATATGGCAACAGCCGGGGCGTGGACTTCGGTGGCGCGGACAATCGAGGCAGCCACGCAGGACCAGATCGGCTACACCTACCAAGTCCCGCTTGGCTCGAAAATCCGGCCCGAGGTGCGCATGCGCCGCATCGGCGCCAAGTCCACGAGTGCCCAGATTCAGGACACGGTGCAGTGGTACGGCCTGCGTGCCAAACTGGACGCTCCGAGCAGCTATGCGGGCGTCACGGCGATGGCCGTCCGCATCCGTGGCGGTAACAAGCTGGCCACAAAGACCGAGGCGCAGATCAGTTGTCGGGCGACCCGCAAGCTGCCTGTGCCTGATGGTATGGGCGGCTGGACCGCGCCGCAGGTAACACGCGATATCGTGCCGTGGATTCGCCACGTGGCATTGTCGATCGGCTACACCGAGGACTCGCTCGACCTGGCCGAGCTGCTGCGCCTGCACGGTATTTGGTCCGCGCGGGGCGACTATTTCGACTTTGCTATTGACTCGCCGTCGACGGTCAAAGCCGTGCTCAATAACGCGCTGCGGGCCGGCTTTGCCGAGCTGACCATCGACCGCGGCAAGCTGCGCCCGGCCCGAGACGAGCCGCGTACGGTGTTCGAGCACATGTACACCCCGCAGAACATGACCGAGCCGCTCGTGCGGCAGTTCCAGGCGCCAGGGCCGGACGACTTCGACGGCGTGGACGTGGAATACCTCGACGCGGACCAGTGGGCCGTGCGGACCGTCGAGTGCCGTTTGCCGGGCGACATTGGCCGCAAAGTGGAAAAACTGTCCCTTGATGGCGTGACTGATCGCACCCGCGCCTGGCGGATCGGCATGCGCCAGCGCCGAGCGCTCCGGTACCGCCGGTGGGCCTACACCTTTGCTACGGAGCTGGACGCCCTGAACAGCCGGTACCTGGGCTATGAGGCCCTGGCCGACGACGTGCCGGGGTATGGCCAGTCTGCACTGCTGCTCGAAGCCGTAGCCATCACGGGCGGTATGCTGCTGCGCTCGTCCGAGCCGTTCATCTGGGGCGAGGGGGCGCATGTCGTCGCCATTCGGCGCCCCGACGGCACGCTGTCCGGACCGTACACCGCCACGCGGGTAGACGACTACCGACTCACTATCCCGACGCCGGACTTCGTGCCCGACACCTCGTGGACGATCGAGCCGCCGCACCTGCTGTTCGGCCCGCTCAACCGCTGGAACTACCCGGCGCTGATCACCGACGTGTCGCCCTCCGGGTCGAGCGGCGCGAGCGTATCGGCGATGAACTACGACGCTCGGGTCTACGCGGACGACGATGCCGCCCCTCCCGCCGAGTGATGCGGTACACTGTGCCGAAACCTGGGGAGGTTAGGGCATGAGCAAAGGCATGGAAACCGTCGGCGCGTCACTCGTACTGGGTGGAGCGTTCGTAGTCAATCCGGGCGCCGCAATCGGGGCGGCCATTGGCTGCTGTTTCTTTCTGGCGGTACCGTGGGGCGCGGGCCGCCTCGCGTGGTGGCGGCGTATCCTGCTCGCCGTGTTCAGCTACGGGATCGGCTACGCCTCGGGCGCGTACCTGTTCGGCACGGCCGAGCCAGACGGCGCTATGATGGGGGCGGGCTGCGTGTCGGCCCTGGCGGCCACGGTGTTCGCCGGCCTGAATCGTGCGGCAAACAATGATGGCCCCTTGCCCTCGTGGCTTTCGCAGATCCTCGACCGCCTACCGGTTCTGAAACGTGGGGAAAAGGACGATGGATGACGTGCTGATCTGGCTGCGCATAGCGGCCCACCTGCTCACCTTCGCCGCCGTGGCGTTCTGGTACTCCGACCCAGACGCCCGGTTCCGGCCCCTCGCGTCAGGCTTGGCCACGGTGATCGCCGGAGGCAGCCTGGCCGCCGCGATCCAGCTCCTGCTGCGCCCCGTTCCGGTCGGCGTGTTTGATACGCTTCTTTTCGTTACATTCTGCGGGCTGGTGTTACGGGCGCACGGTAACGTCGCCAAGTTCCTACCCCGCCGCGTCTGGAGCCATAGGCCGTGACACTCACCCCCGACAAACTCTTAGCCCTGTTCCCGCGCTGCGCGCTGCCGCTTGCCGAGGCGCTATGCGCCGCTATGCCCACGGCCCGAATCGAGACGCCGGCCCGCATCGCCGCATTCCTAGCTCAGGTCGGCCACGAGTCGGGCGGCTTGGTGCGCCTGGTGGAAAATCTCAACTACAGCGCGCAGGGCCTGGCCGCTACCTGGCCGAACCGTTACGGCGGCCCGAACGCACTGGCGCACCGCTTGGCCCGCAATCCGCAGGCGATCGCCAATAACTGCTACGCCGACCGGATGGGCAACGGCCCGGAGTCGAGCGGCGACGGCTGGCGGTTCCGCGGGCGCGGACTGCTGCAGGTCACCGGACGCGACAACTACACGTCCGCCGGGCGTCACCTGGGTCTGCCGCTGCTGGAACAGCCCGAGCTGCTGGAACAGCCCGAGCCAGCGGCGCGTTCGGCCTGCTGGTTCTGGCAGTCCAAGGGCTGCAACGAGCTGGCTGACGCCGACCAGTTCCTACAGATCACGCGGCGGATCAACGGCGGCTCGCACGGCCAGGCCGAGCGCGTGGCGCAGCGCGAGCGCATTATCCGAGCGCTGCGGGCATGATCGGGCCGCGCGCATACCTGGCCGCCGGCGCCCTGGCCCTGTCGTTCGGGGCCGGCTGGATCGTCAACGGCTGGCGGCACGGCGCCCAAGCCGAGCACGAGCGCGCCGAGGCGTTCCGGTGGATCCAGTCCGAACAGAAACGCAGCGCCGCGGCGATGGCCGTGGCCGATACGCAAGCACTCGCCGAGGTGAGACGTGAACAAGAAGAAGCGGACCGCCTGCGCGGTTGCATTGACCGGGGCGCTGGTTGCGGGCTGCGGGTCAAAGTTACCCGTGCAGCCTGCGTGCCCGACCCCGCCTCCCCTGCCGGCGTGGGTGATCGAAGCGGCGAATGGGCCGAGCTTGACCCAGGATCTCGACAAGATTATTTCGCCCTACGGGAACGACTCGCCACCGCTCAAAACGCCTTGAGGCTGTGCGTCAACACGTACCCAGCACCCGAGTGATCCGCGCCGGTGCGGGGCGTTGCGCGCCTCGGTCCACCAGTAGCCGCCGCAGCGGCAGTTCGTGCGCTTGTGCTCGCGCCGCTTCCGATACGACCCGCCGCACGTGCAGCGCCTGGCGCGCACGTATTCGTCGGGGTGACAGGCCAGGGTGCGCCGGGCGCCGCACGCGCGGCAGCGGCAGGGATAGCGGGTCACTAGAACACCCACCGCCCCGACTGCGCCGGAGCGGGTCGGCACGGTTGCGGCTGGCGCAGTCGGGGCGAAACGGCGGCAAGTTGCAGCGCGCAGAGGACGGCGATCAGGGCGTCGATGGGGCGCATTGTCAGACCGCCCCGCCGGCTTTCTCGACGAACTGTTTACGGAACGGCATCACGACGGCGAACTCGCCCGCCGGCCCCTCGAAGTAAACCGAATCGACGTGCGCCGCGTCACCCCAGTGCACGCGGCTGCAGCGCAGGCGGGCGGCGTCCCACTGGGTTTGCTTAATCGTCGTGCGGTTCGGGCCTTGCACGGCAGGGTCTTTGTCTATGAGCATGTGGCCGAGGTCTACAGATTCTGCGTCTTGCATGGCGCGGGCGCCTGGGCGTGGCACGATACGGCGCCAGTCCGGCCAGCGGCCTGGGTGGTCCGAGGGCGTTTCGCCTTGAGCGTAGTTCGATTCGAGCAGCCAGACCCGTTCGCCGGTTTTCGGGCAGTACAAGCCGGGCGCTTTATCCGTGCAGGGCGCGGCGTGCAGGACTGTGCCGTCTGCGGCGACCGCCATTGTGCCGTCGCACATGACGTACTGCAGATACTTGCGGATATCCTTCGCGGCTACCGCCTTGGCCACCCAGGCAAACACCGTGTCTGCTTTCTGCGCGGGCGGTTGGTGCAGGGCGAGCAGCAGGCCCAGCTTCGGGATGGCGTCGGGGAATTGCTCGGCCAGTTCGAGGATCAGGCGGGCCGCTTCGGCTTTCTTGACTTTGCCGCGGTTGGTGAAGGCAATCTGATGGATGTTCACGGTGTAGAGGCTCCATTCGGTGAGTACAGGCGCACTATCTCAAAAGATGGCGCACCCGTCAACTACTCTTTTTTGTACCGACGGCTTCTATATCCGCCAGCCGCCCGGATCGGCCAGCCCTCGGCCCAGGCCGGCAGCGTGGCCATGATCTGCTCGAACTCTTCGACCGAGCCGAACCCGTGCGGAACCTCGGCGGCGATCTCGTCATGCACGCGCAGCACCACGGGATAACCTGCCCGCTCCAGATTCACGACCGCGTGGGCCATCACGTCGCGGGCGGTGGCCTGAATGCAGTTCTCCGCCAATCTCCCGCCGTAGGTTTTCATCCGCACCCACCCTAGGGCGCCTTGGCTCGGGTTGCTGTTCCACGTCATGAACGTCAGTTCCCACGTCGGCACGCCTTCCCACCGTTCCGAGCGTTCCAGGCGCGGCGAGTGGTACGTCAGGCGCCGGCCACTCAGCAGCTTCATGAACAGCGCGTCGCCGATCATCTGGAACTCGATTCCCCGATAGCTGTACACCGTGCCGGGCGACTGGACCGCTGCGATCGCCATGCCTTCTAGGCCGTACAGTTCGAACCGATCCGGGCGCCACGGCTTGCCGCGTACCTGGCCGCCCCACAGCTCGACGATGGCCGGGGACGACTCGCGCCAGCGCACAATGGCCGCCTTCACCTCGTCGTCGGTCATGTTGTCCGTCTTGTCGAACTGGCGCCACGCGGTGATCCAGCCGCCGAAGCCCAGGCCCAGCTCGGCCGGCTTGCCGATCTTTTGCCGGTCCGGGTGTTTCTTGCCGCCGTTCTCCATGTACCACTCGAACGACTTGCCCGTCACCGACGCGGCGCCGTGCAGGTAGATATCGTCCCGGCGCTGGAAAGCATCGATCCGCCATTGCTCGCCGGCCAGTACCGCCGTTACCACGGCTTCAATGCTCGAATAGTCTGAACAGATCAGGTCGTGCCCAGGCGCCGCCACGAGCAGGCCGCGCACGCAGCCGGCAATTGTCAGCACCGCATCGCCAAAGAAATACTCGACCAGGGCCAGGTCGCGGCAGGCCATGATCTCCAGGGCGTGGTCGACCGCCTCGGCGCTCCAGTCGTCCGGGCGGGAGAATGCCGCGCTCGCGCCGCACCAGGGGCAGGCGTCGAGGTGCTGGGCGTAGGGACGCTCGCACCCGACCGACTCGCACCAGCGCAGCTTCGGCCCGGCCTTGGGTAGGTTGCCCGGCTGCACGTCTGCGTGGGTATCCCGGCCGGTGCGCGCCCCGTGGTAGTTGAACAGATCGCACAGGCGAGAGTCGCGTGTGGCCATGCGGGCCATTGCGTACACCTTTTTAACCGAGGCCGAGCCGATCAGCGCACGGATCTCTAGAGCTCGAATGACAGGGCCGAGCTCGTAAATATCCGCCCCATCGTGGCCGCCGTCGTCAATCCGCTTGTACAGCTCTGCGATTGCCGCGTCTACGGCGTCACTGTCGCAGCTGGGCATCCTGACACCGGCCATGTCGTACACCCACGCCTGCAGCTTGCTCGCCTCGCTCGCACGGGCCACGGCGCCGTCGGTGATCTGGTACAGCTCGGCGTTGTACTGCGCGTGGGCCTGCTCCAGCACGGCGATGCATGCGTGCACGCTGGCCAGGTCGACGCCCACGCCGCGCCAGTTCACCGCCTGGTCCGCGAGCCAGTAGTCCAGCTCGGCGGGGATCAGGTCGGGCAGGCGGCGCGAGGCGTCCGATTCGGTGCGTATGTCCTGCTCGTTATAGGCGTACAGCTTCGCCGCGTCGGCGGGGTCGTCCTCGGGGCGGATGCGTAACGCGGTGTTCGCCTTCGTGGGGTTGCGGGGCATGGAAAACTTGTCGAGGAGGCGCTTGCCCTCTTTGTCCTTTTGCTCGGCCAGGCCCAGCACTTCACCCAGGTTGCCCAAGGCGCCGGGCAGCGAAAACGCGCGGGCCTTGGACATGCTGCACCGGAATTGCCGAATGTCGATCCGCGGCCAGCCGTATTTCACGGCCAGCACGTGCAGGGCGATACGGACCTCAAACATCGAGTTGTGGGCTTCGATTAGCCCCGCCTGGGTGTAGCTCGGCGGCTCGGCCGGGTCGAATCGGGCCAGGTGCTGGCACAGGTCGAGCGGAGGCGGCATACCGGGCAGCCACGTGCGGGCGCCGAGGCCGTCTTTCAGGTCGTACTTGACCGACAGCACTTCGGTGCTCGGGTGCTCCGCGTAGACCGCAGCGCCGACGGCAAATATGCCTTTCTTCGTGGCCCCGGCTGGCGGGCGCCACTTCTGTGCCGTGTCATCCCACTCGAAGCCGGCCTCGGAGTAGCATTCGAAGTCGATGTCGGGCAGCACGGTAGCGTGGCCCCAGGCGACAGGGACACGCTGGCCGGCGCGCAGGATGCTGAGTGGGGGTAGTGGGGCGGTCATTCAATACTCCCCATGCGGAACTGACGGTTTGAAGCCCCAGCCGCGCCGGGCGCCCCACGTGATAAACAATGTCCAGGCGCCGCCGTCGGCGACCTGCACGATACGATGGAACTCGCCGCGCTTCATGCGGTACATGTCGCCCTCTTCGCGCCGCATGTGCCGGCCACCCTCGCGTTGCTCCAGATACCAGCCGCGCAGGATAACCGAGCGGAACGGCCACGGGTGGTCGTGATGATCGCGGCCGGGGTCCTCGGCCAGAATGTGGTGCAGGCGGATCTGCAGCGGGCCGAGACGGAGCAGCCAGAAGCGGCGCATGTACCAGTAAACGCCTGGCCACAGCGGGGTGCTGTCAGAAATGCGCAGGATTTTGCCGGTTCTCGTCTGGATTACCAGATGGTCGTAGGGCGCCCGCATAGCGCGACGAATGAGCCAATCAACAAGCCAGTTCATGGCCGCACCTCGAACACGTGGAAAACGAACGAGCCGCCGCCAGCCTGGAGCGTATCGACGAACCGCCAACGCTCGGCGCCCTCGGGTAGCGGATGCCCGGTGCCCGCGACGTAAATCTCGCGTGGTTCAATCGGCGCGGCCGGGTCGACCACGGCCCACAGTTGGGCGGCGCCCTGCTGAAGCTGAACGGACAGGATCTGTGCGCCGGACGGGAGTTGGAGCGTTTCCGTGCCGGTGCCAGCTTGGAAAATCGGGTATTTGTAAATGGTGCGCATTGCTCAGCCCTTCCACGTGATGCGGACAATGCCGAAAAGCAGGTCGAGGCTCAGCGTGCGGCCGCCGAAGCTAAACCCAAATTTGTAGGTCCAGCCCCCGCCGAAACGGGCGCCGCTTGGGTTTAGCGGGGCCTTTGGGCCTCGGCCGGATTTATGAGGGAACCAGCCGTAGCCCTGCCAAGGGAATCGAGACGCCTTGATTTTCAGTTTGCCGATTTGCATGCGTGCTGCTCCATAGAAGGGGCCCGCCTATACCAGCTCGGGCCGAGTGGGTCACATGATGTAGCCGTGCTCGCGCAGGGCCGCGTCGGTCCAGCCCTGGGCCAGAAACGCTTCATAGGTCACGCCGGCGGCCTTGGCGGTCATCTGCGGGCCGGTCGGGGTCGGCACGAGGTCGCGCGCTGGGACCACGGGTGCCGGAGCGGGTGCCGGAGCGGGTGCCGGAGCGGGTGCCGGAGCGGGTGCCGGGGCGGGTGCCGGAGCGGGTGCCGGAGCGGGTGCCGGAGCGGGGGCGGCGGTAGGCACAGCAGCCGGCGGGGTCAGGGTCGCACCGGCGGGCAGCGGCGCCTGGCCGAAACCGGCCTTGGACACGTCGACCGCGCTGCCTTGGATAACCGGGCCGTAGGCGACCAGTGCGACGGCGCGCGGGTTAGCGTACAGGCCGGGGCTCTGGGTCTGCTCGTTGCTGGTGTACTCGGCCATCACCTGCACGTAGTAGCCGCGCTTGATCACTTCCTCGGCGTCGGGCAGGCGCTTGCCGCCCTTGTCGTTCAGGTAGTCCCACAGCTGCGGCTGAATGCTCGTCGAGAAGAACAGCACCCAATGACCGGGGAAACCCTCGTTGTCGCACGGGCGCTTGTTGTTTTTGTTCAGGTCGGTGCTGTCGCCGTCGGTGATCTTAAACGAGAAGTCGCGGCGCTGGACGGCCTGAGGGAACTCGGCCGAGGCGAACGCCCAGAGGCCGACGCCCCACGGTTCCTGCGACCAGTGCGTGACGCCCGGGGTTTTCGGCACGGCGACGCCGAAATTGTATTCCTGGCGCGGCAGGCCGGCATTCG
>Ga0247724_1000182_pt1 | contig 16286 bp, 10 predicted proteins | sample OKSTACKMC2E_FD_182776 | JGI IMG/M metagenome (GOLD analysis project Ga0247724, IMG submission 182776) | Subsurface sediment microbial communities from gas well in Oklahoma, United States - OK STACK MC-2-E | ecosystem: Environmental > Terrestrial > Deep subsurface > Rock core/Sediment | place... | reverse complement strand
ATAGCGGAATTGCGTTAACAGCCCGTGGTCAGGCAACTGCAGTACAGTTTTTGACGGCACAGTTTGCCGATCCCTGTCGCCAGCCAGATTGGCACAACTATCGCTATCAATATGGCAATAATCCCACTTTAGTGGTGTACATGGGATTAAACCGTCTTAATGAGTTGTGCCTTGGCCTGATGAATGTCGGCTGGCCCGGTGAAATGCCGGTTGCCTTGCTTGATCAAGTGAGTACCGATGCTCAACAACAACTGACCGGAAATCTAGCTGATATCTGTGCCCGTTATGCCTGCCACCAGCGAGGAGCCAATCCGTTGTTTGGTCCAACATTGATTGTTATTGGACTGGTTGTCAGTACGCCAATGGCAGTCTCCCCAGCCTTGCTAAAGGTCCCTGAAGACCTGCTGCAGGTCTTTTAAATCTCAGGCCAAAGGCCATGTAAACCGCACAAAGTTGTCGGATTGACCTCCGAGGCATTGTGTCGCCAAAAAACTGCAAAAAGGAGCGTTTATGATGGCTTTAACACCTGTAACAACCGGGCGAAAAAATAAGTTCACCTTATATATGAACCTGCACGTGGCGGCGCTGGCTTTACTGCCGCTGTCATTAGCTGCGCAAACAACACAACCCGTGTCTACAGTCGCGCCAGCAACAGCAGCGACGTTAAAAGCCGGGCAACAAAGTGTCAATTGGCTATTTCGTTATCGATTGGAAAGCGTTGATCAGGCAGGACTGGCTGAAAACGCCCTGGCCAGTACCTTGCTATCGCGACTGACTGTACTGCAGGGGATCACTGACCAATTCAGCGCTGGCGTTGAGTTTGATTATGTCGCCGAGCTGGGGGATACCAGCTACAACAATGGTTTCAACGGTAAAACACAATATCCGTTGATTGCAGACCCGGCAGGCAGTGATTTAAATCAGGTGTTCGTGCAATACCAGCATCAAGGCCATCAGCTGAAAATAGGCCGGCAAAAGCTGGCGCTTGGTAATGAGCGTTTTGTTGGTAGCGTGGGCTGGCGGCAAAACGAACAGTCTTTTGATGCGATTCGCTATCAGACGCAGCTCAGTTCTGCAGTCAAAATGGATTACAGCTTCAGTAACAGAGTCAACAGGGTCTTTGGTAGCAAGAGTCTGCAAGGTGACTGGCGTAGCAATATCCATTTGCTGGATTTGAATTACGCCATCTCTGCCACACAGCAATTAAAAGCCTATGCCTATGACATGGACTTCCGCGAAGCACCGCTGCAGTCGAACCGGACTTTGGGCCTGGACTATCAGCAAAGCGGTCAGACAGGCGCACTCAGTTGGCAATGGGCTGCGGCAATCGCAACGCAACAGGAAGCTGCCGATAATCCGAAGTCTTACCGGGCTTCTTACCAGAATATCGAAGGCCAGATTAGCTACCAGTCTTATGTCTTCGGAGCTGGTTATGAAAAACTGGGCTCAGACAATGGCGTGGGTTTTACCACGCCATTAGCAACTTTGCATAAGTTTCAGGGATTCGCGGACAAGTTCCTCAACACTCCGGCGAATGGTGTGAAAGACCTTCAGCTCAAGGCCGGTTATGTGCAACCAAAATGGGACTTACAGTTGCAATATCACTGGCTGGATGCAGCAATAGGAAATATGGACTACGGCACTGAACTCAATGCAACGCTGCAATACAAATTCAGCCCGCAGTATGGTTTGCTAGTAAAAGCGGCGCAGTACGATGCCAAACACTTTTTGACAGATACCAGCAAGTTCTGGATACAGCTGTTAGCCAAGTTCTGACAAATTAATGGCTCAACGACTGCCCGTGTTGTCAAAGGTAAGCGGATGGGACGCTATGTAACAAGCATGCGTCCCAGTCGCTAAATTAGTTCACAACTAACAATAGCCAGAGAATGAGCAATGTCTGCAGATAACAGATCGTTTGCCAAATTCGTACCGGGTAGGCGACTTGTAGCGTCAACTCACGCCAAAGCCCCGGATTAGGGTGACGTAAGTCATATAAAAATTCTGAAAGGTGCTGATAGCGTTTTAACGGATCAATTTGCAATGCTTTTTGCAAAGTCAGATCTAGCCATTCTGGCCAATCGGCATTTTGACCAATGAGAGGCCTGTAGCTGAGCTTTTGCTGAGCTGCCAGATTTTTACAACGTGCAATATCCGGCCCGTAGGGCGATTGTCCTGTAAGTAGGTAATAGCAAAGGGCTGCCAATGAATACAGATCAGATTGAGTACTGCCGGCCTGACCGGTGAAATATTCAGGAGCGGTAAAAAGCGCGGTGCCCGGAATTAAACCTGCGACTTCATGATCCGCCTGTAAACCTGCAAGTCGTGCAGCACCAAAGTCGATCACTCTGACCTGACCTTGTTGATCCAACATCACGTTATCAGGCCGTATGTCCTGGTGCAGGATCTCCGCGCGGTGTAGCGCCTGCAACGCTTTGCCTGCTTGTTCAACGATATCAATGACCTGATTAAGATCTGGTTGAGGTTGTCGCAAGCGCCATTGATGTAACGTTTCACCGGGAATGTATTCAAACAAGCTGTAAAGGGCGGTCCGATGATGTTCAATGCTTGCCGCACGAAGCACATAAGGGCTATGTACCCGATTCGCGATCCATTCTTCACGCAGCAGACTCTCGAGATAGGAATCGTCTGCAGCCAATTCGAGCGAAGGCGCTTTTAACACCGCTTGTTGACCGGCAGGTAATTCAACCAAATATAAATGACTGCGGTTACTCTGGCTTAGTACCCGTATAACGGTGAGTCCATCAAACTGACTACCCTCATGCAGGAGCGGTGGTAGTGGCAGCTCTTCTAGTGAGCCACCTGGCAAGGTAGTCTCAGTGGGTAGCTGCGTGACAAAAGCAAGTTGCACTGAAATATTATCATCGCTGCCATTGGTGAGTGCGATTTCTGCAAGTCGCTGAGCCACTTCAGTGAGATCCACATCCTGATTCGCTTGTGCCAGCACTTCAGCTAACTTTTTTTGTTCGATAAACTCAAAAAAGCCATCGGATGCAAGTAGAAATAGGTCGTCAACTGCGACATCGAGTTGTTGATAGTCTGGCAAAATCGATGATTGGGCGCCAAGGGCCTGGCTCAGTAATAGTTGATTCGCTTGCCAGATACGTTGATCACGGGTTAGCTGCGACAATCGTGACTGTCGATACAAATAGATCCGGCAATCACCGACATGAAACAGATGTGCCTGTTTTTGCCGGAAAATCACCGCCGAGAAGGCGCAGCAATAGCCTTTATCAGGATCTTGTCCATAGCTGCTTTGTCTGTTTTGCTGATAGAGCCAACGATGGCAGGCTTGCAACACCTGTTGACCTGCATGTTGCACTGACCAGGCAGGATTGGTCGCAAAATAATCCAGGATAAAACTGCGCACTGCAGTTTCACTGGCGATCTGGCTGACCTGACTGCTGCCAATCCCATCTGCGATGGCCAATACAGCACCTTTTTCCTGCAAAAGTGCTCTGGCAGGCATGCTGTAGTCAATAAAGTCCTGATTGATCGATTTACGGCCAGCGGTACTGTACTGGCCGATATTTAAATGCAAACCCACTATCAGGCGGCCTTTTTATTCGTACTGTAACTGCTTGTGTTCAACAAATCCCGCTTCGGTGCCGTTTTGTAGTGAGTGCTATACAAAGTGAGACCGGTAAATGCCAAACCACCAACCAGATTGCCCAGTGCTGTCGGGATCTCGTTCCACAGCAGATAGTCCATCACGGAAAAATCGCCGCCCATCATCAAGGCAAAAGGAAACAGAAACATATTGACGACCGAATGTTCGAATACCATATAAAAGAACAGCATGATCGGCATCCACATCGCGATCACTTTGCCACTGACATTGGTGGATATCATGGCGCCAACGACGCCCATCGATACCATCCAGTTACACAGCATGCCGCGTAAAAAGATTGTCAGCCATCCGCTAACGCCATGTGCAGCATAACCCACGGTTCTGGCTTCACCAACGCCAGCCAGCTTTTCACCGACCGGGCCGGCCGGGGCGTCAAACCCCATCGTGAATACAAAGGCCATCATGAACGCAACTGTCAAAGCACCAGCGAAATTGCCACAAAATACCAATCCCCAATTCCTTAAAATGCCGCTAAGGGTAACCCCAGGGCGCTTATCTAACCATGCTAAAGGTGTTAACACAAAAACACCGGTTAACAAGTCAAAACCCATTAAATACAACATGATAAAGCCAACCGGAAATAACATAGCTCCAGCCAACGGTGAACCGGTTTGTACAGAGACTGTCACTGCAAATACGGCCGCCAGTGCCAGAATCGCCCCAGCCATGAAGGCTCGAATCAGAGTATCCCGGGTCGACATAAAAATCTTTGATTCGCCAGCGTCGACCATTTTGGTAACAAACTCAGCGGGAATAAGGTAAGCCATAGTTTTTCCTTCTTGTGCTGTGTGCAAAAAAAAAAGCGTCCGCCCTCTGGTGAGGAGCGGACGCCTTTGTCCAATATTCTGTGGTGAATGCTGCGGTTATTCCGCTTTCCAGTTAATGCATTTCAGATGCCAGATTTGCTAACTAGTTAAGTCTTTCATATCTATAGGAAAATATTTTTAGTGTATCCAACATCTTCTTGATGGTGCGCCATATCAGTGCACGGGTTGCACAGCCATAGCGCATTTTTGTATTTCGCAGTGTTAGCGTACTGAATGGCTATTGGTTATATACACTATATAAATCAGTAACATAGTCTTGTGCTTGCTATGTTGGAACATCATTTGCGATAGCAAAGTTCCTTGAAATAGATGCTGAGTTCCAATGGATCCATTAGTGCTTCGTTTATTATTGGCAGCAAAGCAGCAAGATTTGGCTGCATTGCGGCAGCTCCATGCGCTGATTGAGTTAGTGACTCAAATTGGCGATTCCGTTCACCACTTGCAACGCGAGCGTGGACTGAGCAATTTGGTGATGTATACACCGCAAACCTCATTTCAGGTCCAGCTGAATGAGCAGGCCAAATTAGTGGATCATGCTCTTGAAAATACAGCCCAGGTGATACAAAACATTATGTCTTCTGGCTACATCAGTGCCGCGAGATTACAAACGTCGATAGCGCTGGCGTTGCAAAGTAGTTTTGGCTTACCGGAAATGAGAAAATCTGTACAGCTTTATCGGTTTCAGCAGGAAGTCAGTCAAACCCCCTGTGAGCAATACTCAGTATTGATCCGGTTATGGCTTGATGTGGTCATTGAATCGGCAGGGCTGTCGGTTTCAGCGCAGGTCAGCAGGTCGGTCTTGAGTCTAATCTACCTGCTACAAGCCAAAGAATATGCCGGACAGGAACGTGCCTGGGGGGTCATTGCCTTTTCTGGTAAAGCGGCTGGTGGCGAGCTCGCAGAGCGACTACAGGTTCTGGGGCAATCTCAACATGATGCTCTACAGGCCCTTTGGCCGGCGCTTGATGTCCAGAGTTGTCTGCGGTTTCGGTCTTACTTTGAGCAAGATACTGACCAACAGTATGCTGAACTGAAACAGCTGATGCTCGGTCTGTGTGTTCACTCACAGGCGTCGCCAGCATTAGCAGAGCTGTGGTACCAAAGCGCCACTCAACGGATTGATGTGTTACACAGTATGTTAGAGCCCGTCAAAGCGAACCTGGAATTGCAATTGACCAACTCGAGACAAATCTACGATAAAGAACAGCGTTTGCTACAACTTCATCGGACAGAACAGGTAGGAATAACGAAAGATAATGGACCGCCTCTTATTCCAAGTACTGTGAAATATCCGGAACAAGCATCGTTGCTACACTTGCTGCGGGAGCAGTCACACTACATCTCAAATATTGAGGCAGAGTTATGTAATGCAAGAATTGCGGTACAAGAACTCAAAATTATTCAAAGAGCAAAGCTACTGTTAATCGACCAGCATCAGCTGACTGAGCAACAAGCCCATCACCAATTACAAAAACTGGCAATGGATAGGCAGGAATCACTAGCGGAAGTGGCTGAGCAGGTCGTAGAAAAGTTTGCCATTCGCAATAAAAAGAGCGCCAAATCAATATGAAGTGGCGCTGCAAAAAACCGACGTGGAGTTGTCGGACCGAGAGACTAAATCGCTTTTATGGCTGGTAAGTCACCATCCACCAGAATTTACGAGTATCTGCCTGAAATTTATCTGCCTGATAAAAGGCGACTTTACCCAACAATTGCCATTGAGGGTTTACTTCATAGGCAAGCGTCGCATCTATTTCATTGCCGTAATGGATATCAGCATAATCACTGTTGAAACGGTGCCAGGAGACCGTCGCTTTTGTTTTCAGTAATGGGAAAGCCAACTGTACCGCATGCTCCCGTAAGCCATTGACCGGCGTGTTTAAAAACATGTCAGCAAAGCCATTAAACGCATGTAAAGTGGCAAATGGCGTCTGGAATGCCACTTTGCCATCAGAGCCTAACCTTTCGGCAATCCCTTTGACTGTAACTTTACCTAGTGGATAACTCAGTTCCATCCGTTGATAGCTAACATTGTAATTGGTGGGAGCCAGGTGAGCATCCTGTTGACTGGCAAGGGCCAGCTGCCATTTAAAACCTTGCGCTGCACCTTTGTAATCAAAGCCACGAGTGCTGCTGGAACGGGCGATGAGGCTGTCAAAATCGAGGTCATAGAAATAACCTTGCAGTACATGTTCTGGTTTGACCGTCCATTGTGCCTGTGCCAGATTAAACCGCCCGTGTAAGTCAGCATTCGTCCCATCCGGGCCAAACACCCGATTGGCATTATGTAAACTGGCAAGATCGAGTTGCACCGCACTGCCGAAGCTTTGTGCCAGTCGGATCCCATCAAAAGTCTGTTCGTTCTGCCGCCAACCAACACTGCCAATAAATCGCTGGTCGCCGAAGTTCAGGCGCTGCCTGCCAAGCGTAATTTGACTGGAGTCACCTGCTTTGAACAACAGAGCAGCCTGATTCAAATCCAGGCCGTCCGGATCTGCGATTGTGGCGTATTTGCTCAAACCATTCACTGTGTTGTTATAAGTCTCGCCACCGATTACGGCCACATGGTCAGCTTCAATCAACGCGCTAATACTTTGATTGGAAGCCAATGTCCATTTGCCGGTATTGACTGTGAGTCGGCTGCGCAATGTCGACGCTAAAGCATCCTCGAGCGGACCATCAGGTTGCACTTGTTCGAGGCGATAACGAAAATTCCATTTTAAGCTAGAGTCTTGCCATATTTGATTGATACCATCTGCAAAAGCTGCTTCAGACAGGGCCAGGCTGGCCAGCAATAACGCGCGTTTCATCGTAGTTTTCCTCTTGCGGTTCGCTGCGCGTATTGTAGGTGGAATAAAAGGTGTTTTCAGGAAAATACCAATATAAACAGTCGGATAACCACAAAGAGGTAATTGTGTCGGCTAGTAGTTGTAGCTACTGGATTACTTGGAATGTGTCATAGCTGTCATCAAGTCAGATTGAGTGACAACACCGCAAAGTTCAAAGTTTTCGGTCACAATGGGGACTTGATGTAATCGATTGTTAGCAAGTAATGGCACGAGCGTTGATATCGCGTCGTTTGGTGCTGCAACGATCAAGCGAGTGCTCATTTTGTCTGCTACCTTGTGGCGGGAAAAATGCGAGCTACCTAACCATTTCAGCCGCAAATGAAGCCTCAGGCTGTGAAGGTGTTGGCTGATTCCAGTGTGTTCTGCAATCGCAAGGTCATTTAAAAAATCAGAGACCGAGATCACACCGACCAAACGATAATTGGCATCGACGACCGGCAACATGCTGATTTTATGTTGACGGAGCAAATTCCATGCTTGTTGCAACGACGTTTCCGGCTCGACTGTCACTAAGTCCTTTGCCATGATGTCGCTACAATGAAGCGTCGTAATTTGTCGGTTCATTGCTTTTTGTTGAGCAAGGCTGAATAAACGCATCAGGTCAGATTCACTAATATCCAGCCCCGGTGAGCATTCTTGCATGGCTGCTCGTATGTCCTGTTTCTGCAACTGGCTCTTTGCTAGTGGAGGTAAGTCTCGGGTTCCTAGTGTTCCTGGATCCGGAGTGATTTTGTTGATTCTTAACAAATAGCGTTGCAAGAACAGACTGACCGTTAGCATCACGATTAAATTCAGGCCGACCGGGTATAGCAGAAAATCAAACCCTAGCGCAGGTCCAGTAGTTGTTGCTATCACGGGAATTAGAGCTGTAACCCCCGCAGGCGGATGCATCACCTCAAAGAGATACATCATCAATATCACCAAGGAAATGGTCAGGGCAGCCATAAGCGCGAAATGATTCACCAAATGGCTGACCATTAGTCCGATAGCGGCAGCAAGTAAATGGCCCCATAAGAAAACTGCCGGTTTTGCTAAAGGGCTGCCTGGCAAGCCAAATAATAAAACGGCAGAAGCCCCCATCGACGCCAGCAACAGAGCATGCTCACTGCCACGCAGTGAAAACTCGCTGATTTGGGCAACGAGCCACAGCGCAACAAACGCAGCGGTGACCGCTTTAAAACGTTGAGTCAATGGAATGGCTGAAAGGCGCTGACCATTACAGTTATTTAATGCGAATACATGTTTGAACCAGCGAATGTATCCCTTGAACATGGGTATCAGACCTTATAATTCGACAGCCAAAATTCATCCGCTGTGTTTAGTGCATAAAAACGGCAGCATCGAACTAATGCTGGAAACAGACAGCGCTGACCGTTGTAATAACGGCCAGCGGCTATCCCATGTCAATTATTGCATCAACGGTGATGAATTCACATTAAAATCAAAGCCATCAATCTGTGAGGTTGAGATTAGCTGCGTGATGTACTGACTGATCGCTTTACGCCGGACTTTTTCGTTCAGGTAGTCGGCAATGCGTTGTGAAACCGCTGGATAGGGCAACTGCTGGCCTTCGACTCTGTGCAGCACTTCAACCACATGCAGGCCATAGCGGCTTTCCAGCGGATAAGGCAATAAGCCCGGCTGTAAGCGAAATAACGGCCGCTCCAGTTCCGGCACGGTCTGGCCTTTGGAGATCTGGCCTAGTAAACCGCCACTGTCTTTGGTCGAACAGGCAGAATACTGACTGGCTAAGCCGGCAAAGGCGCTGCCCGCCTGAATTTGTCCAATCAGGGCTTCGGCCTGTTGTTGTGCTTTGCTGCGGCCCGTCTGGTCGTCTGGCGCACAAGCCAGCAAAATGTGTCGCACTTCCAATAATGGCGAGCTGACGAATTTTTGCGGATTTTGCTGATAATACAGCTCACAATCCGCTGTTTTGGCACTGGGGACTTTCACCTCCAAATCGATCACTTGTTGCACCAAGCTGTCTTGCGCAGCCTGGCGCTGATCGGTGTTTTCCGTCTGTTGTAACGCGGCAAGTTCTTTGGTTAAGCCCAGTTCGTCGGCGCGCTGGCAGATTAACTTTTCAATAATCAGACTTTGCGCGGCAGCGACCATGGCGGCGCGTTTGTCGGCGGCCGGGTGATATTGCATTTCAGCAAAGATCTCCGCTTCGGAAATTTGCTGCTGATTGACTTCGATCATGTTGAACTCCCGACAGGCCAGCTGTGCGCTGGCCTGTGTTCTGGTTACGGCATCACTTCTCCGGGGCGGGTTAGCGCACAAAGCGCTGACGCACAATCTGATGCGGCCGGCGGATATATTGCAGCGGCACGCTGAGCATATGCACCAGCCGGCTGAACGGAAACACTACAAACAGCGTCATGCCAAGCACAATGTGCGCTTTAAAAATCCAGTGCACGCCCTGCATCGCCGCGACTGCTTCTGCGCTGTCAAAGGTCACAGTGTTTTGTGCCCAGGCCATTAACTTCAGCATTTCACTGCCGTCCATATGACCGGCGGAGACAAAAATTGAGGTTAAGCCCAACAACAGCTGCGCCAGTAATAACCACAGCAGCGCGATGTCCATCGGATTGCTGCTGGCGCGTACGCGTGGATTGGTCAGCCGGCGTTTCAGCAGAATGACTAAACCGTACAGGCAGATCAGGCCAAAAAAGCCGCCGACGCCCATTGCGATCATTTGTTTAAATGACGCGCTGATGCCGAGCACGTGCCAGACTTCGGCCGGCGTCAGCAGACCGACGGCATGACCGCCCAGAATGGCCAGAATGCCGATATGAAACGGGATACTGCCACGGCGTAACTCATTCTTTTCCAGCAACTGGCTAGAGCTGGTTTTCCAGCTGTATTGCTCGCGGTCGTAACGGATCCAGCTGCCAATCAACATCACCGCAAAGGCGATATAGGGGTAGATGCCAAAGGCGAGATGATCAAAGTAACTCATGATAAAACTCCTGAAGCTGCAGCGGCAGCGGGTGTCGCCTCGTTAAAAAACTGCACCGGCACCATCTGATCGCGGCGCTGGCTTTCGCTCGGACGGTATTGACTGCTGGGGCAGCCCGTTTCACCTGAACCATTGTTGCCGGCAGACATAAAGCTAACCATTTCCTCTTCCCAGACTTTATCCAGCGCTTTGGGCGTGTCATCGCGCTGCTCGCTGCTGATTTGTTTGGCCAAATCAGCGAGGTCAATGTCAGCTTCGGACAGCTCCAGCAGACTGTGTAGCAGGATTTGATAATCCGAATCGCGCTGCGCCAGGCGTGCCGCCAGCAGGCCCAAAATCGGCGCCACTTCCTGCAGACCAAAGCGGGCGTTGTCATTGCCTTGCGTGGATAAAAACTCTAAGTACAGCGGCAGATAATCCGGCAGTTCTTTTTGCGAGATATCCAGCCCGGCTTCACGATACTGCGCCTGCAAGTCGACCATTGCCTGGCCGCGGTCGCGCGATTCGCCATGTAAATGTTCAAACAGCAGCAGACTTAAGCTGCGGCCGCGTTCAAACTGGCTGTCGTATTCGGCCTGCCAGTCCATTAAATCTTTAGCAAGCCGCTGGCTGATAAAGGCCAGCAGCGCCGTTTTGGCGGCGTCGGACAATGCCGCCGCCTGCACAATTTGCTCAAGCTCAGCCTGACTGTCATGTAACAGTTCAGTCGGGTAGTCGAGCAATAACGAAATCACCTGAAGTATTTGCATGTTGTTAATCCTTCAATTCCACCGGAATGACCTGACGCACGCCTTTGGCTTTACTGCCAAACAGGTTGACGCCGTTATTGCCATCGCCACAGCCGTTGCCAAAACTAAAGCCACAGGAGCTTTTCAGGTCATAGGCATTTTCGGCATAAGCGCGATGGCTGGTCGGAATGACAAACCGGTCCTCGTAATTGGCAAGCGCCATATAGCGGTACATGTCTTCCACCTGATGGGCAGTGAGGCCGACCTGCTGCAATACCGCTAAGTCTTCGACACCATCGACCTGCTGCGCGCGTTTAAAGGCGCGCATCGCAATCATCCGCTCTAAGGCGCGCACCACAGGTTTTTCATCGCCGGCGGTTAATAAATTCGCTAAATATTTCAGTGGGATACGCAGCGATTTTAAGTCCGGGATCTCGCCATTCATGCCGACATGACCGGCCTGTACCGCGCTTTGAATAGGCGACAGTGGTGGCACATACCAGACCATCGGCAGCGTGCGGTATTCCGGGTGCAGTGGCAGCGCGACTTTCCAGTCCATTGCCATCATGTAAACCGGGCTTTGCTGCGCGGCTTTAATCCAGTTATCGCTGATGCCTTCGGCGCGGGCGGCGGCGATGACTTTCGGATCGTTTGGATCTAAGAAAATATCCAGCTGCGCCTGATACAGGTCCTGCTCATTGGCCACGCTGGCTGCGGCTTCTATTTTGTCGGCGTCATACAACAACACACCTAAATAGCGGATGCGGCCGACGCAGGTTTCGGAGCAGACTGTTGGCTGACCGGCTTCGATACGCGGGAAGCAGAAAGTACATTTTTCTGACTTACCGGTTTTCCAGTTGTAATAGATTTTTTTGTATGGGCAGGCCGATACACACATGCGCCAGCCACGGCATTTGTCCTGATCAATCAGCACAATACCGTCTTCTTCGCGTTTGTACACAGCGCCGCTGGGGCAGGCCGCGACACAAGCCGGATTCAGACAGTGCTCACACAGCCGTGGCAAATACATCATGAACGTTTTTTCAAACTGGCCGTAGATGTCTTTTTGCACCACGTCGTTGAAGTTCTGGTCTTTTTTACGTTTTTCGAACTCAGTACCGAGGATTTCTTCCCAGTTTGGTCCCCATTCGATTTTTTCCATCCGCTGGCCGCTAATCAGTGAACGCGGCCGTGCGACCGGCTGGTGCTGACTGTCTTTAGCGGTATGCAGATGCTGATAATCAAAATCAAACGGCTCATAGTAGTCGTCAATTTCCGGCAAATCCGGGTTGGCGAAAATATTCGCCAACACCCGGCGTTTACCACCAATTTTGAGTTCCAGCTCGCCGCTGGCATTTTTAGTCCAGCCGCCGTGCCATTTTTGCTGGTTTTCCCATTCTTTCGGAAAACCGATGCCGGGTTTGGTTTCGACGTTGTTAAACCAGGCATATTCGACGCCTTCCCGTGAGGTCCAGACGTTTTTACAAGTGATAGAGCAGGTGTGGCAACCGATACATTTGTCGAGGTTTAACACCATGCCAATTTGGGCTCTGACTTTCATAAATTGCTACTCCAAGCTTATTTGGTGTCTAACCAGTCGACGTTGCTCATCTTGCGCACGATGACGAATTCGTCGCGGTTACAGCCGACGGTGCCGTAATAGTTAAAGCCGTAGGCTTGCTGGGCATAACCGCCGATCATGTGCGTTGGTTTCATCACAGCACGGGTCACTGAGTTGTGAATACCGCCACGGGTGCCTGTTGTCTCTGCACCGGGGACGTTTACAATCCGTTCCTGTGCGTGATACATCATGCTCATGCCTTCTGGTACGCGTTGCGAAACGACAGCCCTTGCAGCGATAGCACCATTGACGTTGAAGATCTCAATCCAGTCGTTATCTTCGATACCTGCCGCTTGCGCATCTGATTCACTCAGCCAGACAATCGGACCACCACGAGATAACGTCAGCATCAGCAAGTTGTCGGAATAAGTACTGTGGATACCCCATTTTTGGTGAGGCGTGATCCAGTTCAGTACGATTTCTTTGTTGCCATTCGGTTTTTTATGCAGTACCGGCGCCACGGTTTTTAAGTTGATCGGCGGCTTGTAGGCACATTGCTGTTCACCAAAATCACGCATCCACTCGTGGTCCTGATAAAACTGCTGGCGGCCGGTGATGGTGCGCCACGGAATAAGCTCGTGTACGTTGGTGTAGCCGGCGTTGTAAGACACATGTTCATCTTCCAGACCTGACCAGGTTGGCGAGGAGATGATCTTACGTGGCTGCGCCACAATATCGCGCCAGCGGATCTTTTCGTCTTCTTTGTTCAGAGCCAGATGTCGGTGATCACGGCCGGTAATTTTGGATAAAGCCGCCCAGGCTTTCACCGCAACCTGGCCATTGGTTTCCGGCGCTAAGCTTAAAATCACTTCACAGGCATCAATCGCACTGTCTATCCGTGCCAAACCTTTATTCACACCTTCTGCGGTATGAGTGCGGTTCAGCTCTTTGAGGAAATGCACCTCATTTTTGGTATCCCAGCTGATGCCTTTGCCGCCGTTGCCGGCTTTTTCCAGCAAAGGCCCAAGCGAGGTAAAACGCTGATAGGTATTGGGATAATCACGCTCAACCACATTCAGATGTGGCATGGTGATGCCTGGAACCGCTTCACATTCGCCTTTCCACCAGGCTTTAACGCCATACGGCTGTGCCAGTTCGGCCGGAGTGTCGTGGTGCATTGGGGTGGTAACCAAATCGGTTTCTACCCCTAAATGACCTGGGCATAACCGCGAGAATTCTTTGGCGATGCCTTTAAAGATTTCCCAGTCGCTGCGCGCTTCCCATACCGGGTCAATCGCGGCAGATAACGGATGAATAAACGGATGCATATCCGAGGTATTCATATCGTCTTTTTCATACCAGGTCGCTGTTGGCAGCACGATGTCGGAATACAGACAAGTCGTCGACATGCGGAAATCTAACGTCACCCACAAATCAACTTTGCCTTCGGCAGCGTTGTCGGTCCACTCTACATCTTCAGGTTTTTTACCGCCAAAACCGCCTAAGTCTTTGCCAAGTAAACCATGCTTAGTACCTAACAAATGGCGCAGCATATATTCATGGCCTTTACCGCTGGAGCCGAGCAGGTTGGAGCGCCAGATAAACATATTACGCGGGAAGTTTTGTGGATTTTCCGGTTCCTGACAGGCGAATTTCAGGTTGCCAGCTTTGAGCTCCTGCACGACATAGTCTTTGACGTCAATACCGGCGGCTTTGGCTTTGCTGGTCAAATGCAGCGGGTTGGTGCCAAGCTGTGGCGCAGATGGCAGCCAGCCCATGCGTTCGGCGCGGCTGTTAAAATCAATGATTGAACCGGTCCATTTTTCTTTATTGGCCAGTGGTGACACCACTTCGGCCATATCGAGTTTTTCGTAACGCCATTGGCTGGCGTGGTTGTAGAAAAACGAGGTGCCGTTCATATGGCGCGGTGGTTTTTGCCAGTCCAGTGCAAACGCCAGCGGGGCCCAGCCGGTTTGTGGCCGCAGTTTTTCCTGACCGACATAATGCGCCCAGCCACCACCGCTCTGACCGATACAACCACACATCATCAGCATGTTGATGAGGCCACGGTAGTTCATGTCCATGTGGTACCAGTGGTTGAGCGCGGCACCAACTATGACCATAGAACGGCCACGGGTTTTGTCAGCGTTGCGGGCAAACTCGCGAGCCACCTGAATCAAGGCCGCCGGCTCAACGCCGGTAATAGCTTGTTGCCAGGCAGGGGTGTATGGCACGTTGTCGTTATATGAAGCGGCGCGATGTGGATCAGCAAGGCCAAAAGCCGCACCATTGTCGACACCATAATGCGCCAGTGTCAGATCATAGACCGTTGCTACTAAGGCTTCAGTACCATCTTTCAGCTGGACTTTACGCACCGGAATGCGACGGATCTGTACTTCGTCGTGTTCGGTATGCTGGAAGTATTTGTATTCATGTGGAGCGCCGCCGAAGTATGGGAATGCGACTTCAGCAATGGCGTCATGAGCGTCAATCAATGACAGTTTCAGTTCAATGTCACCGTCTTTGTCTTTTTGCTCCAGGTTCCATTTACCGACCTGATCGGTGTTTTGTCCCCAGCGGTAACCGATGGCGCCGTTTGGACTGGTCAGACTGCCGTCTTGTTTGATACCGATGGTTTTCCAGTCCGGGTTATTGGCTTCACCGAGGTTGTCGACCAGATCGGCGGCGCGCAGGAAGCGGCCTTGCGTCAGCTTGCCGTCGTGTTCTTCTAATAACACCAGCATCGGCATATCGGTGTAACGCCGCACATAGTCAGTGAAATAGCTGCTCGGGCTGTCAACATGGAATTCTTTTAAGATCACATGGCCAAAGGCCATGGCTAAGGCCGCATCTGTGCCTTGTTTTGGCGCGAGCCAAGTGTCACCGAATTTAGAGGCTTCGGAATAATCCGAGGTGATGACACAGGTTTTTGTGCCTTTGTAACGCACCTCAGATAAGAAATGCGCGTCTGGGGTGCGTGTTTGCGGCACGTTTGAACCCCAAACAATAATGTAATTGGAGTTGTACCAATCCGCAGATTCAGGCACGTCAGTTTGCTCGCCCCAAACTTGTGGCGAAGAAGGCGGTAAGTCGCAATACCAGTCATAGAAACTTAAGCAGTTACCGCCAATCAGTGACAAGTACCGTGCGCCTGCAGCGTAAGACACCATCGACATTGCCGGAATAGGCGAGAAACCGGTGACGCGGTCCGGGCCATATTGTTTGGTGGTGTAAATATTCGCGGCAGCGATGAGTTCATTGACTTCATCCCAGCTGGCGCGGATAAAACCGCCTAAACCGCGGCGTTCTTTGTAGCTTTTGGCTTTGACCGGATCGGACACAATCGACTGCCAGGCTAACACCGGGTCCTGATGTACCGCTTTGGCTTCGCGCCACAGTTTCATCAGATGCTGACGGACTTTCGGGTATTTCAGCCGGTTGGCGCTGTAGATATACCAGGAATAACTGGCGCCGCGGGGGCAACCGCGTGGCTCGTGATTCGGCAGATCTGGACGAGTGCGTGGGTAGTCTGTTTGTTGGGTTTCCCAGGTCACCAGACCATCTTTGACATATATCTTCCAGCTGCATGAACCTGTACAGTTAACGCCATGAGTGGAGCGGACAATCTTGTCATGTTGCCAGCGTTGGCGGTAACCCTGTTCCCAGGTTCTGTCCTGATTGGTGGTAACGCCGTGCCCGTCGGCGAA
>Ga0247724_1000181_pt1 | contig 16328 bp, 14 predicted proteins | sample OKSTACKMC2E_FD_182776 | JGI IMG/M metagenome (GOLD analysis project Ga0247724, IMG submission 182776) | Subsurface sediment microbial communities from gas well in Oklahoma, United States - OK STACK MC-2-E | ecosystem: Environmental > Terrestrial > Deep subsurface > Rock core/Sediment | place... | reverse complement strand
GCAGCGAGTGTGGGGCGGAACATCACCGCGACATCAATGCAGCATTGAACATTGCCGCGGCGGGGCATCGCCGTCTTGCAGAAGGAATCCCCCTGCTTTAGCTGGGGGAGGATGTCAAGAGTTGAGGCTATCTAAAAGCCGCTTGATTTCATTAACAACATTTTCAGGTGCATCTTCAGATAGATAAATTTTTAAAGTGTTTTTGCGTTTACCAGATTCATAGAATCCAACCTCTTTACCGCCTGTTGTAAGTGACGTTTTAAGGCTTGTGGATACCGGCCTATCTAATACCTTTTTTAGTAAACGGATAATGTCATCCGGATCTGTGCATTGATGTTGGGAAATCCTGCTTTTTACTTCGCTATCGATGCGATCTGCGTTCTTTGTATAGAGCAAATACAGTTCTTCGGCTTTTCGCAGAGACCAGGTTAATTTAACTTTGCCCTGTAAGTCATTCTGTGAGCGGGGGCAAAGTTCATAGAGCCAATTCGGTAACGTGGCGACATTCAGATATCGTCCCATGTTTACCTTAGACATGCTGAAGATCTTCCCAAACTCTTCAACAGTGGCAACCAGGCCAGCCTTTTTATAGGTTTCGTAAGTCTTACTGAAATATGCTGCATCGTCTAAGACGTCTGGATCTGAGCGTTCGTCATTTTCAACAAATGCCAGTGCAACCGCGTTTACTTCTGAAACTGGCTCAATAATTACATTGGCCAACAAGGCAAGTTCTTCTGCAATTACAGCCTTGGTGCGGCGTGAACCAGCAATTACCTCAACCTCACCATTTGGCAGTTGGCGAGCAGTAACAGGCATGACGTTGCCGCCAGTCTTCGCGATTTTAATTCTTAGAGTGGAAATGTCGGGATTCGACATTGCTCTTTGATTGTCTTTGAAAATTGTAACGCGTTTAAGATCATCGCCCGCAATTATCCGGCTTTCATATTTTACCATTGAGCCATCTGGTAAGCGCAGCTTGCCCACTTCTCTAGTCAAACCCACTGACTGCTGGTCAGTTGGGAAAGTAGTAATTTGTGGTTTATCAACGGTCTGCGTAGTAGCTGGCGTCGGATAATCGACACCAGAAGACAAATCTTTATTTGCCAATTCGTCTAAATCACGCGTTGATTTTTTTCTATTTAAAACGCCTTGCAAACCTAAAACACTTGCATTGATGCCTGGTCGATTAGTCATTTACTGCCTCCAAGATTTCATCTAACAGTAATTGATACGAAGCCCTCTTAGGGTGTTTGATATCAATGAGTCCAAGCCCAGACAAGAATGGCCCAAAGTTTCGATGCTCCTGAATATCCGGGATCACTGTTGAACAGAATCCAAGTTGTTCCCGAGTCTCCCTCACCATTTCAATCGCGTCACGGTAAGCCTTAGTGCCCGGCTTTGCCTGATTAAAAAGCACCTTTACAGGAATTTCATAATCTTCCCAGCCAGGGTTTAGTTGGATGTTTTCTTGAACTCCCAAGATTACTTCCATTGTGGGCGCTAACTGCATCATAGCTTTTAGGTCAGCTTGCAGTGGGATAAGAATTAGGTCTGCCAGCTGGATAACAGATTTAAACAGTAGAGACTGTCCGCCAGCTGTGTCGATGAAGATAAGGTCGTAATCCTTTTTCATTTCGACAATCATTGGCTTTATGTTTGTGTCCGGGGAGTGATATTCAGATTTTATGAATGGCAATGAAGTGAAGTCACCGTCAGCTTGACGACGCTCAATTTCGCCATTTCTGTTATTAAAGAAATTGAGACAAGTTTGGGTTGTATCACCATCGATCACCGCAACCCTTAATCCACGATGCGCAGCCTCAGCAGCTGTATTGATAACAGTTGTCGATTTACCTGTGCCGCCTTTATGAATGTTTGTGACGATTACCTTGCCTTTTTTCATTTTAAAAAATCCAAAAATAGTGACTATTTCTAGATTACTATTTAATTTAATCTGATTCCAGAGAATTTTTAGATTTTTTTCCCTACCCTACTCCAGTTTCACGCGTGAAACTCAATAACAACCCGCAGCGCCAAACTACATCAATCAGACTCAGTTCCACGCGTGAAACTCGGTAGCAACCAGCAGAGCCAAACTACACCAATCAGACTCAGTTCCACGCGTGAAACTCAATAACAACCCGCAGCGCCAAACTACATCAATCAGACTCAGTTCCACGCGTGAAACTCGACAGCAACCAGCAGTACCAAACTACACCAATCAGACTCAGTTCCACGCGTGAAACTCGACAGCAACCAGCAGTACCAAACTACACCAATCAGACTCAGTTCCACGCGTGAAACTCAGGTTATGAACCGAGATGTTTAAAGCGGCGCAGTGTCCAAACCATTTGTAGCCGGCTTTTTTGATAGTGGTTAAATGCAATCAAACTAACGGAGATTTGTTTATGCAAAATCACGAAATCGTCGCCTTGTATAAAGACAAGGAATTTAAAGCTGCATTCATTGCGAACTATACAAAGGCAAAATCAACGGCAAATTCATTCTGGACGACTACTGAGGCGGAAGCGCAGTGGAATCATGTTTTTAATTTACTGGCAGAAGCATACACCAATCGTGAGTTGACACCGATCCACCAGGGCAGCATTGCAGACCTTCGTGTTTGTATGGCCTATGTCAGCGAAACAGGTCTCTCATTCGACAAGCAAAGCAATGAAGTGCATCTGGTATTGGAATACGGAAATGGACACCCGGAATTAAAGGTTCGGCTGGGCTATAAAGGCATGATGCGTATTGCGATGGCTTCAGGTCTTTTTAAGTACATTTTTGTAGAGCTCGTCCGCGATGGTGACACTTTCCATTGGTACGGGTCACATAAAGAGCCGGTCTTTGTTTCCCCAGGAAAATCTGACCGTCCAGTCTTACTTGGTTTTGTGGGCTTCAAATACATTGACGGTGACACCTTATATTTCAAAGTCGATGGCGAAGAACTGCTGGAAATAGAAAAGCAATCCAGGGCTTACGCAAAACTCTCTAAAGGAACGGACCAAGACAGTCTGTACAACACTCCATGGCGCGATCGGATGTTTGAGATTGTGGTTTGGAGAACAGCCTATAACCGGATGCGCCAGGTTGTAGCTTTCGGCACATTGGCGAGCCGTGCAAATGTAGATGCAAATTGCAATGTTGAAATCAAACCAGAAGAGTTAACCGGCTTTATGAAAACCTTTGGAATTACTCAGGAAGCAAGCTGATTAGGTCATTTGTTGCCGCAATTTAGAATTCAGCAAAACTATCAGTATCAATTTTTGGAGTAGAGACATGCGGTTATTAATCAATGAGCTTGCCTTGGTATTCGGCGTTCAGAATACCGTTGAAATCACAAACTGGGTCAATGCCCAATATCTATTCAAAGCCACACATGAAGGTGCTGAATTCACTTTGCATGATGTTGATGAATCCAAGGTCATTCAGGCAGTGATGTCAGCCTGCACCAAGTTACAGTTAACGCTGGGATTACTGATGAAAGGTGTTTGGGTAGTACCAGTGCTAACGCCTTTACAATTGGAGTTAACGGCATCTGTAGAGCTGCGTCCTGAAGCATTTAAACTAGCAACCAAAGAAGGCATGCGCGTTACTCATGAGGGCGTTGTGAAGACTGGTGATATTGTGGAAATTACTGGTTCTGATCACCATATCCGGCATGAAAAGAGCAGCATAGCGGGGGAGGGTGTCGAGCTTGTGTATTTCAATGCATTTGTTAATCCCGGCCCTGAACAACATCCTTTGTCTTGTTCAATGACTGGAGTTGAGATCTCAGAGGTAAAACGCAGTTATATCCAAGATAAATTCTGTGGTGCCAATCCATTTAATGAGCAGGAATGGTCTGAAATTCAGTTGGCGAGCGTTTATCGCCGGTTTGTCAGTTCATCAATTTTTACTGCACTCCACGGCTTGCTGTCTGCAGAAAGCAGTAAGCTTTTACAGGCAATGTCAGTGTTTGGTCACGATATGTTTGAACGAAATCTTCACGACGTGTCGTTTAACGTTTACTCAAGTTTTGGCAAGCAAATCGGTCGCAAAGTTTTCAGACATACCGTTTCCAATACACTGATTAAAAAGGGGGGGAGTGGGGTAGTCGTGCCATTTAAAGCGCCAGCCCAAAAGGCGATACCAGCAAAATCGACTGAGCCTGCACACTCAAACTGCGACGACGTTGCTACAGAATGGGGTGAGTTTTAATGAAACTACAAACCAAGCTTACATGCGCATTTACGCCAAATGTTGTTTATGCCGCAGATTACGTTGCACAAAGCGGATATAGCCAAATGGTGCGATTCCAAATTGTTGCGCTAGAAGCGGGTGGCTTTGAGGTACAGACCGTTGATACCACGAAGCACAACATTCATAACCCATATCAGAAGAACGGCACCTTCAGCAAACTGTCACTGGCCAAAAGCAGAGTGCAAGAAGAAGGATTGGCTATCGAGCAAAACGGTTTTGATTACTACGAAGATAATGATTATTCGCTGTATGACTGCACAGTTGATGCTGTCCATGTCGGGAATTGCACACCAGAAGACTCTTTTGCATTTCATGCTTTGCACCACGACAGTAAAGACCTGATTGTTCAGCCATTATCGGGTGGATTTCATGGAGTGATGACCATTAATCAGTATGGCCATATTCACCTGGCTGCGCTTGGTTGTCACAACCGCACTAGAATGAATGATTGTTCAGAAGCTCGACAGGTTAAATGTTTAACAGCTGTGACAGGGTTTCGAGGGGCAATTTTGGAAGTGATTATCGCCACTCGTGAGGTTAAAGTTTTGGATGCGGCATATTTTGCCGACCGCTGGCTGGACGACATGCCATTTTCCCAACGTGTTAGCTTTGTCCTCAATAAATTAGTGTCACATGGAATCGACACTAACATATTCATTCAGCCGCGTATCGTTGATTCTATGGAGCTACTAAAGCTCAATTCTGAAGGGATTGTTAAGGGGTATATGGCTCGTAAAGCTGGCGCTAAGCCTGTTGTGTCACGGATAGCAGAGCCTACAATCGAACCTTCTCAATGGGTTGTCGTGGCAGGGCAGGGGGCTTCAGTTAAATTAGTCACCGCAATTCGGGATAAGACCAATGTGCTATGCGGTGATACCCTGCAATTTCTTTACGAACTAGATTTGCCGGCATATGTCTGCCAGGTGTATCGGGATGTCATGTTTCTGGCTCAATGCAGTAACCAAAACAGAATGCCAATCGTCTTGAACTGCTGAAATATCTTATGTTTCGTTAAAGAAAAGCCGGCATTTATGCCGGCTCTTTTATTTAACTATTCGTCGTCATCATCGATTGCGAATACCAATTTCGCTTTCAGTTCGTCCTCATACATGGCCCGGGTGGCCTCTACTAGAGACATACCTTTGTCCATGTAGGTTTTCCGTTTTGCCTTTTCAACAGGGTTCGTTGTCAGGATCAGCTGCAGCATACGGTCTGTATAAAGCCTGCAAACTTGCTTTTGACCTTCGTATCGAACGAACACTTCCGAAAATGCCTCATTTGACACACCGGCCACCGGCTTCTGCGTGCGAAGTGAACGGATCAACGAGAAGTCTGACTTTGAACCTGAGTACATTTTTTCGTTCTCAAGTCGGTCTACAGCCTCCTGGTTCTGCTTCATCAGCAATAACCAGGCGCTGTTGTTGATAATGGCACGGCCAGCAGGTGACGAGTATCCATCCATGACCGATTGAGTGACCAAAAACCCACTGCCATTCGTTTTTCTTAGACGCCGCCAAGCCGTTTCAAGAAACTCGGCAAAGAACGACATCATTGAGTTTTTACCGCCATCGTCTTTCAAATATTCCCAGCCTTCGTCAATAATTAACATTTGTCGGCGGGATGTGCCTGTCAAATACATGCTGTATTGGATGGCCATCATGACCGTCATCAGAACTACAACTTGTAAGTGTGGATCAGACTTCAATTCTTCCAGCTCACACACAACCAGGCGGCTTTTAAAGTCTACCGGTGGATATTTGTTAGAGAAAAAGTCCCCGTATAAACCGCCTTCACAGAATGGGCGAAGCTGCTGACCAAAACGAACCATTTCCTGATCACTGTGTGCAAGACACGCATTGCCAACATCAGTTATTGTGGCTTGATTACCTTTAGCGACCCACACTTGGCCCAACACGTTTAAGATCTCCGCGTTTTGGAAATCTGTAATATTGCCTGTAGGGCTTGCCATCGTTTTTAAGATGGCACGAAGCATGTTTGCCTGACCTTCTTTGCCTGCAAAATCTGTAATGCCCGGGAATGGGTTTAATGAAAACTTAAACTCGCTACCAAAGACAAGAAACTTCGACTCACTGTACTGGGCTGCCAAACCTTCATAGGAGCGGCCTACGTCGATAATGAATACACGTGCACCGTCATCTGGTATCTCGCCAGTAAAGGTCCCATTGGCCATTTGCTCAGCGACCAGCTTCGGATTGTTGTATTTATGCATCCCGGCACCCAACATCAAGTTTGTTAAGTAACCGATAAAGAATGACTTACCTGCACCCGATGTCGCAGCCACGAAACCGTTATAGTTGGTCGGTGACTCAAAGAAATCCAGATTCACAATCTGACCGCTTCGAGCTGCCAGCATCATGGTAGGGTAGAGGGTATTTCCCGCCCAAGACGCCATGTGCGGCGTTAAAAACACCAGTGCCTTACTGGTGGCTTTAAAGAATCGCTGCGTCATTTCTACGTAAATCTCGTCAATGCCAAAAGGCATCGCACCCAGGAAGAATGGCAGCGCAAAGTTGTTATCAGCAACCAATTTCACGTTCAAACGTGAATAGTAACCTTTGATTTTCTCTGCAAAGGCTTCAGCCTTGGACTCGTTTCGACCAAAGATAACGACTTGCATCGAGTAACTTACAATCTTCGAGCCTTCCTGATCCAGTTCGCGGTTTATGGCGTCATAGTCTCGCTTTTGAAAGCGTAACGAATCCAGATACTGAATGATCGGGCCGCGAGCCTGGTTCGTGATAAATGCACGCGCCTTACTAATTTCACCTTTAGCTTTAATCTGGTCTGGATACACCACGTTTAACGTGAGCATGAATGGCTCATACAAGCCTATATGCCCTTGCTCCCAGTCACCAATCAGGTTCAGCATCTGGCCGTAGATCATTTGCTCTGGCATGTCAGTGATGGACATCATCTTGATGAACTCAGCCTCTTTACCATCTTCACCCTTGATAGATAAACCATTGGCTTTGACGTTTAGGCTTTTACCAGGATTAAGCAATTTCTCTGAAAGCGGTATACCCCGGCTATCACGGTCTTCATGCTTTGCTTTATCTGTCCAACCCCCCTGATCGTACATATTGAGCAGTACATTCATGCGGCGTTTGAAATCAAACTCGTTCGCTTCATGTGGACCAAACACGCTCAACATCGATAAGACTTGGCGAATAGTATCCCTGAACTTGCTCAGCTCTTTGCCTGAAGGTATGGCTTCTTTGATTGGTTGCTTAATGGTGAACCAGAATTCCTTATTTGAGAAACGAAAGCCCGATTCATTGATTGATTCCCGCGAGCCTTCGTTGAAGAAGTCGCGGATTGTCGTCGCTAACGCCTCACATTGCTCCTGGTCAGCATTCATCATCCGGTTATTTCGCACAGCATCAAACCCATATAACGGGTCCTGGATGTCAGGAGTTGAAACCAGACTGGCCTGAATCGTTGTGCCACGCGGAAAGTCCATTTTATAGAGGTTGTTTAAGCTGTTACGAATATCATCGTTACAGCCCGACGTAGGGGTGCAGAGGATCATTGCACCAATCGCCGGCCCTTCCAGAATAAAGACTTTCTTATCGTCCCAGTACTCCAGCACCGGCATCAGCTGACCCACGGTATCGTGTTTCAGCATAGATTGCAGGCGCCGGCCATACATTGATTTTGGGGCTCCAGACATTACTTGCCGCCTCCAGTAACATACTCAAGCGGTGAAACGCCTTTTGAACGTTCCTGCTGATTGCGTTCTTCTTCCTGTGTCTTCTTGCGGATCTCAAGTGGTACCACGCGAGAAGGGCGCATGTTTGCAGCTTCACCGAATGACCATTTTTCAGGCTCAACTTGAACGTAGACATAACCAGGCATGTTCAAATTGCCGTTTTTGTCTTTGTAACTTGCAACCAGGACGCGCATCACTTTTGCCGGATTTAAAACCGCTAAAGGCTCTGGCGCAATTGGCTCACCATTGCCCGGATACGCTTCAAACCCATCACGCGCTGGCGCTTGCGGTTCAACTGTCTTTACCACTTCTGCAGGCTGATAGTTATCCTGTGTGTGCTGTGAGTGTTCACGCGGCTTGTAAACCACAACACCATTTTCCTGCACTTCAAACTGCTCATTAGTTGATGGCTTTTGGGCTGGTTCTTCCGCACTTTCGCCAGATGCTTCTTGAGCCAGATTGTTCAGGTTTTCACGGTCGTTAGTCAGGTTGTAAATGTCACGTGGACCAGCACAAACACCGCCGCGCTTAGCGTTAGGGCAGGCGAATTCTTCCTTGCCGATCGGTGTCATACAACCAGACAAAGCAATGCTTGAAGCAACAACAAATAAAATCTTTTTCATAAGTAATTCCTAGCCTTACGGCTGCTTAACCCATTTTGCAAATTCAACGGGAAAACCTTCACTACGAAGGCCATCTTCCCGGATAACCATTGGCAGTGAGGTGATGCGAAGCACATCGACCATCATCATGCCCATTGCGATTGGATCTTCCGGACATGGCTGTTTCATGGTTGCAATGGCGTCAGAAGTACCATTAATCAGATCTTTCGTCGCACCAGCCCTGTCACTTGAACACCACAGGCGCCGTGAACGGTCCATAGCTTGATTGCCGCCAACCAAAGGCATTAATACAGCGGTCCAGTTTGAGTTAGATTGCTTAGTCAGTGCTTGCAACGCAGTCACAGTCATTGGTGAGGTAGGGTCAACAAAGATAACCCCAGTACGGGGCAGCTTTGGATTTCCGATAGTGAAACTGGCCAGCTGTTCTTCGGGTTTGAAACCAATATTTGCAACAGGCACCCGTTCAGTCGCCCGGGCAGCTTCCAGAGAATTAATAGTCTTGCGATGCCATACGTCTTTGAGCTTTCCTTCGAAAACGAAGCGGCCATCAGCTGAAATGAGGTATGAACCGTTCTCGGCTTCAACAAACATCAGCTTGTCTATAGGGAGCTGTTGAATTCCTTTAACGTTGCCTTTCGCGCTTAACTGCTCTTTGATAGATGCACGGTATGCCGCTGCTTCAGGCGTTTCGCTTTGTGGTGCGTTTTGCTGATCTGCTGCAAACACTAAGCTAGTAAAGCTCAGTGCAGCCAGGCAACCAGCAATGACTTTTAATGCGGTCATGTTAGCTACCTTGCTTTTCTAAAATTTGTAAAATGCCTTGAGCTGGCGCGTATCCATCAGTCAACGACAAACCGTTCATGGAGTAGATAGCTGGTGTGCCTTTGATCCCCATCATTACGCCTAAGTTAAATTGGTCAGCAATACGGGCTTTAGAGCAGGTCTTAGCTTCAGGCTGGCCACCGCGGGCGACCATGTTCAGCATTAACTGAGGATTTTCAGCACACCAGATTGATTGCAGTTCCAGAAATCCTGGAGTCGCATCAGTTGAATTCGGGATCGTTACACCTTGGCGTGGCCAGGCTGCATAATGAACAGTGATACCGGCAGCGTTATAGGAAGCGATTTCTGAATGCAACTTTTGACAGTATCCACAGCTTGTATCAAAGAAAACGACTACTTCATGCTTCTGGTTCGGCGCTTTGTAGGTGATATAGCTGTCTTTAAGACGTGCAAACTCTGCCTTGTGCACCAGCTGCATCCGCTCTGCGGTCAGGTTTTTCAGGCCATTTTTAAACTCATGCAATGAGCCAGACATGATGTGCTTGCCATCTTTTGAGGCATAGAAAACACCGCGCTCAGTAACAACTTGAAAAAATCCGGGTAGGGGGGCTTCTTCAACATCCAGCACTTTTACAGGAGCTAAAGCCTGAAACTGCTTGCTGACTTGTGATTTATTCAGCTCTGCTGCAGATGATGTCGATGACGCGAAGGCCAGAACTGAGAAAGCGATTGCTGTTAACTTGCGAATTTTCACGGTATGCACCCCTATTGGTTGATGGGTGCATTATCCGAGGTCGCTAAATTCTTGTGTTCGATTAAGCAGCGCTAATTTCGCTCCTTAATCTTAGAGGTGGAGTTTTGAAGCTCTATATCCGGTTAATCTGGTAGCTCAATTGTCTGGTTTTTAACGTAATGCTCCAAATCTGCCTGACAATTTTTCTCAACCCATAACGCACAGAAGCCGGCATATACTGGCGATGCAGCATCAAACTCAGATTTTTCCTTGATGGATTTAAGAAGTTCATGAGCATTCAGGGATTTACCCATTGCTCGGCAATACTCTTCGAACTCTGCGCTAAATTCTGCAGGAAACTGATGTTTCTCTTTGTAATTTTCTGCTGTGCGCGAAGCAAAGTTTTTAATGAATCGCTTCTTGAATTCAGCCTTTTGCATGTCGATAAATGCTCGATGGCTTTCAGCGCGTTTACGTCGCTCAGCTTCAAGCTCAGTCTTCTTTTCTTCCCAAATTTCACCAAAAACAGCTTTGTTGTTATCGAAAATGCTAACCAGGTATGCAGCTTTATTGGCTACATCTTTTTTCTCTTTGGTCAGTTTGATGCAGTAAAGCAGATACTGCAGACTGTATTCATCGGTGATATCTGCAAGAAGTTGCTTTCGTTTAAAGTCAGCAACCTTAAATTCCATCAATGCACCACTAGCTCTTAGAACGTCATCACTCATTTCTGCAATGAGAAGCTTCCTTAGTGATTCTGCTCGGCTTTCGACTGAGAAGGTCCAATAGATAACACCCATAGACTTTTTATAGCCTTCGCAACTAACTACGAAATCAAGCTCAGCCTGATTGTAATCAGCAATCGCAACATCAAGTACTTTTCGTTGGAGCTCTTTGGGCTCCCGGTATGAGTACTTCTTAACCCCGTCAGCTTCGGTGTACTTAATTTTCAGAGCGTTGCGTAACACATGGTCTTCCATTACAAAGGTCTTGGTTGGCTGATCATGGTCATACATTTGCTGTTGGATAAGGTCGTTTAGCGCCATACCATATTTAGAATTAATCTTCGTATGGAGAGTTATAAAGTCGATTACGGCTACTGGTTTTTCAGTAATTAGAAGATTTCTAGTGTGGGGTGGGATGACAAGGACCACTTCGTTATTTTGGATTTGTCCTCTGGTAAACATGTTCAAGAAGCCAGCTTCAATATCACTGCCAGTTGCTTCGTTGTCCCAAGATATCCTCATTTTCCCAAGCTCATTAATAAGCTTTTTTAGGTATTCAAAATTTCGGGAACCACAACCAATAAGAGTCATAAATTCTGAACTCTTAGCCTTTAGAACTACAGCTCCATCACCTAGCTGCTCATTATACTCAGCTGGGGACAGCCGGCTTTCATGAGCCTTCACTTGCATTAAGTAGTTAACAGCGTTGAAAGCTTTTGCGGCCCCTAATGTCATTTCTGTTTTAGGGTCAACAGTGAAGTGGATCGCTTCAATACTTTTAGTGATAGTTGGGTTGTACGCACCAACTTCATTTGAAGACTGTGTTGAATCGCTAATGCTTCCTTTCATAGAAAACCCGCCAGGCAATGTGTGATGCTCTTATATTTAAAGCCAGTTTTGCACATAGATTGGCGGGTATCAACCATAGAAAGGCGGAAACTGCACATTTTTGACAAAAATATTGCTCATTTTTTAGCTAAAAGAATTCTATTGGCGATTTTAACTATGAAATACGAGCGTTCGTGGAGCGCTTCCTTGGTTTTTGCACATAGAAAGGCGGAATTTCCTGGTGGCCTGCACATAGACTGGCGGGTCAGAACCCATTCCGCACATAGACTGGCGGGTCAGAACCCGTTTCGCACATGGACTGGCGGGTCAGAACCCGTTTCGCACATAGACTGGCGGGTCAGAACCCGTTTCGCACATAGACTGGCGGGTCAGAACCCGTTTCGCACATAGACTGGCGGGTTTTAAGCCCTAATCTGCACACTCACTGGCGGAATCCCCCCAATTCCTACACATACAATGGCGGGATTTTTCAAAATTCGCACATTGGCAGGCGGAAATTGAAAGCACTAATGCACATAGAGTGGCGGAATTTGCTTGAGATATTGCACATTTGCTGGCGGGTTTTACTGAAACAGATGCACATAGAGTGGCGGTTTATAGGTTTTTACTCACCTATGTATATGATTTACATAGCTTTGCTTAGTGTTATTGTACGAGATCAATTCAAATGTTCAGCAAGAAATTTCGGAGTGATGCTTAACCCCCTGGAGTATTAAGCGAGGGAATTTGCCTCCCTTATTGAAACATGTTTAACTTTATCTCATGTAGAATTCCCTGACCGGATTCTAGGAAAATTATGCTAAATCATTGTTTTAATGGATTTTTTAATGACTAAATTTGAGAACTTGTCCCGAAATTTTCAAATGGCAAAATCCGCCAATCAGTGTGTATGCAATCCGAAAGTGAATGGCTTTGGCTGTATTAAACCCGCCAGCCAGTGTGATCAACTAGATGAAAACCCGCCAGCCAGTGTGCAAAGTTATCCACAGTTCCGCCAGCCAATGTGATAAATTCCGCCTGCCAGTGTGCAATATCCCGCCTGCCAATGTGATCCTCAAAAACTTTGGTTGATCACATACATTGGCGGATTCATGCACATACACTGGCGGGTTTCTTCACATAGGCAGGCGGATTTAGTGAGTGTAAATAGCACGCTGAAATCACATTTCATTGATTTATATAGCTATTTCCAAATTTATGCACAGGCAAAATCTTCCTCTTGAATGATCTTGATCTATTAAAAGAGATCTTATGATCAAGGAGTGGATCTGGTGGTGATTTTTTTCTTTTTAAAAAGTCTCAAAGGTCCGGTTAATCAGGCTCAGAAATCAGGTCTTCAGTGTGCTGGTAAATCATTGTTGTAGCCACGGTCGCATGGCCTAACCGATCCATTGTCTTTTTCAGACTACCTGTCTGCTTTAAATACTCTGTTGCATGGCTGTGACGCAGCCAATGTGCGGAGGCCTTACGCAAAATTGATTCGTCACGAAGTAGTTTGCCACGTTTGACTTCACTGCCTGTTAAACCTGCATCAATCGCTTTGCTATCTGCAACCAGGTTAAAAGCCCAATCCAAAATCTGATCAATTCGTCTGGTCGTGATGGTGGAAACTTTGTCCCGTCGCGGGATCAGAGGTGTTTTTTCGTCAAGGAGAGGGTAGGGTGGTAGGCCAATGCTTTGGCGATAATCCATCATTGCGTGCTTAAGCGCTTTATGGATTCTGATATTTCTGACTTTGTTGCCCTTACCGATGATCTTCAACACCCAGGCGCCGTTATCATGCACCCAAATATCGCCCATAGTGTGTTTAGCAGCTTCGCTGATCCTGAGTCCTGTATCACGCAAAAGCAGGATAATAAAATTTGCTCTGATGTAATCAAATCTACTCACTGGCTCAGTCTGAGCCAAATGCAGCAGCTGATCACTGACGCTGTTTAGCAAGTCGTCACTTAGATACCGTTCCGTGGCGTTGTTTATCTGTTCTTGCAAGCCAGTCTTTTTACGCCGCTTAGTTACAGGGCTTGCCTGTAAATATTTGACTTCCACCAGATGGGCAAATAGCGCCTCAATAATTTTCATCGACTTGTTGATTGAAGATGGTTTTAAGGGTTCTGGAGCAAATGGCCGCCAGCCCGGGTTTATGGAACCGTCATCATTGAACCGTTGTTGCTTGATTGCCCGCCAGCTTTCCGGTGCATTGGCCAGGAATGTTTGGTAATCAAACCAGCTATCCCTTTTAAGTCCAGAAAGGGGGATTTTCGCGACAAGGCAGAGCCATAAGCTAAATCTTTCGACTTCAAGCAAAAAAGACCTGAGCGTCGTACCAGAGTATTGCTCTAAAAACGACTGTACGGCCTCCCAATCGGTTTTAGCGTTGATCATCACCATGTCATCGGTGTTGCAGTTAAATCCCGGCTCAAAATGTGGAAGATTTGCAACTATGACTATTTTGGATTTGTGGTGCTGTTGCTGAAACTCAACATTTTGTTGCGTAGATTCAATTACCTTGAATACTGGCTGTGGATTGGTGATCATGAAAAACCACTTTAAATTGCTAATAAAATTACTTCTGAGTATAACGGTACTCAGAAATAATTGAAGATGAATTGCACCCTACCGCTCAATTTAAGGAAGCGATTTTTGTGTTGCTTAATTGAATTTTCATCCCGGCCCATCAGCTAAAATGGGCGCATTGCTAGATTGGGGCTTCACCGTGGACGAAAGAAAAATCAAAACTGCAGGCCTGGCTGATATGGTGGTATTTTCCATCGACCCAGCTGCAGATATAGACTATTTACGCGCAGCGCTGCAGATAAATCCTATTGAGATTTGCTTCACCGAAGTAGCTGACGGGGAATTCTCCTATTACGCCATCTACCCCCAGGGCATTTCGGTTTCTCTGCTCAAAAACGGTATCCACAACCACCTGATGCCCGATATTGACTCTGAACCCTATCAAAGATGTTTGCTCGACAGGTCTGCTGTTACAGGCCTTCGATTAATCATGCGCCGCGTGACTGACAGCAGCATTGAACAATTTTTGAAGTTCCCGCCTGTATTCAAACCAAATCGTGATACCGGCGTCATGACCGCTGCACCAAAGGTATGGCGGATTGTGAAGTCAGAGGAAGACGAAACGCCATTAGTGACTGATCCCTGCAATGTGCCAGCAACTGTTCTGGATTTCCTAACCATTTTGGATGCAGAGATACCGGATGACGCGGCGTCGTTAAACGTGCACCGCAAGCGTGTTGAACTTCGGGTTCGGTTTTTGGAGTGGTACGCCAAGCGGTTTATTGCGCGTGACGTCAGAGAGTTCCTGAATGCCAAAATTGCATTACTGACTGACCGGATCTTTGCCTGTGATATTGCCACCCTGTCATTAAACAAAAGTATGGCCAACTTCCCGACTGTGTTTGCAGATGAATTTCGAAAATCTGCGCTGCAGCATTTGCCTGCTGACATTGTTGACCAGGCCATCGAGCAGGCCTTATCAGCAGCCAATCAACAAACCTTCGCCCAGCAAAAGGACTTCAAGCAGGTTACCACACCCAAATTGCAACTCCATTCGATAACGCGTAACTCACTTGAGCAGCTATTTTCGCCGCTAAATGGGCATCCAGGACTGAGCGATGCTATTGAGTTGCTATTGCGTGATGACTATGACCGTATGCAATTTCATCAATGCAGTACTTGTGGGCGAAACCCGCGTATGATCACTGAAATTGATGGTGCCAAAAAGCGATACCAGCTTGCTTGCGGCTCCTGCAAAACAAAGCCCGTTGCAAACACTAAATTAGCAACGCCATTAGAAGCTGTATTCGCTTGGAACCGCCAACACCCGGCGCAGGAACCAACCGCCATTATCCGCTACATGTTCGGGTCAATGTTTGAAAACAAACCGTTTGCTGAGATAGTTGCCTACCATGCAAGGGTCAAGGAATTCCTTGATTTGTCTGCCAAAGTCATAGCCGAACAAGACAGATGTTTTTCAACTCATGCTTCATTGAAGCTGGTAACGCGTCACTCAATTCATGTTGTTTGGTTGAAATATTTGGGCCTCCTGCTATCCCAAGCAAGACACACTTAACGATGCTGTGCCGTAGCGTTTGATTTGTAGCGCCGTTTTGTGGCCGTGAAAAAATAGCTTCATCTTTAAAGGAGCTGACCATGACACAAAATAGCGCTATCGCCATCGACATCAATTCTCTTTTCAATTCAGCTGTTGTGAATGAATTTAAAGTTGCCGGCGTCGCCATGCCGCTGACTTTTGAAACACTGCAACCATACTCACGTCACATTCAAGATGCGCTTGCGCAGCATGACAGCTTGCCAGATGTTCTGGTTGATGATCTGATGGTCGAACTGGCAGAGTGCCTACTGGATAACTGGGAACGCTGCAATGAATATGGCGATGAACTTCCAGACATGGACGAATTTGTGCTTGATGTTAGCCGGTGTGTTGCTGCTATAACCCGCTAAACCCACCGCAATAAAAAACCGCCATTTGGCGGTTTTCTTTTATCTGGTTGCGCGGAATACCCCTTGCTTCAGCTGGGGGATGGATAGCGCATCGACGCGAGCTGATTTGTTGTCAAGCATGTGCAACTGTATATAATCACAGTTATGCAGACAAAAAC
>Ga0247724_1000180_pt1 | contig 16328 bp, 15 predicted proteins | sample OKSTACKMC2E_FD_182776 | JGI IMG/M metagenome (GOLD analysis project Ga0247724, IMG submission 182776) | Subsurface sediment microbial communities from gas well in Oklahoma, United States - OK STACK MC-2-E | ecosystem: Environmental > Terrestrial > Deep subsurface > Rock core/Sediment | place... | reverse complement strand
GTATATTCTGATCCGAAAACGGGTGTGTTATATGTTTATTTTGGTCAAACAATATACCCTGATTTTTTAACTGCAGTTGCAGACCTATCAACAGATCCATTCACAGAAGGAGATACATTTGATTTTACAACATTCATTGGATTTCTTGTATTAAAAAGCAACGGAACCGACATAACAGCTACAGATAATAAAATAGTACCTGCAGGTTTATTCCGTGGCTCTGGTCAAGGCAGTGGAGGTGGTGTAGCTATATCTAATTTAGATGACTTAACAGATGTCTCTATCACCGGACCTACTAATGGAGAAGCATTAATATATGATTCTGGTATATGGCAAAATGGAACCCCATTAAACGCTACTAGTGCATCATTTGCTTCATCAGGTAATGGAATATTTTCTGGATCCTTTTCTGGTTCATTTACAGGTGATGGATCTCAACTAACCGGAATAGTATCTTCTAAATGGTCAGGATCAAACCCAATCACACGTCAAAGCGATGTAGAGATAACCGGCTCATTCAAAGTAGCAGGTCAAACAACATTATACACTACCGGATCGGGTACCTTAACAGTACAAGGTTCAGGTTCAGCTCAACCACTATTCCTAGTAACCGGAAGCATAGGTGAGCTATTATCTGTAACAGACCAAGATGATCCAAATCAACCATTACTCATAGTATCAGGTTCAGCAGGACAATTATTTGTAGTGGAAAACTCCACAACCGGTTCACTACTTCAAATCTACGATACTGCTTCAAATTCTATATTTGAGATAAACAACGATGCAGAAATCATATATGGTGTATCTTCCTCTATATTTGCAACACAGTATCTCACAATTACGGCAACTGCAAGTTACCAAACTATCTATAACATAGAAACTGGATCGTACACAGGAGCATTCATAAACTACACAGTAACATCTGCTTCCAATGCCGCTGCTGGTCAGATAATGTCGGTATGGAACTCTGGAACAGCTAGCTACACTGAAACATCAACCTCAGATATTGGAGATACATCTCAAATTGCATTTGATGTTATAATGACAGGAAGTGTAGCACAAATAGCGGTATCCGCATCTTTAACAACGGGATGGCAAGTTAAAACAGCATTAAATATATTGTAGATTTATGGGATTAGTATTAAAAAATGTAAATATAACTGGTGGTAAATTGAGTAGTACTATACCACAACCCACTGATGAACCTTGGATAAGAAATCCAGATTGGTTACCACTTGATGATGTACAACCAGGAGATAATAAGTTTAGTGGTTTATGGGCGGTGTATGAAGATATACCAAGTACACATTGGTTCTATTATCAAATAGGCGGAGGTAATGTAAGTGAAGTTGATTATGGTGATGGTACAACACAAACAGCTAGCAATCTTGTATTCTACAGCAAATTTTATGACTATTCCTCATTACCAGGTCCAGTATTAGTTGATGAAGATTGGGGTAATTATAAGATGGTAGTTATTAACATACAATTTGCTACTACAACTACAGGTATCTTATGTGATAGACAGAGTACGTTTGGTTATGCAAGTAAACCTACTGGATGGTTAGATGTAGTAATGGATTGTTCTACTATGTCTACACTCAATATATCATCACAACGACTTTCAATATTTATAGAGCGTTTAAGAATATTAAATAATAATTTAACAAACCCAAATAGTATATTTCAACGTTTACTGAGATTACGGATATTTGATTGGGATATTGATGGTGTTAATGTAGGTAATTTTCAATCAACATTCCAAACTTCAAGAGGTGATTTTAGGACAAGTAATAACGAACCTATAAGCTTAATAAACAATACCACCACACAGTTCGCATCCACATTCGCTTCATCACATAATCTAAAAAAGATAGGTACAATATCCTCCACCTCAGCGGATAGTTTGTCATCTACATTAGCTAGTTGTGTTAATTTAGAGGAAGTAGATAAAGTAATAGTACCTAATGTGACAAACTCATCTAGTACCTTTAACAATTGCCCTAAGCTTAAATCAATAAACGAAATTGATATATCGGCTACACAAAATACAACTGCCCTGTTTCAGGCATGCAATAGCCTCGAGAAGATAGGGGAGACAAATACTTTAAATATTAATTCTGCAACTACTGCTGCTAATATGTTTTTAGATGCTAGAACACTAAAAAAAATTAGTATACTAGGTTCTAATTTAGGAAATGTTACTTCTATGTTTAGTAGGTGTTATGAAATTGAAGAAATTAATTTTATTAATCAACCAACAAATATAACAGCGATGACTTCTATGTTTAGTGAGTGTTTCTCATTAAAAAAAATAGATTTAAGTAGTTCTATTATAACTGGATTAGCAAACTCAACATTTGTTAACTGCATATTAATTGAAGAAATATCATTAGGTGACTGTTCTGGTATTACAAACACTAGTTCAATGTTCGCAGGTTGTACTATGCTTAGACGCTTAAGAGTACCTAATATAAAAATTAGTTTTATAATAACAAGTACTGCTATAGAAGCCCCAGAAATGGTAACAGTATTTAATGATTTAGCTGATTTGATTACATTAGGATTACCAGCAGCAAATATCAATATTTCTAATACACCTGCATCATCCAACTTAACACCTGCTGAACGAGACATAGCACTAAATAAAGGTTGGACAATAACAGGATAAAAAATAATTATAGATATGGAAGATACATCAGGGTTTTATAAGCAAACAGAAACAGAATGGTGGTATGCACCTAATTTTGTGTATCACAGAACATATACCCTAGAACGAATAGGTAATAGAGAAAGTATCGATGGATGGCAATGGCACGATACCGCACCACAAGAATATCTAGATTGGTTAGAAACACAACAAACCGAACTAAACCCATAAATGAGCATCTCAGGTAGATATATAACAATAAGAGGAGGAAACATTATAGGTACACCACCTACAATAACCCCACCTGCTCCCCCTATTGTTACAGATAATCTATTCATGAAACTAGATGCTTCCAACTATGTTAGTGGTGCATGGCAAGATGAAACCGTTAACGGAAACAATGCAACTATAAATGGAGCAACTTGGTTATCTACAGATGGGGGAATATTTGATTTTGATGGTATAAATGATACCATGACAATTACTCATAATTCAAGTTTAAGCTTAAATACCACAACTCAACGAACTTTACAAGCATGGGTAAAATTTGATGCTTTACCTACCTCAACAAACCGCATGATTGTCTTTGGAAAACTATCTGCTAATTTTGTATTTGATGGTTGGTGGGGTGGTATAAATTCATCTGGAAATGCTGTTATAGCAACAAACGGTACTGGTACATCCAAGACAACTGCCTCTACATTAACGGTTAACATTGATACATGGTATCTATTTACCTTTATATCTCGAATAACGGCAACTGCTAATACAACCAAGATATATGTTAATGAGACTGAGTATGTTAGCACAGCACATGGAACAGATGGATACAGTGAATCAAACAACTTAACATTAGGTTATTTAACACCACCTCTCACAGGTTTAGGGTTAATTTCATACTTAAATGGTAAAATAGGTGCATGCTATTTTTATACTAAAGGTTTAGATGCATCTGAGGTGTCAACCAATTTTAATGCAACTAAAACTAGATTTGGAATTTAACCATATTTATAATAAAATAACCAATCTCGGATAGTGAACAGATATGGTAAAAAATGGCTGATTTCCCTCAAGATAAAAAATACAATAAACTTTGGAAACGTTCCTCGTTTAATGATACTATATTTGAAGGAAATAACATTTCCGAACTAACCAACAACTCAGAATTTTTAAATCAAGAACAAACTGACAGACTCTATCCAACCTCTCAATCATTTAATGATTTGAATGAAGTAGCTATAAGATCTACTACAAATTTTTATATAGTAGATGATTTTATAGATGAATACTTTGATGATGTAGATGAATTTTTTGAAACATATAACACAGGATCATTTTCGGGAAGTTTTGAAGGGAATTTGAGTGTAAAAGATGTAATGTTACTATCCCCCCTCAACAGTTTACCTGAAACTGCTCTACCTGGATCATTAGCATCCTTAAGAAATGCAGAAAGAGGAAACATTTCTTTATATTTTTATAATGGGTCTGAGTGGGTTTTAGTAACATAAGACATATTTATAATAAAATTAAATGGCAATACTTTCAAAAACAGGAATTACAACCGGACAAACAGTTGAACCTGGACATGTAACTCAATCTATAGATGCTTTTACAGGAATAGAAGCATACGACATTTTCCTTTCAGGATCATTTAATATGACGGGTTCTATAAATGGAGAGCCAGGAGTTATAAATAGTTTAACCTCCTCATATGCTGTAACAGCATCAAATGCTATAACTGCATCATATGCTCTAAATGCGGGAGCATCCTTTCCATACACTGGATCAGCAGCAATTTCAGGATCTCTAACGGTTGATGGTAATATATCAGGGAGTCTTATATTAGGTACAACCCGCACTACTAAAGAATATAATAATTTAAACAATGATCCCCAAATTGCCAGTACCTTAGCCGCTTTAGACATATATGCAGGATCCATAACTAGCATAAATTTACGCTCCAGCAACACAAATTTCATAAGACTATCTCTCCCATTATTAAGTAATAGCCAATTTGGTGATAGATATGAATTTATAATAAGTGAAGATGCTGCATCTGGGGGTACTGCCTTTTTTCGTTTAAGCTGCGCTACAGGTGATAGGATGTATGGTAGTGTAATAGGTGCTGATGGTGGTTCTCTATATAGTACTGGAAGCCTATACATCTCTACAGGAGATGGAAATGGAAGAGTAGGAGATAGAATTATGGTTACCTCGATCATTGGGATGGATAGTAATAGATATTGGGCGGTTGAAGCTATTGTTTCTGGGTCTGCTGGATATTTGTTTGTATAAATTTTTAACCAATAAATTAAAATAAATTATGTCAATTGTTACAGAAAAAAATGTTTTAACTAAAGAAGAATTAGATAATCTACGTTCTTTACAACAAGATTTCCAAAGTATCCAATTTGAATTGGGGGAAATTGAAATTATCAAAATTCAAATGGAAGAAAGATATGAGAGTGCTAAAAAACTCTTAAAAGAAACTCAAATAAAAGAACAATCTTTTACAAATTCTTTAAAAGAAAAATATGGTGATATCTCATTAAATGTTGAAACTGGAGAGTTCTCTAGAATAGAATAAAACTCTTAAATATTTATAAATAAAACATTAGATGGCCGAAACAATATTATCTCCTGGAGTAGTAACCAATGAAAACGATCAGTCTTTCATTTCTCAACAACCTATTGAAGCGGGTGCAGCTATAATTGGCCCCACAGTAAAAGGACCAGTTGAAAGACCTACAATTGTAACAACTTATTCTGAATATGTAAACAAGTTTGGTACCTCTTTTATTAGTGGAAGCCAAAATTTTACCTATTTTACTTCTATATCTGCATACAATTATTTTAATAATGGTGGAACTTCACTTTTAGTAACCCGTGTTACAAGTGGATCTTTTACTCCTGCTACAAGTAGTAACGTAACAAACAATGTTTTAGCTGTACCTGGAAATACTGCTTCATTTTCATTAGATGTATCTACCATTGTTACAGGTTCAGCAACCGGATCTTTACAAGGATTTGGTTTATTAATTGGAACTAACTATTATGGTGCACATCCCAATACAGTTGGGCTAAACTTTGTAGGTGGAGGTGGAAACGTAGTTTCTCAATTTGTTGGAGTAGCTACATTAGCTGATACTGACGAATATATGGCTGCTGCAGTTACAGGATTAAACCTACTAAAATCCTCTACAGGAGTTACAGCATCATATTCTTCTCCTAACATTACTCTTCAAGCAATAGATGCAGGAACTTCTTTAAATGGAACTACAATATTCTATGATGACGCTCCTTCATCCTTTATCCTCCCAACATCATTCCTCCCAGGATCAATGTCTGGTGGAACCCCTAATACTGGAGATAATGCTTTTACCTTAGAAACTTTATCTGAAGGATCCCTTATGAATAACACTTCACCTGAAAATTCAGATGGGTCTTTACCTTCAGGTTCAGCAGATAATGTAAGATGGCAAATAATTTCCCCTAACACCTCTTCAGGAACCTTTACTTTATTAATCCGTAGAGGGGATGATGATACTAATTCTCCCGTAGTATTAGAAACATGGGATAATTTATCATTAGACCCAGTAGATCCAAACTATATTGAAAAAATTATAGGTAATCAAACAACTACCATAGCAACAGATGGATCAGATACTTACCTTCAACTTTCAGGTAACTATCAAAATCAATCCAAATATGTTAGAGTTAAGGAAGTAGTTTATAAAACACCTAACTACTTAGATAATGCTGGTAACCCTGTATCAGCATATACATCTTCAATTCCTGTAGCAGGAAGTGGTTCATTTGGAGGTGCTTTAGGTACAAATCTTCCTACATTAGGTAATTACTATGAAAACATATCTAACACAAGTACTCAAGGTTTAGTAGCTTCGGAATATGTTCAATCTATTAACCTACTTTCTAATAAAGATACTTACCAATTCAAATATATTACAGCTCCTGGATTAGTTAAAGATTTTGCATCTCATGCCTCTGTAGTTACCTCACTTATAACAATGTGTCAAGAAAGAGGAGATACGATGGCTGTAGTTGATATGTTAGACTATAATGCTAACATTACTGAAGTAGTAACAGAAGCTGCCACAGTAAACAGTTCATATGCTGCTACTTATTGGCCTTGGGTTCAAACTGTAGATCCTAATACAGGACAACAAGTTTGGGTTCCTGCCTCAACTATGATTCCTAGCATATATGCCTTTACAGATTCTACAACTGAACCGTGGTTTGCTCCTGCAGGAATTAATCGGGGTATATTATCAACTGTAATTAAAGCTGAAAGAATTTTAACACAAGGAAATAGAGACACACTATATCAAGCAAATATTAACCCTATTGCTACATTCCCAAACACAGGAGTAGCAGTATTTGGACAAAAAACTCTTCAGAAAAAGAAAAGTGCTCTTGATCGTGTGAATGTTCGACGATTATTAATTGAACTAAAAAATACCATTAAACAAGTAGCAGATAATTTAGTATTTGAACAAAACACAATAGCTACACGTAATGATTTTTTATCTCAAGTAAACCCTTATCTAGCCTCAGTACAACAAAGACAAGGTTTATACTCGTATAGAGTTGTAATGGATGATACAAACAATACCCCTACTGTAATAGATAATAATCAACTTGTAGGTGCAATATATATTCAACCTGTAAAAACAGCTGAATTTATAGTACTAGATTTCAATGTAACATCAACTGGAGTTACTTTTGACTAAAAATATAATATTTATAATAAAATAAATCACTAATAGAAAATGGCAAACTTCACAGCATCTCCTGGAGTATCACTTAATGAAATAGATAATACTTTTATTTCTCCACTCCCAGTCAAAGTAGGAGCAGCAATTATAGGACCAACAGTTAAAGGACCAGTTGAAATTCCTATAGTTGTAACCTCTTATTCAGATTATAAAAACCGATTTGGGGGTTCACTTGTAAGTGGAAGTGATACTTACTCTTATTTAACCTCAATTGCAGCATATAATTACTTTAATAATGGAGGTGAAACTCTATTAGTAGCTCGAGTTGTAACAGGATCATACACATCTGCTACATCAACTACAATTTCAAATTATATTGATGCAACCTCATCCTCATTTGCTCTAGAAACAATTTCTGAAGGAGTTATCATGAATAACTCAGGTGCTCTAAACTCAGATGGATCATTAGTTTCTGGATCTGCAGATAATGTTAGATGGGAAATTACAAACTCAAATACAGGATCAGGTACATTTAACGTACTAATTAGACAAGGTAATGACAAGACAAACGGTAAAGTAGTTCTTGAATCATTCAATAATGTAAACTTAGATCCAAATTCTCCACGTTATATTTCACGTGTAATTGGGGATCAAGTAATTGCTTATAATTCTGTAGAGAATCAAGTTGACATTGCTAGTGGTTCATTCCCTAACAACTCAAGATATGTAAGAGTTAAAAATGTAACTCCTACCCCAAACTATTTTGATAATACAGGAACAGCAGTTTCTGCCTACACTGCTTCAATCCCACAAAATGGATCTGGTTCATTTAGTGGAGCAACAGGAGATGTAAAAGCAGGAGCTAATTTTTATGAAAATATTTCAAACACTGATACCCAAGGATTAACCTCAGGTAACTATACTAACATGGTTAACCTTCTTTCCAACAAAGATGATTACCAATTTAATATCCTATTAACCCCAGGCCTACTAAACTCTGAAGGAACTCATACTGGAGTAATCAGTTCTATTATAACAAATACACAATTACGTGGAGATAATATTTATGTAGTTGATATGGTAGATTATAATGGAACCTTAGCTGAAGCAGTAACTCAAGCTCAAACACGAGATACTTCATATGCTGCTACTTATTGGCCTTGGTTGCGCATCCAAGACCCAGAAACTGGTAAACGCGTATGGGTACCTGCTTCAACTATGATCGGAGGAGTATACGCATATAATGACAGAGTAGCCGCACCTTGGTTCGCACCAGCAGGTATTAATAGAGGTGGATTAGGATCTGTGTTAAGAGCTAAAACTAAACTATCTCAAGCAAACCGAGATGAGCTATATGATAATAACATTAACCCAATTGCAACTTTCCCTAAAAAAGGAATTGTAGTATTCGGACAAAAAACTCTACAGAAAGGTGCTTCAGCACTTGATAGAGTGAATGTTCGCAGATTGTTAATTGAATTGAAATCCTTTATAGGTCAACTTGCGGATAATTTAGTATTTGAACAAAACACTATTACAACTAGAAATAAATTCTTGTCTCAAGTAAACCCTTATCTTGAAAATATTAAACAAAAACAAGGATTATATGCGTTTAAGGTGATTATGGATGATACACTAAATACACCTGATGTAATTGATAGAAATCAATTAGTAGGTCAAATTTATATCCAACCAACAAGAACCGCAGAATTTATTAACCTAGATTTTATTTTACAACCAACAGGAGCTGAATTTCCTGCTTAAAAATTAGAATAGCTAATATTTATAACTAGAACATTAATATAATAGAAAATGGCAGTATTAGATCCAAACGAAATATTTTTCACAGCTTTTGAACCAAAGCAAACCAACAGGTTCATCCTATACATTGATGGTATTCCATCTTATATGGTAAAAGGAATGGGAGCTGTATCATTAACACAAAACTCTGTTGCTCTTAACCACATTAACGTACAACGTTATGTTAAAGGTAAGACAACATGGAATACAATTTCATTCACATTGTTTGACCCAATCACACCTTCAGGTGCACAAGCAGTAATGGAATGGGTACGTCTACACCACGAATCAGTAACAGGTAGAGATGGTTACTCTGATTTCTATAAAAAAGATTTAACATTTAATGTTCTAGGACCAGTTGGAGATATCGTTTCTGAATGGGTTGTTAAAGGTGCTCTTATCACTGAAGCTTCATTTGGAGATTATAACTGGGATGATGATGGTACTGCTGTAAACATCGAAATGACAGTTCAACCAGACTACTGTGTATTAAACTTCTAATAATACTTTTTAAAAATTTTTTAAAAAAGCTTGCCTAGTTTAGGTAGGCTTTTTTTATTCCGATATATTTATATAGGACAATTAAGTTATAACAAATAAAAATTATGAGCGAATTTAAATTACCTACTGAAGTTATTGAACTTCCATCTAAAGGTTTACTTTATCCTGAAGGATCCGAATTAGCAAAAGGTACAGTTGAAATGAAGTATATGACAGCTAAGGAAGAAGATATCCTTACAAACCAATCATATATTCAAAAGGGTATTGTACTAGATAAATTGATGAAATCACTTATTGTATCCAAAATCAACTATGATGATCTATTGATAGGAGATAAAAATGCAATTATGGTTGCTGCTCGTATTCTAGGATATGGTAAAGAATACTCATTCTCAGTACTAGGAGAAGACCACACAGTAGATTTATCAACTTTAGATAATAAACCACTTAAGGAAGAACTATTTAAAGACGGTAAAAACAACTTTGAATTCACTCTCCCCCACTCTGGTAACCACGTTACATTCAAACTTTTAACACACAAGGATGAGCAGGATATTAACAGAGAACTAGAAGGACTTAAAAAAATCAACAAAGATAACTCCCCTGAACTCACAACCAGACTCAAATATCTAATTACCTCAGTTGAAGGAAAAACCGAAAAGAAAGACATTCGAGAATTTGTTGACAATTACCTGCTAGCTAGGGACTCAAGAGCCCTAAGAGAATATGTAAAAGAAATCCAACCCGATGTTGATTTAACTTTTTTTCCCGAAGGATCATCCACTCCACAAAACATTCCAATCGGTGTAAGTTTCTTCTGGCCCGATGCTTAAAGATATATAATTTAAAAAGAATGGCTTCTCAAAAGAGAAGCCACATTTTTGTAATATTTATTATTGACACTAAAAAATAATACAATGATAAATACTTCAAACAATATTCCCTTAATAGGAATTTATAAAATAACATCCCCTACCGGAAAAATTTATATAGGACAAAGTAAAAATATTCTCCAAAGATTTAAGTTCTATTCCTTTTATAATTGTAAAAATCAAACCAAACTTTATAATTCTTTTAAAAAACATAAAGTTGAAAATCATTTTTTTGAAATTATAGAAGAATGCTCTGTAAAACATCTAAATGAAAGAGAAGAATATTGGATTAATCATCTAAATTCTATAAAAAAGGGACTTAACATTCAAAATGGGGGTAATGCTTCTCCTCGTAATATTGAAACTAAGAAAAAAATTTCAAGATCCTTAACAGGTAAAACCAAATCCCCCTCTCATAGATCTAATATTTCATCTTCCCGAAAAGGTATGAGGTTTACTGAACAACATAAACATAATATGAGTAAAAGTAGATTTAGATATTCTATAATATGTTTAGAAAATGGCAAAATCTATAAAAGTGCAAATCAAGCATCAAAAGATTTAAACATATATCCCTCTTCAATTATAAAGGTGTGTGAAGGAAAATATAAACAAACTAAAGGATATACCTTTAAATTTATATAATAGTAATGGAAACAAATGAAAAACTAAGAAACCAACTAGCCCTATTTGGAATCACCCCAGAAAATGCTTCCCAAGCTAGAGCAGCAATTTTCACTCAAATCCACGAAATAGTATTTCATGGTAAAGGAGGCTATGATTGGTATAGTGTATATAATATGCCAATTTGGCTTCGTCGTTTTACATTCAATAAAATAAGTAGTTTCTATTCTGAAGAAAAAGAACAGATAGAAAATATGAAGTCAGGTACTAAAGGCTCTAAAAAACTTGTTGACTCCTCAGGTAAAGTAAACACACCTGATTTTTTACAAGCTAGTAAACAATATAAAAAACCTTCAAGTTATAAATAAAAATCCCATCTTTAAATATTTATAACAAAACATTGGTGAATGGCCTTAGATCCTAAAAAATTACAAGAAGCAAAAAGACTTTTAGCTGATTTAGAGAAAGCATACAAGACTATAGGAGATACTAATCCCTTTAAAAATATACCTGCCGCTAATGCTGATTTAGATCAATTAAAACAAGGGTTAAAAGATGCCAATGAATATATAGCTTTAATGGACTCAGATGCTGCTGATTTAGTATCTTCTTTTAAAGCAATCACTGAAGAAGTAGGTAGAACTAATAAAGCATATGGCAACTCAGCTAAATCCATAAATTCACTAACTTCTTTAGCTGGTAAACTCCGAGACCATCAACAAGGAATCAACACCTTGTCCTCCTCTCAACTTAAAACTTTACAATCTAAATTAAAATCTGAGCAAGCTAATTTAGAATCTAATAGAAAACAACTTGAAACTAAAACAGGCAACTTAGCAACTGATACTAAAAATGCTGCTATGCTAGCTAATGTTAATGGTTTATTAGAGGATAATGATAGTACTCTTAAATCTTTAGAAGCTACAACCAAAAAAGAACTTAAGGAAAGAGAGAAAATAGAAAAATCTATTGGAGTAACAGGAGGTCTACTGAGAGGAATGTCTAAAATCCCATTAATTGGTGATTTAGTAGACACTAAAGAAGCATTAGAAGCAGCTGAAGAAACCGTCAAAGAAACTGGTAGTGGGGTTAGAGGAATGGGAGCAGCTTTTAAAACCCTTGGAAACCAAGCAGCTTCAGGACTACTCAATACTTCTAATATGATATTGGGGGTATTTACCTTCATGGTTAAATCTTTAATGGATATGGATAAAAATGCCGGTAAAATGGCAAAATCCTTAAACATTAGTTATGAAAATGCCCTTGATTTAGACCAAACTCTTAGAGATGTAGCAGTTACATCTGGAGATACTGCCTTATCATCTGCTCGATTAGGTGAATCCTTAATGTCTATAAATTCTGCTTTTGGTACTACAGCACAGATTTCAAACGAAAATCTTGCTACATTTACCAAACTACGTGAACAAGCAGGAATGACTAATGAAGAATTAGTTGGAGTCTACCAATACTCAGCTCTTACTGGTAAATCTATGGAAGATGTAGTAAATTCTTTCCAAGGATCAGCCAAAGCAGCTTCTTTTCAATCAAAAGTTGCCCTTAACACTAAAAAGTTAATGGCAGACATCTCTAAAATCTCAAGTAGAATGAAACTTTCTATTGATGGGGGTGCAGATGGACTAGCTAATGCGGCTGTTAACGCAAAATTATTAGGAGCAGATATAGATAAAGTATCTGCTTCTGCAGAGGCATTATTAAATTTTGAACAATCTATTGAAGATGAACTCTCAGCTGAATTGCTTCTAGGCAAAAACATAAACTTAGAAAAAGCAAGAACAGCCGCCCTAAATAATGATATAGCTACTCTATCCTCAGAAATTAAAGATCAAGTAGGATCAGCTGCTGAATTTGGAGACATGAATAGAATCCAACAGGAGGCTATTGCTAAATCCGTTGGTATGTCAGCAGATAGTTTAGCTGACATGCTTTTTGAACAAGAAGCTTTAGCTAGTTTGGGACAGCAATTAAATGATGAGGAACAAAGAGCTTTTGAAGCAGCTAAAGAAAAGTATGGAATTGAAGAAGCCTCTAGAATGTTACAAGAGGGTCAACTAGAAAATTTAGTCAATCAACAATCAACAGCTGAACAATTCTCCCAAACTATAGAACATTTAAAAGAAATATTTGTGTCTATAGTAGATGGTCCATTGGGTATTTTATTAAATGGAATGGCTTCTCTTTTAAGTAATGCCTATACCTTATATCCTATAATAGCAGGAATTGGAGCTATTATTAGTGTTAAAATGGTAAAAGGTATGGCATCTTTTGGGAAAGAATTAGTAAAAGTTATTCCAAAATTAGCTACTATGCTTACTAGCTATATAGGAATTGCTGCTGCATGGGCTGTAGCAAACCCAATAATGGCAGCTGTAGGTTTAGCTTTAGCAGCCGGGGTAGGAGCCTTAGTATACTCCCAAATGAAAGATGGTGTCATAGGCCCGGGTGGAGAGACTATAGTAAGTGGTCCTAAAGGATCTATTCAACTTGATAAGGAAGATTCTATGATAGTAGGAACTAACTTAATGGGTGATAAAAATAAATCAAAATCCAAAACTCCACCACCCCCACAAGGAGGTGGAGGAGGAACTGTCAATGTAGACATGACCCAAACAAATGCCCTCCTCCAACAACTTATTAATGTAATCCAATCAGGTGGAACAGTAACATTAGATGGACAAAAAGTAGGTGAAGCACTTAAATTAGGTTCTTTCCAAACTCAATAATCCTCAATATTTATAATCAAAAATAACACAATTATGGGACTATTAGACAAATTAAATATAGACGGTTCAAATCTAAGTGAATTTGACGGAGCTACTCCTCCACAAATGACTAGTGCTAGCCCACAGTCAAATGTTCATTATGAATATTCATTAAATGGTATTCCAAACTTAAATGGTTACCCATTCCCATCTACTCTAGATCTAGATGGAATAACTCCACCAAAATACTTAGATAACCCTCCAACCTAATAATTAAATGGGGCTTATTGACTTACAAACTGATCTTAAATCTCTTAAGTTTGGTAAAGATAGGTTTGGTGGTGGTGATAGTGGACAACCTTACATTAAAAATCCAATCATTGATGAACCTGGAAGACTAACTCAAGCAGACAATGATTTCCTATTAAGGGGAGGGATACGTGCTCCTCTAAATGCTGCTGAAGATGTTGCTAGGTTAACCAAATATATGTTTAGCACTAAATCACCTAGTGGTTTATTATTTATAGCTAAACAAAATCTTTTATCAAGAGTAGCCCCAAAAACTGAAGCTTCAAAAGGTATTGGATATGGTGGTGGTGGTTTAAATGCTGGTGTTTATACACCCTTATCTACTTTAGCTCAAGTTGGAATAGGATTTACTGGAATACATCTTAACAAACAAGGTATAGATCCAACTGGACTTATCCCAGGACTAGGAATTAACAAGTATGAGGATATAATTAAGTCTCAAGATGAAAATCGTTTAGTTACCCTCACTAGTTTAATTGAAGAAGGATTTTCTGAAAATAATTTTAATTTTACTAAAGGATATTCTTTAAATAAAGGAAATTCTGTAGTAGAATATGGTGGTGGACCCGGATCTATTTTAGGAATTGGCAAAACCAGAATACAATTTGCTGATCAAAGAACAGGGAATCAAAATGTAGAATTAAGAAATAGTGGTTTTTTTACTCCCCTAAAAGATAAAGGCTATAATGATTATTCTATTTTTAAAAATCCTAGACCTTTAACATATCAAAGTGCTAAAATATTTCATAAAGGGGTAAGTGAATTATATAAAAGATTAACCAACTATGATCTAATAGGAGATAATTTTACCACAACTAATGATTCTTCTCTTCTATATAATTTCCAGACAAGTGTATATACCCCCTTTAGTGCAGGTACTTTTCCTGAAAATACTCCTCTAATTGGGAAAGGTTCTTGGTCCCAACAAGATTTTATAAATCAACCTAAAAGTGTTGATAATGAAATTTTAGAAGATTTTAGAACTAAATTAGACCCAACATCTTCTCCTCAAAGCACCTTTTTAAGCCTATCTCCTAATTACAAAAGAGGAGAGGGAAAAAATATTGAAGAAAGAGTCCATTTAGGTAATCCTGGAGAAAAAGGAGATATATCTAACTATGCCCTAGGAAAAAGAAATCCTATAACCAAAACCCAACTAGGCCCTACAGATACTATAAATGCTCTTCCTATATATAAATCTTCTAATGTGACCCATAAATGGTCCCTTAAAAATGATTTAGTTAAGTTTAGAATAGCTATTATTGATGTTGAAGACCCCTCTCAAAAATATTTTATACATTTTAGATCATTTATCGATAAGTTTTCTGAAGGGTATAAGGCTAAGTGGAAAGGACAGAATTATATGGGTAGAGCTGAAGAGTTTTATAAATATGAAGGATTTAGTAGAGACGTTTCTATTGATTTTACTATAGTAGCTCAATCTAAAGAAGAATTAATTCCTATGTATAAAAAATTAAATTTCCTTGCCTCCTCCTTAGCTCCTAAGTATACTCGTCCTGGATATATGGCTGGAAATATTGCTCAATTAACTGTAGGAGGATATCTTTTTGAACAACCTGGTATAATCGAAAGTATATCTTATGATATTCCTGAAGAATCTTCTTGGGAAATAGGTATCCCTCTCCAAACTCCTGATGGAACTAAATTTGAAGATTCTTCTGTTAAAGAATTACCACATATGATTAAAGTTTCTATTTCCTTTACTCCAATTCATAAATTTAGACCTGAACTTATGAGTTTAGGATCTACCCCTAATAATGGAAGTAGTTTGACTAAAGAAGATATACTTAATGATCAAAATGTTTATGGAAATCAAAGATTTATATCATTAGCAGATGGGCTAGATAAGAAGACTAACAACTATGATACCAATGAATATGTAACCTCCCCTGCTTCCCCACCTCCTCCTCCACCCAATCCTGACACTCTACCCACACTAACCTCAGAAGACTTAGGAATAAATGATAATATTAGTTAATCTAATTTATGAATAGATATAATAACATACCAACAAAGTTAGGGTCTAATCCAAACACAACACAGCAAGATAACATATCTAGATATGTTACAACTAAGTACCCTAATATTCCTGTTT
>Ga0247724_1000179_pt1 | contig 16360 bp, 16 predicted proteins | sample OKSTACKMC2E_FD_182776 | JGI IMG/M metagenome (GOLD analysis project Ga0247724, IMG submission 182776) | Subsurface sediment microbial communities from gas well in Oklahoma, United States - OK STACK MC-2-E | ecosystem: Environmental > Terrestrial > Deep subsurface > Rock core/Sediment | place... | reverse complement strand
GTTCCAGCTGCCCTGGGCCGCTGCATCGTGGGCATGCAGGCTTTCGGCGTGCACCACCTCCAGGGCAAAGCCGAGCAGCCCGTTTTGCGCCCGCAAGGCTCGATGCAGGCGGCGTGCGGCGTCCTCGCAGAACATCAGGTTCTGCCCGTTGGCCAGGGCGAAGGCCTGCTCATCGGCGAGCTTGACCGCCGTCTGCAGGGCGGTGCCCAGGGCGGCCTCGGCGCTGCCCAGCCAGTGCAGCAGCGGCAACTCCTGCAGAGTCGGGTCCAGGCGCAGCTGCAGGCGCGCCTTGCTGCGCTGGCTATGGGGCGTGGCGAGAATGCCTTCTGAGCTGCCGAGCCAGGCCAGGATGTCGGCATGATCGAGTGATTTTCCGGCAAAATCGTCCACAAATCGCTGCTGAATCAGTTGCTGGGCCAGTGCCGCCGAGCATGGGCAGGTCGAGGAATAGCCCAGTGTCAGCTGCAGTTCCACGTGAAACCCCGTGGCGTCCAGGCGGGTGTTGAGTGCCACGGGATAGGCCTTCCAGCCGGCCAGCGGGCTGATCAGTGCCGGGCGCTTGAGCAGCAGCTCGCCGCGCAGGTTGAGGTAGGCGCGCTGCGCCAGGCCTGCGTGGCTGTCCAGGAACTGGCGCAGTACCTGCTGCACGGCCGGCAGGGTCAGCGGCTGGTGTTCCAGGTCCTGCAGCGCCAGGTACAGGCGCGACATGTGAATGCCCCGCGCGCTGGCGTCATCCAGGCTGACCCCGGCGTCCACCCTACAGGCCAGCGGCGTGCCGGCCAACTGCACGGGCAGGGCGATCTGCTGCATGCCGACGAAGTCCAGCGCGGGCTGCGTCTGGGTGCTGATTTGCATGGCGATATCGGGGAGGGTCGGGGCGTTCATCGGTGATCCGGGGTTGATTTCTCCAGTTTGCGTTATGTTATAACAAAAATAGATCGACACTGACGAGACCTGCCTGTGCTCAGCGAGGCCGACTTGCCGACACCTGTCTGAACCAGGCGCAGCAGGCGTTCGCCAGCCTGGGCGTCGAGGCCAAGGAACGTCAGGAACAACGCGAGCTGCGAGGAAACCCCAATGGATAACCGCTTACCCGTCACCGTGCTGTCCGGTTTTCTCGGCGCCGGCAAGAGCACCCTGCTCAACCATGTGCTGAAGAACCGCGACGGCCTGCGCGTGGCGCTGATCGTCAACGACATGAGTGAGATCAATATCGACGGCTCGGAGGTGCAGCGCGACGTCAGCCTCAACCGCGCCGACGAGAAGCTGGTGGAGATGAGCAACGGCTGCATCTGCTGCACCCTGCGCGAAGACCTGCTGGAGGAAGTGGCGCGGCTGGCCCGCGACGGCCGCTTCGACTACCTGCTGATCGAGTCCACCGGCATCAGCGAGCCGCTGCCGGTGGCCGAGACCTTCACCTTCCGCGACGAGCAGGGCCAGAGCCTGTCGGACCTGGCGCGCCTGGATACGCTGGTGACGGTGGTCGACGGGGTGAACTTCCTGCGCGATTTCCATGAAGCGGAGAGTCTGGCCAGCCGTGGCGAAACCCTGGGTGAGGAAGACGAGCGCTCGATCACTGACCTGCTGATCGAGCAGGTGGAGTTCGCCGACGTCATCCTGATCAGCAAGACCGACCTGATCTCCAGCACAGAGCGCGAGGAACTGACGGCCATCCTGCGCGGGCTCAACACCGAAGCCGAGATCCTGCCGATGGTGATGGGCCAGGCGCCGCTGGCGAAGATCCTCAACACCGGCCGCTTCGATTTCGACCGGGCTTCCCAGGCCCCCGGCTGGCTCAAGGAGCTGCGCGGCGAGCACGTGCCGGAGACCGAGGAGTACGGCATCGCCTCGACCGCCTACCAGGCGCGCCGGCCCTTCCACCCGGAGCGCTTCTTCGCCTTCCTCAACCGCGAATGGGTCAACGGCCGTCTGCTGCGCTCCAAGGGCTACTTCTGGCTGGCCAGCCAGTACCAGGAAGCCGGCAGCTGGTCGCAGGCCGGCGGCCTGATGCGCCATGGCTATGCCGGGCGCTGGTGGCGCTTCGTGCCCAAGACCCAGTGGCCGGAGGACGAGGACGGCCTGCGCACCATCATGAGCAAATGGAGCGCCGAGGTCGGCGACTGCCGCCAGGAGCTGGTGTTCATCGGCCAGAACATCGACTTCGCGCGCCTGCGCGCCGAGCTGGACGACTGCCTGCTGACCGACGCCGAAATGGCCGCCGGCCCCGAGGCCTGGCAACGCCTGCCGGACCCCTTCGGCGCCTGGACCGAGGAGGCCGCCTGATGCTGGCGCTCAAGCTGCGCCCGCCGCCCCGCGCGTGCCTTGGGGCCGACCCCGAGGTTCTCGCCGAGGCGCTGCAGGAGGGCGTCAACCTGGCGGTCTGGCAGCGGCGCCTGGCGCCACAGGTCGAGGACTTCGCGCGCATCCTGCTGGCCCAGCCGCTGGAGGTCTCGGAGTCGGTGCAGATCGAGGTCGGCGCCGACGAGCAGCTGCGCCTGCCCGCGCTGCTGCGGGCGCAGGCGGATTTTCATGGCTATGACGCCTTCATTGCCGATCTCACCTGGCTGGTCGAGGCCTTTGCCTGCCTGCTCGGTGCCCGACGCATCGGCCTGCGCCTGCGCAGCCTGGCCAAGCCGATGTGCCCGCGTTTTCACGTCGACCATGTGCCGCTGCGGCTGATCAGCACCTATGCCGGGGTGGCCAGCGAATGGCTGGAGGAGGGTGGCATGGACCGCCGCCGTCTCGGCGACGCTCAGGCCGAGCCGAGTGACAGCGAGCGCATCCAGCGTCTGCAGGCCGGCTGGGTGGCGCTGGCCAAGGGCGAGAAGTGGTCGGGTAACGAAGGCGCCGGGCTGATTCATCGCTCGCCGACACCGTCGCCGGGCGAGCGCCGCCTGCTGCTGACCCTGGACTGGCTGGCCTAGCAGACCGTTGAAAAACTACCTGCGTTGCCATCGCAGCGTTAAAAACAGGCTCAAAATGCTCATTTACCACTTGTAAACTGCGCTTTTTCGCCTGTTTTTGCCTTGCGCTGGCGGCCTCGCCAACGTTTTTCAACAGCCTGCTAGCGCGTCATCCACACGCCCTTGCTCTGCTGCTCGCAGGCGGGCTTGAGGTAGCGGGCGTCGCTGGCCACGCCGTAGTAGTGGATGTCCTGCTGGTAGGGCGTGCCCTGCACCTTGGCGTTGCGGCATTCGCCGAAGGCGCCAGCCGGGCATTGCTCGGCGAAGCTGACCTCGACCTTCTGCCCCTGCAGTTGCGGGGCGCAGAAGCCGGTGCGGAACAGGTTGGCCGGGATGCTGCGGTTCTGCTGACAGAGCTTCACCTCCACCTGCTTGCCTTCGGCATGCACCACGCAGGCCTCGGCCCAGGCCTGGCCGGCCAGGCTCAGCAACAGCAGGGCAAGCATCGCGCGCATCGCATCTCTCCTCGAACAAAGCGGCGACTTTAGCCTTTCCCGCGGCCGCGTGAAACCGCACCATAGCGCCATGCTCGCGAATATCCCGACCCATCTCATCGCCGGCCCCCTGGGGGCTGGAAAGACCAGCCTGATCCGCCATCTGTTGGCGCATAAGCCGGCGCACGAGCGCTGGGCGGTGTTGATCAACGAGTTCGGCCAGATCGGCCTGGACCAGGCGCTGCTGGCCGGCTCCCACGACGGCGTCAGCCTGAGCGAGATCCCCGGCGGCTGCCTGTGCTGCGTGGCCGGCGCGCCTTTCCAGGTCGGCCTGGCCCGCCTGCTGCGCCAGGCGCGGCCGGATCGCCTGCTGATCGAGCCCTCCGGTCTGGGCCACCCTGCGGAACTGCTGCGTCAGCTGGGCCAGGCGCCCTGGGCCGGGGTGCTGGCTCTGCAGCCGCCGGTGCTGGTGCTGGACGCCGCCGCCCTGGCCGCCTGGCAGGCACTGCCGGAGAGCCAGCAGGCGACCCTGGCGCTGGCCGGCCTGTTGCTGCTGAACAAGGCGGAGGGCCTGGACGAGATGGCGCGCGCGCGGCTGCAGGCGCAGCTGCCGATGCTGCCAATGCGCTGGACCTGCCAGGGCGAGCTGGACTTCGCCGAGCTGCCCGGCAGTGCCGTGCAGGCCGGGCCGGAGCAGGACAACAGGCTGCCGGCCGCCGGGCGCGAGCCGCTGGCGCAGATCTGGCGTGACCCGCAGGAGCCGATCTGCCAGGTGCAGGCGCAGGCCGAGGGCTGGAGCATCGGCTGGCGGGTACATCCTTCTCAGGTATTCGAGCTGGGGCGGGTGCAGGCCTGGCTGGCCGGGCTGCCGTGGCGGCGGGCCAAGCTGGTGCTGCACGGCGAGAGCGGCTGGCACTCGGCCAACGCGCTGCAAGGCGCGGCGCTGCAGTGGCGAGACAGTGAGTGGCGGCGCGATTCGCGCCTGGAGCTGATTTTCGCCGCGCCGCAGCAGGCGCAGGCGCTGCAGGCCGGACTGCTGGCCTGTCGACGCCGCTAGTGTTGCAGCAGGGCTTCGGCCAGGCTGCCGAGCAGCACCAGGGCCAGTAGCGCCAGGCTGGCGCGGCGCACGGCAGCGGAGCGGCAGAAGGCGATCAGGCGGTTGTCCCGCGCGTCGGCGAGCTGCAGGTGGTGCTCATGCTCGCCCGGCGCCTGGTGGAGCGCCTGCCAGGCACGCGGCGCGTCGCCATCATGCGGCAGCAGCAGGGCGTAGCGATGACCGCGGGCTTCCTCGCCGAGGTCGCAGGCGATGGCCTCGATGCCCAGCTCGTTGAGCCGATCGCGGAGGAAGTCGATGTAGCTGCCGTTGTCGGAGGTGCGCAGGTTCTGCAACGTGTGGTCCTTGTCCACGATGGTCGGGCCGGCCGCCGGGCGGCCGGTCGCGATGGTAGCAGATTGCCAGTTTGTGATGCGTTTGGCGTTATGGGTGGGCCGCGAACCAGGCGAGGATCTTGCCCGGTGAGGCGGCGAACCACTCGTGGCTGCCCAGCGGCTCGGTGTAGCGCGCCGTTTCGATGCCCTGATAAAGCAGGCGGTCGTAGTACAGGTCCATGCTCCACCAGGGCACTACCGCATCGATGAAGCCATGCACGAACAGGGTCGGCGGGTGGTCGGCGGGCAGCTCCGGTACCACGCACAGCGGCCCGCTGCAGGTGGCATAGGAGCCGGACTGGATGGCCAGGGCGCGGAATTTGCCGGGGAAGGACACCGCCATGCGGCTGGTGTTGTAGCCGCCGCTGCTGATGCCGGTGGCGTACTGGCGCTGCGCGTCGAGCGGGCCGAAGTGGCCGGCGGCGATGGCCGCCAGCACGTTGCCGAGGAAGTCGTAGTCGGTGCTCAGCTCGTAGGCCTGGGCCAGGCCGGGGATGTTGGTCTGCCAGAACAGGTCGGCCGGCGCGCTGGGGGCGATCACCGCGTAGCCGTTGTCGAGCAGGGTGCGGATCAGCTTGCCCTCGTAGAAGCCGCCGAACGGCTGGTTGCTGTAGTAGGTGAAGTTGTCCAGCGGGAAGAACGAGCCCTGGTAGACCAGCACCACCGGCCAGCCGCCGGCGGGCGGCGTGCCCAGTGGCGTCTGGTAGATCACCTGGCGGGCGCCGATCACGCCGGAATCGATCCAGGTGGTCTGGTGGCTGCAGCTGATCTTGGCGGGCAACAGCAACGACTTCGGCCTTTCGCTGCAGCGCGAGTCGGCCAGGGCGGGCAGGGAGCAGAGCAGGAGCAGGCAGCAGAGCAGGGTGCGGGAAGCGATCATGGCGGCGATCTCCGGCGTTGTTGTTGGGCGTACCGCTCACTGAATAGAAACAGGAATTCCGATTCCGTCAAATACTGCAGGTGCACGTCGGGCAAGGCGCTGCTGGGCTCGGTCAGTGCCGTGCTGGCTGGAGTGGCCCCGTCCGGGCGGACGGGGCGGGCGGGCTCAGGGGTGGCGCTGGAACCAGTCGAGGATCTTTACGGGCGAAGCGGCGAACCACTCGTGGCCGCCGTCGGCCTCGCTGTGCAGGGCCGTCTCCACGCCCTGGTAGAGCAGGCCGTCATGGTAGGGCTGCATGCTGCTCCAGGGCACCACGCGGTCGGCCATGCCGTGGAGGAACAGGGTCGGCGGATGGGCGGCCGGCAGCGTCTGCGGCAGCTCGCAGCGCGCACCGACGCAGGTGGCCCAGGACGCCGACTGGATGGCCAGCGCCTTGAAGCGGCCAGGGAAGGACAAGGCCATGCGGCTGGTGTTGTAGCCGCCACTGGAGATACCGCTGGCATACCAGCGCGCAGGGTCGAGCTTGCCAAAGCGGCCGGCGCCCATTGCCTTGAACAGGTTGTTGAAGAACAGCTGATCGTTGCTCGCCGCGTAGTCCTCGGCGTACTGCGGGTCGTTGGTCTGCCAGGCTTCGGCGGCGGTCAGCGCGTTGGGGGCGATCACCGCATAGCCGCTGTCGAGCAGGGCGCGTACCAGCTCGCCCTGGTGGTAGCCGCCGAAGGGCGCATCGCTGGCGTAGGTGAAGCCACTGACCCGCACCAGCGAGCCATGGAACAGCAGGGCGACCGGCCAGCCTGCGCTGGGTGCGCTACCGGTCGGTACCTGGAACACCACCTTGCGCTGGCCGGCGCTGCCGGAGTCGATCCAGGCCGTCTGTGCGCTGCAGCTGATGCTGGTGGCGGTCGAGGTGCAGCGCGAGGCGGCCTGGGCCTGCAGTGGCAGGTTGGCGGCCGCCAGCAGGGCGGCGCCGAGGATCAGGGAGGAACGGACAGTAGGCATGGGCTACTCCTGCTATCGATGGAACGCAGGGGAGTAGACGCCCGGCTGGCGGGAATATCACCAAATATTGGCGCCATATTTCCGGCAGTCGATGGGTGGCGGCGCTAAGCGAGCGGGGAGGCGGCAGAAAAATATCGGCCGTGACTTGCCAGGGGTCTGATCGACTTCTACATTGCAACGGAACCGATGTTCCGATTCCGATAAAAACAACAGCTGGAGGTCATCGTGGCATATCAAGGAAGAGGCCTGGCGGTCGCCGGCCTGGCACTGCTCGGCACGCTGCCCCTGGAAGTAGCGCAGGCGTTTCAGGTGCGTTCGGGCGACTGGATCACCTCGCTCGACACCACCGTCTCCTACGGCGTCAGCTACCGCATGGAGGGCCAGGACGACAAGCTGATCGCCCGCGCCAACGGCGGCAGCGGCAGCAACTCGGGGCTGATCAACTCCGACGATGGCAACCTGAACTTCAAGAAGGGCGACCTGTTCTCCGAGATGGTCAAGGTGGTCTCGGAGATGGACCTGCGCTACCAGGAGCGCCACGGTGTGTTTATCCGTGGTCGCGCCTTCTACGACTTCGAGCTGGAGGACGATTCGCGCCGCCACCGCGAGATCAGCGACGGCGGCCTGGACGAGGCCGGCTCCAGCGTCGATCTGCTGGATGCCTTCGTCTACGGCAGCTGGACCCTGAACGAGCGCGACCTCAACGCCCGCCTGGGGCGCCAGGTGATCAACTGGGGCGAGGGGCTGTTCTATCAGAACGGCATCGGCGCGACCAACCCGGTGGACATCAACGCCCTGCGCGCACCTGGCTCGGAAGTGAAGGAGGCCTATATGCCGACCTTCATGGTCTACGGCTCCTACGAGCTGCGCGACAACCTCACGCTGGAAGGCTACTGGCAGCCGGGCAAGGCCTGGGAAGCCTCGAAGATCGACCCCTGCGGCACCTACTTCTCCACCCTCGACCCGCTCGGCGAGGACTGCGAGTACCTGTCCGCCGCGCCGCTGCAGGAGCAGATCACCGGCCGCGTCGGCGAGGCTCTGGCCTTCGACAGCCCGGCCGCCGCGCAGGCCTGGGCCAACAGCCTGGCGCCCGGCCTGGTCAACAATCTGTTGCGCGGCTACATCCCCACCACCTTCATCCCGCGCGCCCAGGACATCGACGGCGACGATTCGGCCCAGTACGGCCTGGCCCTGCGCTGGTACGTGCCGGAGCTGAACGACACCGAGCTGGGCTTCTACTACCTGCGCCACAACATGCAGGTGCCGATGATCGGTCTGACCGTCGGTCAGCCGGTCATCCTGCCGGTGGTCGGCGCACTGCCCGATGCCAGCAGCTCGCGCTACTACGCCGAGTACCTGGAGAAGCGCGACCTGTTCGGCATCAGCTTCAACACCTCGATTGGCGGCGACAGCATCTTCAACGGCCTGTCGCTGGCCGGCGAGCTGAGCTACCGGCCGGACACGCCGATCGCCCTCGGCCTCAACGAGTACCTGCCGACCGCGCTGCTCAATCCGGACGGCCTGCCGGTCGGCACCCGCCTCGACGGCTACCGCGAGAAGCACATGTACCAGGCCTCGCTGGCCGCCATCTACAACTTCAACGGCCTGCTCGGCTCTGACTCGGCCGCGCTGTTCTCCGAGCTGGTGGCCAGCCGCGTGCAGGGCCTGGAGTCAGACGTGGACTACTACGAGGCCACCAGCAGCGCCTACGGCGCCCAGGCCAGCCTGCAGCTGACCTACACCAACGTGTTCAACCTGGTGAACCTGGTGCCCAGCCTCGGCTACCAGTACAGCATCAACGGCGTGGCGCCCCAGCTCACCAACGGCCTGGACGAGGAAGCGCAGAGCTGGTCGGTGGGGCTCGATGCGATCTACCAGGAGTCCCTCACGGTCGGCGCCAAGTACGTCGGCTACAGCGGCGGCGGAATCTCCAACAAGCGCACCGACCGCGATTACCTGACCTTCAACGTCAAATACAGCTTCTGAGAGGGAACGCCATGCACAGTCTGCGAATCACCCTGCTGGCCGCTGCCCTGCTGGCCGCCACCCCGGCCCTGGCCCAGGTCGGCGCCGACCAGATCGCCCGTCTCGGCCAGGACCTCACCCCGCTGGGCGCGGAAAAGGCCGGCAACGCCGCCGGCACCATTCCCGCCTGGGACGGTGGCCTGGCCAAGGACAGCGGCGCCTTCGACGCCAAGGCCGGCTACAAGGACCCCTTCGCCGCCGACCAGCCGCTGTTCAGCATCAGCGCCGCCAATGCCGAGCAGTACCGCGCCAACCTCAGCCCTGGCCAACTGGCCATGCTCAAACGCTATTCCGGGACCTGGAAGCTCAACGTCTACCCAAGCCGCCGCTCCGCCTCCTACCCGGACAAGGTGTATGCCGCGATCAAGGGCAATGCCGCCAGTGCCAGGCTGATCGAGAACGGCAATGGCATCGCCGACTTCAAGGTGGCCACGCCCTTCCCGATTCCACAGTCGGCCCTGGAGGTGCTGTGGAACCATCTGGTGCGCTACCGCGGCGACAGCGTCAAGCGCTACTACGCCCAGGCCGTGCCGCACGCCAGCGGCGACTATTTCATGACCCAGATCGAGGACCTGTTCCTGTTCAACCAGGATGCCGGCGATTACGCCAAGGACAACGGCAACGTGCTGTTCTACTTCCGCCAGTCGGTGCTCGCCCCGGCGCGTCTGGCCGGCACCGAGCTGCTGGTCCACGAGACCGTCAACCAGGTCAAAGAGCCGCGCCTGGCCTGGCTCTATGCTGCCGGCCAGCGCCGTGTGCGACGCACGCCGAACGTGGCCTACGACTCGCCCGGCACCGCCTCCGAGGGCATGCGCACCACTGACAACTTCGACATGTTCTCCGGCGCGCCGGACAGGTATGACTGGCAACTGGTGGGCAAGCAGGAGCTGTATGTGCCCTACAACAGCTACCGCTTCGCGGCCAAAACCAACAAGTACAGCGAAATCGTCCAGCCCGGCCACGTCAATCCGGACCTGCTGCGCTACGAACTGCACCGCGTCTGGCACGTACGCGCCACCCTCAAGGCCGGCCAGCGCCACCAGTACAAGCAGCGCGACATGTACTTCGACGAGGACAGCTACCAGATCCTGGTGGTCGACCATTACGACAATCGCGACAACCTGTGGCGCCTCGGCGAGTCCTACACCATCAACCTGTATGACCAGCCGCTGGTATGGACCAAGGGCGACGCCGTATATGACCTGATCGGCGGCCGTTATGTGATCGGCATATTGTCCAATGAAGAACCGGCGGAGCAGTTCGATATTGCCCTGAAGCCGACTGATTTCACCCCGGCACAATTACGCCGTGACAGTCGTCGCTGACCCGCTTGTATATATAAGTGAGTCAGCGCGGGGACACTTGCAGGTAATTGCAGACCAGTCGCGAAAGTTCTCCCGGGATATGTTCCCGGGGGGTCGTGCCGAGGCTGCCGACCATGGTCAGGTAGTTCAGGCCGGAGAGCAGCATGTGCGCGCTGAGGTCGGCGGCCTGTTCCGGGGCGGGGTGCTGCAGGCTGTCGCGGTGGCTCAGCACGATGCTGGCGAACGCCTGGCCGATGTGGGCGTTGAGCTGGTGGAAGCGCTGGCGGAACTGCGGGTCCATCGAGCTGCGTCGGATCAGCGCGCGGAGCAGGCCCTCGCTGCCGTCGAACAGGCGTGCTACGCCACGGATAAAGGCCTCCACCTGGGCGTCCAGCGGCAGCGGCTGGCGCGTCAGGTCCGCCACCAGGTCATCCACGGCGGAGCGGCTCTGCTCGACGAAGTGTTGGTGTACGGCGTACAGCAGCACGTCCTTGTCGCCGAGCAGGCGGTAGAAGGTGCCGACCGAGGACTCGGCCAGCTGGGCGATCTGGGAGATGCCGGTTTCTTCGAACTGGTTGTTCGCCAGCAGGTCGGCAGCGACGTTGAGGAAGCGCTCCAGAGCCTTCTTGCTGCGTGCCTGGGTGGGGCTGGCGATGCTGTACATGATCAATTCTCGAAACGGCGCTGGTCGATTCTAGGGGGTTTGCCAGGGCAAGGCAAATAACGCGGAAGTGTAAATAAGGCGGGTATTAAAAGTTACCCGCTCGAGCAACTTTGTTTTGCCTGAAAGTTGCTCGAGTAATACCGATTCATTGTCATTCAATAGTGCAGGGAATAACTTTCATGGATTATCTGAACTTGCCCAGTGGCCGTTTCGCCTATGTCCGCCAGGGGCGCGGCAGCCCGGTGCTGTTGTTGCACGGCCTGGGTTCCTCGCTGCTCGACTGGCAGCCGCAGATCGAGCACCTGGCGCAGCACTGCGAGGTGTTCGCCCTGGACGTGCGCGGCCACGGCCAGAGCGAGCCGCTGCGCGCGCCGGTGAGCATGGCCGAGCTGGCTGCCGACGTGGCCGATTTCATCCGCGCGATGGACATCGCGCCGTGCACCCTGGTGGGCATTTCCATGGGTGGCATGCTCACCTTCCAGCTGCTGGCCGACCAGCCTGCACTGGTGCGCGCGGCGGTGGTGGTCAACAGCGCACCGAGCTTTCCGCTCGACTCCTGGAAGATCCGCGCGCAGGTATGGCTGCGCCTGGGCCTGGTGCGCCTGCTCGGCCTGCCGGCGCTGGCGCGGATGCTGGCCGGCAAGCTGTTCCCCAAGCCCGAGCAGCAGGCCCTGCGCGAGCGAGTAGCCGAGCGCATCGCGAGCAACGATCCCACCTCCTACCTGCATGCCATGCGCGCCATTCCCGGCTGGTCGGCGCTGCCGGCGGCGGGGCAGGCCGAGGTGCCGCTGCTGGTGGTCAGTGGTGACCGCGACTACACACCTGTGGATTACAAGCGCGCCTACCTTGCGCAGCTGCGCAATGCCCGCCTGGAAGTGATCGAGGACTCCGGCCACGCCACGCCGCTGGACCAGCCGCAATGCCTGAACCAGCTGCTGCAGGCCTTTATCGCCGAACATTCGCCACCTTTGTCGGCCTGACTCGAGCGAAGCGCGCCGCTAAACTGGCCGCAGTTTCCGCCGTGGTCCTTTCTGCATGCACCTGCTTCCCTGGTCCCATCCCACTTCTGCTGGCTTCACCCTGACGGGTTGGCATAGCCCGCCCAGCGGCAAGCCGCTGCTGCACTTCCTGCATGGCAACGGCTTCTGCGGGCGTACCTATGCGCCGATGCTGGCCGCCCTGGCCGAGCACTTCGACCTCTGGCTGTGTGACGTGCAGGGCCATGGCGACACCGAGCACGGCGGCCGCTTCCATGGCTGGAACCGCAGCGCCGAACTGGCGGTGGAGGCCTTCGCGGCCGGGCGCGGAGTCTACGGCGAGGTGCCGCGCTTCGCCCTCGGCCACAGCTTCGGCGGCGTGCTGACCAGCCTGATCCTGGCGCGCCAGCCGCAGCTGTTCCAGCGCGCGGTGCTGCTCGACCCGGTGCTGTTCAGCCAGACCATGATGGGCGTCATGGCGCTGTCCGAGCTGGTCGGCCTGCACCGGCGCAACGTCATGGCGAAGAAGTCGGCCAGCCGCCGCCGGCATTGGCCGGATCGCGCCAGTGCCTTCTCACTGCTGCAGGGCAAGGGCATCTTCCGTGGCTGGACCGACGCGGCGCTGCAGGCCTATGTCGACCACGCGCTGAAGGACAGCGCCGAGGGCGGCGTCGAGCTGAAGTGCCGGCCCAGCCGCGAGGTGGACATCTTCAGCTCCTTCCCCAGGCGCCTGTGGCCGTCGTTGGCGAAGATCGCCGTGCCGACCTTGCTGTTGTATGGCGACAAGACCTATCCCTTTGTTGGCCAGTCGGCCAGGCGCCTGGCCGGGCTCAATGGCGCGGTGAGCATCGCCGAGGTCCCTGGTGGTCACTGCTTCATGCAGGAACACCCCGAGGACGCCGCCGCGCGAGTCCTGGCCTTCCTCTGGCCCGGAGCCTGAGATGGGCGCCAGTCGCGAGGATGTGTGGCTGGCACTGTCCGAGCTATGGCTGGACAACCAGCCCGACGCACATACCCATCGACATATCGCCCGCGTACTGCTGGCCAGCGGCTTGCCGGCCGAGGAGCTGCGGCTGATCTACCTGGAGGAAGTGGCACCGCTGCTGTGGCTCAACCACTGGAGCGTGGCCGGGGTCTGGGAGGGTTTCGATCCGCTCTGGCTGAACAGTGGCTGCCGGCGCAACCAGGCGCTGCGGGCCAGCCGCTGGCATCGCTGGTGCTGCCGCCTGCTGCGCAGGCCGATGACCTACGCGGCCGAACCGGAGTGGCGCCAGGTGCTGCTGCAGATGGACGAGCTGCGCGGCTGACCTCAGTCGACCCGGCGCTGCTCGTCGCCCTTGGGATGGTCGCGGCGCCAGTCGTCGAGGCGGATCACCTTGTCATCATGCAGCGGTGGCGCCTGGAACGGGTGCGCCGCCAGCTCGATGGCGCCCAGCTGGCGGCCGTACATGCTGATGCTGCCGCTCAGGCGCTGCTCGCCGGTGACGGTGAATTCGAAGCCGTAAATGCGCGCCACGCGACGCTGGCCACGGCTGTCGCGGAGCAGGGCCAGGCGCCGGAAGGCGACATTGCCGTCGAGCAGCTCCACGTCCAGCTTGGCGCAGTGCTGCTTGGCCAGCGCCAGGGCGCGCTCGCGAATGCCATGGCCGCGCCACAGCCAGGCGCAGGCGGTGGCGAACAGCATCAGCAGCAACACATCCAGCAGGTCGATCATGGCGGCTCCGGCAATCTCAGGCCCAAGCTTAACCGATCCGTGACGCCTCGCTCAGCCATCGCTTGAGCCTGCCCGGCTTATTGGATAGGGTCGCGCCCAGCAATTCCACCCGCGAAAAGGATGTCCCATGCATTGCCCCGCCTGCCGTGATTCGCAACTGAAACCCACCAAGCTCGACGACGGCCTTCTGGCCCATGGTTGCGAGAAATGCTCCGGCGCCCTGGTGGCGCTGCTCTATTACCGCGACTGGGCCGAGCGCGCGCCGCAGCCCGAGGCGAACGAAGCCGAACTGCAGGCCGAGCCCGCCAGCGAAAGCCCCCAGGCGCTGACCTGCCCGAAGTGCGCCAAGCTGATGAGCAAGTTCCAGATCAGCGGCACCCGCGGCAATCGCCTGGACCTGTGCACCTCCTGCGACGAGGCCTGGCTCGACGGCGGCGAATGGCAGCTGCTCAAGGCGCTGGAGCTGAGCCGCAAGATGCCGGCGATCTTCAGCGAGGCCTGGCAGCGCCGGGTGCGCCAGGAGAGCGCCGAACAGGCCCGTCGTGAGCGCTTCACCCGCCTGGCCGGCGCCGAGGCAGTGGCGCGCGCCGACGAGGTCCGTGCCTGGCTCAAGGATCACCCACAGCGCCGCGAACTGCTGCACTACATCGGCCACGAGTGAGGCCAGCGATGAAGAGGTGGCAGAAAGTCCTGCTCGGCACTGCAGGCGTGCTGGGCGCGTGCGCCTGGCTATGGTGGCAGGACGAGCCGCTGGCACCCCAGGCCCAGGCCTGGCTGGAGCCGCCGGCAGAGTCCGCCGACAGCGCCGCCTATTTCCAGCTGCTGGGCCTGGATGCGCCTGCCGGTCAGGAGCCGCAGGCGGTCGGCCGCCAGCTGTTGCAGGCGCACCGCCAGTGGCGTGCGCAGCATGACCTCTCCGAGCCGATCGCGGCCGTCGCCAGCGAGCGGATCGAGCTGCCCGGCGCCGAGCTCTGCATGCTGGGCGAGGGAGATTGTGTGCAGCGGCTGCGTGAGGACCGCGCGGTGCTGGCCGAGCTGCTGGTGCGCCATGGCGAACTGCTGCGGCGCTACGAGACCCTGCTGGCGTTGCAGGACTACCGCAGCCTGAGCCAGCCGAGCATGGACGAGCCGCTGGCCAACTTCACCACCCTCGACCGCGCCAATCGGTTGCGCGCGGCTCAGGCGCTGGCACTGGCCCTCGACGGTCGCGGCGACGAGGCGCTGGCCGCGTTGCAGCGGGATGTGCGGCTGTTGCGTGGCTGGCTGGCGCGCGCCGACAACCTGATCCTGAAGATGATGCTGGCGCGTCAGCTCGGCAACGACCTGGATGCCATCGCCGCGTTGTATCGCACCGGCTTGGTGCTAGCTCCCGCGGCACAGCCCGCGCTCAGCAAGGCGGAGCGTTCGCTGGAGGCGCCCATGCAGCGCGAGTTTGCCCTGGTGGGTTCCGGACTGCTGACCCTGGTAGGCGATTCGCAGGCCGCCGCCGAACTGGGGGCGTCCAGAGGGTGGCTGCGCTGGATATACAAGCCACACATGACGGTCAACGACAGCCTGCCGGACTACCTGCAGGCGGCTGCCAACTCGCGGCTGGAAACGGCAGCTTTCGTCCGCGCGGTGAAACTGCCGTCGCGCAGCGAGCGCAGCATCTGGCGCGGTATGCGCAATCCGGTGGGAGCGATACTCGGCGGTATCGCCATGCCCGACTTCAACAAGTACCTGGCCCGCCTGCATGACCTGGATGCCAAGCTGGCGCTGTTCAATGCCCTGGGGCAGGGCGTGCCGGAGGCCGACAACCCCTACCGGCCAGGCCAGTCGGCGAGCTGGAACGCGCAGCGCCAGGCCTATTGCTTCAGTGGTCCGCTACGGGACGAACAGGGCCTGCGCTGCCTGCCCTGGGCACCACCGCCGCTGCAATAGCGGCTATGCTTGCCCCCGGGGCGCGCTCGCGCCCCGTTTCCTGCCCAACCGGATAGCCCCTTGATCCCGACCCGCCGCCTACAGAGCACTGCGCGCCTGGCCCTGCTGGCCATGTTCCTGCTGCTGGCTGCGCCGCTGTTCTCGCAGGCCGTGGCGGCCAGCGCCGTGCCGGCCTGGATGAGCGAGATGGCCTGCGGTGATGCGGAGCACGCGCCGCAGTCGCACGATGCGCCCCTGTGGGCGCAATGCGGCTACTGCACCCTGCTGCTGTCCAGCCCGGCGCTGACCGGCACCCTGCCGGGCCTGGATGGAGTGGCCATAGTCGTCGCCACGCTGCACGTCCCGGTGCTCACCAGCGTCCGGGGCGAGCCGGTCATCCCGCACGATGCGCCGCCGCGCGCCCCACCGCACCGCTTCGTCTGATCCTTCCACCAGAGGCCGCAGAGCCTCTCGATCCGACCATTGCGGAGTATTCGCGTGAGCAAGCCATCCTTCTACAACCTGGCCTGGCGCTGGCACTTCTATGCCGGGCTGTTTGTCATTCCCTTCATGATCCTGCTGTCGCTGACGGGCATCGTCTACCTGTTCAAGCCGCAGCTGGACCAGCTGATGTATCCCGAGCTGCTCAGCGTGCAACCGGCCGCTACGCCGCTGTCCGCCGACCAGCAGCTGGCGCGCCTGCAGCAGGTGCTGCCGCAGGCCGAGGTGAGCCAGTACCTGCCGCCGGCGACAGCCGAGAGCAGCGCGCAGTTCGTCGCCCAGCTCGACGGACGCAAGACCAACCTGTTCCTCGACCCCTACAGCGGCGCGCTGCTCGGCCAGCAGGACGCGGCGAACAACCTGCAGGCTCTCGCCCGCGCCCTGCACGGCGAGCTGCTGATCGGCACCGTTGGCGACCGCCTGATCGAGCTGGCCGCCGGCTGGGGCGTGGTGCTGGTGGTGTCCGGCCTGTACCTCTGGTGGCCGCGCGGGCAGGGTGGCGCCGGCGTGCTGTGGCCGCGTCTGAATGCCCGTGGCCGCCTGCTGTGGCGCGACCTGCATGCAGTCACCGG
>Ga0247724_1000178_pt1 | contig 16659 bp, 16 predicted proteins | sample OKSTACKMC2E_FD_182776 | JGI IMG/M metagenome (GOLD analysis project Ga0247724, IMG submission 182776) | Subsurface sediment microbial communities from gas well in Oklahoma, United States - OK STACK MC-2-E | ecosystem: Environmental > Terrestrial > Deep subsurface > Rock core/Sediment | place... | reverse complement strand
CCCGGCAATTGACAGTGAGCCACGCGCTATTTTTGTCACTGCCATTGATACCAACCCCTTAGCAGCCGACCCAGCTGTAGTCATTGCTGCTGCAGCTGCGGACTTCCAGCATGGTCTGACGGTTCTGAGCAAGCTGACCACGAATAAAGTGTATGTTTGCAAAGCCGCTGGTGCCAATGTACCGGCAGCAGGTCAGGTTCAGGTTGAAGAATTTGCCGGTCCACATCCGGCCGGTTTGCCTGGCACACATATTCATTTCCTGGAGCCTGTGTCACTGACTAAAGTGGTCTGGCATATCAATTACCAGGATGTGATTGCCATCGGTAAATTATTTTCCACAGGTGAGTATCATGCAGAGCGCGTGGTTTCCCTGGCAGGTCCTGTCGTTAAAAATCCTCGTTTAATCAAAACTGTACTGGGTGTTTCTATCACCGACCTGATTCAGGGTGAGCTGCAGGACGGTAATAACCGTATTATCTCAGGCTCAGTGCTTGCAGGCAGAACAGCAGTTGGTGTTCATGCTTATCTGGGACGCTTCCACAACCAGGTGTCTGTGTTGGCGGAAGGGTTCGAAAAAGAATTCCTTGGCTGGCTGTCGCCAGGCGCAGGTAAATTCTCAGTGACCCGTGCTTACCTGTCGCACTTAAGCCCGAAACGTCTGTTTAATATGACCACAACCACCAACGGTTCAGACCGAGCTATGGTGCCAATCGGCAATTACGAGCGTGTGATGCCGCTGGATATCCTGCCAACATTGTTGCTGCGGGATTTACTGGTCGGCGATTCAGACGGCGCGGTAACCTTGGGTTGTTTAGAACTGGATGAAGAAGATCTGGCGCTTTGTACTTTTGTCTGCCCTGGTAAGTATGACTACGGCGTGGCACTGCGAAATGCGCTGACGACCATCCAGAAGGAAGGCTAAGATGAGTTTGAAGCATTATTTGGAAAGTATTGAACCGCATTTCGAAAAAGGCGGCAAACACGAAAAGTGGTACGCATTGTACGAAGCAGTCGCCACTATTCTTTATACCCCTGGTAAAGTTACAAAATCAGCGACTCATGTTCGTGACAGTATCGACCTGAAACGTATCATGATTTTTGTCTGGTTAATGCTGTTCCCGGCGATGTTCTTCGGTATGTTTAATATCGGTCATCAGGCGGCTATCGTGCTGTCAGAAACGGTTAAATTACCGGATACCTGGCAGGTAGCGTTGTTCCATACCTTTGGTGGTGAACTGACGCCTGACTCCGGCTGGGGCGCGAAAATGTGGTACGGCGCCTGCTGGTTCCTGCCTATTTACGCCACTGTGTTTATTGTCGGTGGTTTCTGGGAAGTGTTATTTGCTTCTGTGCGTAAGCACGAAATCAACGAAGGTTTCTTCGTCTCTTCTATCCTGTTCGCGCTTATCCTGCCGGCTACTATTCCGCTGTGGCAAGCAGCTTTAGGTATCACCTTCGGTATCGTGGTGGCAAAAGAAGTGTTCGGTGGCACTGGCCGTAACTTCCTGAACCCGGCACTGGCTGGTCGTGCTTTCCTGTTCTTTGCTTATCCAGCACAAATCTCGGGCGATAAAGTCTGGACTGTGGCTGATGGCTATGCTGGTGCAACATGGTTGTCCAAAGCCGCCACCGGTGACGTCACGGACTGGTCGGTAAATCAACAGTGGTGGGATGCATTCTACGGTTTCATTCCAGGTTCAATTGGTGAAACTTCAACGCTGGCGCTGATGATTGGTGGTCTGGCACTGATTTATCTGCGCATCGCTTCCTGGCGAATCGTTGCCGGTGTGTTGGTCGGTACTATTGTGTTCGCCACTATGTTCAACCTGATTGGTTCAGAAACCAACTCTATGTTCGCGATGCCTTGGTACTGGCACGTGGTATTAGGCGGTTTTGCCATTGGTATGTTCTTTATGGCGACTGATCCGGTATCTGCTTCGTTCACCGACACCGGTAAATGGGCCTACGGTATTCTGATCGGTTTTATGGTGGTAATGATTCGTGTGGTGAACCCTGCTTATCCGGAAGGCATGATGCTGGCTATTCTGTTCGCCAACCTGTTTGCGCCTTTGTTTGACTATATGGTCGCGCAATCAAACATTAAGCGGAGGCTGGCTCGTAATGTCTAATAACGAAAGTATTGGCAAAACCTTTGGCGTCGTAATTGCGCTTTGTCTGGTATGTGCCGTTATTGTTGCAGCTGCCGCCGTCGGTTTGCGACCGCAACAAAATGAAAACAAGCAACTGGACGTCCGTAAAAATGTCCTGGCCTCAGTTGGCTTGTTAACTGATGGCAACATTAACGAGCAGTTCGCCAAGCATATCGAAGTACGAGTGGTGAATCTTGATACCGGAGAGTTTGACGCACCAAGTCTTGAAGTGATGTCAAAAGATCCTAACGGCGTTTACCGCAAGTGGATGAAAGAAGCCGGTAAAAATACGGCTCTGACGGCTGAGGAAGATCTGGCTAAAATTAAGACTCGAGCAAATTTCGCGCCGGTTTATCTGGCCTATGCAGAAGGCGTCGAATCGAAAAAAATCAGCTATATCGTCATTCCGGTTAATGGATATGGTTTGTGGTCAACCATGCATGGTTTTCTGGCTCTGGAAAGCGATGCAAGTACAATTAAGGGCCTGAACTACTACGAGCACGGTGAAACTCCGGGGCTTGGTGGTGAGATTCAAAACCCGAAATGGGTCGCCCAATTTGTCGGCAAAAAGCTGTTTGATGCAGACGGTAAGCCTGCCATCAAAGTTCTGAAGCCTGGTAATGCTGTGGCTGGTTCGGCGCATGATGTTGACGGTTTGTCAGGGGCAACACTGACCAGTAATGGTGTTCAGCATACGTTTGATTTCTGGTTAGGAGCCAAAGGTTTTGCCCCTTTCCTGACTAAGGTTCGTGGAGGAGCATTAAACAATGGCTAATGCAAAAGAAATAAAGGGTTTGGTATTTGGCCCCGTGTTTGCGAACAACCCAATTGCATTGCAGGTTCTGGGGATTTGTTCTGCGCTTGCTGTAACCACAAAGCTTGAAAAAGCTCTGGTTATGGGCCTTGCGCTGACTTTGGTTACAGCATTTTCGAGTATGTTTATCTCGATGATCCGCAACCATATCCCATCCAGTGTCCGCATCATTGTGCAGATGACTATCATCGCGTCATTGGTCATCGTGGTCGATCAGATCCTGAAGGCTTATGCGTATAACGTTGCAAAGGAACTATCGGTGTTTGTTGGCCTAATCATCACAAACTGCATTGTAATGGGGCGTGCCGAAGCATTTGCGATGAAGAGCCCACCATTCATGTCGTTCCTGGACGGCATCGGCAATGGCCTTGGCTATACGGTCTTGCTTGTCATCGTTGCTGTGATTCGTGAACTGTTTGGCTCTGGCACTTTAATGGGTGTAGAGATCCTGCCATTGGTCAGTGCAGGCGGCTGGTACCAGCCTATGGGTCTGTTACTGATGCCACCAAGTGCATTCTTCATCATTGGCTTGTTGATCTGGGCATTACGAGTTTGGCGCCCTGAACAGCAAGAGAAGCACTAAGGAGTTGCGACGTGGAACACTATTTAAGTTTGTTTGTGCGTGCTGTCTTCATTGACAACCTCGCTTTATCTTTCTTCCTTGGCATGTGCACATTCATCGCCATCTCCAAGCAAGTCAAAACTGCTTTTATGCTCGGTATTGCAGTCACAGTGGTACTGGCGTTGTCAGTTCCGGTGAACAACATTGTGGTACACAATTTGTTGGCACCAGGTGCATTGTCCTGGCTTGGGTTTCCCGACACAGACCTGATGTTTCTTGGTTTTATTACCTACATCGGTGTTATCGCCGCCTTAGTTCAGATCCTGGAAATGTTCCTCGATAAGTATGTTCCTGCGTTGTACAACGCTCTGGGTATATTTTTACCTCTGATCACAGTGAACTGCGCAATTTTTGGTGGCGTAGCTTTTATGGTCGAGCGCGATTACAACCTGGCAGAAAGCACAGTATTTGGTTTGGGTAGTGGTATTGGCTGGACTTTGGCTATTACGCTGATGGCTGCAGTGAGTGAAAAGCTGAAATATGCTGATATGCCAGCTGGCATTCGCGGTCTCGGCTCTCGCTTCCTGATGGTTGGCTTGATGGGATTGGGCTTTATGTCTTTCTCAGGCGTGTCTTTGTAAGCCTGGTCGTAAAAGGAAAGCTTTATGCAATATACAGAAATATATCTGGGCGTTGGAATGTTCACCTTGGTTATTGTTGCCTTGGTGATCATGATTCTCGCTGCAAAGTCTAAATTGGTTTCGTCCGGTGAAATTACCATCAACATCAATGGCGATGCCAGCAAGGCGATCAAAGCAAACGCTGGTGGTAAGTTATTAGGTGTTTTAGCTGATAAAGGCATCTTCCTGTCCTCAGCCTGTGGTGGTGGTGGTTCTTGTGGCCAGTGCCGCGTCCATGTTCATTCTGGTGGTGGCGATGTATTACCGGTCGAATTTGGTCACCTGACCAAAGGCGAGCGTCGTGAAGGTTGTCGTCTGGCTTGTCAGGTCAGCGTGAAAACCGACATGGACATCGAAGTTGAACCAGAGATCTTTGGTATCAAAAAATGGGCTTGTACTGTTATTTCGAATGATAACAAAGCCACTTTTATCAAAGAACTGAAACTGCAAATCCCGGATGGTGAATCAGTACCGTTCCGGGCCGGTGGTTACATTCAGATTGAAGCGCCTGCGCACCATGTGAAATATGCCGATTACGATATTCCGGCTGAATACCGTGGTGACTGGGAACGCTTTAAGTTCTTCACACTGGAGTCCAAAGTAGATGAGCCGACTATTCGTGCTTACTCGATGGCGAACTATCCGGAAGAAGAAGGCATCATCATGCTGAACGTGCGGATCGCAACGCCGCCGCCAAACAATCTGACTTTGCCATGCGGTAAAATGTCTTCTTATATCTGGAGCCTGAAAGCCGGTGATAAAGTGACGATTTCTGGTCCATTTGGTGAATTCTTCGCCAAAGACACCGATGCAGAAATGGTGTTTATCGGCGGTGGTGCCGGTATGGCGCCAATGCGTTCACACATTTTTGACCAGCTGCGCCGCCTGAAGTCTAAACGGAAAATCAGCTTCTGGTACGGTGCCCGTTCTAAGCGCGAAATGTTCTATGTTGAAGATTTCGACATGCTGCAGGCTGAGAATGAAAACTTCCAGTGGCATGTGGCATTGTCAGATCCACAACCGGAAGACAACTGGACTGGTTACACAGGCTTCATTCATAACGTCATTTATGAAAACTACCTGAAAAACCACAAAGCGCCGGAAGATTGTGAATTCTACATGTGTGGTCCGCCGATGATGAACAAAGCGGTGATCAACATGCTGAAAGATTTAGGTGTTGAAGACGACAATATCTTATTGGACGACTTCGGTGGTTAATCACTGACAGCATGAAAAAAACCAACCTTCGGGTTGGTTTTTTTATGCCTGAAATTTCGCACTAAAGACTGATGTTCCACTGATACAACTGGCTGTTTGGCCGGAAAACATAGTCGTTGGCCCGATTTGGCGTTAAAATGGCGCTCCTGCGGCGTCAGTGATCTGCCAGCCACAAAATTTAATTTAATGCGTAGAGAGGTTGTCATGGAAGTATTTCTGTTGACGTTTGCTGTGCTGTTAATCGTCGTGTTGGCCATGGCTGTTGGTTATATTGTGCAACGCAAAACTATCGCCGGCAGCTGCGGTGGTTTAGATGCACTGGGCATTGAAAAAGCCTGTGATTGTGAAAATCCGTGTGAAAAACGCCAGGAACGGATGCGTAAAGAAAAACTCTGGCAAGAAAATAAAATCATCTGATCTCTGGCAGTCCGGCTGCCTGTTAAGGATATACAAATGGCTTACCCTACACCCGTTGCTGTGCCATCCCTGCAGTCTGCCGCACCGTCAGACTGGGATGCACTGATTTGTATCGCAGAAAACTTCCGGCAATTACCTGATGCTGCTTTGACAGATTTCGTGAGTCAGCAACAGCGGATTGACCAACGAATTGGCCGTGAAACTGTCACCAGCATTTGCCCCGCAGCGCCGGGACAACGTCTGATTCTGGCACCAACAGGCCCGTTATTACGTGATTTTGATGATGTGCGCTGTATTGCCGATGTCGCCAAGATTGCGATTCAGCAGGCAAAAGCAGCAGGCGCAGTGCGGCCATTGCTGTGGCTGCAAACGCCGGCAGATCCCCGCTACAGTGAAGCATTAGCGGTGGCGTACCTTGCAGCTGCGCAGGCGTTGTGGCAACCGCTGGAAGGCCGTGAAGCGCGCGGAGAGCTGCAGGTTGAACCTGTATTAGCAATAGGTCTGATTGGTTTGCCAGCTGATCAAGCCAACTTTTTAGCCGCTACCGAAGCCGGTCGTCGCTTGGCCCGGGACTTATGTGGCACAGAACCAGAGCGCATGGCGCCATTGCGTTTTGCGGACTACTGCGTGGATGCCTTTGCCGGCACCGACGTGAAGGTTAAAGTCGAAACCAATAACGAACAGCTGCTGGCGGACTATCCGTTACTGATGGCAGTGGCCCGCAGTTCTCTGGCAGTGCCGCGGCATCGTCCTGCAGTGATCCGGTTGGAGTACAACCCGTCCGGCCCTGTCAGCAAAACACTGTTATTCGCTGGTAAAGGGCTGGTCTATGACACTGGTGGTGCAGACCTTAAAATCAATGGCGGCATGGCCGGGATGAGTCGCGACAAAGGCGGTGCAGCTGCAGTAGCCGGTTTTATGAAAACCGTCGCCATGCTAAAACCAGCCGGCTTAAAGGTCGTCGCCGAGATCGGTGCCGTGCGTAATAGTATTGGCTCTGATGCTTTTGTCGCTGACGAGATCATTACCAGCCATGCCGGTGTGCGGGTGCGGATTGGCAATACTGATGCCGAAGGCCGTCTGGTACTGGCCGATTTAATGTCACACTTACGCCAACAGGCGAAAGACGCCGTTAACCCTGCTTTGTTTTCAATTGCGACCCTGACTGGCCATGCTGCCCGGGCAGTTGGCCCATATACAGCACTGGTCGAAAACGGTGCCGCACGCAAAAATGGTGTGTCAGCACAGATCGCTCAGGCTGGCGACATTTGGGGTGACCCTTCTGAGCTGTCGTCCAGCCGGCGCGAGGATTTTGCCTTTATCAAAGCCCGCAGTTGCGCTGACGATGTACTGAGCTGTAACAACGCACCATCGTCAGTGACGGCACGTGGGCACCAGTTCCCAATGGCATTTTTGGTCGTCGCCGCTGGTTTGGATCAAAGCTCGGCACTTGAAAATAGCTTACCTTATGTCCACATCGATATTGCCGGTAGCGGTGTTGACGGCGGTGACTGGCAACATGGCAAGCCTTCGGCTGCCCCTGTGACCAGCTTAGCGGCGACTTATCTGCGTTAGGTCTGAAGTAGCTGCAGTGGAGATGAACTTTGCTGCAGCTCAGCCGTCCTGATGGAAATTGGTTGTCGGCTGCTTGTTGTCTGTTTATGCTGTAGCGAATATCTGCGACAGGTTCGAGTCAGGTTAATGGACGAATGAGACTCCGCGAAACCCTTGTTATCTATATGTTTCCTTTGATGGTTTTGCCAACCTTAGCCTTTGGCTATCTGGCATATCGTTACAGCGAATCATCGTTTGTCCAGCAAGCCTTCATCAAGGTGGCGCAGCATCTTGAGATCCAACAAGAAAAACTCAGCAGTTATCTGAATAATCATCAGATGCATCTGCAGCATCTGAGCCGAAGTGAAAGTACACTGGCATTTCTTGACTCGCAGACTGCCGACTTGCCACGCCTGAAAGACCAGTTCCGGCAATATCAGAAAGCCAACCCTGATGTTGAGCAAATTAAGTTATTACGCCTCAATGGCGAACTGATGTTTCAGTTGCCACAACAGAACAGCGAAAATATCTCTGGCAGCCGCTTTCGCGCCGACTATTTTACTGCACTACAAGGCATGATCGAGGATTCCGGTATCTTCATCAGCCGTGAATCTGACCAGCAAAAATTACACGTGATCCTGGCCCAGAAAATTTACCAGCTGGCCAACAATAGTAGTGAAATCGACCGGCTTTGGGGTTATCTGGTGGTGAACCTGAATGTCGGTCTGCTGGACGAAATCGTCCAGAACCGCCTGTTGTCATCTAATGTGAATTTGATCGTCAGTGCCGGTGGGACCATTGCTTACGCTGACAAAGCCAATTTAATTGGCAGTGCGTTGGCGCCAACCAATTTCTCTCAGGTGCAGCGCTCGGTTGGAGCTGAACATCTGCAATCGATAGTTTTACTTGGTAAGCCAATGCAGGTGCTGGGCGCGTCTTTACCCGGCAACTTCATGCTGGTCAGTGCGGTTGACGAAACAGAATTGATGGATGTTTCTGAGTTTTTGCCTTTGTTTTTGTTTTTCGTCAGCATCCTGTTTTCAGTCGGTCTACCGTTGTTATGTTACTGGTTGTTGGTTCATTATATTTTTGAGCCCATCAAAGTACTGACTGAGGCCAAAACTGCTGTAGGGCGGGGTGACCTCAGCACCTTGCTGACGGTGAAAAAACAAGATGAACTTGGGGATATGTTCGCCGCATTTAACGTGATGGTGCGCCAGCTTCGGGTCTACCGCGAGCGTGAGCGGGCCTATAAGCAGCAGCTGGAAGAAAAAGTTCAGAAAAGAACGCAGGACCTGGCGCGGGCTAACAGCAATCTGGCCAGCGCGAACCAGCAGCTGATCCTGGCGCGTGAGTCTGCCGAACAGGCTAACCGGCTTAAAAGTGTATTCCTGGCTAACATGAGCCATGAAATTCGCACGCCATTGACCGCCATCATCGGTTTTAGCGAACAAGCACTGGTGGAACAAGACCCAGAGCAAATGAATGATTACCTCAAACGCGTCCTGCGCAGTGGCGATCATTTATTAAATCTGATCAATGACATCTTAGATCTGTCCAAAATCGAAGCAGATAAACTGGAATTGTCTTATGCCCAGTTTAATTTTCTGCAGGTTATTGATGATATCTATCAGCAAACCCGGAATCAGGCTCAGGCCAAGGCGCTGGACTGTGTGCTGGAACTGAACTATCCATTGCCAGCCTTTCTGCGCACCGATGAATTGCGTTTTCGCCAGGTGTTGTTAAATCTGACCAGCAACGCACTGAAGTTTACGCAGCGTGGCAAAGTGCTGATCCAGGTCAGTTATCAGTCTGGCGACGAGCTGTTGCTGATCCGGATTAAAGATACCGGTATTGGTATGAGTGCTGAGGAACTGACCAAGTTATTCCAGCCGTTTGTTCAGGCGGACGCCACAGTTACCCGTAATTTCGGTGGCACCGGGCTGGGGCTGGTGATTTCGAAGAAGCTAATGCAGCAGATGAACGGTGACATCCGGGCCGAAAGTGTGAAAGGGCTCGGTAGCTGCTTTGAAATTCAAATGCATTGCGACACCCAACAAATCAGTCTGGTTGACCATTTTGAGCCGGTGGCAAATCCGGAGCAGATCCAACCGGAATCCGATTGTCAGCCACAACTACGGATTCTGGTGGCTGAGGACAATACCGATAACCAGCTACTGGTTGCTGTGTTACTGCGTAAGATCAATGCGGAATTTACCATGGTCGCTAATGGCCATCAGGCCGTACAAAAGCTGCTGCTGGAAGATTTTGATTTAGTGTTCATGGATATGCAGATGCCGGAAATGGGCGGCGAAGAGGCAACCCGACTGATCCGCCATGCCGGTATAGATGTACCTATTATTGCGCTTACTGCAAACGTGATGCGGGAAGATCACCAGCGTTATCTTGAAGCGGGATGTCAGGCGCTGCTGGGCAAACCGATAGTGCAGCACGATTTTTACGCTATGATCCGCCAGTACACCCGCAAAGATCGTCAACTCGAAGATGAGCTGGCGTTAAAGCTTGAACAGGATCCGGCCATTATTGCGCTGAAACAGGATTTTGCGCAGCGGCTACCCGCGCAATTGCAGCAGCTTGCCCAGTTACATCAGCAACAAGACCTGGCTGCATTGCAGTATGAAGCCCACAGCCTGAAGGGCTGTGCCGGTAGTATGGGGTTTCCGGAAATTACCCAGCTGGCAGCAGAACTCGAGCTGTCAGCGAAATCCCAGGACGCTTTTGCCTGTCAGCTGATTATTCAGCGAATGCAGCAACATACCGGCCAGACTGTGGCCATTGGTTAAGAGTAAAACGATGCCAGACAGTTTTCAGTTACACCCGCAGTTAGCGGCAGATTCAGTATTCCTGGCGGATTGGCCTTTGTGCCAGGTCAGGCTTATCAATGACCAGCAATATCCATGGTTTATTTTGGTCCCCAGGTGCGAGGGGGCGCGTGATGTTATTGATTTAACGGAAGCGGAGCAGTTGCAATTATGGGCAGAAAGCCGGGCGCTTAGTCTTTATCTGCGCCAGGATTATCAACCCGACAAGTTGAACCTCGCTGCACTTGGCAACATGGTGCCACAGTTGCATTTGCACCATATTGCGCGATTTGTGCAGGATCCGAGCTGGCCTGCACCTGTCTGGGGGAAATATCCTGCCAAGGTCTATTCCGCGTTACAATTAACGGAGATCCAGCAGCGCTGGTCCGCGCGTTCATCGGTTTAAAGGAGTGTCTATGTCGGCGGATAATGCATTATTGACGTTATTGACGGAAAAGTTACGCAACAATTTATTGGTACTGCCGACTTTACCTGAGATTGCCGTTCGGGTTCGTCAGGCGGCAGATGACCCGGATATTAATCTGCATTCGATGGCAGAAGTGATTGCGCTGGACCCGGCGCTCGCTGCAAGGATGCTGAAAGTTGCCAACAGTGCCTTTTTAGGCCGCAGTATCAAAGTGAACACGTTAAATCAGGCGGTGACGCGGATTGGCTTGTTTCAGGTGAAAAATATCGCGACAGCCATGGCGCTGGAGCAACTTTTTGTCAGCCAGCATCCGCAAGTGTTGGAGCAAATGAGCGAGCTGTGGCGCGAGACCATTGAAACCACCTGCATTGCGATGGCCTGTCTGAAGTTCTACCAGCAAAGCCACAAACATGTCCCGCTCAATCTCGATACGCTGACCCTGGCTGCGCTGGTGTATCAGATCGGTGCTTTACCGATTTTAACTGAGGCCGAAAAGTATCCGGCTGTATTTGCTGAACCCACGTATTTGCGTCACGCCATTCGTGACCTCTCGGCCAGTATCGGCGTCGTGATCCTGCAAAGTTGGGGTTTTGCTGACATTTTTATCAAAGTGACGCAGGATTGGGCGGGGCTGCAAACCAGTGATGAGGTTTGCTATACCGATTTTGTCCGACTGGCTGCGATTGCGCGGCAACAGTTTCCAAGGCGCAGCAATGAACCCCAGTTACTGGAGCAGTATTTGGCACAGGGATTAATCCCCAAAGTGAATTTTATGCAGGACCCGCAGATAGCGCAGAACTATCAGGATGCGAAGACCATGTTTATGTGAACCCGGTGCTTTGCTTCTGATGCTAAAACGAAATCGGGGCGATTAAATCGCCCCGATTATTGATCAAGCTTTGACCAGCGGCTGAACCTGGTCTTTGATAACCTGCAGCACTTGCGCCAGTTCGTTAGCCATCACTAACAAATCCGCATCGAGCCGCAGGATTAAGTCTTCCCAGCCCAGTTCATCGTTTTTATTCGCCAGCAACTCTTCAAACTGCAGCTTTTTGATGCTGCCATCTTCACAAATCATCAGACTCAGCAGCTCTGGCTGCACCAGCTCTAATTTGGTAACCAGCTTATCTTCGAGGTGGCTTTGCACTTCATCAGTGGTCAGGAGGTGGTTACTGAAACGAACTTTGGCACCTTCTTCATCCGGCGCTTTCAGCTCAGCATCATGACCCAGACTAAAACCGGCTGGCAACGCCTGATTGCTGAGCCATTGTTGCATCGACTGGCTGAGCTGATTGCTGTCAATCCATGGCACTGCCGGTAAAGACCCTAACGCCTTGCGCAGTAGCGCCAGCAAATCCTCGGCGCGGCTGGCAGAACTGGTGTTAACGATAAACCAGTTATTTTTTGCATCGTAAATCGCCTGCGTCACGGTTGAACGGCTAAATGCCCGTGGTAACAATGTCTGTATGAGTTCTTCTTTCAGCGCCTGTTTTTCTTTACGTCCTAATGGCCGGCCTTTTTCCGCTTCCAGCGCGTCAATTTTTGGTTGTAATTCTTCATTGATCACGGCGGCAGGCAGCACTTTTTCCTGACGCTTCAACGCGAATACAAACAGATGCTCCAGCTGGTGCGCGTAGGATTTAATGCTGGGGTGGAGAGGGAAGGTAAAGCCGAGTTTCAGTGCATCCTGGCCCATGCAGGGCATGAATTTATGCTCAGCCAGTGCAGTATCGAGTTTATCGATATTGAGGTTTAACGGTTCAGTAATTTGATATACACGCAGGTTTTTAAACCACATAGTCAGCAAGGTCCGCAATTCTTAAAAGGGGGTCAGTATAACCGGAAAGGGCAAGTCGACAACCCGGCGACGTCAGAAAGCAAGGTCGCCGGCTGGGTGATTGTTCAACGTTTCAGCACTTTGGGGAAACGAATATGATAGGCCAGACCCTGACCTGGTTCACTGCGCACCTGAATGCTGCCGCCAAGAGTCTGCCGCACCAGGTTGTAGGTGATGTGTGTGCCGAGGCCACTGCCACCCTGATCGCGCTTGGTGGTAAAAAACGGATGGAATAACTTTTCCAGCTGTTCTGCAGTCAGGCCTTTGCCGTTGTCGCTGTAATTGATATCAACAATGTTGCCTTCGTCGATAACAGTAATGTTGATATTGCCTTCTTCCATGTCTTCAAAACCGTGGATTAGAGAATTCATCAGCAGGTTGGTAAAAATCTGCGAAATGGCGCCAGCCGGGCAACTTAACACCAGATTTTCCGGGCAATTGACTTCGATATGGTGTTTGGTCTTTTTAAAATGCGGCTGCAACGAACGGATAATTTCGTTCAGATAATCCTGCAATTGAATAGTGCGGATCGCCTCGCTGGTTTGATCCACCGCGATTTGTTTAAAGCTGGCAATCAGTTCTGAAGCACGCACCAGATTGGTATTTAACAACTCGGTGCCTTGTTTGGCTTCTTCGATAAAATGTTCCAGTGCTTTAGGGGACAGGCTTTTCTCTTGATATGCATGTTCAAGGGTGGCTAGTTTCTCCGCCAGGAAGCTGGTAGCAGTGACGCCAATCCCCACGGGGGTGTTGACCTCGTGGGTAATACCTGCGACCAAACCGCCCAAGGCAGCCATTTTTTCCGACTGTACCAGCCGGTCTTGAGCCTGACGTAAGTCATTGACCAGTTTTTCCAGTTCGGTTTGTTTGTTGCGCAGGGCATCTTCGGTATGGCGGCGGCGCTCAATCTCTTCCCGTAGCGCCTGCTGTTTCACTTCCAACTCTTGTTTTTGCTGTTGCAGGTCCATCATGGCCTGACTGAGGCCTGAAGTTTTACGGGCGACTTCCTGCTCCAGGATGAGATTGTGCTGGTCGAGTTTTTCATTACTCTGCAAAAGTTGTTTTTGTGTGCTTTCAAGCTGGCCTTTGTAATCCTGCACCCGCGCGATCAAGCGGTTAAAAGCATCGGCCATTACCGCCAATTCGTTGGTGTCGCCATGCTGAATTTCGACTTTGGTGCCTTCGAGATTGTCGAGTTCGAGCTCCTCAATCTGTTGGGTCAGTTCAGCGAGCGGCAAGGTCAGTTGTTTGCGAAAGGCGATCAAAAACAGAATGATCAGGAAAGTTGTTTTTAATACGGCGTTACCAATCAGGAAGTAGATACCCACTTTAATCCGGTCCAGCACGATAGTCCTGCTGGAAAACAACGTGACATCGCCGACCTGAGTGGCGCGGCCGGAGAATTCAAAAATCAGCGGAAAGGTATAACCAAACAAACCACTTTGTTGTTCTGTCAGGCGCACGCCTTCTTTCACCAGCTGATTACTATAGCGCTCACTGATATCCACATACTGGCCCAGCTGGGTGATCACAGCGCCGCTGTCGTCACGCACTATGATGCCTTCAATCGACGGGATGGCTAACAGGCCGTCAGCAATAATCAGCGCTTGCTGAGTGTTGAGTTCCCAAATCGCCCGGGTCAGTGAGCCGGAAATAGTCTGCTGCAGAGTGGCGAGCTCGCCATTAATGTGGTTCTTGGTATTGAAGTATTCGGCGACGATTTGGCCGAGGGTCACGACAAAGGTCAGGATGAAATACACTGACAACACTTTAGTCAGCAGCTTACGCGAAAGGCTTTTTTGTTGCATCTGACATCCTGTGATTTGTGAATACGCTGCCAGTAGAGCCCTGGAGCTGCTAGCCAATGCTATAAAATTAGCTAAAAAAAACAATAATTAAAATACTTTACTACATTATTTGGCTACTGTGTGCGGTGCAACAAATGGATCAGAGGCCAGCATCCCTATGCTGCTGCCAAACTATAGTCCAAATCTGGCTTTACGTAGTCACCGGCAGGCCAGTAAAACTGCTGCTGCATTTTACAATAGCCTGTTTACGGATGTTGCAATCAAAGGGGCAAGTGGTTATATTTTGCCCGTAACTTCAAATAATTATTAGAAATACAGAGGCAGTTCTGCATGGCTTTGCCAGTCCTTATTTGTGACGATTCAATTTTAGCCCGTAAGCAAGTGCGAAAAAGTCTGCCGGAATCCTTTGATGCGGAATTTCAGACCGCAGGCAATGGTTTAGAAGCCTTGGCCGTACTGCGCAGTCAGGAAATTGGTCTGGTGTTTCTGGATTTGACCATGCCCGAATTAGACGGCGTCGGTGTGCTCGAAGCGATTAAAGCCGAAGGGATTGATTGTTTTGTTATTGTAATTTCTGCCGACATCCAGCCGGAAATGCAAAAGCGGGTGATGGAACTTGGTGCTTTAGCTTTTGTACAAAAACCGGTAAACGAAGACAAAATCATTGGCGTGCTGAAACAGTATGGTTTCATATGAATAATCTTGGCTTCAGTGAAGAGCAGCGCGACTGCCTGCAGGAAATTATCAACGTTGCGATGGGCCTTGCCAGCGACAAGCTGGCGCGTTTCCTCAACACCTTTGTCCATCTGCAAGTGCCTTCTATTGCTTTAGTCGGCGCTATGCATATCCCGGAAGAATTCGAAAACCGTTATCAGGATGCCGAAGCTGCATTGGTCAGTCAGGGCTTTTTTGGTAACGAGGGCGTGCGTGGCGAAGCCATAGTGCTGTATCAGATGGAAAATGCGCACAAAATCTCCGCTTTGCTCGGTTATGAAGCCGGTGATGTCTCAGAAATTGAAATGTTGACTGACATCAGCTCTATTTTGACCACCACTTTCTTAAACGGTTTAGCCGACCAGATTGAAAACAGCCTGTCATATTCTGCGCCCAGAATATTGTCGTCGCGCCATGGTAATGTTGCCGACGTGCTGAAAAATACTTCGTTTCACTGGGAGCATGCATTAAAAGTGGATATCAGTTATCAGCTTATCGACCACTCCTTTAACTGTGACATGATTTTGCTGATCCCCGGCGAAGCGGTCAGTAATATCAAAAACATTCTGGATCGGATCCTGGAAGCCTATTGATGTTTCAGGAAATGGTCTGCAATCCGGTTCTCGCTGCTCTCAATAGCGGCGTGATTGTGATTGATGACGAATACAATATCCGTTATCTGAATGCCTTCATTGAACGGCATGGCAATCTGCAATTGAGTGAAGTGGCAGGTAAGTCGTTGTTTAACGTGTTTGCCGATCTGCCCGAAGCCTGGCTCAAACGCAAACTGATGAGTGTGCTGGATTTAAACTCGCCGGCGTTTAGCAGCTGGGAGCAGCGCCAATACATTTTTAAGCTGCCGCATTTACGGCCTATCACCAGTAGTAGCCAGTACATGGCGCAAAACTGCACTATGCTGCCGCTCGCCACAGCGCAACATGAACAACCACTGATTTGTATTCTGATTGAAGATGCCACCGATGCTTTTGTTTACCAGCAGCATTTAAGCCGTACGCTGATCGAACTGGAAAAAGCCAACCGGCAGGATGGCCTGACCAAAGTACAAAACCGGCGTTATTGGGAAGAGCAGCTGAAGCAGGAAATTCATCGCGCCCAGCGTTACCAGCATTCACTCAGCCTGATTTTGTTTGATTTGGATAAATTTAAAGATCTGAACGATAAATATGGCCATCTGGGTGGTGACTTTGTGTTAGTCGAGCTGGCGTCTTTTATCGGCAGTCTGTTACGTGATTCAGATTTACTCGGCCGCTATGGCGGTGAGGAGTTTGGCATTATTTTGCCTGACACTGGCCTGGAAGGGGCGGCCGAGGTCGCCGAGCGGATCTGCCGGGCTGTGGCCGATTATTCGATGCTGTTTAACCAGCAGACTATTCGGGCAACGCTCAGTATGGGCGTGGCTGAATTTGAGCCGAAACAACATTTCTTGCATGACGATTTAATTCGTTGCGCAGACATGGCATTATACAACGCGAAAAGAACCGGCCGGAACCGGGTATGTTGTTATCAGGCCGGCGAAACGGACTATCACAAAAAGGCGAACTGAAATAATCTACACATTTAGATTGACAGACGTCTAAAACAATGCGCATATAAGACGCATGAAATATACCAAAATTATCAATACAACCACCACGA
>Ga0247724_1000177_pt1 | contig 16671 bp, 30 predicted proteins | sample OKSTACKMC2E_FD_182776 | JGI IMG/M metagenome (GOLD analysis project Ga0247724, IMG submission 182776) | Subsurface sediment microbial communities from gas well in Oklahoma, United States - OK STACK MC-2-E | ecosystem: Environmental > Terrestrial > Deep subsurface > Rock core/Sediment | place... | reverse complement strand
GCCGCCTTGCAGCGTATTTCGAACCAAGACCCTACCGTTATCAACTCGGACGGCAATCTCACAAACGTGCCGCTTCCGGGTCAGCGCCCAATTACTCTTGGCGATGCGCCCGCTCGCGGAAGTGGCAGTTCATCGAAGCAAAAGGCTTACGAATCGGCCACGCTGTCGATCAACGAACAAACACGGGCTTTGCAGGCCCAGAACCAAGCGCAGGCGGCATTGAACCCGCTCGTTGAAGATTACGGTTACTCCCAGGCGCGGGTGAAGGTAGCGACTGACTTGCTGCTGGCAGCCGAACGAGACAAGAGGGCGATCACCCCGCAGTTGATCTCCGATATCAACAATCTGGCAGATGCTTATGCGGCCCAGGTTGTCGAGCAGAACAAGGCCAGCGAGGCGACCAAGAAGGCGCAAGAGGCTGTGGCCTTCGCAAAGCAGGCGACGGCCGGTTTTCTGAACGAGCTTCGCAATGGTCTGCGCAACGGTGAGACGTTTTGGGAGTCCTTCGGCAATGCCGCCTTGTCGGTTCTCGACCGGATCACAGACCGGCTTTTGAATGAGGTCTTGGATGCCTTGTTCACGGTCGGAAAAGCTGGCACTTCAGGTGGCGGCTTCTTGTCCAGTCTGTTTGGCGGATTGTTTGGGGGTGGCAAAGGTGCTTTCCCGTTCGCTCCCGGCGGCTCAGGTGTGCCCATGTATGCGTCCGGTGGGCTTCTTTCTGGTCCGGGCACTGGCACCTCTGACAGCATCCTTGCTCGCCTTTCCGATGGTGAATTTGTCGTCAACGCGAACGCGACGAAGAACTTCCTGCCGCTTCTCAAGGCGATCAACGAAAATAGGCTCACAGGCTTCGCAGACGGTGGCCTTGCATCACGTGCGCCAGGCGGCGAGAGTGGCCCGGAAATGGTCCTCGAAAGGAAAGCCGCATGAGCGCGATAGCGATTGAAATTCTTTCTGACGGAATAATCTTGGCGGCTGATGGTGTCTGCTACGAATACGAAACCGGGGCGGTGAGAGGTTTCGCCTCGAAGCTGATCGCATGCCCCGAGCTTGATTGCGCAATCGGCTGGACTGGTGTGTCCGACTTCGGCCGAGCGCTCTATCTGGAAATTGGCGACTGGTTCGAGGACTTCGACCACTTCACCGACAATCTCGAAGACGTGGCCCGCAACACGCATCATGCATTCATGGAGCGCCATGACCTTTACGACCATCCAACACGCCGAGGCGATGTTTCCGTAGTTGTGGCTGGCTGGTCTAATCGTGAGCAGAAATACACCGGTTATCGCGTTTTCAGCTATCCGAAAGCCACGCTTAACATGGCGACAGGTGAGACTATCGATAATGAGCCTTGGACGGCTATTCGGCTCCCAGAGTTCTGGTGCTCATATGCCCCCGCAAAAGAGTTCATGGATGCCTGCGGGATGGAAGACCCGAACAGCGTGCCGGTCGGTGAACTCGCTCCACGAATGATATGCGCTGCCAGAGCTGCCAGCGGGATTGTACCCCATGAAGTGACGGGTGAGCCGCAGGTCTTCAACGCTGGTTGCTTCCTGCAAATGGTTCAAGTCCAGCGCGGCAACATTCACACGTGGATCGCCCACAGATGGCCTGAGGATGAAATTGGCGCTCAGATCGATCCGACAAAAGGAGAACTTCTGCCGGACTGGTTGATGAGGAAGGAAACGGTCGATGGCTAACGATAACGGGAATTCTCAAGAGCAACTGAAACGAGATAGGCAGGAGCAGATCGACCGGATTATTCGCTTATCGGCCGGTGAGACGATGGAGCAGATCGAGGCCAACCCCAGGCCGAAGCACGAGATTACCCCTCGTGAACAGGCGGCGGTTGATGCACTCCTGTCCTCTCCCGACGAACTCCCAAAGTACACTGACGGCGGCGCGTTAAAGATCATCTGCTTCGACCATCCTTCGCAGGAGGTGGCCGGCGCAGTGGTGATGCAGGCTTTCGGGGTCACCGATCAGCGGATGTTCAACGGCCTCATTCGGCAATTGGTCAACGCGGTTTCGAAAGGCAACAAGATCGATGCCGACGAGCTCAACGCTGCTGTTGCGATGGTAGCAGGCATAGCCCCTCGCGATCCATTGGAAGCGATGCTTGCTGTCCAGATGGTAGCCGTCCAATTCAGCAGCATGAGGCACACGAGGTCTATGCTGACCTGTGACACGATTGACCAGCTCGACATCCAGGAGCGCGTCGTCAACAAGTTGATGAGGACCTTCACAACCCAGATGGAAGCCCTTCGAAAGCATCGCAACGGCGGAAATCAGAAGGTGGTTGTTGAGCACGTCCACGTCCACAGCGGAGGCCAAGCCATCGTTGGTAACGTGACCCACGGGGGGCGGGGTGGAAACCAAAAGGGGGTGCAATCCCATGAACAGCAAGATTTATCCTTACCAACTCGCGCCGCGGTGCTCGGCTATGTCGAAGCGGACCAAGTGCAGATGCCAGGCGCCAGCGGAGCGCGGCAAGACAGTGTGCCGGTTTCACGGAGCCCGCGCCGGAGCGCCAAAGGGTAGCAAGAACGGCGCGTTCAAGCATGGTCGGTTCACCTGCGAAATGATGGAGGTCCGCAGGGAGATTGCCGAGATCGGGCGTCAGCATCGCGACATGATGGCGGTTCTTTCCGGTGGCGGCCGATAAAGCATGTGTAAAGCAATTCAAAACAAATTCTGATGATGTTGCATCAACCCATCAACGCCTGTTATACATCAGCTAGCGACCACGGATGAACTGGCGCAAAGGATTGGCCGGCCTCCCGAGGTGACGGCCTTTCTTTTTGCCCAGCCTGGAGATCACGCCTTGCCTCATTCCAATGAAGCCGATGCCCGCCGCCTCTGCGCAGAGTTCGATATCGAGATCATCCCCGCCAATGAGATGCCAGCGCCTGGACAGACCAGAGCCATAGGAACGATCTGCCGGATACTCGGCAAGCATGGCGATGCCCACATGCGCCTCGTGCTGTCTACGCTGGCGGAGACGAAGAATAACCAAGGCCTGCTCACCGAAACATCGCTCTGGGCTGTCAGTGACCTTGTGCTGTCCTGCAGCGAGTGGATCGAGACTGACCTGTCATCTTGGTATGAGGCATGGGACGCAATACCGCTCGGTCACATCCTCTGGCATGTTCAAGAACTCTCAGGAAAAAGCCACATGCGGCACGCGCTCGCCGGCGCCGTCTACCTGATGCTGGTCTATTACAGCCGGGGCAAGAAGGCGGACAAGGAAATCAGCTATTCCTTCCTGCGCCGTGTCCAAAGGGCCGAAGGTGATCTGTCAACACAGCAACTCGGCAGGCAAGAGGCAATCGAGATCGGCAAGGAGTTCCTTGAGGTCAAGAGCAGCATGTCCCGCGGCGAATGGCTCCCATGGGTCAGAGAGAAGGCTGGCTTCAGCTACGGCACGGTGCAGCGATACATGCGAATGGCACGAGAAGCCCAGGCGGCCTGATTAAGACCACAAGCCTTTCTCTCCGGGCTTCTCCACGGTTTCGGTGATGGTCTGGTGATGCTCTCGACCGATCAGCATAAGCGGCAAGCTGCCGACAAAGCCAAGGCTGCCGATCAACATGCAAAGAGCCGGGCCGACGGGAGAGCCAGCATAGGGGCGGCTCATTTCGACCAGAAGCCAGTTATAGCCGACACCCGACAGGATTGGGCCAGCTAACAGCAAGGCAATGCCGATTTTCCCGGTGCTGGTGAAGCGCTGCAATGTGACGGCGTGGAACTTCTTGGACATTTTCACCCCTCTAATTCTGAGTTGTGAATTGACCAACAATGCGCGTCATGGTCAAGCGGGCAAATGCTATCGATAATGACCCTTATCGCTATCCTGTTGGCGTCGGAGCGGGTCTGTTCCGATACTCCAAATAACCAAGAACGGCGACACCGGCTATTTTAGTAGCCTCAAAAAAGCATTCCAATATCTCGAAGAAGTGTTCGTCCGGGCGATCTGTGTCCGTTGCGCTGATGTTGAAATGGAAGGTGTGTTCCGCTTCGTCAATCTGACTGACAGAAGACCACATATGCCGATCAGAGAGGTGAACAAACCCTGACGTTTGTGTGTAGACTTCTGACACCCATGCATGCTGCTCGGCTAGCTTCTTAATCAGGTGGGAATCCTTCATAAGATTACCGTCGCGGTCTTTCTGCTTGTCGTACCTTTGACCGGACATCACGGCTTCGCAGAAAGCTTCAGGCACAGCAACAAGGCGTAGGCCATTAAGTCGTGCAGCCGTGTCGAGCTGCATTCGCACCAGACCGGCGCTGCTCGTGAAGTTGCGTAAGAGCATGAGTGTACGGAAGCCTGCCGACACTGCCAAAATTCGCTTTACCGCGCCCAAAACAAACATATCAGCGTGGTACAGGTTTGGGTTTCCAAACCCCGCGGCTACCTTTCGGATAAGCTCTTTCTCTACTTTTTCAATCTGGTCGATACGGTCTTGAAAGGATGATTGGTTGCTCACAGAAACCCATCTCCTGCATGATCTTTGAATCGGTCCGCCCGGCGCACATAGGTTTCCACGGTGCGCGGGTCACGATGGCGGGTCACCTCCATGATACGCGATATGCTCGCTCGGTTCTCTGCAGCCGAGGTGACAAAGCCAGCCCGCAGCGAGTGACCGGATAGGCTCGCCACATCGAGGCCGGCGGCGTCGGCATACTTCTTGACGATCAGCGCCACGGCTTGATCTGTCAGCGTCTCTTCCGTCAGGCGGTCGCCACGATTGAAGCGGCGGAAGATCGGGCCCGAGGTTATCCCCGCCGCCTGAAGCCATTCCTTGAGCCTGTCAGCGGGTTTCAGTGCCTTACCGTTCAAGATGGCGACCGATTGGCCTTTTGCCTCCTGGTCGGTCTTGGACTTCGGCAGGAACACATCCACGCCTTCCTCGCTGAAGGTCAGATCTTCGACGGTGATCGCCACAAGCTCCGATCGACGGAAGGCGCCAGCGAAGCCGAGCAGAAGCAATGCCCTGTCACGCTTGCCCTGGAGGCTGTCAGCATTGATCCGCGCCATCATGGCATGGATCACGTCAACGGTGGCCGGTGCCTTCTGACGGGCCGCTGTGCCCACTGTACGGCGTATGCCCTTCAGGATGGCCGCCACACCTGCATTGTCTGTCGGGTTATCCAGACCAGCGCCGCGGTGAAAGAAGCGAATCGCGGCCAGCTTGCGGGCGATTGTCGGCACCTTCTTGCCAGCGTCGGCCAGAGAGGAAGCATAGTTCGCCACGGTCGCAGCGTTGGCTGGGAGATGCGATCTAGCTCGATCAGTACACCAGGCCTGAAAATCCTGCCAATCGCTTCTGTAGGCCCGCATGGTGTTGCTGGACAGCGCAGCGCGGCCGTAGTCGAGCGCGGCGTCAGAGAGATCGGAGACAGCCTCTATTCCCGGCTGTGAGGAGATCAACGTCAATGCGGACATTCAATGCTCTCCTGTCGAAAGGTGTTGCCATGGTGGCAATCCCTAGGTGCCTGTATGATACAGGTGCCTCAAGGTATGTGTGTCATGCACGCGCAGGGGGTCTATCCAAAACTGGAAGCACCCTGACGGTATGGTCATGATGACCACACCTTTGGTAGCGATAATCGGGTTTCTCATTACTCTGTCGAGCGGTTCAGCTTAAGGCGCGCACCGGTGTATTCCCCGTTCGTAATCTCGACGCCATGCGCCGCATAGGCGGCCTTGATCTTATCTTTCGTCGCCTCTGTGGCGGTGCCAGAAGTCTCGAACCTGTGCACGGTCGAGAAAGCGATACCGGCGTTGTCTGCCAGCTCTCGAACGGACCATTTCAGGATCGCCCGAGCCGCTCTGTTAGCCTCTGGTGTCAGTTCAGCCATGCTGTTTTCTCCAAAAATGAATACACTTGTATTTAAATGCTTGACGTTCACTACGCTTGTAGTTATGAATACACCTGTAAGCAAATCATAACAAGGGAAATCGAACGATGTCACGCAATACAGTTAATGTCCGCCTCTCCAGCCTCTTTACCAACCCGGCTCTGAAGGCTGCTTTCGAACGCGCCGAGCGCGACAACGGCGCGGCTCTGGTCGTTCCGGCTCCTCGTGATCCGCAGCTGACCGGCGGCGCCGCTCTCGAACTCGCATAAAGACTGCCTCCCTTTTTAGGGAGTGACAAAACCCTCTCGACAATTTGGAGAATGACTATGCCGAACAGCACAGTTCCGGCCAGCGCCGAAGGCATGCCCAAATTCGACCGCGCGGCCATCATGGCAGATGCATGGGAGCGTTACCGTTACATCCGCCGCCAATACTCCGCCAAGCAGATCGAGCGCGGCATTGTGGACGCCTCGTTCTCCACCTGCCTCAAGACCGCATGGCGCGTTGCCAAGCAGCGCCGCGAGGAAGCCCGCCAGGCTGCGAAGGTGGCCAAGGTGATGGAAACCCCTGCTGGTGAACGTCTCCGCGCTCTCCAGTCCGCTCTGGCCGACACCAACTACCTGTCACTCCGATACAGCGCCGCCGCTCGCCGCGCTGCCATCAAATCCGAGATAGCTGCCCTCACGGCGCACTGACCGCACCAACCCGACAATCAGGAGACACCATCATGCCGAAGACGATTCCGGCCGCTGGCGGAGCCATGCCAGAAGTTACCCTTGAAGCGATGATTGCGCGCCATAACGCAGCGATCGAAGCCGCGAACAACCGCAACGGCCCGCTCGAAGACAGCCCCGAGGAAATCGAGATGCATTCTGCAATGAATGCGTTTTTCGAAAGCTCGGCCCGGCTCACATCTTTCGACGGGCTGATGGCTGCGCTTCGTCTTGCCGACAAGGAAAACGAGGACTTCGACTGTTCTGTGGTCAGCGCCACACTCGTGAAAGGCGCGCTCGCTTACCTCGAAGGCCAGACAGCCCGCGAACGGCTTTCCGACCTCTTGCAGCAGGCGGGCAAAATCATCCGCGACAACCCCGACATGGCCGTTGAGCGCATCACTATCAACCACGTTGGGATCCACACCCTTATCAAAATCCCGGGCACAGAGGAGCATTCAGCATGAAAACGACCCGTCGCATCTTTCTCGGCGGCGTTGCTGCTGCCGCTCTCCCTGTAGCCGCCACGACCTGCGAGGCTGTAACAGCCATCCAGATCGAACCCTCGGCGCTCGCGGCGCTGATCGCTGCCTACAACGAAGTCACGGCTGAAGCCGATCGCATCGACGGTCTGTCAATCGCCCTCTGGGAAAGCCCAGACCGCCCGCCGGTTGCCATGCTCGATAGAGCCGAATTGACGCACAGTTACCGTTGGCACATGATGAAGCAGAAGTTTGTAATGTCGCGCGATGCTGTAAATCATCTCTTCGACTGTGAGGAGAAGGTTTTCAAGATGAACGCCGAGTTCTGCGGAGGCGCGCAGAACTTCGAGCCTCACTTTGCGAGGGTCGAAGCCGATCGGGAGCGTTACCTTGCGATATTCGATGCCCGTGAAGCGCGTTATCAGGAATGGGCCACATCAAGCGGCTTCCACGATCTGGGCAGGGAGCAGGATCGTCTTTCCGGTCTGGAAAATGACCTGAACGAAGCCATCATCGCGCACCCCATCAAGACGCTGGAAGAGGCGCGCATGAAGGCCGCCCACATCAAGAAGGTCTACGGCTCGTCCATGTCCGGAACGGATCAGGCTGTCTTCCTCGCAACCCTTATCAATGCGGGAGAAGAAGCATGAAGGCTCCTATCGAGATCTCCCGCGCACGCCTGGAAGCCAAGATCGAGGAACTTGTCGCGCTTCTCGATCTTCTCGACGGTGACGAGAACCTTGAACCCTATTTGGCAGATACCTATCCCGAAAAGGAGGATCGTGAGGGCGACGATAGCGACTTCGAACCCGAAGAAACCGACCAGAACGGCGACGAGGAGGATTGCTGCCACTCTGAATACGAGTGGCGGCCGTTCAGCGGCGATCTGCAATTCGATGGATCGGGCAACAGCATCGCTCGCCGCATGGTCCGTGAACGGCATAGGAGGCAAGCATGAGCGCCGTTGTCTGTTTCCCCGCCCATCGCCAGCGCAGCGAGATCAAGCGTTGCGCCGGCAATCTCGACCGGCTGCATGGTAAGGTCGCAAGCCGATACTGGCGGGAGGAAATGCGCCACCTGGCAGCCCGACTGTCAGCTGTCGGCATGTCTGAGCCCGAGGTATCGAAGCAAGCACTTCTCTTCACCGGTGCCGTTATGGAGGAGATGCAGCGCGCATATGCCGAGCGCGCCATTACAGCAGAATGACAGCACATGACGGCAAGACGATTCTTTTTTCGCGGGCACTGAAAGTCATGTCGCATGTTGCAAGGCATGTTGCATGGAGTAGCCGTCGCCCTAGGGGAATAGACGGAAAATCAGGGGTAACCGCGTGCGACATCATGCGACACACAAAAACGAACGAAGCGCCTCGAATTAGGCGCAACACGTTGATTTTACTGGTGAAATTTTTGGAGGCCTCGCCCGGAATTGAACCGGGGTACAAGGATTTGCAGGCTTTCACCCGCCATTGATTTCACAATGAGTTTTCGTCGTTTGTTGCAGTCATGTTGCAGTCAATCGAGCAGAATGTTCGCGGCTTGTGCTAGTTCTGTCCCATCATCCAGCCGCGGGAAGAGGTGCCCATAGGTGTCCATCGTCATCACGATCGAGGAATGTCCCATGCGCTCCTGCACCATTTTGACCGGCAGACCTAACCCGCCATCTTCCTTCCTGTTGATGAGCCAGGAGGCGTAGAAGTGGCGCAGCGCGTGAAGGCCGGTATACTTCGCCTCGATGTGATCCCCCTCGCCCACGGTCACGCCAGCTCGAATCATCGCAGGTTTGAGCCCTTTGTTGACTATGTTCGCATGTGAGCGCGGTTCTCCGTCTGGATTGGCAAAGACGAGTTCGAACCCCGGCGGCTGCCGGAGCTTATGCTCTTTCAGTGCTGCGATGACGACGGGAGGAACCGGGATCGTTCTGACGCCCGCCTCTGATTTCGTGGGGCCGATCTCCTTGAACTGGTCGGCGCGCTGGTTGACGTGGATCTCGGCCTTCTTGAAATTCACGTCACGCCACCGCAGGCCCCTCAACTCTGAGGAACGCATACCCGTGAAGATGGCCGTCACAAGCAACGGCCTCCAGTTGCCATCCAGAGCGGCCACCAGCGCTTTGACCTCGCCTCTCGTGGGTATGTCTACCCCAACAACCAGCTTCCCCTTCTGGCGCTTCTCCTGGCGCCTGTCGCGTCCTTTGCGGCTGGAGCGGATGTCCCGAACTGGATTGCGCGTTGCAAGGCCGCGCTCGTTAGCATCAGACAGGATCGAGCCAAGCGACGTCAGAACCTTCTTCACCATTGCTGGCGACCGGCCATTCTGGCGCATCGTGTCTTCGAAGTCTCTGACAGCCGGAACGTTGAGGCGTGATAGTAGCGTCTGGCCGATAAGCGGGTTGATGTGGTGCTTCAGGTGGCTTTTGCGCTGGTCCATAGTTGAGCGCTCAAGTCCCGCGCTTTCGCCCGAGGCGATCCACAGAGAGCCCGCCTTCTCGACGGTCACACTCGCGCTGTCAGCGACGTGAACGCCTTCCCTGACCTCTACAGAGGCCGTAGCGGCGAACCGTTCCGCTTCCTTCTTGAGCTTAAAGGTTTTCAGCCGGCGCTTACCGGCGGTGTCGAAATAGTCGACCACCCAGGCACTCTTTGCCTCGCCCTTCGGCGTCGTCCATTCCCGCTTTCGAACGCTCATCGGTCACTCTCGCACTTTAAACGGATCGTAATTTTCGGTCGGAGCGCCCGAGGCTGGGTCGCCACGGCGCTTTTCTTGCTCAAAGACCGACAGTGAATGAAACTCTAAACGTTTCTTGATTTCGTCCTTCGGGATCCTGCGCATTATTTCTGCAGCTCCTTCAGTATCCCCCATGCTCAACTTCTCAGCAATTTCAGAGAGAGGGCCGCGAGGCAGGATGTCCATCAAATAAAAGCTGTCTTGCATAGGCTTTGGCGACTTTGGCGGTGGCATCGCATACTTCTCAAAGTTGCCTGTGAGTTCGTATGCCTCCAACTCCTCCTCCGTGTAATCGCCATCCTTTTCTGCCTCATGCGCCTCTTCTGATGCCCGCATCTTGTACGACCTCCACAATTCCTTGACGGATTCGCGGGTTTCCGCATCAACTCCGGTTACCCTACCGGACACGATGCCGTTCACCGTCTCCTCAAATTTGGTTACGAAATCTTCTATCCTAGGGTCGCTAGTGCCTGCGCTCAGAACTTCGAGCATTCTTGCTAACTCCTCAAGCCGGTCATCGACAGACCATTGCTGCGGAAATTCGCGCTCAAGTACGCGGACTATCTCACTGTTAATGCTGGTACCGCGCCTCTCTGCATATGCCTTGATGCGATCCCGCAGGCCATCCGGAAATCTCAGCATGTATTGGTCGGCCCCTCGGCCCGCTTTTGCCATAACGATATACCCCTAAAATTTGCGACATAGCACTGTCTTATATCCCTCTTGACGTCAACCCTATTACTGTATTACCCCTATTACCGTGTTAGGTTCAGTTAACGAGGTTTCGAAAATGCAAGACAGTGAAGCAAACGCGCACGGAGACCTAGACTTGCTCTGGGGCGCGGAGGAGATCGGCAAGGCGCTCGGCCGCTCTATGCGGGCGACTTATGAGATACTCGACAAAGGGGAAATTCCGGCAAGAAAGCTCAATGGGCGGTGGGTTATCTCAAGAAAACGCCTCGTCTCTTTTTTTACGGAGTCAGCATGACGGATCACGTTCACAGCGAATCCGTCATCCAAGCGGCGCAATGGCTGGCAGAGCAGAGCCCAGCGCCGACGCCGATCATTCCTCACCTGCGCGAGCGCTTTGGTCTCAATGCTCTTGAAGCTTGCGAGGCAGCAGCTTTGTCGAACAAGTATAAAGTTTGGCGGAGGGCACACGGTTGACGGTTCATGCCCAACACCTAATCGAGCAAGACGAGTCGAAGCGCAAATTCCTTTTCACCAAAACCGCTCGGAAATTCCCTATCGTTGATGCGCGGCCTCTTCGTTGGCCGAACAGCCCAAAGGCCGCTGATGAGCTTGTAGATTACTGGCGCGATCGTGCTGGTCGGGCTCTCGGTGCTCTGAAGCTTTCGAAAAGGGCAATGATGATGATTGCTTCTCACACATCGAGAAGAGACGGCCGGTGCTCTCTTTCTGATGCATCTTTATCCAGCAGAACTGGACGGTCTATTCCATCCATCAAACGCGACGTTTGCAGGCTAAAGAAGATGGGTTTTCTCATAGCCGATACGACCTCCGATGTTGCCTATCGGAAGCGTCGGCGCGTTCTCTTTCTGTCGATCCCCGACGTGCTGGATGAGGATCAACGTATACCCCGAAATGACGATCAACGTATCGATATAGAGCCTGGGCATTATTCAGGATCAACGTATGGGGTATGCGTTGATCCTTCTGATAAAGGAGAACGCCGAGATGTCTGAGCAACTATCTCTCCTCGACTGGTATCCGCCAGCAGAGGTCTTGCCGTTTCCTTTTCATCGCTCTCACGGTGCCACGATCGCTGTCGCAAGATCGATCGTCAACATTGAGACCGCAAAGCGTTCCGGCAAGCTCAACAGCATTCGTTCCCAGACACGCAAGAGGCTTGAGCCGTTCATTGGTATTGATCGGGCCGACAAGGCCGCCGACGATCTCATTCGCGCAATCAAGGTCGGTTTCGCCTATTGTGAGAGCCCCACCTTTCATAAGCAAAAGAGCCAATCTGAAACGGTGATTTCTTTCTCAACGAGGCAGCCGCTTAAAGCGGTTCAGTATGACAACGGCGCTGGCGAAGCCAGTGCTTTGGGTCAAGGGACGAAGTTCCTTGCGGGTTTGGGCGGAGCCCATGAAAAACCTGAGTATGACGCTGCGCGCGCGCGCGAGGGAGCATGAAATGTTCACAAAAAGTCAAGCGATTGAGGAAAAGGCTCTCAGGTATCTAGAGGAACGAAAAGTCAAAGCGACAGACATAATCAAGGTTTTGAGAGAGCAATTCGAGATGCCATCCGGCCAAGCGCATGATGTAGCGCGGCGCTCCCGACAAGGTGACACGGGAAAGCACTTTCTAGACAACGGAGGCTGGCCATGACTGTCGTAGAAAGAGGGACTGGTGACGGTATCGCATATTTCGTGGTGGAAAACGTGAATGCGGTAGAGGCTGCTGGCCCATTCCGCACGAGCAGTGAGGCCTGGCGATGGATCGATCGGCAGGAAGGCCAACCGGTCTCAAAGAGCGAATCTCGCAGCATGTACATTCGGGAGAGCCGCGGGGGTGTGGCATGAGCCGCGGCGCTGGAAAGGTGCAGACCACGATACTGTCGCTGATTGCTTCAGACGAGGATGGAGCGTGGACAACGACGGATGTGTGCGAAGCGGTCTATCGTGGCGCCAACAGGATCGAGAAAAAACATCGGGTGTCGGTGTCGAGAGCCATCCGCACCATGGATTTGCCTGAACCATGGGCTGTTGCTCGGCTGGAGAGGTCTGGGTGCGAATACATGATCTTCAACCGTCTGAGCCTCGAAAGCACCCTGCGGAAGAGATGGCAATCTCACTACGCTCTGAGCGGCATATCGTTCGAATATTTCAAGGTTCGTTACTCTCACCAAATCCCCAAAGCCGAGGAAGAGGTGGCCGAGTACCGCGAGTATTTCGAAGCCGATGAATTGGGCCGGATCAACATCGAAATCCGTGATGCACAGAGCTCACTCGGTATGCTGCGCGCCGTGGGCGTTGGAGCAGAGTTCATCCAATCTATCGCTGATCGCATCACAAGGCTGCTGGAACGCAAAGCTGAGGCTGAAGCCAAGCTAAGTGTTTCCTCTTCGGCACAGGTGAAAAGCGGAAACACTTATCAGGAGGATGCAGCGTGACCACAACACAGGTAGCGAGAAAGACCATTATCGCTGGTGAAGCGCCAGCAGTCGATTATCGGACGCTCGACATTCTCGGGTGGGCGGTGACCGATAAACCGACACAGGAAGCCTATCGAAAGTGCACCGGCGAAGATGCGGGTTCTGTCCTCGATCGCTATGTGTCCTGGGCTCAAGAGAACATCATCGGGGATGCCTTTTGAGCGGAGAGCTTTTCACCCAGCAGGATTTCGACAGATGCGAGGGCTTGGGCCTTGCCCCCATTCTCATGCGCCGCGATGAGATCATCAACTTGAAGACGGCGGTCCATGTCACCGGACGTAGTGAGAAGACTATCCGCGGCTGGTGCAGAGATTTCGGTATCGGCGTACAGCCTTGCGCTGGAGCGCCTCTAGATATTTCTGCGCCCGCCTTAGAGATGGTGCGTCACGGTGACTTTGCCGCCCTTGAACTACTACGGCAAGGTCGGAGAGATCACCCCCGGGTCCAGCGGATTTTTATGCATTTGGGGATCTTGCCCGTATAAATGAACCGCATCGAGCGGGGGCGTAATCCAGAGAGATGCGGCAGGTGTTTGAGTAAGATCAACATCGGTGGCCGGCTTCACTAGTGTCCAGTTATTATCCTTCAATGCTTTTTCCATGATTGCCGCACTAATTCCGATCTGGTTCTCCAAGAGCTTTCTGCTCGATGCGCTTGTCAGACTGACGGGCACGCCGAAAGCTTGCTTTCCAGATGGAAGGAAATCAGCCCAAGCCACTCGAGCTCTAGCTTTCTCTATCGAATTCACTAGATCTTCCGCTGATCGATACTCGCCATTCCCAATTGAAGCGACTTCCTTGATCTGTTGCGCGTACTTCGTATTATCGGCCAGCAACTTCGTGTTTTCCTCTCGAAGCTGCGCTACCGTTGCTTTGAGCTCTCCCCACTCGAAGGCGAAAGTCGACCACTTGGGCGATAACATCATCATCGAGCCAATTAGTCCGAAGCTTACGACTGCCCAAGTGATTGGGTGCTTCCAGCCGCCGCGAATGCAAACTACGATCACAGCAAAGCCGCCGATTGTGCATCCAGCTAGCGCCAGCGGCAAAAGCCACTTCATAAAATCTTCCGGTGTCATATTTCCCAGCCCCCTTTTTTCCTAGCTTCGATAGCGGGGAATCAAAAGCGGGTAAAGACTACCGGACGTTGCCAATCCTCAGCGTACCCAATTCGTGGTTTTCTGTTTCTCGAACACGAGATCAGGAGGTTACGGTTATGTCCATCGTCGCCAAACAGCGAAAGCAGAACGACCCGATCGTCAACGTCATGTTGAATGGCGGCCGGGTCACTTCGGGCTTCAGAACAGCCCTGTTCGCGGCTGCCAGCCGCGCTGGCGTCTCGGTCAATGAATTCGTGCTAACTGCCGCTGCTGAAAAGCTCTGTGCTTCTGGCAGCCGGTTCTCTGGTGTTTTCGAGCCGGGTGATATCCCGCACAACGTCCAGAGCGCCGCATGAGCAAGAAGAGCCGTGCCATCCGCAAAGATATCAGGGCCTTGGAGTATCAGGTCGAGCAATTGTTCGATCTGGTCGGCCGGCTGACTGAAAACCAGCAAAAGCTCATGAGCCACACCAAAACCATACCGGAAACTGTGGGCTCTGCGGTCGGCGGCGCGGTGGCCGGAATTCTCGCAATCACAGAACGAAACCAGGCGGCGCAGGATCATGTGCGCGTCGATCACTAGAAGGAACTGCAGCAATGGCGAAATCCGAAATTAGCGAGCCCGTTCTCAACCAGCTGACGGATGTCATCGCTGACATTGTATCCAAGGCGGTCGATGAAGCGATCGACAAACGGCTGAACGCGAATGGCACCCTGACCAATACCCGCAAGCCTGGCAGTGGTTTTAAGCTTCCGAGGGCCGAAGGCTACAAAGCGCCGGAGGGCGAGTGATGACAGCACCAATGAAACACCTATCGGTGGCAGAGATCACAGCGAAGCTTGCCGAAATCGCTGAGAAGGAAGCGGCACATACCGCCCGAGACTTCGACGCTGAACTACGCAAGGTTATGGTCGAGGGGGGTGATATCGACGCGCTCGAAAACGCGCAGCTGGAGGCTGAGAAGCAGGCTCGACGGCTTCGTGTCCATCGCTCGGCGCTTGAGGCCGATCTGCCCATTGCGCGCAAGCGAGAGGCCGAAAACGAGATCAAGGCGAAGTATGACGAGCATGTGGCTCTACGGCCTGGGGCGGTAAAAGCGGCCGCCGGCGTCATCGATGCATGGGCCAAGTTGATGGCAGCCCTTGAGGAATGGGAGGACTATCGTGAGAAGTCCGGGAAGATCAGCGAGGATGTGTATCGGCTCTGCTACGACCAAGGCCTTCAAATGCCTGAGCTCGGTCGGTTCGTAAGCAAGAATGTCCACGCTCTGGCGCCCAAAGCTCACGGTGACCTGGCCGACAGGCTTAACCGCTCGCTTGGGGAGACACTCAACACTGGGCATCACGTTCGAGGCTATCACGTCGATGGCTAAGAATGGTGGCGCCGGAGGAGTTTTCGTCTTTCGCCTCCGGCGCCATCGCTAACGATAACCGTCTTTCTCGGGAGAGAATTCAATGACTAAATCAGCCCTTGGCATCGATCCCGCGGAATACGGCGTTTCCGATCCACAGCACGCATGGCGCATCAGGAAGGCCCGCCGAGAAGTCGAGCGGCGAGAGCTTGTATTCTTTCGCAACAATCTTGCGCGCCGGTTCTTCATCCGCAAGACGATCCCATTTGAGGCGGATGGTTGGATCGGAAACGAGCACAATGCATGCAAAGTCGTTCTCGTTCGGTGGATGATCGACGCTGAAATGATGCACCGGCTCTATATGCGAGGTGACCCGGCAACGTTCCTTGATACCGAGGATTTTTGCCGTGACCTGTATTTCAAAATATGCCCAGACACCGAAAGCGGCGTCGGCAACACGTCACTTTCGCGGGAAGCACATGCTGCCTTGCTGGAAGCGCACGGCGTCAAAGTGAACCGCGAGAAGGAGACTATCGATGGCTGATATCGCTACACTCGGGATCGAGACGAGAATCAAAGGCGTTGATGAGGCAAAGTCGAAGCTCGACAGCCTTGCCGGTGCTGCGAAGCGTACGGAAGCGGCAACCGAAGGTCTAGGCGTGACCTGCAAGAACGCTGGCGCTATGGCTCGGCAAGCAGCCGATGGCTTTAGCGACCAATCCGCTGCTTCGAGCAGAGCCGCGCAGGCAGCAACCGCCTACGCGAACGCCAACGTGAAGGGGGCATCGGCAGCAAAAGCGATGGCCGTTTCTGCTGGCCAGGCGCAGCAGCAGGTGCGAAACTTGGGTTTCCAGTTGCAAGACGTCATCACGATGCTGTTGTCTGGGCAAAGCCCATTTATGCTTTTGGCGCAACAGCTCCCGCAAATCACGATGTACGGCGGAGCGCTCACTGGCGTCATGAGCGCGCTGAAAGCCACCGTGCTGAGTTTCATTAGCCCCCTAGGGCTTCTGACAACTGGTTTCGTCGTTCTTGCCAGCACGGCGCTCAGCTACTTTACAAGCTCATCCAGCGCCGCCGACAAGGCAGACGAAGCGTGGAAGCAGCACGGCGAGATTATCAAGTCGCTGAGGGCCGCGTTCGGTGAGGCAGCAGAAGGTCTATCGGACTATGTGACGCGCAGCCACACAGAGCTTGCAGCGGCCGCACGCGCCGGAGTCGAAACGCTCAAGGCCGCGGCTATCGATGCCCGCACGGC
>Ga0247724_1000176_pt1 | contig 16677 bp, 14 predicted proteins | sample OKSTACKMC2E_FD_182776 | JGI IMG/M metagenome (GOLD analysis project Ga0247724, IMG submission 182776) | Subsurface sediment microbial communities from gas well in Oklahoma, United States - OK STACK MC-2-E | ecosystem: Environmental > Terrestrial > Deep subsurface > Rock core/Sediment | place... | reverse complement strand
GCTGTAAAGTCGCCTGCAGCTGCTGATACTCTGGTTGCTCTAAATCCAATATCGTCATTGCCTGCTTAGCCAACTGTTCTTCACAGACTGCGCGCAGCGGAAAGCACCAGTCGGACAGCTCAAGATCTTGCATGATGCCGGTTGTTTTATGCTCATATGCCAGCGCAAGAGCCGGTGTGGCAGTGTTCATGGCCAAAATGGCGCTATGGAGTCTGGTTGCTATCACAAGCTTTGCTTCAGAAAATCGCTGCATCAGTTCTAAATCGTTGAGTTCGGCCATCTCTACGGTAATTTCGGCTTTCATCTGGCAAAGCTCACGAATACAAAGTGCCAACATGCGATCATCATTGCCATAATTATCAATTCCAGTGCAGGTGGAGACAAATTCGACAGCGTAACCGTGGTTTACCAGTTGATCTGCAAGCTGTGCGATTGAGCGGTTATACAATTCCTGCGACAGTCCAACCCGGTCTTCAAAGGGAGCCAGCTTGCGGACAGTAAAGATAACTTTCTGCTGCCGGGGGACTGAACTTAATAAGGGATCTTGTAACAGCCATGCGGTATCCCCGCCCAATAGCAGATTTTTCGGCAATATCTGGCAGTCTCGCAAAACCTCTGCACTAAGAGGCTCCCGGACCATGATACCCGAACAGGATTCAAGCAGAACTTTAGCCAAAAACCGACTTTTTCTGTCATGAAAGGGCCCTAAACTATGGCCGAGCAACAGCAGAGGTTTGCCAGAGAAAATAGCCAGAAGACCAGTGTCAAACTTTGACGGACCGTACAGGTCAACAAGGTTTGAGCCTCCAACCTGCACAATCAGGTCAAATTCCTGATAAAAAGCCAACTCGCTAGTAAAGGCCTTTGGCAACAAGCTGCTCAGGTCGACTTTCCATCTTTGTTTAATTTTGAGTAAACACGCCAGCCATACAGTCATGTATCGCCCAATGAAAGACCTTTTCAGACGTTGTGGCATGGATTGGTTGCCCAAGGCCAGATAGTAGTCGGTGAGATGGTCTTTCCTGACTTCCCGGGCGAGCAAATAGGTCGAACTGACCGGAAAGCGGCTCAGCATGACCGTGTGATTGTTTTTAAAAATCAGCTCGAGATGCTGCCAAAGCCCTCTGGCAATGGCACAATCGCCTCTGTTGGCGCAGGCATGATTTCCAATCAGCAGGATTTTAATTGTTGACTGCAAGAGCGGCACTACTCCATTGACTGACAAGCAGAACGACGATGTTAACACATTCAACGACGCAGATTGTTGCCAACCAGTAGCACCCGGGAATCAAAGTTGCAATAGTTGCTGCCATTGAAGGATAATGCCAGACCAACAAAGGTTTTAGTGCATTTGAGACGGGAAAATATGGCTGGTCGTAACAAAGGTTTTACTCTGATTGAACTTCTGATTGTCATGGTTATTATCGGACTTTTGGCCTCATTAGTCGCCCCCAAGATGTTTAGTAAAGTCGAATCATCCAAACGCGGAACAGCAAGCGCTCAGCTGGAGATGCTGGCTACTGCTTTAGATGCCTTTCGCCTGGACGTTGGCCGATATCCAGACTCGCTGGAAGAGCTGCGACAGTCAGATAAGCGTGGCTGGGACGGCCCTTATATGCCCAAGGAGTTACCTCTGGACCCTTGGGGCAATCCTTATCAGTACAAATATCCCGGAACAAATGCAGATTATGATCTGAAGAGTCTTGGTGCTGATGGCATCGAAAGCGGTGAGGAAGATAATGCCGACATCGTATACCGGTAATATGATGAGGTCTTTCAGCGGTATCGGAGCTTACCTGCTCACACAGGGGCTGGTTAATGAAAACCAGCTGCAACGTGCAGAGGAATACAAACAGCAACTGGGTGGGCGCGTCGAACAAATTCTGGTCAATCTCGGTGTGATTCAGCGCGAAGAGCTGGTCGCTATTTATGCAGGTTATCTTAATTTGCCCGTGTTTACCGGAATTGACGAGCAAACGAAGCTGCCTGAGGAGCTTCTGTCAAAGGTTGATGTCAGCCAAATCAGCACGGTAGGCGCGGCCCCATTTTTGCTTGAAAATGGTGTTCTGCATCTGGCAACACTCGATCCGTTTAATTTGGGATTGTATGAGTTGTGGCAGCCATACAGCGAATCTATTCAATTACATCTTTGCCAGCAATCACAGCTGGATGCGTTGCGCGTTCAAATCACAGTCCAACAAAATGCAGAACATCATGTCACTGAGGGGGGCTCTGAGCTCGAGCGTCTGCGTGAGCTGGCCTTTGGTGCACCAACTGTTAACCTGGTCAATGCATTGATAGTTCGTGGCATTAAATTACGTGCTTCGGATATGCATATCGAACCTGTTGCAGGCAGGTACAGGGTTCGGTATCGGATCGATGGTATTTTACACCCAAATGAAAACATCCCTCTCGATTTGCAACTGGGTGTCGTTTCGAGGATTAAAATTCTTGCCGGAATGGATATAGCAGAGCGCAGAAAACCTCAGGATGGCAAAATCGAAACCTCAGTCGCCGGTAAAGAATTAGATATCCGGGTATCGGCGCTTCCACTGGGCGAAGGTGAAAGTATCGTCATGCGTTTCCTGCTGAAAGAATCGGTTAATTTTTCGTTGAGCAGCATCGGATATGAAGACGATTTGATTGCATTAATCCAGCAAGATTTAAAACGAACGACGGGTGTTGTGTTAATGACCGGGCCCACAGGGTCAGGGAAAACAACAAGTCTGTATTCGTTTTTAGCGCAGTTAAACTCACCTGATGTCAAGATAATTACCTTGGAAGACCCGATAGAATACAGGCTGGATGGTATCAATCAGGTTCAAATCAATAGCGAAATAGGGTTGGACTTTGCCCGAGGCCTCAGAAGTATCGTCCGGCAAGACCCGGATATCATCATGGTCGGTGAGATCCGTGACCATGAAACAGCCCGGATTGCGATGCAGTCTTCGCTGACAGGGCATTTGGTGTTCAGTACTGTCCATACCAACGATGCACCTACGACATTTACCCGATTGCTCGATTTAGGGGTTGAGGAATTTCTGCTGAACGCCTCTTTGATCTCCGTGATGGCTCAACGGTTGGTCAGAACTGTGTGTCCACATTGTGCTTCGACAGTTGAAAATCACGAACTGTTAAACCACAACGAAGAGCTGGCTATGTTAGCAAAGCGTTACGAGTTAACGCCGCATTTCAGGACCGGTAAAGGGTGCGACCGATGTGGTGGTTCCGGCTATTTGGGCCGAATGGCTATCCTGGAATATTTGCCCAACGATTATGAAATTCAGGCGATGGCCAAGGATGAAAATTTTCTTAAACATGTTCGGGAGTATCGCATCCGCAAGGGGCTCAGAACGCTGCGGGAAGATGGTTTATTAAAAGTTCTGATGGGTAAAACAACCATAGAAGAAGTGATGCGGGTGGCTGGTTGATGCAAACCTGGGAATTTGATGCTGTCGATGAAAATGGAGCCAAAATCCGGGGCCGTTTACGGGCACTGGACGAAATAGATGCTCTTCATGCGGTTCGTCAGCGGCGCTTAGTACCTTTGAAGGTCAAAGTTGTTGTCATAGAAAAAAGTCTGTTCAATCGTGTCACTTCCGGTGAGCTGGAGCAGCTGACGACTGAAATCGCATTACTCCTTCGCAATGGTGTTCAGCTGGACAGAGCTCTGGACATGATGACCTCGACGAATCCAAACCCTGTGTTGGCCGCTTTGTTGAGTAATATGACGGAAGATGTTCGGAGTGGCAGTAGTCTGTATAAAGCCTTTGCCCGCTACCCGCAATTTTTCGACGACCTGTATTGCGAGATGGTCAGAATTGGTGAAGAGACCGGCAAACTAAGCGATGTTCTGCAAAAAGTAGCATCAAATCTGAAGTTTCAGAATGAACTGAAAAGCAAGGTAACCCAGGCTATGGTCTACCCTGCATTTATTCTGGCTGTTTGTTTTGTTGCGATTCTGGCAATTTTTAATTTTATAGTTCCAAGCATGTCAGGCCTTTTTGCCAATATGCGCGATTTACCGTCGTATACCGTGTTCTTGATTGAAACCAGCCATTGGATGCAGCAATACCAAGGTTATTTGCTGGGGGCTTTAGCGGGTCTTGCTGCGTACATCATGTCTCAGCGCAGCAAGCCAGGCTTCAAAAAAGTATTTTTTTCTGTATTACGCCGCTTACCTGTATTAAAGAACGGCATGATGTTGAACGAGCGTATCCGTTATGTGTCGGCGATGCATTTGATGTTAAGCAGTGGGCTTCCTTTGGCACAAGCACTTAAGCTGGCTATTGGGATGCTAAATGATCCCAGGTTTCAGTCACAAATGTTCCGGGTAAAAGAAGATGTTTCACAAGGCAGGATGTTAAGTGAAGCGCTTTCTTTAACTGAATTGATTGAACCGGTTGCTTTGTCGTTGATCAGGGTGGGCGAAGAAAGTGGTTGTCTCGACGTAATTTTCTATGAAATCAGTGAACGTAGCAGATGGCGATTTGAACAGTGGGCGTTGAAATTGACTAGTATGCTGGAACCTTTGCTGATCATCGTAATGGGCGCTATGGTCGGTTCTGTCGTCGTGACCATGTTACTGAGCGTCGTGGCTACTACCGATGTTAAATTCTAAAAGTCTTGGTTTCACTCTCATTGAACTGTTGGTCGTGATGGTGATTATCTCCTTTGCTTTAGGTTTAGTGTTGCCGTTGACGGTAGACCAGGTAGATAAGACCAAAGCAAGGGCCGAGCGTGAACTGATAACCAGAATTTTCAAACAGGCGAAAAATGACAGTTATTTCATCAACAAACCCGTGCATATCACTGTAGCTGGCCGTAAGTTAACTTTTGAACAGGGAAAAAGGTCGAAACAATGGGAATTTTCTTTTGCCAGCTTTTCTGAACAAAAAGTTACAGTAACACAGTACGGATTTTCTGCATCTCATCTGGATGCAGCTGTTTCAGGAAAAAACTGGCGGTTAGATTTAAATGAAAAAAATTTCAGCTGGTCTGACACTGATTGAAGTACTGATAGCATCAGTTTTGTTATTTATGAGCCTGGGGCTGGTTGCCACTGGGTATCAACAGTACCAGTTGATGCAAGGGAAGGCGATGCGTTATCTGGATTCTGCTGCCGATTTTGATTCGATAGTTTCCCAGATCCATTTCGACCTCAGAGCGGGCAAAGTTGAAGGCAAAACTGACTCTGGTGCCTATGTCTGGAAGGCGCAGGAGCTGAAAAGAGCAAAAGAAATTGCAAATATTGACGAAGAAAGCGGTGAATTTAACGGCAATATTGGCGTGCTCGTTTTGTTTGAGGTTGAGGTTAGTTATCAGGGAAATTCAGCAAATGAAGACGCTGGCGCAGCGTTCACTTACCGGCAGGCAGTATGGCTAAAGAACGAGGATTAACGCTTCTCGAAATGTTGGTTGCGCTGGTTTTGTTATCTGCGGTTATTACCTTGTCGGGTATTGCTTACAGATTCTATGTTGTTGGCTTTTTTCGTCAGCAAGAAAAATTGCAATTGAAAGTAGAACAACTAAGAGTTGAGACTGCGGTCAAACAACAAGTCTTGTCGGCTGCTGAATTTTATTTTACCGACAGGGAGACTAATAAAAACAGGCTGCTGTTTGTTGGTCTTCAGGACGAAATGACTTTCGTTTCCCACAAGAGCATACAAAAACCAAACGAAGAAGCAACCGCCTGGCTCGGAGTGCAGGATGGACATTTGACATATTGCGAAGCTTCGATGAGTCAGTTGCTCGTTACTGATGCCATACCTTCTGCCGATTCATTGTGCGAGTACTACCGACTATCGCTTTTTGCTGTCACTGAGTTTTCAGCAAGTTATTTTGGCTGGCGTTCGTTTGCTGAACGATACGCAGGTATCAGTGAAGGCAGTCAAATCCCGTCACCTTTTTCGCCCGAATGGTTTGACCGGTATAGTGCCGCTGAACTGGAGATGCTGCCACTATGGATCAGGTTTAGTTACCGTCGTGATGATCAGGAACAAACACTTTGGCTGGAATTGGTCGAGAGCGACCCAGATAAAAAACGAATCTTTATGACCCGGGAAGAGGGCTGATGAACAGACAACAAAATGGTCTGGCGCTCATTCTTGCATTGATGATGGGGATTGTGTTGTCAGTCGTCATGATTTTGATGCAGTACCAGGCAAAGGCGACTTTGAGGCTGGCTCAGCAAGCGCATGATCAGGTTGCGGCAAAAGCCAGGGTGACCTCTGTCCGGGAGGAATTGATTTTTACCCTGACAACAACACCGCTCTGGCTGACAGGCGCAGCCCACCAGCAGATAGAAGCTTTGCAACTGCCAAAGGATTTCAACCTGGCCGGGGCTGCTTTCAGTTGGATGGATGCTCAAATTCGAATTGCTGACAGCGGAGGCAAAATTTCGTTAAATCCGCTGGATGAATACGGTCTGATTCAGTTACTGCAAAGTGCAGATATCAAGGAAACGGCTCCGTTGTTAGATGCAGTGAACGACTGGATAGACGAAGACAGTCTGACCCATTTATACGGCGCTGAAGCCCCTGATTATGCTGTTAGTGGTTTCCCGCCAAACCGGCCTTTGCAATTTGTTGATGAACTTCGTCACGTGAAAGGGTTCAGCGCAATTGACTGGAATAAGTTAAAACCTCACCTGACGTTGATTGGATACGAGAAAACAAACCCGTATTTTGCCTCGGATCAATTATTAGAGATCTTGCTCGGCCCTACGATGCGGGACAGAATGATCGCAGAAAGGTCAAGCGGTGAATTCAGTCAGGAACTGGCTGCAGCTTTGCGCTCGGACGAAGAAACCTTTTTTGCCAGTAAGCGTCTGGAAATAGAAGTAACTGCAGAAGTTGGTGACGCGGCATTTAGCGAGAGTATTGTCCTGGTTCGACAGCCCGGAGCAGAACGGATCAGTCATATTACGCAAAGAAAACCAGGAGTCGAATTGGTGGAATTAATTGAGCATCAGTAGCATTTCTTCAAAGAATTTAAGTTGGATCAGTAAGCAGCAGGCGGGGTTTCCGTCTTCCTCTGCTGTCAGTATGTGTGTGCTGGCGCGGGGGCTCTATACGGAAACTGTGCGCACTTACAAAGTTGGTTACGCCGATCTGTTCCGGGTTATTCGTAATGAACTGAAAATCATCCGAAAACCTGAACAGCAGGTTGTCTGGTTGGTCCGGCGTTTTGGTAACAACGGTATTGAAGTGCTGTTTGCATCGTTCAGAGCAAACTTACTCAGCGAGAAACCGGCGACACAAATTGTGATCCCCGAAACCTGGTTACTTTATGGTTTGTTGGAACCTGGCTTCCTTTATCATGTCAATGATTCTGACAATTATTGGGCATATTTAGACGAAGCCGGGAAATTGTCAGTGGCGAGCAGAGTTGGACTGATGCAGTCATCCGGCATTTTTCTCGAAGCGCTAGGGCTCACTGAAGTTGATGTTGAAAAGCGCGAAGTCGAAATTAAAGCACTCTCGGCAAACCGGGCTGTCGCGATCCGCTGGTGGCAGTTTCCAGGCCTGTTCGTATTGCAGCGTGTTGGCCAGTCGCCTTCCTTTGACCTGCAAAGCTGGCTGCCAAAGCTTAAAATCGGCGCTATGCTCGCTTTGGTTTACGCGATAGGGATTTCGGGCTGGACTTTATGGCGTGAGTACTCGCTGCAGGCGCAATTGACGGTGTTGAAGCAGGAAGCTTCTGCACTGGTCAGTCAGCAGCAAAAGCTGGATGCGCAAGTCCAAATCTTAACGAACTACCAGGCTGCAATGACAGACCGGGTACTTCATAGTGAACTCACCGGTGAGATTGCAAAAACTTTGGCGGGCCAGGCTCAAGTCCAGAACATCACGATAACCGACCGTTTGATTCTCATCCGGGGAGAGGCGCCGTCTGCAACTGCGGTGTTGGAAGCTTTCAGCAATTCAAAGCAGTGGGAGAATCCAAGATTTACCCAACCAGTGCGACCCGGCGAGAGTGGGGAGAATTTTACGTTGAGTGTTATGTTTCCCGCACAGGCAAGCGTGGTAAGCCCATTAGGGGGTACTGGTGGATAGTTTGAAAAAAAATGTCGCCGGCCTGGTGTTGATTGCAATCCTTGTCCTGGTGAAATTTGTGATAGTGCCATGGGCGGACTGGCTTGCCGAAAAAAGCACGACTGTCCAGCAGTTGGCCGCGTCAGTAGAGCGGTTTCAGACCGTCAGCGAGCGGAGAGCGGAATTGCAGCAACAACAGGTTCAGGTGGAGAAACTCCACTCGCAGTTACAGAAGTTGTGGGCCGATAAAGCAATGGCTAATAATTCGGTTGGCATTCTTAAGCATGTTGAAAGTCTTGCGGCTGCATCTGGTGTCACCCTGAGTAGCCGAAGCTCGGCTGCATCTGTAACCCAGCAAACAACCACTGTGCCTGTGAAGTTATTTGTTGACGGGACACCGCAGCAGGTTTTTGACTTCATTTACCGGCTTGAATCCGGCGCGCCGCTGATGCTGATCCATCGTCTTGCCCTGAATAAAGCGGGTAGTGCAGATGAAAAATTAACAGCAAACATCGAATTGGCAACTCTGGCAGAATTTGAGGAAGCGAATGCAAACATTTCTGGCAAATAAATGGGGTTTGTTTTTTGTATGCTGCCTCGCGTTACATGCATACGTGACTATCGACAGCCAGCTCAGTAGCTTTGAGCCTCCCAAGCCTCAGTCTGCAGACATGATCAGCGCTTTTGTGCCGGCAAAAATTGAGCAGGCTTTTGAAAAAGGTCAAAGCTTCAGTTTGCTTTTCGGCATCAAGCCAACCGAACAAGCCGCTGGAGCTGGCGAGCAGCAACCCAAAGAACTGCTGTTTACCGATTTATCACCAGCGCTGGTTGCCGTCAGTGAATCAAATGGCAAGTACATTGCGAAGCTGAAATTGACGATAGACGGCAAAAGTGTCTGGCGAAATGTTTCAGCAGGACAACAGATTTTCGGCTATGACGTCATCGGTATGAGTTTGCACAGAATTGAATTGTCGCGGCAACAGGAAACTGTTGTACTCCCGCTTTTTACGCCTGCTAAAGCAGCAACGACGAATTGAATTGGAATAACGTTATGAAACCTTATAAAAACAACAAAACTTTATCTTTAACGATACTTAGCATGTTGTTATTGAATGGCTGCGCGACCACGGAAGAGAAACAAAAAGATGCGTTTAAAGTGCCGTCGTCATTTTTAAAGTCAGGCAATGCTGCTAAACCTGAAAATGAAGCGCCTGACGCTGTAGAAAGAAAACAAAATACTTTTAACGAAGTAAAAATTTCAGGCCTGGGTAATATTCCGGCTTCAGCCGCGTTATTAGTGCAGCTGCCGAAGTTTAGTTCTGACGAACCTTTGACTGTTGCCGCCAACGAATTACCGCTACCACAGCTGGCACAATATATTTTTGGTGAGTTGCTCGAATTGAGTTACGTCATGTCACCAGACGTAGAGGCCATGACCTCTCAGGTTGCACTAAATCTGCAGACTGAAGTCACTCCAAAAGAGTTGTTCGAAATTGGCCGGCAACTGATGACTTCGCAAGGCGTTGAACTCTATACCAAAAACAACATTGTTTATCTTGCTAAAGCTGCTGGAAATGGCAGCAATAAATCCGTTGGTATTGGCGGGCAGCTCAGTGATTTACCGGAAAGTGGCGAGCAGATTATTCAATTGGTGCCTTACACTTTTAATTCAGTGCGGGGGATCAGCAATATCACTTCAAAGTTAACTGCGGCACAAGTATTTCCCGATACGCAAAACCGCTTGTTAGTGATCGAAGGTTCGCGTGCAGATGTAGAACGCACTCTGCAGATTGTGCGGATGCTGGACGTTCCTGACGCCAAAGGCCGTGACGTCAGATTATTGTCGATGGTGTTTTTATCGCCGGATGAAATGATTAAACAGGTCGGAGAATTACTCAAGGCCGAAGGGATCATTCAGGGGGAGGACCTCGCTATGGTAGCGTTGCCCCGGCTGAATTCGGTGGTTGTTTACGCTGCGAGTCCGGTGTTAGCTGACCGGGTATCGATGTGGGCGCAGAAGCTGGATGTGGCATCTGGCGGCGAATCGACCCGCTTTTTTGTCTACCGTCCGCAATATGCAAAAGCGGAAGAAATGATTCAGTCGGTGCAGGCTTTGTTATCAGGCACAGGTGCCAACAGTTCAGGGCGCCCGTCAACCGGCGGCTCAACGGCGAATCCTTCGACCGGGCAAAACCAGTCTGCCGGTGGGGCCAGTCCTTCCGCAACAGCGTCAGCCCAGGGCATCCGCGTCTCAGTAGATAAGCCGCAAAATGCGTTAATTGTGCAGGCTACGCCAAGCCGTTACCAGGAAATTTATTCACTTCTGCAGCAAATGGACCGTTTGCCTGGCCAGGTGGCGATGCAGGTCATGATTGTGGAAAAAGACATTACCGATGAGCAAAGCCTGGGTTTTGGCGATCTGAAATACGACAGCACCGCGAATAAACCACAGTCAGCCAATGCAACTTTAAGCCCAAATGGTGGCACTATTAATTTTGGCATTATCGACGGTGATTTCAGTACCACTTTGAATATGATCAATAAACAAACCGACACCAAAGTGCTGTCTAGACCCTACTTAATTGTGAAAGATGGTGAGAGTGCGAGTATCAATTCTGGTGATCAGATCCCGATTATTACCTCACAAAGTAATAATGACTTAACACCGGGCACTATCCGTAACCAGGTGCAATACCGTTCGACAGGTATCAGTTTTTCGGTCACGCCGACCATCAATGCCGGGGGGCTGATTAGCCTCGAAGTGACTTCAGAAACATCAAAGGCTGAGGATTTAAGCGCTAACTCGGATTTACCGTCTCCAACTATCAAAAACCGCAGTTTAACCACCAGTGTCATGATCGAATCCGGAAAAACTGTGATCCTTGGCGGGCTCATTAAAGAGGACTTAACCGATGGTGACTCAAAAGTACCGTTATTTGGAGATATCCCCTTGCTTGGTAAGCTTTTTCAGTATAAAAGTAACAAAGTTAGCAGGGCAGAGCTGATGATCATCATCACACCTAGAATTGTCAGAAGTACCAGTGAGATGGAAGAATTTGGGCAGAAATTGTCAGAACTCTACAGCTTTCCTGTTGACCAGAAATAATAATGACTGAATGCTAAAAAAATGAGCAATTTCAAGCAATATTACAAAAAAGGTTGTTGACGCAGGCTAGCAAGCGTATATATGATTCTTGTCGTTAAATACTCTACGGTGACTTTTGCAGGTGGTGAACGCATGCAAGCGCCGGCTGCTGTAATAAGTCGCAGTAGTGTTTAACACCTTTGGTTAACGGCCAGGGTCATAGACTCATGTTAGCCCAGGGACACGTGTTCCAATGAGCAGCTAGAGCTGCTTATAAATATATTACGGAGAAAAACGGAATGAAAAATTTGAAGAAAGCGCTTCTTTCTACTGCCGTGTTGGCAGGTTTATCAGCAGGTAATGCCTTCGCTGGTACAGAAGCTTGTTTTGCTACTTACAAAGGCGCTGACAACGCAGCTGTGACTAACGCCAACATTCACCCTCTGTTCGCTGAATCGAGCTGTAAAGACGGCGCAACTCCAGCAGTTCGTTATGCTTCGTTAGGTCCTGTTGCTACTGCAAATATTGCCTACGAAATTACCGGTGGTACCAACGGTTTTAACCTTGATTTGGATGATGTAAACGCAGCGGGCGCAGCTGGTACTGATCTTCAGATCGTTTATGTTCCAACGACAGATATTCCACCGGGGACACTGATCGAGTTTGAAATCACAAACGCTACGTTCAAAGGTAATTCTAACCAGTTACATTTAGTCAAGGATAACGATGCAGGCGCTGCGGTTAGTGCAACTGACGCATTTTCAGCGGTAGCTTCTTCTGATGGTTCTTTCGACGGTACTTCAAAAGTTAAGTTTGTAACTAAAGCCGGTATCACTATCGGTGCTGGTACTCGTTTAGTGTTTTCTAAAGTTGCAACCGGTGCAGACGCAACTGCAATCGTACCTGCATCATTAAATATCAAAAACACCGAGTGTACCTCTGACCAACAGAAATTCGTGACAATCGCCGCTACTAAAGCAGTAACTGATGGCGGTACTGGTTATGGTATCGAAGGTGCAGTTTCAAAAGAAGCGCACAAACTTGTAGATATTTCTGCTCAGTTCGCAACTTTTATCGGTTCTGAAACTGTTAATGGTCAAGTAAACGCTGAAAGTAAAGGTTTAGCAGGTGCTGATATCGTTGCACGTACTGAGTTTGTGTACTCAAGTGCTAATGGCGCAACTCTGCGTAAAGCTGAACTGGTTCACAAAGCAGGTTTTGCAGACCGTGGTCCGTTATTGGATCAGAAAGTTACTCTGACAGCGGACGATAAGTTAGAGCTGTCTTTCGTAGAATCTGCTGATGCTGGCGCATCGGTCAAAGCTGGTCTGTACAACAACCAAGCTGATACCACTAACGCACTTGACAATCAGTTTGACTTGAACGGCGCTGCAGCTGGTAGTTTCTTAGATTTCGTATCTGCGAAACCTGCAACAGCTCAAGTTAGCCTTGCTGCAAATGCTGTTTTCGCTGATCACGTCGTTGACGTTGCGTACAACGACGAAGTCCCAGGTACAGCTTACACTGGTGCAAACTATAACGAACATTTCTTCACAGTTTCTCAGACAGATCTGACGAAGATTATGAACTTCAACTATGACATCAATGTTCATTCAAAAGTGAACTTCTCTGACCCTGAGCTGGATCACTGTGAAAAGAACACTAAAACTCACAGCGTTGGTGTAAACGGTGCTGTTCTGAAAGTTCCTTACACCGTTGCTGGCGCTGGTAATTTTGTTCGGATCACTAACGAACACAATGTTAAAGCAGAAGTTACTGTAGATTTGTTCAGTGAAAACAACGTAGATGGTACTACAGGTACTCGTTCAGTTACTGCTGTTAAACTGGCTGATGTTCCAGCTAAGTCTTCAGTAGTTTACTATGTTCCTGACGTAGTTCAGGCTGCTGTTGACCAGAAGAACTATGCTGGTTCTGATGGTTTCACAACAAACGGTGCTAACCTGCGTCACACTATGACTTTCACTGTTACTTCTCCGAAGAACACAGTGCACGGTGTATCTGTACAGAAACTGTCTACCGGTTCAGACCGCGTCATGCCAGTTCTGGACATGAACGACTGGCAACAGTAATTTGTTCTAAGTCGACAAGCCCCGCTTTGCGGGGCTTTTTTATATCTGAAAACCGGAGTTAAAGATGTTGAAGAAAATCGCGTTATTATCGCTGTTCACTGTATTGACAGGCTGCCAGACAGCGGGCGAGCAGGCATTTACAAAACAGGTGCAGGAACTGACTGCCCGTCTTGATAAGATTGAAAAAGTCCAGACAGAAATAGCGCAGCGCAGTGGCATGGGCGCCTTAGTGCGTCCTGAACGCCTTGAATTTGCCGATGGCCATCAGATTGGTGATGTCAAAGCAAAAGTGGCAATGTTGGAATTTACTGATTTACAGTGTCCGTTTTGCGCGAAGTTCCAAAATGAAATCTGGCCAACGCTGAAAAAAGAATATGTGGATACTGGTAAAGTACTGTTTATCGGCCGTGATAATCCACTGTATCAGCAACATGTGCAGGCACCTTATGCTGCATTAGCTTTAAAATGTGCTGCGAAACAAGATATTTACGAACCGATCAAAACTTATTTGTTAGCAAACCCTGGTGCGCTCGAAGAGGAAAAAATCGGTGAGGAATTCGTCAAGTTAAAAGGCGATAAAGTTGCTTTGAAAACTTGTATGGAAGACAAAGAACTGCGTAAGAGCATCGGTGTTTCAACGCAATATGCAGCCCGTTTAGGCGTTCAGTCAACGCCAACATTTTTTATCGGTAAAAACGAGACTACGCACGTCAGCGAGTATCAGGAAATTGTTGGTGCCAAATCGGTTGAAGAGTTTCGTGCCGTATTGGACCAGCTGCTGGCAAAATAAGTCAGCCACCTGATTCATTTTAAATTCAGTATTGTTCGATATTTTAACGGAATAATACTTTCAAAGCCCCTTTGTATTTCGACTTCGGCACGTGGTCTGGCGTATAATAAGGGGCTTTTGACTTTCGAATGACAGGGAGAAACTAAATGCTGGAATGGTTGTTGTCTTTGCCTCGGGTTGCGAAACGCGCCATATCAGTAGTAGCGGACATTTTTTTTCTTAGCCTTTCTGGTGTTACGGCGGCTTATCTCACTCAGTCTCAGCCGCTCAATACCATCGGTCTTCTTGTACCGATGTTTTTGTTGTCTGTTCCTCTTACCATTATAGCATTCACCAAACTGGGTCTTTACCGCGCTGTTATCCGCTATATCGGTCAGCACGCTTTAGGGGCCGTGTTAGCTGGTATTATCAGCAACGCTTTGTTGCTGGCTATGTTATTTCAACTTGCGGGTATTTCTGACAAAGGCAATCTGATTTTCGTTTACGCCATCATGGCGCTGGTCACCAGCGGTGGTTTACGTCTGGCAGCCAGAATGATGCTGTTTCAGCGCCATAATGGCCATAAAGAGCGCGTGCTGATTTATGGTGCCGGATCTTCCGGCCGGCAACTGGCACAGGCGCTGTTAAATGGTGAGCAATTCCACCCGGTTGCCTTCGTCGATGATGATTTAACCCTACAGCGTTCGACTATTCTGGGTATCCATGTTGGTAGCCCCAGCCAAATCGCTGCCATTATCAAATCAAAAAATATCAGCCGGATTTTATTAGCCTTACCTTCTGCCAGCCGGGCACGGCGGCGTGAAGTACTGGAAAGTCTTGGCACTATGCCAATTCCAGTGCAAACAGTCCCTGGCATGAGCGATATCGTTGACGGGTCTATGCGTATTGATGAACTACAGGACGTCAAAATCGAAGATTTATTAGGTCGTGATCCGGTCGCTCCTAAACTGAAGCTGATGCACGCCAATATCAAAGATAAAGTAGTGATGGTGACTGGGGCCGGTGGTTCTATCGGTTCTGAGTTATGCCGCCAAATCGTGCAGTATGAACCCAAGGTTCTGGTGTTGTTTGAATTATCGGAGTTTGGCCTTTACAGCATTGAGCAGGAACTGCGGGCGCTGATTAAAGACGATCAACTGGAAGTATTACTGCAACCGATTCTAGGTAATGTACAAAAACAAGCCCGGGTGCAGGCAGTGATGGAAAAGTTCGGCGTGCAAACTGTCTATCACGCTGCTGCTTATAAGCATGTCCCTTTGGTTGAATATAATGTCGTAGAAGGTGTCATCAATAACGTATTTGGTACCTGGCGGGCGGCAGAAGCCGCTGTGGCCGCTGGTGTGGAAACCTTTGTACTGATTTCGACCGATAAAGCGGTGCGGCCGACCAACATTATGGGCGCATCTAAACGGCTGGCTGAGCTGGTGTTACAGGGCCTCGCCATTCGCCAGAACCGCACTCGTTTTTGTATGGTGCGTTTTGGTAACGTGCTTGGATCTTCCGGCTCTGTAGTACCGTTATTTCGGGAGCAAATCCGTAACGGTGGGCCTATTACAGTGACTCACCCGGAAATTATCCGGTATTTCATGACTATCCCTGAGGCCGCGCAGCTGGTGATCCAGGCCGGCGCCATGGGCAAAGGCGGCGACGTGTTTGTGCTGGATATGGGCGAACCGGTGCGTATTGCTGATTTGGCGCGGCGCATGGTGCATCTGATGGGACTGGAAGTCAAAGACAGCCAGCATCCGGATGGAGATATCGAAATTTGTTTCTCTGGCTTGCGTCCTGGTGAAAAGCTGTATGAAGAACTGCTGATTGGTGAAAATGTGCGGCAGACCGCACACCCACGCATTATGGCGGCGAATGAAGTTTCATTAAATTGGAAAGATATGGCCGAACTGTTGCGCCAGCTGGAACATCATTGTGAGCATTTCGCTGTGGAGCGTATTGTTCAGCTTATCACTGAAGCACCGACCGGCTTTAGTCATAGCAGTGCCGTTTGTGATTTGGTTGATTTGCAACAAAGCCAGACACCGCTGGAAAAAATTGCGCAAAAAGTGCCAGATCTCAATGAGTTACCTGTGGCAATCGCCCGCATTAGCTGAGTCAGCCTGTGCAGCATTTCAGAGTTTTGGTCACGATATGATTGTGCTGGCTAGGCAGTTTTCTGTATCCCGACAGGAGACTGCCTGACTAACTGCGGCTCAGCTGCCGGATAAAAGGTCGTTTGCTGCCATAATCCGGTCAGTACTCGCTGTTGATACCAGTCGCCCTGAACCAACCAATGTGCAATTGCATGCGCCACATCCGGATAATGGGCTCTCCGCTGCGGCTCAAAGTCGCGTAGAAACTCGTTGATGAGCGTGCTGTTTAATACCGGCTGTGCCATGGCGAGCTGAAGCTGCTGCAGCGCCAGCGCATTGCTGGCCTGTTCTGGCTGGCCCGCCAGCGGCTTTACCAAGACGCATTTTTGCAGTTGTAATGCTTCGCTAATCAATTCAAAACCGGCATTACTGACAACGGCGCTGGCCTGAACTAAATCTCGTTTAAAGCCTTGAACTGAAGCCGGACAGCACTCCACGTGAGCTAAGTCATGTGTTGGCAGGCCAACTCCATAGAGTCTGAAACGGTATTGCGTTAAGGGCGCCAGCCATTGCAACACCTCAGAAGCAGCTT
>Ga0247724_1000175_pt1 | contig 16711 bp, 7 predicted proteins | sample OKSTACKMC2E_FD_182776 | JGI IMG/M metagenome (GOLD analysis project Ga0247724, IMG submission 182776) | Subsurface sediment microbial communities from gas well in Oklahoma, United States - OK STACK MC-2-E | ecosystem: Environmental > Terrestrial > Deep subsurface > Rock core/Sediment | place... | reverse complement strand
AAAAAGAAATAAGAATGGCCATCAACATAATTGATTCTTTGACATCAATTCTCATAAATCTATTATACACTCTCTTGACAACTACCTTAGCATCCTTTTTCTTGCAAAAACTGATAACTTTTTTGACCCTCCCTTGCTTATACAAGACTAGAACAACCATTAGAGAATACGAAAAAAGAATACGCCCCTCACGGTTAGACATTGTTAAAATTTCACCGTTCACTCTTTCTTACAAAAATCCAAAACTAGAAAATTAAAATCTGTAACGTTTCATGTTTTGTAAAATGACAATTGACATTGTAAACAAAATAAATGACATCTGAAAGATGAACATTTTTTTCTTATTTTTCTTTTTTGAGAGGGGTACATAAGATATTATAACAAATTTCATCGCCTTCTTGAAGATAGCAGATATACTCTTGTAAAAATGAAACTATCCTTAGACACAACGGATTTTTAGCACACTGACTAAGAGCCAATAAGGAACAAACTTCGGTGGCCCATTAATATCTAGCTGAAATCTCTCCGTTTATCTGAGCGACAAATAGGTGTACATGTTTGAGACTCATCTTTTGTTGCTTATGAAGCTTAAAGAGGGTGTAGCTGGGCAAGGACTCAAAAGTTTGGCTGGATTGCCGTACAATGTGACGTCGAGATATCGCAAGATAACAGGCTTTTTAAAGCTGGTTCACTTGTACATAGCGCAATCATCGAGATACGTAAAGTAACAAGCTAAAACTATTGAGAAATTGTCTAAAAAGGTTACATAATTTTTGAGTTTCTAAAGGGTGAATTGAGAGATGGACGAAAGATTTAATGTTTGACTCAAAGTTAATCTGCAAAATCCCTAAATGTCAAAATAAGGATAATGAAATTGCACAAGAAAACGTCGGGTTATTTTGGATAAGTCGAGCGATTGAAACAAAATTTGTTGTATATTTCCCTGACCCCAAAACAAAAAGAGAAACTAAGATCAAAAACGAGTTCAGAAACAGAAAATGTCATTTTGAGTGGAAAACTCAATTGTGAATTGTACAAACAAACGGAAAATTAGGAGAATCTTTTTCAAAAGTACGAGGATGATAAAGTAGAAAAAGTGAACATGAAAACTGCAAATTTCTAGACAAACTTTACAAAACTTTCTTGGTGACCTAGATACAGCCTTAAACAACCTGTATTAGGAACACGCAAATAAGTAAAACGTAAAAACTATTGTTAGGATCTTTGTGAGTAAAAACTAGACTAGCCGCAAGAAACAGGAGAAACCTTTTCTATCCTTCCCAACCATTCCTTCCCCAATTTGAATTATTTCCGAAAGAAAAGACGAGTACTGACCAAATAGACCAGGAGCAGTGTTTACAAATAACCACTCCTTCTCTATTTTTGGCGCCGAAAAGCTTTTTTGATACAGACGCAAAAACTGGTCAAGAACTTTTCTGCGAGTACTCGTATAAGTAAGTCGGAAAAATTCAAGGAAAACTGAAGAAAGAAGATCATTTCAACTCTACATTTAGAAGAGAGAAGACAGAAGAAAAGAAGAAGATGTGCGTTATTAACTGTTACGATTGTCCAGAATGCCCAGGACTTCGAAAGTTACCCACAAAAGAAAGTTACTTTCTAAGAAGTGACACTACAAACTTGAAGCCTGTCTCTGTTTGGAGCCGTGAAGCTATTAGAAGATGGGATGCTAATCTCCTAATGGACAGACTGCTTAAAAACAAGACACAGCCCAAGTTTGTAGGAAAAATCACCTGCAGCCTTTCCAGTTGCAGACGTCGAAGATATGATCCAGCATTAGGACTATCTAAAGAGAAGGGAGCTTGCTCAACAAAATGCGAAAATGGGCTCTGTTTTGTTCTTATCAGAACAGCAGAAACCTTTTGCGCAAAGCATCACCCTGATCTTGAGACGTACAAAAAGACCCCGGTTATCTTCAGTAAGAACATTGTGACTACTGAAGATTTCCTTGATTTCATTGTAAACGATGACTAAATTGTGAATTCTTTCTTTGCCATGTTTTTATCTGAGTCTATTATTTCGATGTAAGACAAAGATAAATGTTTCCTTGTAAAACCAAAAATAAAAAGTATCCTGTATCTCACTTTTTCTTTTTATTCATGTTCATAATCATAATCAGCGATTTCGAGATAAGGCTTTACAATTTTGTATTCATTCCATGATGGAATACTAGAGAACAATTTTGTATTTAAAGACATATCTTGAAGTCCTGGTTCGCATTTGTGAACAAGAGGAAATTCCTTTGGAAGACTGTAACCACACATTAGAGTACCTTTACTAGAGAATACTTTAATTAGGTTTTCGTCTTTATTGTAAGGATGTGTGATATAGATAAATGAAGCCATACATTTGTTGAAGTAATCTAGGACAATACTTTCACTATCTTCAGAAAAAGCTCGATATCCAAGGGGTAATTCAGGTCTTTGAGTCATCCTTTGCCTACCCTTGATACGAGGATCTCCCGTTTCTCTTAGACGGCGGAACTCGTTCATAGTGGGCATTCTTTCAAAAAGATTAGGATCCAGCTCAAAGATTTGATTATCAATTTTGCATCGAGCTAAGTAGAAAGAGATAGACGTAGGAAAAATAGGGACATCCAGCACTCTTTTCCTATAGCATAGCAGCACTCCATTTGGCCTGAATGCAATGTATTCTTTTTCATCTCCTCCACTTTTCCATTTTTCATTAAAAGAAAAAGAACCGAAATATTCACTGCACTTTTGAACATCAATATGACGCTCTTCTATCGTCTTTTGAGCAACATTTGTTTTTTGAGCAACTGAAAAGAAATGTAAAAGAAAAAGCAAGTTAAGAGACCGCAATTGAAAATTCAAAGATTTTTAGCAGATGCATTTTATTCATGGCCAGTGTAGTCATAGTTATCAAAGTCACCAGTTAGGAAATTTTTGAAGAAACTAGCATATTCTTTCCAAGTAGGCATACGGTTAAATAAGTTAGCATCTAGATCATTTCCCCCTTCTGTAGCAGAACAAGCATGTAGAATAGGCACTTCTACCTTAACTACTCTGACACAGTATTCCAAAGAACCTTCTTTGAAGATATGGTAACCTTTTGGATGCAATTTCAAGAACGTTTCGGACATTAAAAGGCAATCCTTAACAGATTGAGAGAGGCTTTCAAAAGTCTCATCTGAATGTTTCACTTTTAAGTCAGTCCAACCCCTTAGAATTGCAGTCCAAGAAGGTAACTCTCTCTTTTCTGAATGGTACATTGACTGGTACTTAGACTCATCTTTGACAGAATCACTACACCACTTATCCATATCGCATGATAACCATAGCAAAGGTAGAAACTTCTTGTTATAGCAAATCAGTAATCCATTTGGCCTATAGGCAAGAAATTCGTCTTCTTCATTTTGACTGCGATCAGATTCTTCAAAGCCGAAAGTAGTGATAAAACTTGAGCAACCATAGGCTGCCTCACGGTAGCGGCCTAAGTCAGGTTTTTTCATCAAGGTAGCCTCTATAAAAAGAAGCAGAGGTTTTACACTGTGATCTGTTTTGAAGAATCTGTGATAGTTTAGCATTAACTTCAATTAAGTTTGAAAAAGCTTACTTGAAGATGAGGTTAGCAAGAAAATGCTGAAGACGAGAATGACGATTCCCATTTTTGGCGGATTCTTTTTAGATGTTTTGATGGCAGATATTTTTGAGCGACTCTGAGTGTTTTAGGTTTTGATTCGATTAAAATATCGATTAAAAGTAGGATCAATGATAGAAACGTTTGGAGAGGTGATTAATCAGTCATAAAACTTTTCTTTCCTTCTTTTTGACCATTTTGTACGTTTTCTCTATTTTTCGTCCTTCTGAAAATGGAAAAACTATCAAAAAACGTCAAAATTCAAGAAAAAGGGAAACGAACTCTAGAAACGGGTTTTCTGGAACGTTCCTTTTTCTTGATACTCTTTTTAGACCCCTCTAGACTAGACAACCGGCGGATAGCAACAACAAATAACAACAGTAACCAAAGACAACAACACAAACAGACACAAACACAAATAGATACACAAACACAAATAGATACACAAACACAAATAGATACACAAACACACTAGCCTAGATATAGGAAGTAGACTCTAGTAGTAAATTAGTAGTTACGGAACACTATTAGTTAGCTAGCTGGGTTACTTTTTATAAAAACTATTTTTTAGATTAGTAAGGGGATTAGTATTAGCAGGATACATTTCTCTTTTTTCTAGAAACATAGTTTTCCCGATACTATTTTTCATAAAAGTTTTCCTTTGGCTCGAGGAAAGGTTTTTTGGAACATAGCATCACCCCGACAAAATCCTAGGTAATCTCTTAATTTGTTGAAGTTGAAATTGAAAAGTTCAAACGACAATCTAAAAAGGTGGGATCGAAAACTCAAAGCGAGATTTTTCGGTTCTTCAGAGGAAAAGATATCGAAGAAGTTTTCATTTCGACCAAAACGAATTATGAGATTCTGTACGTACAAACGACTAACAAAAAGACAGACAAAAACGACTGACAAAACTGACAAACGACAAAGACGCCCTCTAACGAGGAAACCCCGAAACATCTGGTTTTGTACTAAATTCTAACGCGCGCTAAAAACTATATTATATGATCAATTTGTATTAATTTACATTTTTATCTATAATATGGGGAGTTTAGAACAAACCAACCAGAAGTTTCAAAACGACAATTGACATGACGACAAACTAACCAACCAACTAAGAGATACCATTGCATTGAATAAGGATGACACATTTTGATGACATTTTTGACAAAGCAAACTGAACTCATGACTGGCCCCGCCTTTGCGTTTTCTGTTTTTCCAACGAAGAATTGAAAATTTAAAGGTGACAAAATTAGGAATGGAAATTGTACTAATCGCTAAAAAGTGAGGGGGTAGGGTTATCTTTGCCCATCCGAACTCTGACGGTTGCGTATAAAAACAAAAACCTAAGAGTGTTTGAGCGAAGTTAATTTTTACTCTTCTCACCGTTAACACCGAACAAAGGTAAAAACATTTTTTGCGATTATTACATTTTTTAACACTTAGACTTAAGGAAAAGAAAAACTTAGTCATTTTTCAAACGATGAAGACATTTTAGATCTCATCTTCATGGAAGAGAAAAGACTTAGAATTTCTTTTAGGAGCTTTTACAAAGTGCGTTACTCTGAAAAACTTAGAACTTTTTTGGGAACAAAGTAGTGTGGAAATACTTTAAGGAATTTGACCCCAGTGGTTATTACCCTTTAGTATTTGCTCATGAAAACTTTTTTAAGCTCTAACCTGAAGGATAAGGCATTATTTGTTTTTCGGATTCCTTGAAAAATTTTAGAAATGACTTTTGTAACGCTATGCCCATACATGTTGAGGATGGTGAGCATTTTTCTACACAAAGTTTCTTGATCATAATCACGACATTTGTCTTTTGTTTCTATCATTACTAAATATTCTGGACTGATTTAAATGAGTATTAAGTGATGTGCTGATGTAACAACCAGGACAATGCACTACCAAACACTTTTTGCTTATGAAAGTCAGGAAAGATAATTGAATAATGATTGGAAGGAGAGATCTATGTTGGGTTATTTTCAAATAGATAGTTGTGAAGAAATTGTATTGCACTCTTCAAACACTAAAGGCATGCGGAGCATTAGTTAATTGTAGAGCATTAAAAGATTAGGCGCTCAAACTTTGGAAAATTGAAAGTAAAACCGGATTGTCGTATACGTGACGTCGAGATACTTTTAAAGTAACAGGCTCTGTCTTTAAGAACTTTCGGGAACTTAAAGACTAAGCTGGTTCACTGTACATTAGAACAATCGTCGAGATACTTTAAGTAGCAGGTTTAACGATCAAGATTCCATAAGAATGACACTAACCTTTCTTAGGATAGGTAGGAGTTAGGATAAATTTTTAAAGGATATCCCTCACAAAAACAAATTCCAGGCTAAGGTAAAAAGGCCCTTTCTTTTCGACAAAACTCTTTTATCAAACCTTGCAGGAAGAGTTTATAAACAAGTTTTCGAGGAAAAAAGGGTGTAACCAACAAAAAGATTTTCAAGACGTGAAACTGATCATTTCCACTTTGAAAAAACTTAGTTGTTACAGAAGCCTTGTAGAAATCTATTCTTAACAACCGGGTTATAAAATAGCATTTTTAACAAACTTCTGTATTTTTACCTGATCCGAACACAACATGGCAACCTAGGCAGCATTAGAACATTTTCGATCAATCAGAAAAGTGAATATGTCGATGCGAGAGTAGGACTAATGATATGTGACTGATTTCCTCAATTTCTTGTAATTTCAGCAAAAACCGACAAGTTCCTTGTCAAAAGAAGGTTCAAGCAAGACAACACCTTTTCCTGAAAAGGGATTGCAAGATCCTTTTTTAACCCTCTTTCCTATCTCTCCTTATTCTTCTTTCTGAGCATGATTGAAGCTGTGCAGCCTAGCACAAGTATGCAAGAGAGGAAGGCCTACCCTTGGGGATGTCCTTATCACTCTTGTAGAGGCCCCTTCCAACGAGGCCTCCCCCCACATCGGTCCTTTTCAGGACCACACCGAGGTTTTTCCCATGGACCCTCCTACAGACCTCCTCTGAGGCCACCTGTTAGGAGAAACATCGCCACGAATCCCTACGTCAAGCCCCGATCCAGACCTCATCGGAACGACAACAGGAATTTCAACGACTTCACGCCTCCATCGGGAAATTTCACCCCTCATCCACCGGCCTCAGAACCTCGCTACTACCAGAAGTTCTCTCAGGCCTTGCCGAACAAGATGGAACCGCCAGCAGTCCTCGACTACAGGACTGGTGAAAAGGAAACACAGACGCACAAGAAGAAGAAACCACCCGTTAGCCGTTACCCAGAATGGCAAAGGGAGGCTCCACCATTTAAAAACGGTCAAATGGTTTGTCTCCTCTGCGGTGGTGGACACTACATCCGTTTCTGCCGTCATTCCTCCAACGCTCCGCCGAAGAAGACATTAGTCCCTTCCTACGACTCTTCCATTGAAAACGAGATCTCCCTTCTTGATCACCAGATCAATCAACAAGGTTCCCGCATCAATGATGTAATTCTTTTCTTCAAGGAGGAAAAGAACAATCACTTTGAAAAGGGATCTGTTTATGATCTTCTGATTCAGACATGTCAGAACTCGCACAAAGAACTGGAAGCTTTCCAAAAGAATGTCAGGAACCTACGGAGGAAAAGTTTCATCTCCATCCGTCGCCCGAATATGGCTTATTCCCAATCGACATGGGGAAGCTATATTCAGAAGCTGCAAGACATCAATGAGGAACACATCGCCGCCATCTCGCGACTCGCCATCCAGCACTTCCGTTATCCGGTTGGAGTTGTCAAAGCTATTCTAAAAGAGTTTTTGGAGAAACTCCTTTCAGAAGCGTTGGAAGAAGAGAAGGACCTCCAGTCTCTTCGAAGTTTCAACTATATGTTGGGACTCCAACATTGCTTTGCACTCGAGAGGACCATCACCCGGAAGCAATTCTTCATTGATCATCTTGGAACCACTTTCAACAACATCAACAAATTGGACAACCAGGCAATTTCTACCCTCAAGGAAAACCTAGAGGACCTCACCCTGATCAAATACAGGATTGAGGAGAAACTCGGAAGCCTGCCCGAAAGTCTCCACAACGCAGAAGACTCCAAACTACAAGACGCTCTTTTCTTCATCTCCAGCATGACTGAGATCTACTTTTCTCAATCCGAGGCTGGTAAATCACAGATCCAAGTGTGGCAGAATCATTTGCACAGGATTGTAAATGAATCCGGCCTTGTCCTGGAGCAAGTGATTTCCGACCTTGAGAAAAAGTACAAGAAACTCAAGACTCTCCAACACTCGGACTCTGACGTTTCTCTCAAGATCATGACAGAAAAGAACACCACCCTGACGGATCTTGTCTCCTTGGGACACTGGGACCCTGAAGATCCGCCTCCATTCTACATCCACGATCCAAAGGAACCCTACAGCGCATTGATGAACTACTACCGTCTCTGCCAGAAGAACCTCCATCAACAGAGAAACAAAATCCTTGAGAATCCCTTCCACCAATGGGGATCCTCCAAGCATCTGTTTTTGGACCAATACTTCTCGACTCTGCTGAGGGACATCAACTTGGATCTCCTCCTCTTCGAAATCCGATGTTCAGATCTCTCTTCATACAGCAAGAATGGTCCGTCCAGATTCCAAGCTTTGGATGTCAGACAGAACTTCCTCCTCAAATACTGTCCTTTGACCATTTCTGCTCTGGAAACACCCATTGAAGAGATCTGGGACGACTACAACTTCGTCTTCCACTATCGGATCCGTGCCCTTCTCCCTCGAATCCTGAAGAAAGAAAAAGACGCCTTCTACAAGGATTCGATAAAAGAAGAACCCCAGACGGGCCAAGACAAGCTCTCCTCTTCGCCTGGTCTTTCTCCGGTTTTCAACCACCATGATTGTGTCATCATCCTGAGCCCTACACCAAACTAAACATGATGCCAAACAGCGAAAACCAGAGAACAACACGAAAAATGAAGAGCAACACACGTTACAGAAGAAAGAAGACTCTGATGCAGAAGACCCTGATGCAGAAGATCATTTTGTTAGCATTAGGATTTCTCCCCCTATTATCTGCGGATGAGTGCGGGTATCATGCCTCCTTGGTAGGGAAGGAAGATTTTTATCTGACACAGCCGTTTCAGAAAAACATCTCAATTGATCTTCAAGATTACTTTTCCACTTTTGATGAGATCACGGCATATAAAGATCTCTTTGTAAAGCAATTCAGTAATTACAGCACCAATGCTCGATTGGACTCACTGGAGCCCTATCCCTTGATTCCTTTCACTGAAGATCAAAACCTTATCCATATCAAGGAGGAGATACCATCTTTTCGTGCTTCTAGGGAATGTTCTCTAAGAAACGCACAACTTGTGAGGATTACGAATTTAACCAAAGACAAAATCAAGCAAGTTCTGATAGATCATGGTATTCCTTATGTTCCTTTCCTGGGCATAGGATATCAGTCTTCAGTTTACACCCCAAACCAAGGATTTGAATTCTTTGACACACCTCCCTCAGGCTCGAAAACAATACTGAAGTTGCATGAACTGTCTTTGCCGTTTTTGGATAAGCAGGGAAATATTGCTTACCCTCCTACGACGGATGCTTTGTCAACTTCTACTATTGGTACTACAACCATTAATCCTGTAGGGAAAAGAAGTGTAACAACTTTTTCTCCTGAGGATAATGATGTGTACAAAAGCCAAGTGTTGTGTGCTAAGACTAATAATCCCTGGGATCTTTTACGCAATCGGGATTCATGGTTCAAATTGTACAACAAAGTTTCAAAAACCTTGAATACCCTTAGCAAAGCAATTCCAAAATTTGGTTCAGTTCGTAACACTCTCAAGACACTCCCCTCTAAGGCAAACTCAGTGCTCAACTTGATCAAAATCCAAGCACCTACTTACCTTAAAAACATAGCAAAAGTTCTCAAAACTTTTTCCACTTCTTCCACTTGGGAGAAAGCAAATTTTTCAGTTCTGGATACTTTCAAAAATCTCATAAAGGACGTCAAAAAGACAGTATCAACTCTGGGACGGTCAAAAGGAATGCTTACAATGACAGAAGGTAATCCATCTTTTATCATCTCAGACGTGGATGAGTCAAATTGGCTTGGTAAATTAAATCTAGATGAGGACGTTTTTGGCATCGCAGGACCCATTCTCGTGGAACCTGTGGGTCATTCAATCCAAGCTTCAAAGGTAGTATCCAGGCCTACGATTCAGTCTATTGTCGTCAACAATGGCAGGGAGGATTCACTGTCAAACGCTAATGTAGAAATAGATAACTATGTAGTTAACCTCAACCTTAAGATTTATGATAGAATTAACGATAAGTTGTCAAAGTACTTGGTTAGACCGAATATCATTAAGAATAAGGTGACCACCGCTACCCATGTGGTGAGAACCAAGAAAAGTAGTTACGCGTTAATAAGGCAGCCATCTCTGACCAATTGTTTTAGGAAAGAAGAGGAGGCATATCCAATATGTCATTCCCTCGACTTTCAGAAGGATCTAGGGCTAGATAACTTCAATAAGGCTAAGTCTATCTCTTGTGGAAATTCCCTTTTTAGCAAAGATTATGACCCTAAGTTCCTGGAATGTCCCCTCGCGGATGCTCCAGAAACAACTTTAGCATATAGAGCACATTGTACAGTACAGGAGGAAAGCAGTGATGACATTGTTGACAACAATATGGCTGCAATCGTAAGTTCCACTAAGCCAATTAGCCTCAGACTCATGTGTGATGATGTATCAAAGATGGATGCTAAATCATTTGAAGTTTCTAATTTTCCGATCCAGATTAGTACTCCTTGTGAAGTCCAAGAGATTAAGGAAGATACTTCAGTGACACTTTTGCCACAACTTAACAAGGATTTTGTCCAAAATCAGTTTAGCACTGAAATCCTTACCCAAACCCCAAATATTGTAAAACCCTCCTTCAATTTCCCCTGGCAACATCCCGCAGCAATGCCTATTACTATAGCATTGTCCATTTCCATCCCCATTTTAGTTATCACAATATTTGCTACTGCCTTGACATGTATTCTGACTAAGACCCCTTTTTGTAAGCCTAAACTCAAGAGGAAACCCTCCCTAAATGAAATCCCCCTTGAAGATATAAAACCTGTTGAAGTTGAAAGATTTCTTGAAGAATATGCCCTTACAAGAGGTCTTCCCGACTACACCAGGCTCTCCAATCTTTTAAACAGAACATCTAGACCCTCGTCTAGACGCAACTCTTTTTCCCGGCAATACCCCTGAGCAAAACTCATGATCCCCAAGTAAACAAGCAAAATTGGCATTTGTAAACAACATCCCTACTTTTACTGGTCCCACAAACCAGAGCAAACAACATCTTTCAAAAAGTAAAAATGGCCCAATTTTAAAGAAAAAAGGATTCTTTATATTGAGATGTCAAGGAGCAAAATGTGTTCTTTTGTGGAGGTAACAATCCACTTAAGTACATCCCTATGATGTTCCCTAGTGGTTCCCCGTAGGTTTTTCTTTGACATTGATTTATCAGGATGTCCTTCTCCCTTGTGGTACATTAAAAGAGACCTTTGCTCAAAACCCTCCCTTTCTCCCTATCAAGTACTCTTGGGTTTTTGCAGCTCACATATTTGTTGTAACATGTACCCATTGCGGAGAGTTTTTACAGACATTTATTTATTTACATGTCTGTTCACCATTTGTAAACCATTTTTTCATGTTTTGTCTGCCAGAAGTGATGAAAATGGTTAAGTAAGGAAAATTTTCCCAAAGGGTTTTTATGTACTTATGGTGCCATTTCCATCACCCCTGTCACTTTTTTGAGAGGGGTAGATTAATATGTAAAGCTTTTAGTTAGAGAAGAAAATTTCGAGATTTACAAAGTAATGCAAATCCAGCAATTCTCCCCCGCAAATTAGAACATTCTAGATAACTTTTTGACCCCGCAATATTTTCACTTTTTCCCAAAACAGAAAGGAAGTTTAAGATGGTTTTTTGTCAGAGAGTTGAGTATTCTTTGATCAGATGTCGTTAAGTCGAATGTTATTTGGTTAGGGTCTCATTTGGTCAAGTATCATTTGGTCAGACGTCGTTTGGGCAAGTGTTATTTGGTTGAACGTTACTCTTTTTCGGTGACATCCGATGTACCGTTATTTGAACTCGAAAATATTCAATTTTCACCTGTCAAAATCCAACTCAGACCCCCCGCTGTTTATTTTGTTCACTCTCCCTTTTTTAGCAATTATGTCACCAATTTGGTTATGAGTTTAGAAATGACGAAGAATGTTTTCAAAATCCTATTTTGAAAACATCCTGAGAAACTTCTTTAACTCACTACTATAAAAGGTGATGTCCCTCCCCATTTTAACTCAGTACAATTTTTACCTTCAACAACGCCATTTCGCACCAGATAAGTTTTTCACCCACAACTCCGAACTTTTACAAAGTTGAATACTCTGAGTATTTTCTCTAAGTATTTTTCTTATAAAAGTACAACATAGACAATTTTCATAAGTGATTTGCATCACCAAGTGAAGATCGGAAGGCTCTGCCTTTCAAGCACCCTTGTGCTACCTAGCCCTTCCTTGCTCAAAAGCTATCTCTCTCAAAAAACAGACAAGTCTGTAAAGACTCTGCGCTGCTATTTGGAATAAAATAGCTAAAAGAAACCAATCACTCTTTTTATTTTTTACTTATTTTTGATTATTGTAAGGCACCCTAAGGTAGTCTCCATAGTATACAGTCCTAAACAAAAACTCACAAAAAGCCTTACATTTTCAAAAAGTGGTCCTTCGAGCCGTTGTGTTTGTTCTTTGTTAATTTAATTTCTTGAAACATAACCTGATTCTTGAAATTTTATTTTCCAAGAATAAAACACTTAAGAGACGAATTAGAGCTACTTGAAAAAGTAGTAATTTTTCACCTCTTGGTTTGGTCCATCCAGCAATTGCAAAATTAATTGGTCTCTTTCTGCAACATTATTCCGAAAAGTATTTGCAAGTCTTTGTCTTGCTTGGTCCTTTTAAGGAAACTTAAGAGGTTTTGCTGTAACGAAAGATTGCTAGGAGTTGAGGAAGAGAGGCTAGCCCCTCTTCAATCCGTCACATCTTCATCGCCTCGCATCAAAGTTGCGGTAGGACAGATTTCACTTTTTTTGATTGATCGAATTTACCGAAAACCGTTACACAACCGTTCCATAAAAAGTACTTAAATCATATATGAAGGGTCGTAAGACCTTTCATAGAATGAGTGAGATGTGTGCGGATCCTGGTTCCTTTTCTAAGACGGAAAGAGCTTCTAGAAGTAGGACTAGAACTAGGATTTGTACTAGTAGAAGTGCAAATCGGGGACGCTGTTTAGACATGGCGCCATTGAGAAGCCGAAGTCCATCCAGAGGAAACTCTACCGATGCGATTTCTCGCTTTCTTGATGACAACATGAATAAATGGCATACCGTAGATATTTTAAATAGAACCATTACGGAAGAAGAAATTGAACAAGTCCATGTCGAGCTTCCTTTAGTTAGGGCCTTGACTATTGACCGTACAGTAGGTTTTATTTATTACAATAATAATTTCCATCTTAAAACTTTTAAGTTTGGGATGGAAAACATGGCTTCCCTCCTTATTAAGGCTTTTGGGAATGACTTCGCTGACTTTCATGACGAACCTAACAATGTCTCCCGAGGCATTTTTAGAGCATTTGTCAATGGAAGCGCTAAGTTGTTTCATAAAGTAGCTTCGGGGGTAGACAAAACAAGCGCACTTCCTCTCATGAAATTTGTAGCCATAGCCATTAGCTTTGGGCCAGATAGAGCTCTTTTCGCTCACAAGAATTGTGATCAGATGTGGGTGAAGTTTGAGCATGGATTTAAGGATCTCTATTTCTATGAGCACTTCACTGACAACTCCTTAGTCAATGCAGCGCCCTATCTCTTAAACCTCAGGGAAATCTTTAACCTTTACTTTAGAGATGGGAGATTAGAGCTCATAGATGTAGAAAGTAAGGGAAATGAGAGTGCTTCTTCCCATCCTAACAGATCGGAAAGCACCTCTACAGCTAGTACCCCTTTTCCTCGTTATGTAGGCGTAGCTCCTCCTACAGGAGAAACTACCATTAACAGTTCCAGAGCTGTTTCTGAAGATAGTTTTAGATCAAATAAGTCAGAAAAAAGCTTTACAAGTAGGAATAAAACGACTCGGGAGCGTTCTCAGGAAACTCTTGATAGTTTTTATAGCCAAAGTAAGATGATTGCAAGTCAATCCAGAGACGCTACACCCAGTGGAGAACCTTTTCCCTCTCCAGAAATGACGGAAAAATGGTCTTTTTCTGAGCGATTTCCTTCTTTTCATTCAAATTTGACGCAAAAGCAATCTGAAAAGGAAACTCCAGCAAAAGAAGTCCATTTTTCTAGACCAGAACTGACAGAGAGATGGTCTCCCACTGAGTATAGTTTTTCTCCTCCAAGAAAGGAACAAAGTGAGGATTCATTTGGGGTCCTTTTAGACGCAAATAATACTCCTAATTCCTCTAACTTGAAGGAGAAAACTGGAAATTTTGACATTTCTTACGGTAGACGGGATAGAGTTAGCTTTAAAGAACCTCTCCCCTCTAAAGAAAATGTTATTGATTCTCCCGAAACCCCCTTAGAGCCTATAGACATGCAGCTTGTCTTCGATCTTGCTTATGGGCATGCCCAAAGTATCGCAGACATAGCTCATGGCTATAAAAAATCTAGAGAACTTTCTAAAGTACCTCTTGAGGAGATAACAAAGGAAGAGAATGCTGATTTAAGACTTAATCTTTTCGATTTTTGTACGTTTGGGAGGACTATTGAAGAAATTTTGGGAACCAAGTTCGCAAAAACTTTCTTTCCTAACCCTGGATCTCGAATTGAAACTAGAAACGCAATTTTACAGAGAGTAGTCAATGACCCTTACACTTTAGACGAAACTAGAAAATTGGCACTAAGTGAGTTAGGAAAAATAGATCATCCCAAACTTTACGAAGAAAACAAAAGATATACAGTCTCAGCAACTCGGAATTTGTTCTTGAATCAAGAGCAAATAGAAAGAAAGAAGAAAATGCCTGTACCAATCCTGGGTTCTTCTCCCTTGCCACGAAAAACACTAAAACTTGTTAAGTCTCTCATTGGCCAGTGGGGTCGATGCGATATGGACAATTTGAATGCAACACACATTACATCTTACTTGAAAGAATTATGTCCTTTGATAACTAAAGAGCAATTGGCAGAAAGTAGTGCATACGCGTTGCTCCTAGCTGTAACCAAAGGAGAGACTTACAATTTAGTGCTAAGTAGCATGGACTCAGGGGTACCTTTTCTTCAAATTTGGGAACTTCTTTATAGCTTCCGTCCTCAAAGGAAAACTCAAGCAGAGATTTCCCTTGAATTGGATAGAGTTATAAGGGAGCGACCTAAAAACTTGACTATAGCTTTACACCAGATTCTTGGTCTCTGGGATTCTACTGGTGATAAGGATGATTCGTTCCAAGCACAAGTAGTTGAAGAAAATACTCTTTTTGACATGAGGAAACTTATTCATACTCACTTTGCATCTCAAGCATCTGGGGTTGAACTAATTTACAATAGCAAAATCGCAGCACAAGCTCAGGAGCAAAGAGACATGGTAAACATGAATCTAAAAGCCCCTGCTCTTATGCCCGGTTATATGCTTTATATGGAAGCAGTAAGCGAATTCGTTAAACCCGAGATAATTGAGATGAAAGGAACGAAATCACCTTTCACCGTGAACCCCACCAAAAGAGCCAAATCTGTAGATTACATTAGACATAGAACAAGACATAGGACTAATGTTAGGAACAAGGGTCGAAGCCATTCACGTTTGGCAGCAAAAGTGAATAGGAATAGATCCAAGACCCCCGTAGGAATATCAGGACAGGACGGGAAACAGATAGAAGGACTTAGAATTTCCTATTCTGGTTATCGTTGTAAGTTGTGTAATCTTTTGGGTCATCATGCAAGAAACTGTCGAACATATCCGGGGCGTTTCCCCTCCATTTTGATGTGTTCGAATTGCAAAGGTTTCCACAAACCTGTTCCTTGCTTTTTTGATCCTTTTGAATACGACAACTTCTTTAGGGGTAGACCCCCAAGAAACCTTTATCGTCCTGCTGAGGATGATCACAGGTACGACAAGAAAGGTTTCTTGAAAGACGAACATAGGTTCGGCTGGATCAACCCTGAACAAGAGCAACGAGAAATCAGAAAAGGAAGAGTAGGAGATTGGAGGGAGTATAGCGTAGGAGGTAGACTAGAAGGGAATACTTACAACCCCTATACCCCTAGCCGTACAGTAAGAGGATCTAGTTACTTAAGTAATGTAGGTAGGAATTTGCCTCCTTCCACGACCACACCCAGTGGGGTCACTAGAAAGCAGGACTCTGGAATTGGCCCTCAACTTTCTAGGGAAGGTGTTTGCAACGTAAAGAATTCCAAAAACCACATAGAACCCCCTCCCACTTCTTTCTCTACACACTCTACACATACACATACACAAAATCATTGCAATATCGATAAAGGCTTTATGGTCGATACGGAAACTGGTGTGTTATCTCCTGAATACAGACACCCCTTCCCACAAACCCAAAACACTACACCATTACACAAAGGTGGAATAAAGAGCAATATCAAACCAAACGAATTAAACGAACTTAACGGACCTAACGTTAACGTTCTTCAGACCCTTGGTGAATCCAGTGGTCATTTGAAACTTAACACACTCGGTAATGTCGTTTCGCTACCCATGTCTAGTGCTAGTTCCACTGTCATTAGATTATTGGGGTATGGTTTTTACGAAGACAATGTCTTTGAAAGACCATATGCAAACGAACTAAGGAACATCAGTAGCGAAGGCTGTTGTGTCCTTGACCATGTCCATTATGATAAGGTAGTCCGCGTGGGTGACAGGTCGTTGCGATCTTTCTTCGTGGATGGGATCAAATATGTGCGCATATATGACCCTGACACTGATCGCTTCTTCATACAACCTGTCCCCAAAGAGGGAAGCGACTTCTTCACAACTGAACTTGAAGCTTTTAGAAAACTCCACTGTGAACCTGATATCACAGGAAGGTTTCCTAAAAGG
>Ga0247724_1000173_pt1 | contig 16895 bp, 20 predicted proteins | sample OKSTACKMC2E_FD_182776 | JGI IMG/M metagenome (GOLD analysis project Ga0247724, IMG submission 182776) | Subsurface sediment microbial communities from gas well in Oklahoma, United States - OK STACK MC-2-E | ecosystem: Environmental > Terrestrial > Deep subsurface > Rock core/Sediment | place... | reverse complement strand
TGGTGGCCGCACACCCGCCGCCAGCACCACCAGCGCCTGGAGAGGATTGGAGCGCACCGCCACCTCCGCCAACCACTGCCACACGCATGAACTTCGCACCTTCAGGCGGCTCGATGACACCGCTGCCGGGTGTGACAATCCGGGTGTATGTGCTGCGCTGAAGCTTTCCACCGGAGTCGCCACGCTGCGGCAGCCCCGGCAACCCGCCGCCTACAGCAGGTGCTCCGTGTAACCCGTATGTGTAGGTCATCAGGCTACTCCCTGATCTTTGAACTCAGACACCTCGCCAGCAACCGCAATGCCAGCGGCATTTGCTACCAGTGTCGAAGCAAAGAGCTTGTCACCACGGCCAAGGCGGACAGGTGTTGTCTCTGTGATTTCCGAAAGATGCTGCACCGGCAGTTTTGCCGTGGCAGCCAGCGTGTAGGCAGCGACAGTCGCAGAAAAGCGCGGCACCTTCACGGAGCTGCCAGCCTTTTGCACGTAAATCACCACGCCGGTCGCTGTGACTGTGCCCAGTGGTGTGATGCTCAAGCGGGTGATTAAGCACCCCTCAGTGCCAGCCGTGTAAAGCTCCACGGCATCGGTGCCAGCAGCTGCACCAGCTGCAGTCAGCACTGCGCCAAAGGTTTGAGGGTCTTGCGCGAAAGCTGGTTTGTGCGTCTTGCTCATGTCTTACCTTTCAAAATACAAGTGCTGCGGCCCACATGTCCGCTTCTATATCCACTACGCCGGTCTGGCCGTTGACTGACGTGACGGGGCCATCTTGAATGCCTGCCGCTGCAGCTTCTGCGCGCTGCGCTGCTGCAAGCGCCGCCTCGGCGGCCGGGACAGCCTGGTCGCGTGCCGCAACTGCCTGTGCAGCAGCTGGGACAGCGGCATCGGCAGCTGCAACGGCTGCGGATGCAGCAGGCACTGCGGCTTCAGCCGCATCCTTAGCTATCTGCGAATTGATGCGGCCAGCCTCCACAATCTCGCGTGCACGCTCGATGGCTGGCGGCACGCTGATGCCGTTGTCATAGGCCTCTTGGTTGTAGTTCGCAGCCCCCAGCGCCGGAAATGGCGCGATTGGCAGCGTCTGCGGAATTGGAACGATGTCTGTCATACGTTGCCCTCTAAAGTGAAGTTCATGCGCGTGATGCCCCAGCTGTCGGTCTTGAGGGAGCCAGTGAGGAACCCAACGGTTGATAGGTGGCGGTAGCGCGGCAGGTCAGAGAAATCCACAGCCACAGGCACATCCAAGATGTGGCGCAGCCAGCCATCGACCTGCGGCGCTTGCTTGGAGTCAATCACCACACTGCCGGTGACCACCTTGGCTTTTCTGCCAGGCTGGCGCTTGTAAGTGCCGTCGTTGGTTTTTGAGCGCTCAAAGTAGGCATAGCTCTTGGGCGTGACTTCAATGCCATATTCCGTGCCACCAAAGTCACGGCCAGGGGCGAACAGCGTCACCCACCGCCCCACACCCAGCCAGCCCACGGCGGCTTCCACATCCGCGTTGTTGCGCGTGAGCGTGACCGTTAGTTCGCCGGCTGGACGCATGGGCAGCAGCGGTGATGTCCACTTTTCAGTGCGCTGCAAATCGCCAAACAGCAACTCCCAGTGGCCGTATGCCTGCTCCCACAACGGCCCAGCAGCAGACACCAGCACAGCCCCGCCCGGGCTTTCGCGGTACTCGAATGCACTGGCATCGGCTTCCACGCCGTACATGGCAAAACCCGTGATGAACCCCGGATTGAGCACATACGTCAAAGCGCCCGGCTGACGCGCTTTGGTGTAGATGTATTCATCGAACGGCGCCATGCGGTTTGTTGGCTCTTTGAACAGCCAGTTGGCCGCGTCCTGCGGCGGGGGTTTGCTGGCTGCGGTGGCGGTGTGCGCCTTCACGCACGCATACACCCCGCCGGCATAGACACGCAGATCGTTGATGGCGTAGGTGCCCGAGGGCACCCATAAAACTTCACCGTTTGCCGTATCTACAGCAGGTATGGTTGTCGCTGCGCCAATCATGGGCTCGGTGATGGTAGTGGGCAGCAAGATCCTCATGCCACTACCTCCACTGTCACTGTCGTGTTGATGATGTCGCTGCGCATGGCGTTGCCCCTCTCCGTTACCCTGTCCAGGATGTCTGCGGTTTGACCCGCATACCCATTGCCTTCATTGACCAGCAGCTGCAGGCGCCGCACCTCTGCAGTCAAGGTCTCTACCAACGCCTCCAGACGCTGCGTACTGCCACCGCTGCCGCCGCCCTGCAGCATCTGCATCGTCTTGTTGGCATCCCAGTAGCGCGCAGGCCCAGTGACTTCCAGCTCTGGCCCACGCTCACCTACCAGGCGCAACCCGCCCGGGTGCAGCCCGCCAGTGGCATAGCCCGGAATGCCCGCCAGCTTCTTGAGCCAGTTCCAGTCCGTATCGGTTTGCGCGCCCGTGGTCTTCGTCACTTGTTCGCGGATCTGCGCATCGCTCAGGCCTGCGCCCAGCATCTCCAGGTACAGCGCCGCTTTTTCATCAGGCGTCCTGCTCGTGACGCTTGTGATTGCTGGTGCATATGCAGCAGCAGCCTTCGCGTTTTGCAGGCCAGCAAGCAGCGGACCAAGCGCCTCGACCGCCTGTGTCACCGTCATCGTGGCGTCGATCTGCAGCTGCCCCAGGCTGAGTGCGTCCTGCCAGTACTGCAAGGTCTTGTCGAGCTGATCGATCTGCGACTGCGCAGCCTTGAGCTGGCGCTCTTGCACGCTCAGCTGCACATCCGTCAGATCGCCCAACTCCGACAGTTGCCCGGCCAGCACCAGGGCATCACGGTCGCGCTCAAACTGCGTTGCATAGGCGCCACTGCTGATGCCGCCACGTGCCGCCGAGATAGCGTCCTGCAGCTGGTCAAAGCCAGCCACAGACTTGCCACCACGCACCGCCGACAACGCATCTTCGATGTAAACCATGCCCTGTGCCGCCAGCATTTGGGCCGTGCCATCCACGGTGCCGTACAGCTCCCGGGCAGTGCTGGTCAGCAAGTCCAGCGTGGTGGTCAGCGTGCTCACCGCAGTTTGCGCCGCGCTCTCGATACCTTGCCAGTACGATTTCTCGCGGTCGACAGCGGCCTCCAAGCTGGCCATGGCCGAGTCCCAGGCGCCCTGACGGGCATCTGCTGCAGCTTTGGCTGCATCGGACGCCGCCTTGGCGGCATAGTCTGCGGCCGTAGCAAACGACTGCGACATGGCCATCAGCTTGACCGCCAGCTCACCCTGGCCACTGCGCATGGCCTCTGCAACCGTAGCTTTGAACAGTGCTTTGGCTTTTTCTCCTTCTGCGGGGTCGATGTACAGATTGACGGCAGATAGCGCATCCATCATCTGCTTGCGGGCTGAGAGCATGCGCTCTTGCTCGCTAAAGATCGATGACCCGTAGTAGCTGCTTGCGATGCTACTCAGGGTCTGCATGCTGCCAGCCGTAGCCAGCAGCTGGGTCTGCAGCTCTTCGCTGATGCCCTTGAACATGGACATGCTCTGGCCCAGCGCATCAAACCCGGCTTTGTTGACTGCGATCTGGGACAGCGCCGCATTGAGCGTGTCCAGGTCGGTCGCCGCCGCCAAGATGTTGTCTGCCCAAGCTGGTAAGTCCATAGCCATGAAGGCCGACTTGACGTCGCTGGCAATGGCCGTCAGGTACTGCTTGTAGCCCTCTTCGCCATCTGCAAACTCTTTGGGCGCCCAACGACTGCGCCGCGTGTCTTGCCAATTTACAAGAACATTACCAACAGCGTCGGCAATCTTGAGGCTACCCCAGGCGCCGTCACCGGAGCTGTCGTCGGCAAAGGCCGTATAGATGCTGTAACCGGCCTTGTTGCCGAAAGACGTAGCAACACTGTCGAGAGCTGAGCCAAGGCCTCCTGCAATTGCTGTTACAGAGCCTTGCACTTGATCATTCCATCGCGCTCCAAAGTTGAAATTGGCACCGTTGAAGATTGAATTTCCACCACTTACAGCACCGTCTTTATAGATAGCGCCAGCACCTGTATGTGGTGTACCAGATTTGTCGAAGCCTTTAATGATGCTGTATACAGCAGACGCAGCCGCTACCCATGGCGCAACAGCGCCAATCATGGTGCCAATGCCTGCAGCCGTACCGCCAGCGCTCACCAGGGTAGCGCCTTGGCTAAGGCCTGCTGTCAGCCCCAAAGAGCCTCCAGCAGCGATACCAGAGCCAAATGCTGTAGCCGCACTGGCACCAAAACTGGTGCCTAAGCTGGCAATAGTTCCACCAATGCCCGCAGTCAGGTTTCCAGAAAAAGCCGACCACAGCGATTGACCAGAGCTGATGGCCGACATGGTGCTGGAGCCGCCCACCTGCCCTGCTTGTGCCGTGCCAGTTCCCAACACTCCACCCACTACCCCTTGCACCACCGGCTGCAGCACCAGCGTGGCAAACAGGCGCTTGAGGTACTGGGCGGCATCCTTGCCACCGCCCATGATGTAGTCGGCCAGCGTGTCGCCGATCAGCTGAGAGGTCTTTTCCCACTCCGACAAATAGACCTTGCGCTCCGCATTGGCGATCTTCTTCATGGAGTTCTCACGCGCGCGCGCCCGAGCCTCTATGCGGGCCGGCTCATCCAAGTCAAGATTGCTGTCGATGCTTGCAATCTCTTCGCGCAAGTCACGCTCAATCTGCAGCTTGGCAATGGCAATGTCGCGCGCCGCGCTAGTGCGGCCAATCAGGCCCTCCTGCAGCGAAAGCATCTCAGATTCATCGCTAATGGCCTGTGCGGATTTATCCAGCGACACCCAAAGCGCTTCGCGCGCCTTCGATTGCTTTACGTAATCCTCTGCCAGCTCATCCTGCAGCTTTAGGTAGTCCTCATAGGCATCTTGTGCACGCTTGGTAGCTACAGCCTCGCCTTCCATGGCCTTGGCAATGGCAATTGAGGCTTGAATTTGGGCCACTGCAGCCGCGCTGACCTTGCCTTTGCCCTTGGCCAGCAAGCTGTCCAGCTCAATTTGCAGCTTTTGTGACTGCGTGAGCTTGGAGCCTTGCTGTGCTTGGATTTGCAGGGACTGGACGTAATCGGCTGCTTTGTCAGCAAGGGTTTGGTAGGCGTTTTCCTGCTTCTTTAGCGAGGATGCGCCAGAGTTACCGGACTTCGCCATCTTGGCAAGCTGCTCGTCCACACCCTTGATGCGGTCGCGCAACTGCTCGGCTTGTTTGCTTGAGCCTTCGCCAGCAGATTCCAGTGCCTTCAACGCTTCGCGCGCCTTATCACCATTCTTGCGCACCTCCGCCATGCGCTCAGCAAGGGATTGATAACTCTTGGTTGCGTCCAGCGCGGCCTTTGTTTGATCCTCCAGTGCTTTGCGCTGCCCCAAAATGGCTTTGCTATTGCCCATACCATCGGTGTAAGCTATGGCTGACGCACCACCATTCATCAAGGCCTGCTTATCTGCTAAAGCTTTGCGGTATTCGCTTGCCACAGCAGTTGCGCGTGCAATCTCGTTTTTGTACCAGACCTCACTGCCAAACTGCCCTCCTAAAGATTGCAGATGTTTGAGCTGCTCTTCAGCATCTGCTGACTTGCCAGACAAGATAGCCAATTGCTCAGCATTGGTTTTGAGCGCATCTGGCAGCAATGCCATGTTGGTTTGCAAGTCAAAGATGCCGCCAGTCAGCAAATTGATTGCGCCGTTCAGGGTGTTGGCTGCCAAATTCAGGGTTGCAAAATCCATGCGACCGGCTGCGACTGCTGCACCTTGGCCCAAGGCTGATATGGCCCCCGCACCCTCTGCCGATGCGCGAGCAATGGTTTCTTCGATGGCGGTCATATCGCGAGCAATCGCATTCATCTCCGCCGCCATGGCTTTGCTAACACCAGAATCCCCGGCCTTCTGCTTGAGTCGCTCCCAGGCGTTATCAAAACGGTTGACCGCAGCATCAAGACGGTCGGCCGCCTTTTCGGCTGCCCCCCCTAGACTCGCCTCCAGCTCTTTGGCGAACTTGGGCAAGAAATCTTCGGACACAACTTGGCCCTGCTCCAGCATCTTGCCAAGCTCAGCAGTAGTGACGCCCATGGCGCGTGCTGCGATTTGGAATGCACCTGGCAGGCGCTCCCCCAGTTGGCCGCGCAACTCTTCGGCCTGGACAGTCCCCTTGGAAACCATCTGCTGCAGTGCCAGAAGCACGCCGCTATTCTGCTCAGCAGACAGCCCCATCACGGCCGACGCCTTCGCAACCGACTCAAAGACCGCGCGCGCCTTCTCGCCTTCAAGAGTGGTTCCTTTGGCGGCAGCCTGAAACTGCATGTATGACTGCGCTGTACTTTGAAAGGCTAAGCCAAGCCCGTCGGTTGTCTTTCGTAAATATGCAATCTCGTCTGCACTGCCGCGCGCCGAAGCAAAGTCCAGACCAATGCGCAAACGTTCTGCTGCTGCGCTCGCCTCAAACAAGGCTGCAGCACTGTCTTTTGCCCAAGCAACTACTTGCAACCCAACCAATGCTTGTACACCACGGACAGCCATTTGCAGGTTCGAGGCCAGCCCCTCATTTGCAGAGGCCATAGCATTGGCGCTTTTTGCTGCATTCGCTTGCGCAACCTGCTCTTGCTTCAAGGCGTCAACCTTGTTCCCGATTGCACGGGCAACCTCTTGAGCGGACGCACTCATGCCCTTGGATTGAGCGATATAGGCGGCCTTTTCACCGCGCGTCATGCTAAGCTGGCGCGCTTCGTCGTACAGGCCCTTGATGTATTTCTGCTCTTCGGCCGATAGCTGGCCCATCGCACGACGTAGGGATTCGGTGCCTGTTACCGCCTCACGAGCTTGCTGCCCCATCCCGCCAAGTGCACTGCCAGCCTTTTGCGCGCCATCCGCCACGCCTTTAAGGTCGGGGGCACCTTTGGCTAAGCTCTCAAGGGTCCTGCCAGTCGATTTGGCGGCACCCTCGATGCCGCTCATTGCCTTTTCTACTTTGGGGCCCTGCTCGGCCAAAACCTTCAAGGTCTTGATGCCGCGCTCAACTCCATCGGTATCCATGCCGACGCCGATGCTTGTCACTTCATTTGTCATAGCGCCACCAAATAAAAAACCCGCTGGGCGCATGCCATGCGGGCAATAAAAAAGCCACCCGGAGGTGGCTTAGGGAAATTCGTGCGCGTTATGCGCTTTTGAAAGGATCGGCACTTCCACAGTGCTTGCATATAGAGGCATCGCGCCGTATCTGTTCGCGACAAGAGTTGCATCGGCGCAAGATGCTGAACTGACTTGCTGGCGTTTTCTCAGGAATCACCAAAAGAAAAACTCCTGCAACCAAGGGGCTTGCCAGCAAGGCGATAAAAAACCAGCCAACACCCGAGCGTCCACGCTTGTCGGCAAATATTCCGCAAGCGACAGCCAGTACAAGCCAACCTAATGCAATTGCCATAACGCCTCCTCTGATTGAATGCGCCGATGGTAGCAAAGGCTACAGACAAAGAAAAACCGACTCACGGGCGGCTATCTGGCTTCAATCTATTGGCCTATAGATAGCAAGCGGAGTAAATCCGAAGTCACCTTCTGGCCGTCCGAACCCCTGTCGCAAACCTGACAGAACTTGTGCCATTCCAACTTGCAGCGGATTGCTTAAGTTCTGGATTGAAGCGAGCAAACCATTCTCAACAGTGCTTGGTTTTGCATCCAAAACTCCTATAGCTATCCATTCTCCAGGAATGGTTGGACCGTGCTTAAAAGCTAGATCGGCAGGGCTAATGGTGAGTTGTTCTGGATCCAGCGTTGCCCAGCATGCTGCCTCGGCATTGGAAATCCTAAATTGCAAAGAATGCGGTAGCAACTCAACCATTCCGAGGATTTCCTCAGTGTTCTTTGCCTCTTGCTGCGCTGCTTTTTTTTGAGCCCCTGGTTTTGCACCTGCAATTGCTTTGGCATTTTCCATTTTCACAATTGGCTTCCAAAGCTTCTGCAGCATACGAACATCAGATATGTAAATCTGGCCGCTAATAACAACGATTTGCCCGAATGCAGCAGAGCCTAAATCGTCAATTAGCAATCCGCGATTGTTGAGCTCCCGGATTACATTTAGAGGCGCCGACCAAGAAGCATCGAATTGGCGCTCAATTGCTTCTTGTACCTTATCAACGCTTGATGACTCTCCGCCGATTCCTGGTACGCCACCTTTTATTTTCAAAAGCGAATCAACGCCGCTTTGGCTGCTTTTCTTGATGGCAACTAAGTGACCATCATCAAAAAGCTGTGCTGACAGTACAGACAACCTCGGTTGGTCTGCATAAAGAAAATCAACGAGGAAGTTTTCCTCTTGAGAGCCTTGCTCCGCGTTTGATGTCATTGTCGACCCTTGCTTTGTTTTTATTGAAGTCTACTTGCTTCGACTTCAAAGCATCAAGGATCTTTTCCGCGCCCTCGCCCATGTCAGCTCTGGCTTTCTGGGTGCCCTTGAGGAACTGGCGGAACGCGTCAAGTTGTAAGTATGTCATTGCGACCTCCTCTTGAGCACGTGCATAAAGGGTAGCACAAAGGAGCATTCAAACAAAGGAACATTCGAACAGACATGTGGCTCACCTGTTAATTGATAAGTGACATCGCCTTCGGTCAGCTATTCACTCTTCGGTGCAAACTCGCGCATCGTCTCAAGCGCCTCAGCCTCCAGCACCATCAGATCGTCATGCAGGTCGTTCCACTGGTCGTCATCCAGTTTTTTCCGTTCCATGAGCGGATAAATGGCCTCCCACTGCAAGCCGATTGGAACGCCGCCCATGGGTGGTGATCGCCAGCGGGTGCCCACGCGCCGGAAGATATCGAGGGCCAGCTCGTTATCCGGCCAGACCTCAACAATCTCCGTTTGGTAATCCTCCAGTTCAAAGCCTTCGCTCTTGGCCTCGGCTTCGGTGATGGGGGGTTCGTACAGAGCGCGGGCAATGGCTTTTAGTTTCCCAAGCGGCCCTTGAATAGTGCAGAGTCGATGTTGTTCAGCAGCGCAGCAATCGATCCGGGCAGGATGTCTTCCAGCGCTACCAGGTTTTCTGCAGTCAGTTCGTCTTCCAGATCCCAGTCGGTGGCCACCTTCATCGCCAGTTCGGCCGCTTCCTTGGCGCCGTCGTTCACCATCTTGGCAAAGCTGAATTCGCCTTCCTCTGTAGGATTCTTGCGCAGGGTAGCAATGTGCCCATCGCGCATCTCGGCCCAAGTGGACTTGCGCACAGCGTTGATGGTCACGCTAACTTCAACTTTGGAGCCATCAGGGCGCTCCACAGACACCGGAATGGTGATGGCTGGAAGGGCTTGTGCCAGCAGCTTCAGGGATGCAGCAGGAATGGATTTGGTCTTTTCTTTGGTCATGTCAGTCTTTCAGCAGAAGGAAATAAGAGCCCGCGCCGCACCACCGCCTCTGCTGAAGGAGACGAATGGCGCGGCCGGTGCAAGAGGTTTGGCTGGATAGCCAGAAAATGAAACCCGTTCTAGGGATGGCGTGATTACGCGGCGTAGCGCGTAGAGACGTTCTGTGCGTTGAATGTGCCCTTCACAGTCACAGCTTGGCCTTCTGTCAGGGTTTCTTCTTCATTGAAGGAAACCTTGGCAGGGATCAGCGAGACTGCGCCTGTTTTGGCGCGGCGGCGCACCACGGTGTCTGCATTGGTGTCAGAAAGCATCTTCAGCGCCGAATAGGCTGGCGTGCCAATCATGTCGGCATCCATATCGAAAGTGCGCTGCACGGCGTTGAATCCATCGTTCAGCACGATTTCCACATCAGACTCAATGAACTTGATGTTCACGGTCTTGGCATCACCACCACTGGAGCTGTGGTTCATGGTGCGATCCAGATCAACCCAGGTGGATACTTTGCGCACAGAGCCGGCGCCACCGCCGGGGGTGAACAACTCGGTATTGCTGGTGTCGATGCCTTCCAATACAAAAGCGTCTGTGGTCACCGACTTCACTCGGGCAGCACGGAAATTCAAGCGCCCCCAGCCACTGTAGATCAGCAGAATGTCGCCAACGCTGTAGCCGTGCGCAGTACTGGAGCAAGTGGCTTCCGCAGCGTTGGTAATAGCGGTGATAGTTTTGGCTGCAGCAAGTGCAGTGGCCACCGAGTGAACGGTGCCGTTTGGAGTACGTGCCATGATTTGGCCCTTTCAGAAACAAAAAAGCCGCTCGGCTTTCGCTTTGCGGCTCGGGTTCGCCCTTGTCGGGCACAAAAAAACCCGCTTGAAGCGGGCTACTGAAATTGAAGGGATGGTTGTAGGCAGCGCATCAATGCTTCAACACGCTGCTTGAGGGGTGGTTTTCGCGCTTTGTGCTCATTGAGGCCGCGCCCACACAGGCTGGCAAAGCGGTCCTGAGCATCCAACGCAGCCTTGGCCTCGTAGAACTCCTGAATCAGCGATGGCACTGCGGAGTTTTGCTCCAGCACATCAAGCACCCAACGGCGGAAAGCCTGAGCTTTGTCAGTGCGTGCAAACATGCCAATCAGGTGTGCGCCTCGCAGGCTGAATACGCGGGCTCTGGTGGAGAGATTCCCCGAGACGCCCAAAGTGGGTGTCTCGACAATGCACGTCATTGAGCTTGTGAACTCCGCCTTGTGGCGATCAAACAAGCGAGTCACCTTGTCCGCATTGGAGTAACCCAGTGCGCGCGCAATGTCCGCTGCACTTGCCCACTTCTTGCCATCCTTTTCAATCAGTCGGATAGGCTGGTTTTGGAACATGAGTTCTTTCATCATTTGCCTTTCGGAAATAAAAAAACCGCCCGAAGGCGGTTTGGTTAACGATAGGTTTGTCAGCGGGGCAAGGCCTGCCAGCTGATGGAGACAGGCACGCGATACCAACCTTCATCCGTGAAGCCAGAGCCAATGGCCGGATGCTTGTAGATGGTCAGCGTGTGCACGCCCAAGTCCATTTGGGTGTCTACAGGGAAGTGAGACGCCACTTGGTGGGCCAGCGCCACAGCCGCCACCTTGCCCTCCCCTGCCGGGTGAACAACCGTCACTTGCAAGACGCCGCGATCTTCCCGAAGGTCGTTGCTAATGCCATGCTCAATCGGGGAGTTGCGCAGCTGGTTCACTTGCAAATAGGCTTGGCCGGTGGCGGGCTTGAAGGCCACATCCTCCCAAGCAATGGACGGCGCACCCGGCAGGGTCAATAGATGCTGCTCAAGGGCTGCATCAATCAGGTTTGGGTTCATTTCACTTCCCTCGCAGCCTTGGCCACGGCTTCCTTGTAGCGCTGCACTGCAATCCGAACGACACCACTAGGCATTTGCTGCGACCAGCCATATTCCAATCGATGTGCATACGGAAGGTTGTTAACGATCCAAATCGTTTGCCCTGGCTTCCAAGTGGCCAAAGCTTGGCGCAGGCGCTCTTTAGAGCCCTCGCCAGTCTTGTCCACTGCGTCTGTGGTGCTCTTGTCCATCGCGCCAACAGACGACATCCAGTTGTTTTTAAAACGCCCCGTATCTACCGCCGATGGGTCAATCATGTCGCCGCCAATTTCAGTAGCTGCACGCCGGACAACCGTTTCAGCCTTATCGCCTGCAGCAAGTGCGATTCGCTTCAAATCAGCAGCGAACCCCATCACACACCCCGCAGCTGCACGATGTACAGCACAGGCTGCCCAGCAGGTGCCACAGCTGCCACGTGCTTGATGCTGAAAGTCTTGCTTTCACCCAAATGCATGGCTGTGACCGTGTGCGCCGTGCTGGGCGTTGCCGCGATCTGCGGAGCCAGCAGCAGCTTTTGGTCGCCGTGCATGATGGTGGTGCCGTCGATTTCCCGCTGGGTGTAGTCCAGCAGCACGCCGACGCCCTCGGCAGTCGTGGCCGGATTGGCTGGCACAACGCCTACACCGGGGACGTAGCCGCCGCCAGAGCCGGGGATGTTCAGCGTCACCGCTTGCCCAGCTTCCTCGATGGCCTCCAGCGCATCAGCTGCGATTTCGTCGTAGTCGATGGCCATGGCCTACCCCCGCACCAGCTTTAAGCTGTACCCGCTGCCATCGGTCAAGCCCTTGAGCAAGTTGTCGATCACCGGGAAGGCTGTCTTGCCACCCTGCGTGCCTTCTGCCCACTTGGTGGTGATCGGCCCCACGGTGGATTCGGTTTTGACACGGCCATCCGTATCCTTGAGCAGCTGCCTTTTGGATGCCCGTACAGCCGCCTCGCAGCAGGCCGCTTTCACACGGTCATGGACTGGCGCAAGGTGCTCAGGCGCGATGCTGTAGGCCGTCAGCAGGTACTGCGTGGCCTGGCGCAATGCAATCTCTTGCTTGGCTGCTTCGGTTGGCCATGCGTGCCCATAGTTGCCCATGTAAGCCGCAGCCTCTTCAAGGCTCACAAGGCTGTCATAGCCCTCAGTTGGTGCGACTGTCAGCATGGGTTACTCCTTGGGGGCTTCGGCTGGCGCTTCTTGCTCATGCTCGGCTTCAGGCTTGGCCTTGGCTTTGCCCTTGGTTTTGGCTTCGGCTGGCGCTTCTTGCTCTTTCAGCGGCTGCCCCCAAGCAGAGGCACGCACCATGTCAATCAATTCAGGCATAAGCCCTCCTATGAGAAAAAGCCCCGAAGGGCCTTGGTTTACAGAGTGCGCAGGAACGCCACAGGGACTTGCTTGCGAGCGAACACGCGATCCCAAGTGGTTGCCGTCTCCAGCACCGTGTTGGTGGGGTTGCCAGCAGACGCCTTGTACTTGAAGCCTGCTGGATGCAGGATGAAGTGCTGACGGCTGTAGATGATTTCTTGGCCTTCGCCGTTGCCAGCATCTGGCACACGCTGCACCTCCATCGGGGTCTTGGGAGTGCCAAAGCCCATACGCAGGGTTCCGGACTTAAACAGCACGGCCAGGTATTTGAAGGGGTCCAGCTCAGTGCCAGCGCCAGTCACAGGCAGGCCATCATCCACCACCACGCGGCGACCCAAGTAAGTGGGGAAGTTGATGTTGGCGTCGCCGTCACGCAGGTACACGATCAGCTGCTTTTTCTGCAGTGTCGCGTACTGAATGGAGTGCATGGCGATGCAATCCAAGTCGTTCAGACGGTCGCCCATGGTCACGGTGGCATTAATGATTGCGTCACCGGCAATGGTCTTGTCGGTTGCAGACGATGCTGCGTGGTCATACAGCATGTCGCCGCTGTCGTTGGCCACGTTGTCAGCCAGCACACCCTTGAGAACCGAAATCGCGCAAGCCTGGAAACGGCGGGCCCAATAGCTGGCAATGCGCGAGCGGATGGCCGCCACGGGGTCTGGGTTGTGCAGGGCCGCCGCCAAGTCCATGCTCGACCAAGACTGGTTGCGCATAATCTTGACTGCGATCTGCTCGCCGCCGGTGATCTTCTTGGGAGTCGATTTCTGGGTATCGTCATCGCTGGACGAGTTTTCAGCGTCGTTTGCCAAGTCTTTCAGATGGCGGATATGGAAGGTCTGGCCTTCGCCGGAGGCAAAGTTGCCCAGCACATCATCTTGGGCCACGATGCCCGAATTGAAGAAGGCGATCAGCGCAGGATCTTCCAGCAGGAAGTTGGGCGTCCACAACTCAGGGACGATGACATCGGAAATTTTGGTTACTGCCATAGAGATGGTCTTTCAAAGAGAGAGTTAACGGTTTTTTGCCGCCATGTGCTGCTCTGTGAGCGTCATGGTTGCTTTGCCAGCACCTGAACCACCCGCACCGGAGCCACTAGCGCCCGTGCCCTTGAGGATTTGCTCCTTGTTGGGGTAGGCGTCCACCAGCACAGACAGGGCTTCATCAAACCCGGCGTGCTCGCTGGGGTTGGACTTGCTGTAGATGGCTTGGCCGTCTTTGCCATAGGCCACCACGCGCCCGTTTTCGACCTTGAAGGCATTGCCAAAAGCGGCTTGCACCAAGTCGGCAGGGATAGCCAAGCGCTCAGCGATGACCTTGGAGCGGGCAAAACTGCCGCCGATCAGCTCGTTGTGCAGTTGCTGCTCCAACGCCTGCTTGGCCTTTTCAGCCTCGGTCAGCTTGGTTTCCCAGTTCTTGGTGATCTCGCTGCGCACCTTGTCCACCTCGCCAGCGTCGATCAGCTTCTTCTGATCCAGCTTGGTGACGGTGTCCAGCGCCTTGGCTGCCGCTTCAGGGTCGATGCCTTCAAACGCCTTGAGCGCCTTCTCTGCCGTTTCTGCGCGTTCGCGGTGCCCCTTGGCCTCGCCGTTCAAGCGCTTGATGGCTTCGGTGGTGCCCACAGCGTCAAAGACCACGTCTTGGCCTGCGTCGTCCACATAGACGGGCTTGCCGTCTTGCACGACCACGTGGCCATTGGCGTCCAGCTTGAGTTTCATGTGCTTGCTCTTTCCGGCCATCCGGCCTGTGCTTTTGGGCTATCCAGCCCGGTGCGCCCTACTTGGCATCCACCGTGTTCGGGCAATAAAAAACCCACCGGGATTGCTCCAGGTGGGCGGGAATAAAAAAACCACCCGAAGGTGGTCAACTCGTTTCCAGCGAGAAGTAATCAGAGAGGCAGCGCTACTTGCGCTTGACTTGCCAGATGCTCAACACGCTGCTCCAGTGGACTCTTGCGCAAGCGCCACTGATTCAGACCGCGACCGCACAAGCTGGCCATGGCCTTTTCGCTGGTGTACTCCAGCCAAGCCTTGTTGAACTCCTGCTGCCATCCTTTGCCAGCATTCAGGTGCTCATCCAGCACATCTAAAGCCCACGCCCGGAACTCTTTGGCAATAGCAGTGCGGGCAAACATGCCCAGCAGGTGGCAGCCACGCAGGCTAAAAATGCGCACTTCCTGCATGCCGCCAGCGGTTTGCATCTTGACCAGAGCAGTCATGTCAGATCGGAATTCGTCAGCATGGCGTGCGTAAAGCTTGCGCACTCGAACAAAGGGGGTGTCACTTTGGGCACCCCCTTCCTTGGCATACAGCACCTGGGCAATTTCCTGCAGCGTCAGGTACGGCTGGCCGCTGTGCTGGATGACATTGAACTCAAAACCATTGAAGGTCAGCTTACTCATTGGATTACCTTTTCAACGATGGAAACGAAAAAACCGCCTCGATGGGCGGTTTGCTGCATGGCTGCTTGACAGCTCTTGATATGAAAAAAGCCAGCGCTGGGCTGGCTTGGTTTATTTGACTAGCTTTGGCTTCGTCCGCCTTGGCTTTGGTTCTTTGGCGATGCGCGGCTTGGGCGGGATCAGGTCCACGATGATGCCGCGCTTCCAGCAGTGGGCGCAGATGCCCTTTTCGATCACCGTGCCTGCCTTGATCTTGCCGCCAACGATGCGATCACCGTTGCGGATCATCAGCGTGTCCCTGCCGCCGCAGCGGCTGCACTGCAACATGCCGTCAGGGCGTGCAATGTCCTTGATGCGCTCGACCATGGTGGTCTTGCGATCAGGCGGGGTGGGCGGGACAAGTTCCAAAGGCATCTCGCCATTGTGCCTACAACCCCGCCCGCTTGAAAGCCTCAGCATCGCGCTTGCGCAGGTCATCCAAGGTCAATAGTTCACCTCTGGCGCTGTACAGGTCGGCCATCTCTAGCTTGCCCTGCCGCAGCAGCCTGCCCCGCGTTGGCCCCAGCACTTCGTCCTGCCGCGCTGCGCTTTGCTTCTTGATCCAGTCCGCATAGCTGGTGTCAGCTGGTAGCTGGCCGTCCATGCTCGCCCGCGTCTTGCCGCCCACCTCGATCTCAGGCACATCGATGCCAAGCTCCTTGAAGCTCTTGAGCACCGGCACCTGGCCGGAGCGACAGCGCCAGTGCAGGCGGCCAGGCCCAGCGCCCCACGGCACCTTGTGGCCAATCGGCTTGTGCTCGTCAGGCGTGTACAGCTTCCGGTCACGAATGCGGCACTGCGGGCTTGTGCGCAAATCTAGCGTGGCTGACCACTGCAGCGCCTTGAGTAAGTCCGTGTTGGCCTGCATCACGTTGTCCTGCGCCACTCCTGCCGTGTGGGACACCGCTGTACGCACCACCGCTTCTACGTCGCGCCGGTCACGCTCGATGATGCCGTCCGAGTAGCCCTTGGCTCTGGTGCCGCGCAGCTCACGGATGATCTGGTCGGGGGTCTTGCCTTCGACAAAGCCCTGGGCAATCGCTTGCCGCACCTTCTTCATCTTGTTGGCGTCAAGGTCAGCCCACACATCTTTGAGCAGCACGCCTTGGAACGGGCGAGCCATCGCAGCCGCATAGACCTGCTCAGCACTGACGGCAGCGACATGCACAGCCACCGGCAAGTGCTCGGTCAGCATCTGGTGCTGGTAGCTGACCTCATAGCCCACGAACTCGCGCAGCTCTTTGGTCAGCTCTTGGCCCAGCTCGGCATAGGTGGCCGCTGACATAGCGCGCACGCTGGTCAGCATCGACTCCAGCCGCTCCATGGAAAACAGCGTTGGGTCGAAGTCGGCCAGCTTCTCAGCCAACTCAGCCATCAGGCGCTTGTCGGAGCGATTGAGCACGGCCAGCAGCCGGTGCAGCACGTTGGTCGTGTAGCCCTGCAAGGCGACCTGATGCCGGATCGATTCATCTTGCAATAGGTCGTTAATGCTAGGCATTACTCAGTCCCCACAGTTCCCAGCGATGGCTCAGCCTCTTTAGCCAAGGCCACCTCGGTTTCAACGTCCAAATCGGGGCTTAACACCCCCCTTCGCATTTGCTCGCGCAAGGCGGTTTCCTTGGTGATCAGCCCGCCTTGGGCCATAGTCACCACCAGCTGCGCGCTGGCGTCGGTCAGGCTGGCCGCCGCAAAGTCCTTGAACAGCGACACAGAGCCGCCCTCGCCCGCCTTGATCCAGTCGGCCATGTACTGCAGGGCCAGATCCAAGGCGTCCTCGAAGTTCTCCACGATGCGCTGCAGCATGGACTTGTTGGCCTCGGCGTCGTTGCTGGCCTCGGTCGCCGTGCGCTGACCGGGCGTGGCCACCAGCAATTCGGCACCTGTCTGGATCATC
>Ga0247724_1000171_pt1 | contig 17012 bp, 24 predicted proteins | sample OKSTACKMC2E_FD_182776 | JGI IMG/M metagenome (GOLD analysis project Ga0247724, IMG submission 182776) | Subsurface sediment microbial communities from gas well in Oklahoma, United States - OK STACK MC-2-E | ecosystem: Environmental > Terrestrial > Deep subsurface > Rock core/Sediment | place... | reverse complement strand
ATTGTCCAAATGAATCCGACGGGGGGCGGTTGATAAATAAATGCCATGGATGGCGGCACCGGCCTTGCGCTAGTATCTGCGAAGCTACTACACGAGGCAACACAAATGGACACGCTGCTAACCGTCACCGAGCTGGCCGCCCTGCTCAAAGTCAACCCCGAAACCATCCGCCGGCTCACTCGCGCCGGCAAAATCCCCGCCGTCCGCCTGGGTCACGCCTACCGTTACCGGGCCGCCGACGTGATCGCAGCGGGGGCTCTGAAATGAAGCCTACCCCCGCAGACCTGCGCCACGCTATTGACGTTTACCGCGCCTACCTCTACAGCGGGAAAACTACACAGTGCCGCAACTTTCACGAGGCGGTAATTCTGGACGCCGAGCACACCTACGCCCGCATTACTGGCCGTCCGGCACCGGAGGTTCCTGCGTCTCACCATTGCAAGCCGACTCTGGCCAGGGCAGTCCGTGAAGTCTATTCGGAGCTGGCCATCTGCTGCTGGTCGAGCCCGCCCAAACCGAAAAGCCGTTTAGCCTGCCGCCGAGCTGCCGCCGAGCTGCTTGGTGTATCGCTTTCGGTTTACAGCGCACGTATCCGCGCCAGGGGTGCCCAATGACTCAAGCCATTACCGCCGCACTGCAGCCGGGCCGCGCGCTGCACGCGCTGACCGCCTACCGTCAGTTCATGCTCTATCAGCTCGTGCCGGATGCGGAACGGCCGGGCAAGACCCACAAGTACCCGGTCAGCCCGCACACGCTGCAGATCGCCAGTGCGCACGACCTGCTGTCCTGGGCCGACTGCGGCACCGCCCTCGCCGTGCTGGCCATGTTGCCCCCGGAGCAGTACGGACTCGCGTTCGTGTTTACCGTCAACGATCCGTTCTGGTTCATCGACGTGGACAACTGCCTCGACGGCGCCGACTGGATCCCTATTGCCCGTGAGTTGTGCGCGCGGTTCAACGGCGCCGCTGTGGAGGTGAGCCAGTCGGGCCGCGGCTTGCACTTGTTTGGCCAAGGCCAAGCGCCGCGGCCCCGCCGCTGCAAGTCGCCCGCCGGGTTCGACCTGTACACCGAGCGCCGCTTCGTGGCCCTGACGGGTGACCGCGTGATAGGCAACGCCGGCACGGAGCACGGGGCCGCCCTGGCTGAGCTGGTGCCACTGTACCTGCCGCCGGACGCGGCCGGATCGCTCGAAGGCTGGACAACCGAACCGGTGGCCGAGTGGCACGGCCCGACCGATGACGACGAGCTGATCGAAAAGTTTCTCTCCAGCCGCACCACCCCGGGCGAGGCGTTCGGCAACAAAGCCGGTATCGCTGCGCTGTGGAATGCTGACGCTGACGTGCTGGCCCGCGCGTTCCCGTCCGATCAAGGCCACGGCTACGACGCCAGCCGGGCAGATAGCGCCCTGGCAACACACCTGGCGTTCTGGACAGGCAAGGACTGCGCCCGCATCGAACGGCTCATGCGCCGCAGTGCGCTTGCCCGGGATAAATGGGACGCCCGGCCCCAGTGGCTGGAGGACACTATTCAGAAAGCCGCTGCCCTGCCCAACTCTGCGGTCTATGGCGCGCCGCAACTGCCCGCCGAGCCGGTGCGCGCCGTCGAGTGGACCACCGAGCCGGTGGCGGGCTACTTGGATCAGTCCGAACCGGTCGAAGTGCTGGCCAAGGCCTTTGCCAACGGGTCCAGCCGGCTGTCGAAGCTGTGGAACAGTGACGCTCCGGTCGAACAGCTCCTGCCGGATCTGGCGTTCCACCTGGGCAGCAACTGTGACGCGGTGCTGCGCGCCGTACTGACCCGGCCTGGCACCGTCGAGTCCGACCCGCTGCGTAAGGCCATCGCCGACGTGTGCGCCCGCCAGACTCGCCACCGGGGTGTTTTCCCTGCCGATCTCGGAACACTGCGCGTCGATCCAGGCCAGGTGGAAGTGACGGCCATGCAGATCCACGAGGACTTGCACAAAATCCCCAACCTGTTCGTGCGTGACGGGCGGCTCACATGGGTTAGTAAGTCCGGCAGTCTGGTGCCGTTTACTTCCCACGAGCTTACCGCCCGCTTGGAGCGGCATTATCGGTTCGTGGCGGGCAAGGACGCCAAGCCGGCGAAGACCCCCGAGACTATCGTTCATCGATTGCTGGGCAAAGTTGATTACCCGGGCGTACAACGCGTGGCGGCAGCTATCCCGTTGCCTGCGTGCCGAGCGGACGGCTCGGTAATTCTCGAGGCGGGCCTTGACGAAAGTACGGGGCTATTCCTGCTAAAAGACGCGGCGCGGCCGCCCGTGCTGCTGTCAGACGAGGGCCTGCGCGATGCGTTGACCCGGCTATGGGCGCCTATTCGAGAGTTCCCGTATGCCAACGCGGAAAGCCGAGGCGTAGCGCTCGCATTGATCCTAACCACGGTTTGCCGGCCCAGTCTCCCCAACGCCCCCGCGTTTCTTGTGAACGCCCAGGCGGCGGGGACAGGTAAAACGCTGCTCTGCCAAGCTTTCGCCACGATGGGGTTGGCGCCCGCCGAAGACAACACACGGATGCCCGCCTGCAGCGCGCTCCCGGACGACCCAGCAGAGCAGGGCAAAACCATCATGGCGCACTTAGCGCGCGGCCCGAGAGTGGTGTTTTTCGACAACGTGGTCGGGGTTATCCGAGACCGGGCCGTTATTTGCAGCGCCATGACGTCGCCCTCGTTCGAGGGGCGAGTTCTAGGGGCGACAGCGATGATGCGAGCGGACAACAGGGCCGTCTGGCTCCTGAACGGCAACAACGTCGGCTTGGTGGGCGACGTAGTGCGCCGAGTTATGGTCATCTCCCTTGATAGCGACGAACGCCCGGAAACGAAGCGGCACGGATTCTGCCCCGTCGAAATGATCCGGAACGACTTGGAGGGCTACCGCCAGGATGCTATCGACGTGCTGGCCACATATGCCGCCCGTGGCGCCGAGCCAGAAGGCCTGTCCGGGTACGCGTCGTTCGACGAATGGAACAAGCTGGTGCGGGGCTGCGTCATGTGGCTAAAGAGCCTCGGCGTGGCGCCTATGGAAGTCGCCGACCCAATGCTGACAGTCGAGGCTCAGCGGGCGCAAGACCCTGCAGTCGAGCTGCGCGAGCGGTTCACCCAAGCGTGGCTTGGTCGATTCGGCACAGACGCACGGGTGCTCAACGACGTAATGGGGCCGTCCGACTCCGTGGAGTGGGCCGAGGCGCTAGAAGAAGTCTGCACCCGGCACGGGCGGTACGATAAAGCCAACTTAAAAATCTGGATGAAAGAGAATAAAGGGCGGATAACGAACGGGTATAAGTTTATGATCCACCCGCAACGAACAAACCGAGGGTTCGCCTGGTATTTACATAAAAATTAACCAATTTACTCACCCCGCTTCGGCGGGGTTTTTCTTGCCAAAACTACACTCCTACACGCCTTCTACACGCCTTCTACACCGGCACCAAAGCCACGGGGCACTAAGCGTGCGCCGGTTTTCAGTGTAGAAGTGTAGACACTTCTCTATCTTAAGAAGGAAAACGACTGTATAAAAATATAAAAATATAAACGCTAGCCCAGCCACGCTGGAAAGCTCTGCACAGACTGCACTTCTACACTCGCTTGCCCAAAATTGCACCCGTGGTAACCTTGACGCCAACGACAACCCGTAACGGACCCGCGCGCAAAAATATGAGCCGGCACATGTTCGACCTATACGGCGAGGCTTGGGTCATCGAGCAGATCCTGGCCGAGCAGACCATCACCGCCATCTGCGCCAGCGTGGGCGTCTCGACGGCGGCGTATTTCCAATGGCAGGAGTCCGAGCCGGGCCGCATTGACCGGATCAACTCGGCGCGCACGAAGGTCGCCCAGTTGTGGGAGGAGCGGGCCGAGACGGTCATACGCGAGGCGAAAAACTCGTTTGAGCTGCAGAAGGCCCGCGACCTGGCCCACCACTACCGATGGCGCGCCAGCAAGATCGCTCCACGCAACTACGGCGACAAGGTGCAGCAGGAGATAACCGGCGCGGGCGGCGCGCCCCTGGTCGACGTTGGCGCGGGCGTGCTCGAAGCCCTGGCGAGGAAACACCGTGACACTGACGGTTGACCAGATCGCGCACCTGCGCTCCGACCTGCTCGCGTTCTCGCAGCACATGTTCCGCGCCCGCAAAGGCGCCGAGCTGCGATACAACGCGCACCAGGCCCGGATATGCGACGCACTGGAGCGGGTCGTGCTGGGCAAGTGCAAGCGCCTGGTGATCAACGTCCCGCCCCGCTCAGGCAAGACCGAACTCGCGGTTATCAACCTCATCGCCTGGTGCATGGGCAACTGGCCCGACTGCGAGTTCATTCACGCCAGCTACGCCAAGCGCCTGGCCACCACGAACACCTGGGCCGCGCGGGCCATCGTCGAGCATGAGGCCTTCGCCGAGATATTCGGGCCGCCCCAGCTGCGGCACGACAGCAACGCCAAGGACGAGTGGCGGACCGAACAGGGCGGCATCGTCTACGCGACCGGCGCGGACGGCACCATTACCGGCTACGGCGCGGGCAAGATGCGGCGCACGTTTGGCGGCGCGATCATCGTGGACGACCCGCACAAGGCCGGCGAGGCAACGAGCCCGACCATGCGGCAGAACGTGCTCGACTGGTTCAGCACGACCATGGAGAGCCGGAAAAACTCGAACGACACACCAATCATCGTGATCATGCAGCGCCTGCATGAGGAAGACTTGGCCGGGTGGCTGCTGGCCGGCGGCAACGGCGAGCACTGGGACCACGTGTGCATCCCGGCGATTACCGAGGCGGGCGAATCGTTCTGGCCGGGCCAGTTCGAGCTGGACAACCTGCGCCGCATGGAGCGGGCAAACGCCTACGTGTTCGCTGGCCAGTACATGCAGCGCCCCGCCCCGATCGGCGGCGGCCTGTTCCGGGACGACTGGTGGCGCTATTGGCGCGAGCTGCCCGAGCTGGATTACGTGACGATCTACGCGGACACAGCGCAAAAGACTGGCGAGAAAAACGACTACAGCGTGTTCCAGGCGTGGGGGCAGGCCAAGGGCGGCGCGGGCGTGTATCTGCTCGATCAGATCCGCGGCAAGTGGGAAGCCCCCGAGCTGCTGGTGCAGGCCCGAGCGTTCTGGCACAAGCACCGCGCGGGCGGCCCGCTGCTCCGAGCGGTCAAGATCGAAGACAAGGTGAGCGGGACCGGCTTGATCCAGACGCTACGGCGAGAGGGCTGCCCAGTGCAGGCCATCCAGCGCGATCGCGACAAGGTGACCCGCGCGATGGACGTGGCGCCCAGCATCGAGGCGGGGCACGTGTACCTGCCCGAGGCGGCGCCCTGGCTGTCCGGGTTCCTGGCTGAGGCCACGGTGTTCCCCGAGGGTGCGCACGACGACCAGCTCGACCCGATGATGGACGCCGTTTCCGACATGCTGCTCGGCCCGGCCCCGGCCGCTGGCATCCTGCTACCCCCGCGCCGGCGATAGGTAGTTGACGACCGCGCCACCTTGGGCCATAGTGACGCCTGGATCAACTGGAACGAGGCTAGAACGATGCCTGCGAAACTGCTCTATACGTACCAATTCGGCCAACCGTGGCGCCCGGCGCCCTTTGACGTCCCGCACGGGGGCAGCGTTGTTATCGAGTCGGGGTGCTTGAAAATCTATGGACCCGTCGAGCGTCCCGCGGAGCCCTGGACCGGCGACGGCCTGCCGCCCGTCGGCACCGAGTGCGAGATAAAACACCTCGGGCACGCCGGCGGGTTCCACCCGGCGAAAATCACCTATCACGGCCGGAACCTCGTCGCGTTCCAGTACCAGACCGGGAACCCGGATCAGCACGAGTTCGCCGACGAGCCCCGCAACCTGATTTTCCGCCCGGCCCGTACGCCCGAGCAGAAAGCCCGCGACGAAGCGGTCGACGCGATGCTGGCCATTGTGGGCGGGTCTGAGCGCCGGGTCGTTGAACAGCTGTTCGACGCGGGCTACCGGAAAGTAACGTCGGAACGCCAGGACGGGCGCACACCATGAGCCAGAAAGCCCTGTGGCTGCTCTCAACCCGCACCGGCCCGGCGCTCGTCGTCCGTGCCGCCTGCCCCACCTGCGCCCGGAACGTAGCGGTCGACGCGGCCGGGCCGGAGGGGACGCGGTATTGGCGCGAGTGTGACGTCCAGCGCGTGCACGAATCCGGTTCGGCTGGCGTGGTATTGCGTCGTGATCCCCCGTAACGAGATCGCCCTGGCCTTGGAGCTACGGGCCGAGGGGTGCTGTTGGAAGCGCATAGCCCAAGGGCTCGGGCACGACCCGGACGCCTTGCGGCTCACTGTGAAAAACGCGGTTCGGGACGGCTTTGCCGGTGACGCCCGGATCGCCACGCCAGAGTGGGCACTGCGGGCCGCGCGCACCATGCGGGCCAACGGGCTCGGCTGGCGGTCAATCGCGGCCCACCTCGGCCAGCCCGAGGCGAAGCTGCGCGAACGCTACTATCGACTGAGGAAAACCAAGCGATGAACCACCCCGGATACGAAACACTCGCCGCCGTGCTGCAGGAGGCGTTCGACCAGGCCGCGACAGGCAAGGGCGCTGAGCGGCACGCCAACGCCCTGCCATTTCACGAGCAGCCTATGCAGCAGATCGCGCGCCGCCGCGGCCTGGGGTTCCTGCTCGGCCAGGTCGACAAGAAAACCGAGGAAGCCCAGGGCATGCTCGAACGAGGCGAGCGGGCCGCCTGGCGCCGCGAGATCCTGGGCGCTATCAACTACCTGGCCGGCGCGTTGATCTACACAGACGGACTGTCCGAGTCGGGCGGGGCTAAGGAAACGGACGGTCCGGTTTGGTTTGAGGAATACTCAACGCCGATGCCCGGTCGGGAGGTAGTCGTCTGGAGCCGTAACGGTCGGAAAGTCTGCGTGGAGTGGGGCGCAAACTGCGTTTTGGAAACTGGCGACCGCTGGCGCTATGTCGACTAGCCGCCGGCTCGCCCGCGCCGCCCTCGCGGCGGCGTTGCTCGGCCATGCCACGTTGGTAATCGTGCCGATAGTAGTTGACGGGGCCGCCATCTTTTGACAGAAGGGCCCCCTCAACCACGGAGACGCCCCGAAATGACAAACGCCCAGATCATCGCCAACCTGTTCGCCAGCCGAGCCCGCAAAATCGAGTGGCGCATGGCCGAGTTCGGCGAAAGCTACGCCGAAGCAAAATCCAAAGTTGCTGAGCAGTCCGTCGCAGGCCCGGTGGTATGGGAAAAGCTCGACGCGGCGTTCGCCTAACTGCGCATCGCTTTGACCCGATCTACCAGGGCCGGGTCGAGCGGTTCGCCGCGGTCGTTGACAAGGGTCTCGATGACACTGCACTTGCAGTTGACGGCATTGCCATCTTGCGTATAGAACACCCGCACGTCTTGCGCCCCGTATAGGTTCCCGTGCCGCACGCGATGCGACTCCCGCGTGGTCGGGCTCAGCGCGCTAAACCACATCATCCGCGATTGCACGCCGAAGTCGGCGGCGGCCTGTTGCGCCTCGTCGAGCCGGGCCTGGCGTTGCGCGTTGCCGATCTCGGTCCGGGCGATCCGGTGGCCCCGGCGCGCCTCGATGCCGGCCTGCTCGGTCAGTTGCTTGGCCACGGCGCGTGGGTTCAGGCCCTGGGCGAAGCCATCGGTCAGGATGCGGGCCATGCTGGCTTTCGTCTCGGCGGTCAGCCCGGCCATGTTCTCGAACTGGCGTGCGGCCAGGTACTGGATCCGCTGCCGGTACGGGCCGGACTGGAGCACGCTGGCCAGCTCGGGCCGCCCCAGCTTGTACCGCTCGGCCTGGGCGCCGAGGTTGCGCCATGCTGCAGCCGTGCCGGCCTGGTAGCTCGGGACGACGTAGCCGACGGTAAACCACAGCTGATCGGCGCCGCCTTCGAGCAGGATACGATCGACGGCCCGATCGATCTCGGCGGTCATCACGGCCAGTATCTCGGGGTTTAGCTCGAATTGATACTGTTGCGCGTTGACCGTGACGACCGAATAGGGCACGGACGCCAGGGCGTCCCGGTACAGGCGCGCCACCTGGCGCATCCGGCGGTCGAAGTCGGCCATCGCGCGTCGTTCTGCGGCGTCCGTGCCGAGCGGATCGGCGTCGTTGCGGGGGAGGATCGGTTTGCCCACGGGTTACACCTCCGCGTCCGGCTCGACGTCCGGCAACGGCGGCAGCGCCTCGCCTTCGTTATCGAACCCCGCGGTATTTCTAATCTCAGCAGATGAAAACGGCACCGGCTCGCCCGAGCCGACAAACTCCCGGTTGATCAGCGCCATTTCTTTCGCGGCGGCCAGTTTCTCGGCCTGCGTGGATTCGGTCAGGTCGTCCCAGACCACGGCGAACTCGGACACCTTGGACAGCAGGCGCTTGTCGATCAGGTGTTGCACAAGCGTTTCAATATCGCCGCTCAGCTCGTCGGTGCGCCGGCCCTGGGCGCGCTTGTTGAAGCTGCGCAGGTCCTCCGTGCTGGCGCGCTCGCCGGTCTGGTTCCCTACTACCACCTTGCTCGGCATCTGCACGCTGGCACAGGCGGACTGCAGGGCGATATCGAAGTGCTGCTGCGGGTCGGGCACCGTGGCCACGAGCGGCTTGGCCGTACCGCCCTGGACCGCCAGCAGCACGTCGAGGCCCTGGTTAAGATCGCGGGCCGCATCGTTGAAGGCGACCTGCAGCTCAGCGGGCGACACGCCGTAATTCTTGGCAATGTCGGCGAGATTCACGTCCTTGTCGTATTCGACGGCCAGCTGGCGGGCCGCATTCTTGAGGAACGATTCGCCCGAGCCGCCGAGGATCTTTTCGAGGTTCACGAAATCGTTATAGCCCGCCTTAAGGAACGGCACGCCGTCGCGCAGGTCACCCACGATCACCACGCGATCCGGGTGGATCGATACGGACCGCTCGGGCGTACCGTCCTCGGTATTCGGGTCGACCTGGGCCTCGTTATAGGCCCACATGGTCGGCATACCGTAGTTCGGGCTCAGCGGGTCGGTGTTCCACTCGCTGGGGCGCATCTGGCCCTCCCACGCCGGGATCACTCGGACCAGCTTGCCGACAGCGCCGGTGATGGGGCGGTTCCACGCTTTGCCGTCGGCGATCTGCAGGATCAGGCACGAATAACGGCCCACCAGGCGGCGCCGGTCCGCATCGGCAAAGGCGCGCCACAGCTTGGTGCGCTTGGCCAGGGCGTTAAACTCGCGCTCCCACGCGGTCAGCGGGCGCTTGCTGTCCTTTTCGGCACCCTCGATCACCTCGGGGCGCGTTTCCCAGCACTTGCCGACGAGCAGCTGCACGACCCCGTGGGCAATGCCGTGCCGCTCATACAGGCGGAAAAAGTCGTCGAACTGCAGATAGTCGGGATAGCCGTATTCGCGCCAGGCGTTCGGGCGTTTCGCGTCTGCGGCGGTGCCGAGCGCGCGGGAGATATACGCCTGCCGATCGCGGATCGCGTGGTTTACGGCAAGTTCGAGTTGGGACTGCGGCATGGTCGGCGCGCTCCGATTGGGGGTTGACATAGCGCGGAGAATACTACACCTGTGCTACCCTCGCCCCATATCAAACCGAGGGCCTCGATATGAGCATCCGCGTCAACCTGCGCGCCACGGTCAACTCGGCGGACATTCGCCGCGAGTCGATCAACGGGCGCGAGCATCTGGTCATTCCGTCCTATACACTGCCTGCAAACGTTACTATGAACGGCGGCCTGTACCCGGGCGACGAGATCGACCGCAGCTATGCGAGCCTGGAAAACACGCTCGCCCCGCTCGGGCATCCAATGATCGGCGATCAGTACGTGTCGGCCCGGATGCCCGAAGCGATCAACGCCTACCACGTGGGCGCGTTCAATCGGAACGTAGAAAAGCGCGGGAACCGGGTCTACCTCGAAAAGTTCGTCGACGTGCAGACTGCCAGCCAGAGCGAAGGGGGCCGCGCCCTGCTGGCCGCCGTGGCGGCAGGCGAGCCGATCCACACGAGCACCGGCGTCTTCCTGCGCCAGGAGCAGACCAAGGGCGACGGCTACGACTGGATCGCGCGCGACATGGAGTTCGACCACGATGCCATTCTGCTCGGCGAGATCGGCGCGGCCACCCCGGAGCAGGGCGTGGGGATGATGGTCAACGTGGCCCAGGCCGTCCCGGTCGGCGAGCGCGTGCTGGGCGCCGATACCTGGGGCGCTCGGTTCGAGGCGCTGGACCAGGCGCTGCGCGAGCGCTTCAAAGAGCCCGATTCGTGGGTGTGCCTGGAGAACTTCGACAGCGAGCGGGCCGTCTTTTCCACGGCGGCCGGCAAGTTCTACGTCGCGTACACGTGGACCGAAGGCGCCGGGGTTACCATCGATGGCGAGGCGTCCCCGGTCAAATCAGAGACGGCCTACTTTGCGCAGAACGGCCTTGTCAATAAATTTTGGCAATGGATGCGCAACGCGCTATCATCCGAGGCGTCTGCACCCCCTGAACCGTCTGGAGATCAAGACATGAACCCCGAAGAAGTCAAAGCGATGCTCGATGAGCACGCCGAGAAACTGACCCAGGCGGTAAACGCTGCGGTCGCCCCGGTCGCTGAGCGCGTCCAAGCGCTGGAAACCACCCTGGCCGCCAACGCCGAGGCCGGTCTGGCCGAAAAGCGCAAGGCCGCCGCCGAGCACCTGGGCGTCGAAGTCGACACCCTGGCCGGTATGACCGCCAACCAACTCGACGCTGTGCTGGCCAAGTCGCTGCCTGCTGCCCCGCTGCTGGGTGGTCTGCCGCGCGTGAACAGCGCCGAGCTGTCCGACTACGACAAGCCGACTGCTTAAGGAGCCGCCGCCATGAACAAGACTTTCCTCGGCTCGGTCGAGAACAACCAACCGGAACAGGTCGAACTGCCGGGCGCCGCTGCGGGTATCCTGCCCGGCAACATCCTGCTGCGCGCTGCCGACGAGTTCAAGAAGCACGACGGCGCCGACGCGGGCGGCTTCGTGTACATCGCCAAAGAGGCGCCGAACAACGATGTCGACACCGCCTACGCGGCCGACGAGACCGTATTCGCCTACCGTCCGAAGTCGGGCGACTACTACCGCGCCCTGGTCGCCACCGGTCAGGCCCTGGTAGTCGATTCGCCGCTGACCAGCAACGGCGCGGGCCTGCTCGTGCTGGCCACCCCGGCCACCGACGTGGTGATCTGCTACGCGGACGAAGCCATCACCACCACCGCGACCACTGCGGTCGCCGTGAAATTCAAATAAGGAGCGCCGATCATGGCTTTCTATCTTGACGAGAAAATCATCGCCAATTCGGCCGGCGCCAAGTCGCAGTTCGGCGAAGTGGTTCGTCGCCGTAAAGGCTTCGAGCTGGCCGAGCGTGCGATGGCCACTAACCACGGCATCGAGCTGGCCGCCAACGAGGCGCGCATTCCGGCCGACGTGTACCGCAGCATGGATGCCCAAACCAAGCAGCTGATGACCGGCGACGAGGGCGGCGTGCTGCTCGACGACCTGCTGCCGCTGGCGAAGTCGGTCAACGTGGGCAAGATCGTTGCCGAATACCGCCAGGTATCCGACGCTGGTTCGGCCAAGTCCAGCATCAGCGGCCAGCATGCCAAGCTGATGGATCAGGTTGACTACGACTACGACGGCACCCTGGTGCTGATCCACGACAGCGCGGTCGGCCGTGAATGGCGCGAGCTGGAGGGCATGCGCTCCGAAGGCTTCGACGCGCTGATCGACGATCAGGCCGCTGCCGTGCGTGCCGTGCGTCGCCAGATGGTCGACAACTTCCTGAACGGCGCGCCGGGCGTGCTGTACAAGGGCCAACAGAGCTACGGCATCAAGAACAGCCCGAACACCCAGCCGTTGGACCTGGGCGCGGCCGGCCTCAACATTGACCTGACCAGCTCCTCGGCCACCTTCGCTCAGATCGAATCGGTGTTCCGCGCTGCGCTGAAAACCCTGCAGGGCTCGGCCAACAACGTGGAAATGGACATTTCGTTCCGCGTGTCGGCTGATATCTGGTTCAACCTGCTGCGCCGCGAGGACAACAAGTCGGACTCCCTGACCTTCCTCGAACAGCTGCTGCGTATGCCGGGCGTCCGCGACATCAAGCGCACCAATGGCACCAACGCGCTGACCGGGAACGAGTTTATCGCCCTGGCGCTGTCGAGCCAGTACATTCAGCCGGTTGTGGGGATGGGTCTGACCACCACTCCGATCACCCGTCTGACCCCGTACGCCGACTACAACCTGCTGGTATGGACCGCCGCGGGCCTGCAGATCAAAGCCGACAGCAAAGGCCGCTCCGGCGTCCTGTACGCTTCGGCCTAACTGGAGAGCTGAACCATGGCTAAGTTCCGACTGACTCGCCCGATCTGGCTCGGCGACCGCCGCCTGGAGAAGGGCGCCGAAGTGGAGTTCGACGGCGAGCCGACCGGTGTGTATCGCGGTCGCTGCGAGCCGATCGTCAGCGCGAAGGCCGACAAGCCCAAGCCGCCGCCCGCTCCGGCTAAGTAACAAGACGAACCCCGCCCCGTGCGGGGTTTTTCTTATATACTCGCACCATCCCGCCCCGGAGCGCGCCGTCATGGCCATGGTCTACCAATTCACGTCGCCCGCCCTCGAATCGCCGGAGGACATGTCGCTCGAATACGACGGCGCGGCGGTGCAGATCGTTTTCTATGACGGGATCGGCGCCCAGGTAAACCCGGTCGGCCAGGGTCGGCTGTTCTCGCGGCGGATGCCGGGCCAAGCGTGGCTTGAGGAGTACCCGTTCGCTGCGGACGAGTGGCGATTCAACGGCCCGTGCCTGCGCGTGCGGCTCGACCTGTCCGGCGTGACCGGGTACGTGTCGTATCGGGTATACGTGTGGCGCGTGGCCTACGCGCTCGACGTATCGCCGTCCGGGGCGTATACAGGCGAGGCGGCCCAGGTGATGCTGCGCGACCAGGCCGTGGCGGCGTACCTGACGTGGTATTCTGGCCGCATCGATGCACCCTTCACGAGGCCACCCCTGTGATCACTTCCGCCTACCTTACCGCCTACCTTACCGAGCTAGGCTACACGCTGCCGCCGAATATGCTGGACTGCCTGCTCGCCCAGGCCGAGACGGCCCGCCCGTGCATGGTCGGCGCAGGGTACAACGAGTGCGCGCAGGACCTGGCCGTCACGTATCTGGCGGCGATGCTGTCGATCAGCTCCGGCGCGCGGCGAATCAAGAGCCAGGCCGCACCGTCTGGCGCATCACGGTCGTTTGACTATGCCGGCGACCAGCTCAAGCAACTGCGCCAGGCCCTGGCCATCGTCGACCCGAGCGGATGCACGACGGCCCTGCAGCCGGCCGACCCGAACGGGGCCGCGGCGCTTATCGTGGGGCGAGCCACATGTCGTCGCTAGCGCGCTGGACCTACACGAACGAGGCCACGGTCTATCCGTTCGTCGACGAGGATCTGTTTAACGGCGGCGTGCTGTTCGGCGAGCCGTACACGATCGCCTGCACCTGGGAAACCGGGGGTAAGCTGATCCGCACCATTGGCGGCCAGAGCGGGGCGGCGGGCGACGAGTTCGTGGCCGATATGCTGATTTATACCGAGGACGCACGGCCAAAGTACCGCGACGAGATCGTGCTGGCCGGGCATGACCGCCGGATGCAGATCCGCGACGTGACTGAATGGGACATGAGCCCGTTTGGCGAGGCGGATAGCCCTGATTACAGGATTGCCACGTAATGCCCGCCCGAGGATTCCGCCAGGCTAAGGCCAAGCTGCGCCGCACGATGGGCAACATCGAAGGCGCGGTGACCGAGCGCACGCTGCTCGAAATCCTCATTATCGGTGCGGGCCGGGCGAGCATCATGACCCCCGTGGACACGTCCAACCTGATCAACTCGCAATACCGGCGCGTCGAGCGCGGCCCGTTCGGCGCGTGGGGTCGGGTCGGCTATACTGCCGCGTACGCTTCGGCAGTACACGCGGCGAGCGGCGAGTCTGCAGGCCAGCCGCGCCCCAATGGCCGGGGGAACTTCTGGGACCCGAGCGGCGAGCCAGAATTCCTACGTAAGGGCTTCGAGGACTCGATCCCGCAAATTCAGGCCGCCATCAAACGAGGATACAAGGTGTGAGCAACCCTCTTTCCGATCTGCTCGCCTGGATTCAGGCCGTGCCCGAGCTGTCCAGCTACGTTCCGAGCCGGGGTGCCTGGGTAGAATCCGACGCCTTGGCTGACCGCCGTATTCTGGCCTTGATCAGCGAGGGCGGCCCGAAGCCTGACGTATCAAGCCGAACCATGCGCGTGCGCGTGCTGCTGCTAGGCAAGCGCATGGAGCGAAACGTGGCCGGCGCGGTCGTCAACATCGAAGGCCACGCCAACGCTCTGGTAGACCGTACCCTTGCGGAGTTCAAGTCGGGCTGTTTGACGCAGATCCGCGCCATTTCTGATATAGTCGGGCCGGGGTATACAGCAGAGGGCCGCCCGTGGTATGAGGCGAACTTCGAGTGCCTTATCTAACGCCCTCCAAGGGCAAAAACCGAAACTAGGAGGGCCAAGTCATGGCCAATTGTTCCCTGGATAAGTATGTCGGCAGGGAGGTAGCTGCCGAGTTTTTCATCGGGTGCGGCGACGTGCGCCCCGGCCCCGCCGACTGGCTGCCGATTGGCTCGCTGCGGGACAAGGGCCTGTCGACCGAATGGGACACCGTGGACGCCACCGCTGATGATTCGCTCGGCTCGTTCCGTGCGAACCTGGCGACCTATCAGACCCTGAGCCTGTCCGTCTCGGGCGTGTGCAAGCGTGCCGACGGTACCGCCAGCAATCAGACCGCGCTGACCAAGCACGTGCTGGTTCCGTCCGCCACGGGCGGCCAGCCGGTTGCCTGGTTCCGCCTGACCTACCCGGATATTACCGTCGAGGCATTCATGCTGATCAGTTCCCTGGAGCGGACCGGCACTTATGACGATCTGGTGACTTTCTCGCTCGAAGCGAGTGTTACCGAATCGCCGCTCGGCGTGTTCGTCGAAGATACCCCCATCGTTTAAGGAGCCGCAGACATGGCAGCTATCAAAACCATTTCCCCGAAGGGCCAGCGCGGTTCGCTCAACGTCGACCCGACCGAGCTGACCGGCGCCGATACCCTGGTCTATGACCGCACCAAGTGGCAAACCCTGTACATCCGCAACGAGTCGGCCGGCGCGGTCACCATCGTGCTCGACGGCGACACCGTGGACGACGTGTTCTATCCGGGCCAGGGCGGCCCGGTCGACAACTCGGCCGGCTATTCGATCAGCGTCCCGGCCGGTGCGGTCTACGCCGTCGCCCTGCCGAATATCAAGTCGTTCCTGAATCAGGACGGCACCGCGTCGGCTGTTACCGGCGGCGCGGCTGACGTGTTCGCCTGGATTCAAGCGGACTGACCGGCAGGCAGCAACGGCAGAGATAGCCCGCTTCGGCGGGCTTTTTCTTGCCCGCGTGCTATCCTCGCCCCGTCACCTTTCGAGCGACCCACACATGCCCGCACTGACCGAAATCGGCGAGATCGGCCTGGAGTACCAGGGCCAGGAATACCGTCTGCGCCCCAGCCTCGCCGCTATGGCCCGGATCGGCACGCCCGCCGAGATCGTCGAAGTGTTCGGCCTGGTGCTGGGCGCCCCGCCGGAGCCCACGGGCAACCCAGTGCTTGACCGGCCGCGCTGGCGCGTGTGGGGGCGGGAACAGTTCCGCGCCGCGCTGTCCGTGCTGCACGCCTGCTGCGATGACGACCTGTCGCCGCTGATCGGCTGGACGACGGAGCGCATGACATACAGGCCCGGGGCGATGCCGGCGGCAAATATCACGGTACTGGCGCGCGAGCTGCTGCGTCACGGTGTAATCGGCGACGTGCCGACCGATCCGCGCCAGCCCAAGCGGGGCAAGTTTTCCCCGGAATTCCACGCCCGCGACTTCGCCGCCCTGGCAATGGCCCACCTCGGGCTGAGCGAGGCGGAGGCGTGGCAAATGACAATGACCAGCTTCATACTGGCCATGCGGGCCAAGTTCCCGCCGCCCGAGACGCCGGCGAAAGATGAGACGCCGAGCGAAGAAGCGCACGACGCGACCATGGCCTGGCTGGCCGCCGTGAATGAGAAGAGGGCGGCAGCGGCATGACTTGAAAAGTCGGACGGTGCGGGTTACGCTTGACGCCTGTTAAGTGTTTAGTAGGCAGACCATGAAGTCGTGTACCCGTTGCGGGCTGCAAAGTGAAACCCCAGAAATCCATTTTTCTAAAGACCGCGCCAAGCCAGACGGGTTAGCCTCACATTGCCGGGCTTGCCGAAAGGCCGCGCAGCCGCTGGCGAAAAACCCTAGGCTGACCGACCCAACACTAAAGCGCTGCGGCGCTTGTCGAGAGATATTCCCGGCTAGCCCCGAGCATTTCTACCGCTGCGCAAAACGGGGCCTCTACCCGTACTGCCGGAAGTGCGAAGCCGCGCGGTCAAAGGCGCGGCGAAAAACTCCAGAAATGTTTAAAAGCGATACGCACCGTCAATGCCCTAAGTGCCTGCAAATAAAGCCAGCGGCCTCTGGTTTTCCGAAAAATAAAACGCACGCGGACGGGGTGTCCTGCTACTGCCGAGAATGCCAAGCCGCAGCCAATAGCCGGGCGGCAAAAAGGCATAGGGTGCGTCGGGCTGCGGCGTATGCGGCGAAGCTGAAAGCTAACCCTAAGCTGCGCGTTAAAACTCGGGTTCTAGGCCTGGTGCGGGAGTCTTTAAAACGGTACGCCACCGGGGCTAAGGTCGGATCGGTTAGCGCGGGTTTTTGGTCGGCTGTAGGGTATAATCGAGACGAGCTGGCGAAACACTTGGGGCGGCAGTTTTTGCAGGGAATGAACTGGAGCAATATGTCGGACTGGCACATTGACCACATCGTCCCGGTAAAGTGTTTCGCTGTTAAGGGCTTTGACTGCGCCGAGTTCAGGGCGTGCTGGGCATTGGCTAACCTGCGGCCGCTATGGGCTAAAGACAATTTGAGCAAGGGCGCTACCCGCGAGTTCTTGCTGTAACCGGAGGGC
>Ga0247724_1000170_pt1 | contig 17082 bp, 14 predicted proteins | sample OKSTACKMC2E_FD_182776 | JGI IMG/M metagenome (GOLD analysis project Ga0247724, IMG submission 182776) | Subsurface sediment microbial communities from gas well in Oklahoma, United States - OK STACK MC-2-E | ecosystem: Environmental > Terrestrial > Deep subsurface > Rock core/Sediment | place... | reverse complement strand
CAGGCCACCATAACGGGTGCCAATCCAGATGATGCCTTGCCGGTCAACCAGCAAACTCGACACCCAGTCCGCTGACAATGCATTTGGATCAGCCGGATCAGCTTGCCAGGCTTTGATTTGCAGACCGTCAAACCGATACAGGCCATGTTGAGTGCCTATCCAGAGGAAACCTTGTTGATCCTGCACAAGTGCAGTGGATTGGGCTAGTTTTGGCGTCACGCGGGTCAGGTTGAGAAAACGACTATAGACTTCTGCATGGGTTGGCGCCGGCGCTGATTGCAACGGCTGGGTCCGCGCCAGAAAAGGAAAAAGACACAACAAAATCAGGCAGTAAATCCGCCAGTTCAGCATCTGTATCTACCTGATAGGAAAGCGACTCAGTCCAGTATTAATGCTTTTTCCAGCCTGTGCAATCAAAGTTGATGCTGACTTTGGCTATGCAGTGGCTTGTCCTGCTGCAACACCGGCTCAGTGGATAGTCAGGACAAATACCAACATCAGCAGCAGCCAGCCACCTGCCAATATCAAACTGCGATTATCCAAACGGCGGAACAGCCACCAGTCAAGACCAGACAATAATAGCGCTGGCCAGATGATCCATAAGCTTAAACCCAGCATTCGCCGTCTCCATCGTTGAATTGCTGAGACTAAAATAATTTAAATGAGAATTATTTGCAATTAGAAAAAGACTGGGTTATGGTAAGCATCGTCAGGATGACACACCGATACTTGCCCGGTGCATGGAGGGATCCACTCCACGGTAGTCCCAGTCGTTGATTGGGTGTTTGCTGTTCTGCAGTGACTTTGCGGGGGACGTTTGCGCCGTCCCCCGTTTTTTTAGTCGGTCGCTTTCCCATCACTTTGCTGCACGAACAGCGTTAATAGCTGCGCCGTGAGCTCAAATTCTGTTTGCTGGCGATCAGTCAGCGGTTTGCCGGCAGCATCGGCATATAACAAGCCAAACAGCCGGCGTTCCAGCCGGATCGGCGCGACAAAACAATCGCCGTCGTAGGGCAAAAATTGCTGCAGCGCGCCGATATCGGCACCATTGAGTTTTTTATGCCACAGCATTTGCTCTGAGCGCAGCAAGTCGTGCAGCACTTCACCTTTTCGCAGTTGTTCCAGGGCTATTGCCGCCTGATTGCGCCACAATTGCGTGTCACGGCCGGCGACATAACTCGGCACAAAACTCTTGCTCTGAAAATCCATCAGCAGCAACGCGACTCGCGGTAATCCCACGCCTTCTTGCAGGCAAATCACAGTCGCATGCAGCAAGCGCGACAAACTGTCGCTGACGCGCTGCAATTTTAACAAAGTATTCAGTTGGACACTGAATTCATAACCGGTCGGCTTGCTCTCGGTATTCTGCGCCAGAATTTGTGCCCGGTTTGGCAATAATGACACCAGGCTTTCAGCATTATATTGATTAGCCGTGAGCGCTGCTTCTTCAGCCATCAGCAGCACCTGCTGCTGGCTTTCTTCCAATGTCAGCTGACACAGCTGGGCCACTTGTGCGCAGTTTTCCAGCATAGCCGGAGACTGCAATCCTTCAGTCAGGTGCACACTGATACTATCCGCCAGATTGACCAAAGCGCCGATGGAACCAGCCGGTGCGCTTTGCTGCAACGCATCCAGCATAAAATCACCGAGCTTCCATTCTTTCACCAGCTCGCGGTTCAGGCTGTCGATGCCAATCCCGAGATGTTTCATCGCAATGGCATGTTCATCGTCCGGATATTCGCGGCATTCGCGGACAAAATGCTCAGCCGCCGGCTCCCGCGTCGCCAACAACGCCAGCTTGCCGATATGCCGCAGCAAAGCCGCAATAAACACCAGCTCCCGTTTGGCCGCATCGGCACGCGGCACTAAAGCCCGCGCCTGCACTGCTGCGTGGAAAGATTGGGTCAGTTGCTGTAGTAACAGCTGGCGTGGTTTGCCCTGTAGAAAGCTGTCAATCAGACTACTGGCCAGCGTGATGTTTTTAATTTCGAGGAAACCGACCTGAATAATGGCACGGGAAACGGTATGGATGGGTTTGCCGGATCTGTTGTAATGCACAGCATTGGCGACCCGCAGCACTTTGGCAGTCAGCCCGGCATCGCGTAACACAATTTTGGCTAAATCGTCGGCGTTGCCTTCATTGCGCTCATCCAACTGGCAAATTTGCTGCACCACCACATCCAGCGCCGGCATTTGCTGATTTAAAATGAGCTTCATCCAGGCCTGCAGGCCCCTGATTTCTTGCATAGCGTACTTCTCTTCACTACAGCACTTTACGCAGAGTGTAGCCCCAAGCGCTGTCAGGCTTGAAGCCTAATTTCCAAAAAGGCTAGACTGTGCAGATCCTCTACACGGCAGTAACAAAATGAATACACCAATGGAACATAGTGCAGAATTTTCGTGCAGTCACTGCACCACGCAGATTGAGCATCAGTTTTGCCCGCAGTGCGGCGAAGCTCGTCCGGAGCGCCTGCACAGCGCCGCAATTCTCAACAAGGTGTTTGCGTCGGTGTTCAATATCGACAAACGCTGGCCTGCAACTCTCTGGTTATTATTGAGAAATCCCGGAAAATTGATCCGCGATTATCATCAGGGCATCCGCTTGCATTACGCCAATCCTGTGTTGATGTTGTTAGTTTTTGGTGCGTTTTTTACTTTTTTATACCAATGGAAGATCTATTTGCCGGAGGTAGAAATAGGCCAGGCATCGGAACAGAAAATGCCGTCGGATATCATCGAAATCGTCATGCAATATGCGAATTATCTGATGATAGTGTTGACTTACCCGGTAGCCGCCGCCAGCGGCTGGTTATGGCGAGGTTCGACAGTCGCCGAGCGTTATGTCGCGTTACTCTATACCAACGTGTTGAATTATATGGTGAGTCTGGTCATGTTACTCAGCGGCGTGTACGAACAGCACGTTGAGCAGATGGTGGGGCTGTCAATTCTGGTGATGCTGGTCGTTTTTTGTTTCGCCGGTATCAGTGTCCGCCAACGATTCTGGCCGGGTATTTGGCTCGGTTGCTGGCAAGTTTTGCTACAACAGGGCATCGTCATGCTATTGGGGGCCACCAGTGCGGTGATTTACATGCTGCTGTTCAAATTAGTGGAATATCAGGAAAGTCTCGACCCGACCCGTTATCTGTAGGTGCAGCTATAGCGGCCCTTTGGTTCTGAACCAACCGGTCACCGAGTAGCGCACATGGCGGGCGAATGGCGTGACGTAAGTTACCGCATGTGGGTGATGCACCTCAAATAACGCCATATTGTTAAAACGTGGAACCCAGGTCTGTGTTGGCGTGCCATCCGGTGTAAAAAACTGCAGCAAACCGCCCCAGTCCGGGTGCCATTGCCGGGTAAAACCCATCACATACGCAAAACGCCGCCCCTCGGCTTCAACCACATCGTTATGCCGGGTCAGATAGTTGCCCGGCACATAGCGACTGGCTTGTGCCGAGACATACATCAGCGTTTTTTCTCCGGTCAGCTCGCGCACAAACTGCAGCATCTCCGGACTATTCAGCATCTGATGTACCTGGCTCAGCAATGGCGGAGTCTGCATCTGGCGCTGCGGCCGGCCAATCAGATGACTGCCATACAAAAAACCGGTGCCTTCAGCGGCCAGCTGGTGCAGCTGTGCCATCCACTGCCTGACCTGTTCGGCTGGCATTTGCCGTAACTCCTGATCTAACAGCGACTGGTAACGGCCACCGGCAAAAAAAGCATTGTCGTATGGGGTTTCGCGCTGCAGGCAATGCAGAATGTGCTCTGCACTTTCCGGCGTCCAAATGTCTGACAGATTGATTTTCAGATCGGCGGCAAACTCAGCTTTTAAGTCAGCGCTAACAGTTGGCAGATTCAGTTGTAACATTCAGTGTGCCTATTGAAACCCGGATTAATGCAGTTTTTTGTCCTGCACCAGCACCCAGGGTGATACCACCACAGCCCATAATTCAGCATTTTGCTGATACCAGGTACTGGCCAGCACATCATCAACCCGGCGCACCTGATTGCCCTGCAGCCAGGCTCCGACTTTGGCTTTATCGTCGACGGCAAAAGCGTATGCGACTTCGACCAAATCGAGGCCAGCTACAACTTCTACCACGGCGCCAGCGGCATAAAACTTTTGCAGTTCATGCCAGTGAATACGCGCGGTTTCACCGGTGATTTTGGCCTTTAAAACTTCAGGTTCAGTGTCAAAATTGTCGTGCATCTTGTACTCGTTCTATCAGGTTATTCAGGTTCGTCGCCTTGCTCAGACACCTGTGCTGCGCTTAACTCATGCTTTTTCAGCAGCTTATGGAAATCAGTTCTGTTGCGTCCGGCCAACTCCGCGGCACGGGTGACATTGCCTTCGGCCATTTTCAGCACCCGCACCAGATATTGCCGCTCAAACTGGTCACGCGCTTCACTCAGTGTCGGCCAGAAGCTGCGGTTCTGTTCCAGCGCCTGACTAACCAGCGCCAGACTCACCACCGGGTTGCTGGTCAGCGCCACACATTGCTCGACCACGTTGACCAGCTGGCGCACATTGCCGGGCCACTGCGCTGTGACCAAAGCCTGCATCGCATCTTCAGAAAACCGGTTGACCTGCACGCCATGGCGCTCAGCGCTTTGCTGCAGTACATGTCGGGCTAACAGCGGAATATCTTCGGCCCGCTCCCGCAAGGTCGGCAACTGCAGATTGACCACATTGAGACGGTAATATAAGTCTTCGCGGAAGCTTTGTTCCTGCATCGCCTGCTTCAGGTCGCGGTGCGTGGCGGAAATCACCCGCACATCAATCGGGATCGACTTGGCGCTGCCGACCGGACGGATTTGCCGCTCCTGCAACGCGCGAAGTAATTTCACTTGCAGCGGCAGCGGCATATCACCGATTTCATCAAGGAATAAGGTGCCACCATCGGCCTCGCGGAATAAACCGGCATGCTCAGTGACTGCGCCGGTAAAAGCGCCCTTGGCGTGGCCAAAGAGTTCGGATTCGAGCAGATGCTCAGGCAAAGCGCCGCAGTTAATCGCGACAAAAGCGCGGCGCGCGCGTGGACTCGCCAGGTGAATTGCATTGGCCAGCAGCTCTTTACCGGTACCGCTGGCACCGGTGATCAGCACGCTGACATCGCGCTGCGCGACGCGGTACGCCTGCTCCAGCACCTGTTCCATGGTTTTACTGCGCGTGACAATGGCCTGACGCCAGCTGTCTTTGCTCGGTACGTGGGACTGATGCACGGCTTTTTGCAGAATATCGCGCAGTTCAACGTTATTGAGCGGCTTGGTCAAAAAGCCAAACACGCCGCGCTGCGTGGCGGCAACGGCTTCCGGAATAGAACCGTGTGCCGTCATCAGCACCACTGGTAAACCGGGGCTGCGTTTAGCAATTTCATCAAACAGCGCCATGCCATCAAGGCCAGGCATCCGTAAGTCGCTCAGCACCACGTCAACCGGCTGCTTGGCCAGCAACGTCAAAGCAGTTTCAGCACAATCGGCCGAGATCACCTGATATCCCTCGCCTTCGAGGCGCAACGTCATCAGCCGCAATAAACTCGGGTCATCGTCGACCAGTAATAAACGGGCATTGTTGCCGGTCGGAGTTGTTGGCATCTCAACCTCCGCCAGATTGGTTTAGCTTGGCTTCGATTTGGGTCAGCGCCTCGATTTTCTTTTGCAGATCGGCATTTTGTTTTTGTAATTTTTCCAGATTGTCCTGCTGCTGACCATTGAGCCGGCCGAGCGCTTTGACTGCAGATTCAGACTCCAGCAATTTCTGGTTGTAGGCGTAATCCCAGCGAAGTAAGGCAGCAAGGCCCGCAGGTAACCGGCTCAGCTGCTCACTGAGCTGATTCTGGGCACGAAACCGCACGGCATAAGGAGTATCCGGATGCAACCGCAGCAACAACCCCTGCAATTCACCGACCGGCGTTTTTTCCAGAGTCTTACTGACGGCATCGCGCTGCGCGGTATTCATTTGCAGCACTTCGCCGCGGAAATTCTGCCAGGCGCCAAGCGTCGGTGCATCATCCTGTAACGCCAGTTGCGGCTTGACCGGCGCCGGCTGTTCTTTCGGCAACTCGACCACTTTTTCCGGTGCTGGTTTGGGTTTTAAAATCACTGGCAAAGGCGCAGGCACGCCCTGACAACCAGCTACCAGCAGCGTTACCCCAAGCAGGGTCCACTTGTTCATACTTATTCCTCTACCATAGGCAAACGCACACGGATACACACGTCGGCATAATTCACATCAATGATCTCGGCCATGCCACCGAGTAATCTTGCACAGTCAGACACGATCGACAGGCCAAGGCCTGAGCCTTGTACCGCATCAAAGCGTGGCGCTTTACCGCGCTGAAACGGCTCAAACAGCTTGGCCCTGAGCTCCGCCGGGATCGGCGTGCCGTTATTCGCCACGTCCAGCAGCATAAATTTCTCATGTGGTTTTAACACCACCCACACCGGGCTGCCCTCGCCACCATAGGCCTGGGCATTATTGATCAGATTGTCCAGAATACGCCGAAATAACATGGCATCGGTATAGATACGCGGTAGCTGACAGTCCAGCTGGATGAACTGCCGGCGTTGTTGCAACGACAACGCATGATCAGCGAAACAACTGTCGAGCAGTTGCTGGCTGTCGTGCCAGGCGAATTCTGGCTTGGCTTGTTGTAACAGGCGGTTGTAGTCCAGCAGTTGTTCCGTCAGTTGACTCAGCCGGTCGGCACTGCCGTTGAGCAGTGTCACTACTTCCATTTGCTGGCCATTGAGCGGCCCCACCAGTTGTTCGCTGAGTAAAGCGCAACCTTCTTTGATACTGGATAGCGGCGTTTTCAGTTCATGTGAGGCGTGGCGCAACAGAATCAGCCTTAAAGCTTCAAGCTGTTGCAAGCGCGACGCCAGCCAACGTAATTGCTCACCGAGTTCAGTCAGCTCCCGCGGCCCCACCACTTGTTCGTGCGGAAAATGGTGACTGGCCTGACCGATGGATCGGATCATGGTATCGAGCTGTTTAATTGGTGAGGCGATCCGCGCCTGCGCCCATAACACTAACAACAAGGTCAGCAGCACCAACGTGACGGATTGCCAGGCCAACTGGTTCTGCGCATCAACAACAAAACTCTGCTGTGTCTGTAAACGCTGTTCCAGCCGTTGCCAGATTTGTTCCGTCAGCTGTTGTTGCTGCTGGCGCAGCGTCTGCAAGGTGGGGGAAAGTTCTTCGTTACTGGCATGCAGGAAATTCTGCAATAAGGTGGTGACTTGCGCCGCCTGCGCCTGACACAGCAAAGGCGCGTCTAAATCCAGGCAAACCTGCTGCAGCATCTGCTGGTAATTCAGTAAATGGGTGGTGGCCAGTGTACTTAACGAATCGGTGCGTAAAATACCAAACTGGCGCACCGCCCGTTCGATATCAATCACCAGATTTTGCATGTTCTCGGCACGTTTCACGCTGTCGACGGAAGATTCAGCTTCGGCCACGGCAAAACGGCTGACGTCAGATAAGGCGCTGTTACTTTGCCACAGCAACACCGCTAACGGGATCAGCGCCAGAAAAAAGCTTAATAAAATAAACTGCCGCAATGAGGCCGGCTGGATAGGACTTCGCATGCCGAAGGCTCCGCATCAATCAGGCGCATCAGGCGCCGGTCTGGGACTCTGGCGCCTATCATAGCGGATTTGTATGCGACAACTCACGGCCAATTATTGAGTTTTGCCGATACAAGCTGCCAACGGCTTATTTTAACTGCAGCTCAGTGGCAAATTGCTGCAAAGACAGCTGTTGCTGCGGGCTATCCGGCAGCACCGGCTGGTCTGGCGTTTCGGCCCATTGTAGTTCTAGCAAGCCTGCATCCGGTTGTGCCGGTAACACCAGCATAAAATCGCCTTCGTCCCGCACGACAAACTGGTGACCCTGAGCTGAGCCAGGCAACATCGGCACCCGGATCACTCTGGGATCATCAATAGATAGCTGCTGCAGCACTTTGCCGTCGGTATTTTTCACACTGACCATCACAGCGCCGGCATGCGTCAGTTGCGTGGTCCGGCGTTGGCCGTCCGCGAGCTGCACCCGCTGCACTTGTTGAATTTCGCTGCCGTTGGCATCAAAAGCCACTTTCACCAGCCAGAACTCGGCGGCAAATCCAGGTACGGCGGTGCAGGCGGCCAGCACGGCAACAGTGAACAGGCCGACGAATTTATTGGATCTGAACATGCCATTCCACCTCTTTGCTGACAAGCGCTGGCGCTTTGATTAAACCACTGATATCCGTAACTACAGCTTTGAGCTGATAATCTTGCTGTTGGTCCTGGCAGCAACTGATGCTGGTTTTATTGTCAAACTGAGGCAACAACTGACCATTTAAGTACCACTGTACTTGTTGCTGCGCACTGCCGACGGACAATTCAAGCGTAAACTGTTGGCTCTGGCCCCGAAGCTGCACCACTTGCGGTTGTGCTGGCTGTTGGCTGTGATACATACCGATAGTCTGATACAGCTGGTTGACCCAGGCTTCACCATTGATTTCACCAACAGGCTTACCTAATTCGAGCATAAAACTATTGTCCTTCGGCCGGTAAAACCCTTTACTGTGGTAATACCCGCCTTCAAACAAACCTACACCGGCCTGACCCGGCAACGTCGGCACTTTGGCCGGATCGCTGAACCAGTGCCGCCATTTCACCTGAGTTAAATCCGTCAATTGGGTGATGTTGGCGTAACAGGATTCGCAATAGCCTGGCAAATACAAATGTGCATTGGCATCATCAACATATTCGTCAGCCAGACGGGCGAAGGTATGGCCAAGTTCATGGATAGCTACATCGGTCGCACTCTGATGCAAGGTGAACGTCGAGATGGCGCCACCAGCACCGCCATATTTGGTGCTATTGCCGGCGACCAGTACAAAATCAAACTGCGGATAATGCTGGAACACATAATTAAACACTTTACTGCTGTTCACACAGTACAGACGGTCGATGCCGGCACAGCCAAAATTGCCGTCAAACAGCGTATCGACCAGTGTGTTGGTCGACGGATCGTCGGCACCGCTTTGCGCGGAGACCGCATCCAGCACATGCAGGCTCCAGCCATCGCGATGGGTACCAATTTCTTTGCTGTTGAAAAACACCTGGCTGAATTTGACTGCAGCATCGCGTAATTTCTGCTGTTCTGTCGCAGTAAAACCATCGCCGACAATCACCAGATTCAGCCGGTTGCTTTGCACAGGCCCAACCAAAGTTCGCCCCATGCCATTGCTATTTTGGATCGCCAACAAGACTTTTTGTTTGTATTCCGCTGTAGCACCTTGTGGATCTGTGGCCTGCAGCAGAAGCTCGGTTTCCAAAGCCTCAGTACGGGCTAAAACTTGTAATGACGTATTGGTCTGGCTGCGGTCCAGCCGGAACAGCTGCGGCTGTGCATTACTCACTGTCACCATATCGCCATCGACATCTTCAGCGCTGAAGTTCAGAGCATAACTCTGGCCTGCATCTAACAACGCCGGTAATGCCGTCACAGTCAGCGTCGGCGCATCATTGACGGCAGCCAGCGTGATCTCGGCGTTAAACCCCGCTGCTGCAGACTTCCCGTCGGTGACCTGTAACTGCAGCGCGATTTTGCCATTGAGATTTGCCGCTGGTTTCAGACTGATGCTGCCGGCCGGATTGACCACCACTCCGGCATTGACCGGATTAACACTTTGTAGGGTAAAGGTGAGTGGATCCTGATCGGCATCCGTCGCTTTGAGCTGAAAGGTGGCTGGCGTGTCTTCTACGCCGGCAAATTGCTGTAGCGCGACCTGCGGCAGGTCATTGATATTTTGTACTGTCAGTCTGGCATTGCCGGCAACCGGCGGATTTTTCCCGTCGCTGACGGTGAAAGTAAAACCGGCTTCGCCGGCGAAGTCCGCGGTGGGCTGGTAAGTAAAACGTCCATCACTTTGCAAGCTGACGACACCTTGCGCCTGACTTTGACTGCTCAGCTGATAACTGAGCGGATCATTGTCAACGTCGGTAGCACCCAGTTGCGCCTGCAGGCTGCTGTCTTCGTTTAACTGAAAGGTATTGCTGCCGGGCACCGGCGCGGCATTTTGTGGTGTGGGTTGTGGTGTTGCTGTGCTGTCTGAACCGCCACCGCCGCAACCGGCTAAGCCGATGGCACTGAAGAATAAAAAGCCGGCATGGTAAAACCAGCGCAGTCCTTGCAGACGCATCGAAACCTCCATGTTTATTTACATATTTTTATCAGCTTATCACATCAGCAAAGCAGCAGTCTGTATTGCCAGACAAAGAGTTCTCAGACAACCGGCCATTTGCCAGTACAAATTGCAGACGAAAAAAAACCGGCCAACTGACCGGTTCTTTTTCAAATTTATTTGCGCTTATGCGTTTGCCGCTACACCAGCAGCGCGGGCTTTACGAACTTTTGCGGCTTGACGGTTGTAAGCATCAGTAAACTGGGCTTTTTCCAGTTTGCGCACTGCTTCACCGTTCAGGTCGATCTTGCGCAGATAAGTTACAAACACAAAAGCATTAACCACGAAGAAAGCTGCTGCTGCGATTAAAAATGTGTCCATCTTACACCTCTCTACATCACCGGACTTTGCCGGACTACATACTGTGATTACCTTGGGTTTCAGGTAAAAAACGGAAGTGGAACTCGCTGTATCACTTTCGTTATTTACCTGCTTGATAACCTATATGCAGCTGGTGTGCCAACTTACAGATAAAATTTCAAGTCACTGTTTATATTGAATTTTATTAGTGCGCAGGCACTAAAATATCAAGATGGACGTTTGCAGGATCAAAGGATCTGTTGCTAAATAGCGACAGCAAAAAGCAGGCAAATATTTTATATATATAAATCAATAACTTAACATGTATCTTTTTTGCGACAGTTTTTGCTGCACACAGGAAAAATCAATAAAATAATTTATATTCAACAACTTAAGGAGATATCAAACCACACAAATTTCAACTGAGCCTGGTCTGCAGCCCCGGTTGCGGTAAATCCGCCTGAACATCGCCAGACGCGAAAAAGCAAAAAAGCGCCGGCAGGCGCTTTTGCAAGTCAACACAGGCCGCTTAATTAATAAAACCGTATTTGCGGGAAATCACATCGAAGTAGTTCAGACACTGCTTGGCATATTCACGTTTTTCCACATAACTGCCCGGGAAAAAACTCTTTTTAAAGCCATAAGCCACGATATCTTTTAACCGTTTCAGCGGAATATCAAAATTGTCTACCGCCAGCTGATACTCACGGCTCACAGTGGTATTGGACACCAAACGGTTGTCAGTACAAATCACGGTGGCGATGCGATTTTCCAGCATATCTTTAAACTTGTGTTGTTTGATATCGGCAATCGCCGGATTGGTCTGTAAGTTTGAGGTCAGGCAGACTTCAATCGCGATGCGCTTGTCCGCAATATATGAAGCTAACTCTTTGATGTATTTCTGTTTATCTAAGATGGCAGGGTCTTTAATCATCTCCGGAATAAACATCGAATAGCCATGACCAATGCGGTCGGCATAACATTCGGTGATAGCTTCGAACACCGATTCGGCACCATAGGCTTCGCCGGCATGCAAAGTCTTCAGCAAAAAATGCTGATGGGCGTATTCGTAAACTTCTTTAAAATTGTGCGCCGGAAACCCGGATTCTTGCCCCGCCAAATCCAGTGCGACTATCGGAATACCGGCTTCGTCACGTAATCGCACGCTGGCGCGCACCAGTTCCATCGCCGCCAGTTTGATCACCTGCATCGGGTCAAAATCTCGCATCAGCTGGAACAAATTGGTGTAATAAGGCGAAAAGCCTTTGCCGGAGAACATCCGCATCGCACAGTTAATAATGCCGTAAGCAAATGGCGGGCGATGACCGAGCTGGACCTGATCATGCGCATTGTATTCATGCATGGCGCGCTTTAAGCCGTTGTTGACAGTATGCATAATGCGGTCGAAATCGATGCCTACCGCCGGGTCCATCAATAGCTGCGGCGCAAACCGTACTTCGATGTAATTGACGCCTTCAGCCTGATTATCCAGCGCCAGCTCATACGCCGCTTGCTCCAGATTTTCCAAGTCGCGCAGTACACCGCAAGTGTACTGAAAGCCATGCAGGTATTCGCCTAAGTTGTTGTAGCGCTCTTTAAACACCAGCTCTTTCATGCCTTCAACCGTGTTAGACGGCAGCACCAGCTTGCTGCGCTGTGCCATTTCAATCAAAGACTCCAGCCGCAAACTGCCATCCAGATGCAGGTGTAAATCAGACTTAGGCATTTCTTTAATAAAATCAGCGGAATAAAACGGCATAGTGAGTCCCTGAGCAGCTTACGACTGCAGCTAGTTTAGCAAAATCGGCACCTGGATGTTGATTTGACTGCATCCCAGTCGCATTCAGGGTGTTATGCAGATTGTGCAACCGTTGGTTTTTCAGCCAATCAGTTGTTCCTGATCTGGCGATAGACCCGCGACTGGCCTAGGCTTTGAGTTTACAACCCTGCAAAACCGGAGGTTGAATGGTTGTATCCACCAAAGTTAAAAACGCATTGGCTGTTTTAGTCTTGGGAATCAGTACCCAGACTGCTGCCGAAAATAATGCCGGGCTGAAATTCAGCGCATTTGAACAGCGCATCTGGCAGATAGTCCAAAATTCTTCCGCGGAAAATCCGCTCACTTTGTTACAAGCGCTGGCAACAGACGTTACTGAACCGGCCGACCAAGCGTTATTGCTGATGCATCAGTGCCGGCTGGCCGTGCGGCAATCGCAACAGCCGCAACCCGCTTTGTTACAACATCTGAGCAAATTACATCAGAGTGATACAGACAGGGCGACCGGCGCTGCTGCCCTGACTAAATGCCAGCAATATCATGCCATGCTGGACGCCAGCTCGAATCAAATCCTACAGCTGGAAAACACTGCCTACTATGGGCTGAACGCAAGCGACGGCCCTTTGATGCAGATGTGGCTGTCTTTCGATTTTGCCAATGCCGCGATGGATGCCGGTTTTATCGATGAAGCGTTGCAAGCCATCGAGCGCTCGCTTTCAATCGCCAGACAAAACGACTTGTCCGAATGGGTCAGCGAAAGTCTGGGCCTGCTGGCCCTGCTGCAAAGTGATTTGGGCCAGTATCAACAGGCGCTGGCAACAGTACAACAGGGCTTGGCACAGGCCAAAGACCCGCTGAATCGCGAAACTTTACAACTGCGGCAGGCTTTTGTACTGAAGCAGGCCAAACACTATGACGAAGCGCTGGCCGCCTATCAGCAGCTGCTTGATCAGGCAGGACCAGACAATGAGCAGGTCTATATCACTGCAGCGCTGAATATCTCGGCAATCTATCAGGCAACCCGGCGTCATGCCGAAAATCTGCAACTGACCGCCCAACTACTGCAACGGCTGGACAAAACTCAAGACCCTTACTCCTTCGCTCAGGCCACAACTTTGCGGGCGATAGCACTGCTGAGCAACGATCAATATCAGGCGGCTGCCCCCCTTTTTACTGAAGCACAACAATGGTTTGAGCAAAACGAATGGTTGGTATATCTGGTTCCCACGCTGGAGCAATGGGCCGATTTGCTGGCGCAAAAAGGTTATTTTGCCGAGGCCTATCAGGCCAGCCAGCAAAGTAAACAGCTACGCGACCAACTTAATGAACAGCGCCGGCTGCGCGATGCCACGCTGCAAAATGCTCAGCTCGAAGTTGCCCGTCAGCAACAGGCGTTACTGGAATCGCGCCAGGCCCATCAGCAAGTCACGGCTGAACTGGCCCGCAAGGAATTTGAGCAACGCAGCTTTCAGCTGATTGTGGCGTCGCTGATGCTATTGGCTCTGACCATTCTCTGGGCTTATGTGCGGCTGCGTCAGGCTAATCAGGCGCTGGCATTGAAAAATGAGGAACTCGACTACGAAAGCACGCATGACCCACTGACAAAAGTGTTTAATCGGCGTTACTTTAATCAGTTTATCCAGCAAAAACTGGCGCAAGGCGGCGAAGCCCTGCTGCTGCTGATCGATATAGATCACTTTAAAAAGGTCAATGACACTTATGGTCACCATGCCGGTGATCAGGTGCTGGAAATCGTCAGTAAACGCCTGGCCGGCAAGCTGCGTGACATCGACCGAATCATCCGCTGGGGCGGTGAGGAGTTTCTGATTTTTATCGAAAAACCAACGGACAGCACAAACGCGGCGGCACTGGTGCAACGTCTGCTGAGCGAAGTTGCCAGCACGCCGGTGCAATTGGCGCATACCCAACTGACAGTAACGATTTCGGCCGGTTTTGCGCTGATCACTCTCAGTGATATTCAGGCGCTGGAGAGTACACTGAACCAGATTGATGAATCGCTGTATCGCGCGAAAACACAGGGCCGTAATCAGGCCGTGGGCTTGTTGCCACAGCCGGCGCAGGAACTGCTGACGATACAACCGGCGCTATAGCGCACAGCCAGAACAGCGGCTGCAATACCAAGCATTCTGGCATTGATCGAAGTTTATTCGTGTTGAAACAGGGCTGGAGATATCAGAAAAAATACAGAGAAGTGGTGCCCGGGGCCGGACTTGAACCGGCACGCCCTTTCGAGCGAGGGATTTTAAATCCCTTGTGTCTACCGATTTCACCACCCGGGCAGAGTCGCATGTGCAGGCGCACTTGGCAGAACGGCGGCGATTTTACGCTGGCTTTTATCTAACTGTCATGTGCTTTTTGCGATGTGGGCCAAATTTTTGCTGTAGTTGTGCTTTTTTTCGCCATAACACCAAGCTGATGAAGCTGAAAACCACTGCTCCGATCTCAAATTTAGCCATCCAGAAATCTATATAAAAACCAACAGCTTAATAATTCATCAGCCTAAAGTCGTATCCATTTAGCCATCTATACTGTTGCATTCGGCTTTTTGTCGTGATATTACTAAAAACGCTGCAGCTTTGTTCAGTCGCGTATCTGCAGCACAATGTGCCGGCAATGTCGGCCAAGCGCCAAAAAAAGACAGAGCAATGAATCACTTAAACACTATGACCGCCATTCTTCTCAGCCTCCTCGTGCTCCTAATCGGACCTCGGGGTGTTGTGCATTGGTCGTAGTGTAAATACGGATCCAGCAAACAAACCCCGAGCCACAGGCCGGGGTTTTTTGTTACCTCGAGGTCTGATGGGTGAAAATTTCAGCAAGAGGAACAGGATATGAGCAGCGCCCAACACGAAAACAATAAAATCTGGATTTTTGATACCACTTTGCGTGACGGCGAGCAGGCATTACGGGCCAGCTTAAGCCATAAACAAAAAATCCAGCTGGCCCATGCCATTGCGCGCTTAAATGTCGACGTGATGGAAGTGGGCTTTCCGGTGTCTTCGCCGGGCGATTTCGCTTCAGTGCAGGCGATTGCCCAAAGCGTGAAAGGCCCGGTGATTTGTGGCCTGTCGCGCGCTGTGTTCGCCGACATCGACGCCTGCGGCGAGGCGTTAAAAGCTGCCGAACGCCGTCGAATCCATACCTTTATTGCTACTTCCCCACTGCACCTGCAATACAAATTACGCAAGACTTTAGAACAAGCCACTGAGCAAGCCGTCGCCTGTATTCAGCATGCGCGCCGTTATACCGACGATGTCGAATTCTCCTGTGAAGATGCCGGTCGCACACCGATTGATGATTTATGCCGCATTGTTGAAGCCGCGATTAAAGCCGGCGCCACTACCATCAATATTCCTGATACTGTCGGCTACACCATCCCGAACGAATTTGGCCAGATCATCAGCCAGCTGATGCACAAAGTGCCGAATATCGATCAGGCACGGATTTCGGTGCATTGTCACAACGATTTAGGTTTAGCGGTCGCCAACAGCATCAGCGCCATTCAGGCTGGCGCGCGCCAGATTGAGTGCACCGTGAATGGCATCGGCGAGCGCGCCGGCAACTGTTCGCTGGAAGAGGTGGCGATGATCATCAAAACCCGCGGCGACTATCTGCCGTTTTATACCGATATCAAAAGCACCGAAATTTACCGCTCCAGCCACTTGGTCAGCCAGATTTGCCACATGCCAATTCAGCCGAACAAAGCCATTGTCGGCGAAAACGCTTTTGCGCACAGCTCCGGTATTCACCAGGACGGCGTTTTAAAAGCGCAAAATACTTATGAAATCATGTCGCCGGAGCAAGTTGGCATTCGCACCAACGAACTGAACCTGACCTCGCGCTCTGGCCGCGCCGTCATTGCGCACCGCTTAACCGAAATGGGTTACAGCAAAGAAGATTATGATTTAGACCAGGTCTATCAGGCGTTTTTAACGCTGGCCGACCAAAAAGGCAGGGTGTTTGATTACGACTTGGAAGCGCTGGTATTTTTCGAAAACTTAAAAGATGACGACGAGCGCTACAAACTGGCGTTTTTAAGTTCCAGCACCCACACCGGCCATGTCGCCAGCGCCACTGTCGGTTTAACGGTCGGCGATGAAACTTATACCGAAGCAGCCACCGGTAACGGTCCGGTCGAAGCAGCCTTTCAGGCGATCCACCGCATCGCCAAACTGGAAGATGCCAAGATGGTCGATTACAACCTGCAGGCCAAAGGCGAAGGTGAAAACGCGCTGGGCCAGGTCGACATCATAATCGAATATCAGGGCCGGCGTTATCACGGCGCAGGCCTTGCCACCGACATCGTGCGCTCATCCGTGCTGGCTTATGTGCATGTACTGAACCTGATTGAACGCAGCAAACGCATTGATGCGGTGAAGCTGGCGCGTAAAAACGCCGACAGCGCCATCGAAAAATAATTCGCTTTAACTTTTTCCGAGACACATGATGAAGACTTACAACATTGCAGTATTAGCCGGCGACGGCATCGGGCCGGAAGTGATGGCAGAAGCATTAAAAGTGCTGGATGCGGTCAGTGAGAAGTTTGGTTTTGCGATTAAAACGCAAAGTGCCTTAGTCGGTGGCGCCGCCATTGACGCACACGGCGAAGCACTGCCGGCCGCCACTTTAGATTTGTGCAAACAAAGTGATGCGATTTTATTCGGCTCAGTCGGCGGGCCAAAATGGACCAGCCTGCCGCCGGCGCAACAGCCAGAGCGCGCGTCGTTATTGCAACTGCGCAAAACT
>Ga0247724_1000169_pt1 | contig 17093 bp, 20 predicted proteins | sample OKSTACKMC2E_FD_182776 | JGI IMG/M metagenome (GOLD analysis project Ga0247724, IMG submission 182776) | Subsurface sediment microbial communities from gas well in Oklahoma, United States - OK STACK MC-2-E | ecosystem: Environmental > Terrestrial > Deep subsurface > Rock core/Sediment | place... | reverse complement strand
TTATCGAGGAGTAACCTCGGCCCCATAACAGACGGCTGCCCTGATGATGAGCTCCGCAAGGAGAGCATCGCCAGGGCGGCCGTTTTGCATCCAGATTGATATGTGAGGGGGCGCTAACCCCTGCTGGTGCCGTTATGCGGGACCAATTCGCTCCATCAGGCTCATATGGGATGAGCCATCGTGGCGCTTGAGATTCTGGCGATACTCAAACTGGCGCTGGCTCTCCTGCTTGAGCCCCAGCATCAGCGAATAGCACATCGCCAGCATGATCACCGAGAAGGGCAGCGCGGCTATGATGCTGGCCGCCTGCAAGGCTGCCAGGCCGCCGGAAACCAGCAGGATAGCGGCAACCAGCCCCTGCCCCAGACCCCATACGGCGCGGTGCAGTACCGGCGGCTCCTGATCACCAATGGAGAGCAGAGTCGTGATAACCAGCGTGCCCGAGTCACTGGAGGTGATGAAGTAGGTGCAGATGAGCAGGGTCAGCACGGCCTTGGCGATCCAGCCGAAGGTATCCCAGTGCAGCAGCTCGACCGTCTTGTAGAGCGCCAGCGTCACATCCTGATTGACCGCCGCCACCACGCCGCCACCACCAAACAGCTCCAGATTCATCGCCGTACCGCCAAACACGGTGAGCCAGAACATGCCGAGCAGCGAGGGTACCAGCAACACACCGAGCACAAACTCGCGGATAGTACGCCCCTTGGAGATGCGGGCGATAAACATGCCGACAAACGGCGCCCAGGCAATCCACCAACCCCAGTAAAACGCCGTCCAGCTCGACTGCCAGGCCGAAGTGCCGTTGGCCTCGGTGTTGGTCCAGAAGCTCAGTTTGACGATGTTCTGCAGGTAATCACCGATGTTCTGTACATAGGCGTTGAGGATATAGGTGGTCGGCCCCAGCACCAAAAAGAGTGCGAGAACGAAGACGCTCAGCCAGATATTGAGCTCGGAGAGGATCTTCACTCCGCGCCCGACCCCGGAAACCGCCGACAGAGTGGCGATCAGGCTGATACCGCCAATCAGCCAGAGCTGGTTGGACTGCGACACCGCCATACCAAACATCTGGTTGAGGCCGGTATTCATCTGGGAGACCCCCAGTCCAAGGGAGGTCGCCACCCCGAACACGGTGCCGAACACCGCCAGCACATCGGCCGCATGGCCCCAAAAACCGTAAATCCGCTCGCCAAGGATGGGGTAAAGCACAGAGCGGATCGCCAGCGGCAACTTGCGCCGGTAGCTGAAAAAGGCAAGTGACAGGCCGACGATCACATAGATGGCCCAGGGGTGCAGGCCCCAATGGAAAAAAGTGAGGCGCATGGCGATCTGGGCCGCTTCCGGGGTCATCCCTTCGGTAATGAAAGGGTTGCCCTGCAGGTGGTTCATCGGCTCGGCGATGCTCCAGAACACCAGCCCGATCCCCATGCCCGCGCTAAAGAGCATTGAGAACCAGGCGAAGTAGCCGAACTCCGGTACCTGGTCGTCGTCGCCCAGCCGGATGTTGCCGAAGCGGCTGAACATCAGGTAGACGGCGAAGAACAGGAACAGGGCGACCACCAGAATGTAGTACCACTTGAACCCGGCAATAATCTGATCCTTGGCCCCGACAAACCAGCTGGCGGCCGTCTCGGGGACAAAGACCCCGAACAGCAGAAACAGGGTGATGACGGTCAACGCCGTCATGGCCATGGTGGGGTTGAGGCCTTTAAATAGCCCTTTGCTTGCTCTCATCCAGCCTCCTTAGTCGTTGTTGAAAAACTCTTCGCCCACGTGATCACCGGCACCACCGATGGCGCGATAGACCAGCTTGCCTGCCGCCTGCTCCCGGTGATCCACCAGGGTGACCGAAGGCTGACCGTTCACCGCGTGGCGCTTGCCGAGGAAGATGGCCATGGGCACGCCCAGATTGGAGATACCGCTGGTGATCCAGAGCCGGTTGAAGTCGTAGGAGCCGCCGATGAACTCCAGCTGGGCCAATCCGGTATCGAGGCCGGTCAGATAGAACTGCATGGCGCTTTCGTCAGGAAAGAGGTGCACCAGCACATAGGCGTAGCGCAATTCGTTCACCAACTCCTTTAGGTTGAAAGTACCTGTTTCGCTACAGGAGAGCGGCAGTTCGCCGTCGTAGTGGTGAACCTTGAGGTTGTTCGGGTCTTCATCGTAGGCGGGCTGATAGCGGACAAAGGCTGACGTATCAGGCAGTTCATAGCGAACCCGCACGACTTTCAGGCCGTTGGCCAGGGTCTTGATATCCAGTTCATTGGTCATGTTTACTCCTCTCTTGTCAGGTTAAACAGCGCAAAGAGGGGCTAAACTAACACAAAATTAATTTGAACATAAACTATTTGAGTAATAACTATATTGACCTTTTTATCTGCCGGGAGCAGAATTTTCCCCCTTTCAACCCGACTTCCTACTCCGACACCATGGAAAAACATGATGAAGTGCTGGTAGCGCTGCGCCAGATCATTCGTGCCATCGACATGCACTCCAAGCGCTTGATCAAGGAGGCGGGTCTCACCTCGCCACAACTCTTGCTGCTCAAAGGAATTGACGAGCTGGGCCAGATCTCCATGCGCCAGCTGGCCGACCACACCAACATGAGTCAGGCCACCGCCACCACCATCATGGATCGCCTCGAGAGCCGCCAGCTGGTGCAGCGCGTTCGCAGCGAGACCGACAAGCGCAAGGTACACGCGACCCTGACCGATGCCGGCCGCGCCCTGCTGGCCGAGGCGCCGACACCACTGCAAGAGCGCTTCATCCAGCGTTTTCAGGCGCTGGAAGCGTGGGAACAGACCCTGCTGCTCTCCTCCCTGCAACGCATCTCATCCATGATGAATGCAGACGAAATCGACGCGGCCCCGGTGCTGAGCGTCAGACCCCTCACCGAAGAGCAGGCATAAGCTGCTGAACAATTTCAGGCATAAAAAAGCTCCCGAAAGGGAGCTTTGTTCTATCAGGGGTCGTAGAGGATTACTCTTCCAGGCTGATCCCGATATTGGAGACGCCATCCTGAGAGGCGAATGCTCTGATGGCCAGGATACGATCGCTGTCGCGCTCATGGGCAACCCGCTTGAGCAGTTCAACCTGAAACTCCAGCTCGGCTTCCATATATTCGTGCTCGTAGAGCTCCTCTTCGGTCAGATCCCGCTCTTCCATCATCTCGATAAAACCGGCAACGGTACCGACGGAAGCATGACTGGCATCGTTGGCTTCTTCGCCGACCCGGCAGATCACCGAGTTGTAGGCACAACCCAGCGCCACGCAGGCATCCAGAGCCGGATAGGCACCGTAGGATTCAAACTTGCGGGGATCCGGAATATGGGCTTCGAACTCTTCGAGAATGGCACCCAGATTGACCCGGGAACCCTTGACGGTCAGGTAGTTCCACATCTGATCCAGCGCATGCCGGAAGGCCTCTGCATTGCCAAAGCCGGAGGCCTGACTGAACAGGGCATAGTTGGGGTACATGCGCTCTGCCAGCGCCAGGGTGTAGACGGTCTGTTGCCAAGGCTGTAGCTCGGCCAGTCGCTTATAAAACTTGTCACCAAACACTGGAGTCGGATCCTTTGCAAAATGTGGGGCAGATTGTAGCCCACGAGGCGCGCGGCGAAAACGAAAAAGCGCCCTGGTCGGCTATGTTGCGATATGAAGTCAGGTAAGATGGGTCGAGAGCGGCATCTTGTTGCGCCGCAAATTCTGATAAGGAACAAGAGTATGAGCCAACGTACCCTTCTTTTGCTCAGCCAGGATAATGCTCACTACGAACGGCTGCTCAAGGCCGCCAATCTCCCCCATCTGCGCATTCTGCGAGCCGATAACCAGAGCGATGCCGAGAAGCTGATCGGCGAAGCCCATATTCTGATGGCCGAACCGGCCCGCGCCAAACCGCTGCTGCCCAAAGCCAACAAGCTGAGCTGGTTCCAGTCCACCTATGCGGGAGTCGATGTGCTGCTCGACCCTGACAGTCGCCGCGACTACCAGCTTACCAATGTGCGCGGCATCTTCGGCCCGCTGATGAGCGAGTATGTCTTTGGTCATCTGCTCAGCCTGATGCGCCAAATTCCCCTTTATCGGGAACAGCAGAAACAGCGACTGTGGCAAAGCCACCCCTATCAGGGCCTCAAGGGGCGCACCATGCTGATCCTGGGGACCGGCAGCATTGGTCAGCATATTGCCCACACCGGCAAACATTTTGGCATGAAGGTGCTGGGCATCAGCCGCAGCGGTCGGGAGCGGGCAGGGTTTGATCAGGTTTATCAGCTACCTGCGCTCAACAAGATGCTGGCGCAGGCCGATGTCATCGTCAGCGTGCTGCCTGCCACCCGCGATACCCGTCATCTGTTCAATGCCGCCCGCTTCGAACACTGCAAACCGGGCGCCATCCTGTTCAACGTCGGTCGTGGCAGCGCCGTGCACTCGGGCGATTTGCTCACCGCACTGCGTACCGGCAAGCTGGCGATGGCGGTGCTGGATGTGTTCGAGCAGGAGCCACTGCCCGCCGACAGTCCGCTGTGGGGCCAACCCAACCTCATCGTCACCCCCCACAACAGCGCCTACAGCTTCCCGGATGATGTGGCCCAGATCTTTGTGCGCAACTACATCCGCTTTATCGATGGCCAGCCACTGGATGGCAAAATCGACTTCGACAAGGGTTATTGACCCTCACTGCGCATGTAAAAAGGCCCCGCCAATCTGGCGGGGCCTTTCATTTCAGGCGGTGACAACAGGTATCAACCCGCAGCCAGCTCCTTGCGGTAGCTCTTCACCTTGGCAAGGAACTGACGACGCTCCTTGCCGCTCAGGGGTTCAGCCATCGGCAGCTTGGCGGTCATGGCATTGACCGGGCGGTTGTTGATCCGCAGCTCGTAGTGCAGGTGAGCACCGGTCGAACGACCAGTGTTGCCGGAGAGGCCGATCTTGTCACCCATCTTCACTCGCTGACCGGTTTTGACCAGCAGCTTGCTCAGGTGCAGATAACGGGTAGAGAGAGTACGGCCATGCTTGATGACGATATAGGTGCCCGCCAGCGGGTGGCTGGTTGCCTTCTGGACGATACCATCACCGGTCGCCAGCACTGGCGTGCCCACCGGCACCGCGAAGTCGGTGCCCTCGTGAGGACGCACCATACCGGTTACCGGATGTTTGCGCGCCGGGTTGAAATTGGAGCTGATCCGATAGCGGCTGTGGGTCGGATAGCGGCGGAATCCGCGCTCCAGACTGTTGCCCTGACCGTCGTAGTAGTTGCCGTCATCGGAGAGCCAGGCCGACACCGTCTTGCCCTGGCTGGTCACTTCCACACCTAGCAGCTGGCTGTTACCAGTGCTCTTGCCTTCCACCGTCTCCTGGCGTACCAGCACTTTGAACTTGTCGCCCTTCTGCAGATCCTTGGCGAAATTCATTCGCCACTGGAACAGGTTGGCAATTTTCTGGATATGGTTGGCTGGAATCCCCGCATTGCGGGCACTGACATAGAAGCTGCCGTTGATCACGCCGTTGTAACGCTGCGGTTGCCACTCGACCTTCTCATTGATCATGGAGGCGGTATAGGCATCATCGCTGCGTGCCATCACCAGCGTCTGCTTGATGTTCAGGCGGATTTTGAGTTGCTGCAGGATGTTGTCCTGATCGATCAGCAGCTCGATATTCTGGCCCGGCTTGAGGCGCGCCAGATAGTTCTTGTTGTCCGCGTCCAGCACCTTGTAGAGGGTAGTGGTGGAGAGACCGAGATTGTTAAAAATGGCGGTCAGGTTTTCGCCGTTGCGAACCCGGTAATCCTGCCACTGGGGGGTGGTGTCGACCGGGATGTCGTCATCCGGCGCACTCTGATCAACCAGTTCGTGATCGGGAATTTCGTTAAAGTCGGTGTTGTTTTCGTTGGTTGCCGTACCTGCGGTATCAATGGGCAACTCAAGACGCAGCGGCCGCTCGAGGATGTCACCCGGAGCTGGCAATAATGCCACTGCTGACAGGGTCATGGCCGTCAGCATCAGCATGGCGTAAAAGTGTTTGCGGGGAACCGGTGGTTCCCAATTGGCAGCCTGTACTACCAAGGGACGGAGACGTTTCATCCGCTATCCTGTATTTAGATCTAAAGAGTGTGAGTTGCGATGTCAGTTGTGACAAAACCGTATAAAACTGTTTGTTGGACACAAATAGTTACAAATAGTTCATCACAATCTGCATGAACCTCACATTTTATGCATAACCCGCCCGGATGGGCAGAAATGATCGTCTTTTTTAACCATTTTTTCCTATTTTTAAGAACCGGGTCGGATTCGATACTGAATAGAAACCTAAAATGTTGCGATAACTTTTCCATGGAGTGGATATGTCGTTAGCAAAACTGTTAATCAGAATAATTGTCGTCCTGTTCCTGATCGGTGCTGCGCTGCTGTTTGCACTGGAAGTCACGACGGTCCGCCAATCCATCCTCGACCAGATGTCAGCCAACTTGGAAACCGCCATCACCGCTCTCGGGCTGGTGCTGCAAGGAACCCTGCTCAATGACGACAATGTGCTGGCCGAAACCATCGTCAATGCCATGTTCGACGGCGGCTTCGTCAGCTCGGTCATTCTGGTGGATCCGGATGGTCAGGTGCTGTTTCAGAAGGTATTCCACTCTACCCAGCAAAATGTCCCCGGCTGGCTTCCCTCGGTTATCGGCATGCCCCCCGTCAAGATTGAGCAAGAGTTGACCGATGGCTGGCGCATGCTGGGTACTCTGACCCTTGAGGGGCATAGCGGCTACGCCTATCAGCATCTGTGGAATGCAATCAGTCGCACCGGCCTGGCTCTGCTGGCGGGCCTCGTCGTATTTACCCTGATCATCTCCCTGGTGTGCAAACGCCTGCTGCAGCCCCTGGAGCAGATCAACCTGCAGCTGATCCGTATCCGCAAACACCAGTTCAACAGCACCCTACCCACTCCCTGGTTGCAAGACCTCAAAGAAGTGGCACTTTCCATCAACCAACTGGTTTCCGAACGCAAACGAGATCTGCTGCAACAACGACTCAAAATCACCCAACTGGGAAAACAGCTGCCACTGACGACTCCACAGCCGCTACAAGGAGTGAGCCCGCTGCCGGAAGGCGGGCAACTGCAAAAATTTGTCTCCACACAAGGGGAGATCGCGCTCTATCAGCGTTTCTTGCCCAGTCAGCCCCTCGGTGCCGACAGCGATCTCGCAACCATCCAGAGCGCCCTGCAACAGTGGCAGCACTCTCATATAGAAGGGGTCTTGCTGCCCCTCTCCCTGCTCAATCACCCGCAATGGTCCGAGATCGCCCCTCTGCTAAGCCAGGGTCGAGGAAAAACACTGGATTGGCGCTGGGATGTAGCCACATTCCCCGCCCACGGCCAAGCTACATTGGCTGCGTTGCAGGAACAGGGGTGTGAGCTCGCCTTCAGCGCCATTCCCCTCAATGCGGATACCTTCAATCAACTTGACCCGCTCAATCCCATCTTTATCAGCTGTCAGCTGACCGATGCACCGCTCTACTGGAATCTGCTCTCCCAGACCATGCATGCCGCCGGTTATACCCTGCTGGCAGAATCGGGAGAGTGTCGCGACATCGACAAACTGCGGACCTGGGGTATCGATGGTTATGCCAAGGAGGCGCAATCATGAAGAAGCTCGCCATGCTGTTGCCCCTGCTGTGGCAACCCGGCCTGATGGCTGAAACCGTCACTATCACCACCGGGGGTGAGCAGGGGATTTATCACCAGATAACCAAAGAGTTTTGCCGTCTGGCCCATGAGGTCGATGAGCAACTGGCGTGCACATTGCAGAGCTCATCGGGTTCAATAGAAAACCTGAAGCGGCTGAAGAGTGGCGAGACCTCCTACGCCATGGTGCAGTCAGACTGGCTGTATCAGGCAAGCAAGGGCTTGGGCCCTTTTGTCACGCAGCCTCAACCTGAGCTGCGCGCCCTGTTTGCCACCCATGCCGAGCCCTTCACCATAGTGATCCGTGCCGATGGCGATATCACGTCACTGGAACAGCTCAAGCTCGCCCCCATCGACATGGGGTTGAAGAGCTCGGGTACCCGCCAGACGGCGCTGGCTCTGTTCAACATCCTGGGGGCAAAAGAGCAGGATCTCGATCTGAAAAGCATGGCCAACCTGCCGGATGCGCTCTGCAGCAAGCAGATCGACGCATTTGCACTGGTGATGGGACACCCTAACCGGATTGTGCTCGACACCGCCAAACGTTGCGCAGTCAGCTTCCTCCCCATCGATGGGGCCACCCGTGATCAGCTACTCAAGGGGGTCAAATATTACCAACGTAGTCAGGTGCCCGCCCGCATCTACCCCGGCAATCTGAAGGCAACTCCCACCTTTGCCATTGCCGCCACCCTGGTCACCAATGCCACCATGCCGGAAGAGTCTGTCTATCGCCTGACCAAGGCCATGCTGACCCAGCAAACCAAGTTCAATGAGCAAACTTATGGATACGCCAATATGTTTCACCGGGCACGCAATAAAACCGGCCCGGTGCTGAGTATTGAGCAGCATCCGGGCGCAGCGAAATATTTCGATGAGTTGAAGGCGGCGGGCAAGCTATAACTGACGACGAGGAGAGCGCAGTTGCTCGCTGGAGAAACGGGTCTTCATCGATGTCCACTGCGCCAACCGATCGGCACTCCCCGCCAGCGTCCCTTCCCGCCGTGACTTCATGATCCAGATGCTTTTGGCATCGAAACTGTAAACGGGAATGAGATCGGTACGCTTGCTGCCCGGCAGGATCCGGCTGTTGATGTTGTCGAGCACCAGTGGATCAGCCTTGGGCGTCGGGAAGTAGAGCGTCACCATGTGGAATTGGTTGTAACGCACCGCCTTGACGTAGGCCAGCCGCAGCTTCTTCTCATCCACCCCCAGCTCCATCAGGGTGTAGTACTTGGAGATGCTGTAATCCTCGCAATCCCCACCCCGGGCACCGATGAACTCCAGCGGATTGGCCCAGTAATCCTCATCCCCCCACAGCTTGGGATCCTCGCTGTAGGTGAGATTGTTGAAGTAGTTGTTCACCAGCTCGATCTTCTGCTGGTCGGTTGTACCCGCTCTGGGGGTGAGCAAGCGAGAAAATGCCTCGGCCCGCTGGATGGCCCTGCCACCATACACTTCCTGCAGCTTGGCCCGCAGGTCCGGACTGGCAATATATTCGGAAAGGCGCGAAGCCTGCACACTGGCGCAACATAGCGCCAGTGTGCAGGCCGGGATCAACAACCATTTCATACCGGACACTCCATGTCAGATGCTGGAGGTCAGTATAGTCCGTCCGGATGAGAGACTCAGCCGCTAATCAGCGACATTGGGCAAATGCGTCCGCCAGTTGTTGCATGAATTGGGGATAACCATCCGGGCCAAGCGGCACCTGTTCACCCACCTCATCAAGCAACAGCACCTTGGCGCCAGTATTGCGTGCCACCGATTCGATCACTGCCGGTGAAAATTGCGGCTCGGCATAAATGCAGCTCGCCTGCTTCTCTTCCAGTGCCTTGCGGATATCCACCAGGGTCTTGGCGCCCGGGCGACGCTCAGGGCTCACGGTAAAGTGACCTTTTGAACTCATGCCGTAATGGCGCTCCCAGTAGCCATACGCCTCGTGGAAGACAAAGTACCCCTTCTCATTCACTGCCTTCATCTGGCCGGCAATCACCTTGTCCTTGGCATCCACCTTGGCATCAAATGCCGCGAGGTTGGCGTCATAGCGAGCCTGATTGGCCGGATCCAGCTTGCCCAATTCACTTGTGATCGCCTTGGCAATCACCTTGGCCTGCGTCGGGCCAAGCCAGATATGGGGATCGACCCCTTCGTGATGATGTCCCTCATGCCCTTCATCATGATCATGGTTACCGTGCTCGTGGGCGGCATGATCGTGATCATCATGGTCATGGGAGTCATGACTATCCTGAGTCGCGTAGTTGAACAGCGGCATTCCCTCAACCTGAGTCAGGGCCAAAGCATGGGAATGATTGGCCAGCGGCTTGGCCATAAACCCTTCCAGCTCGGGGCCAACCCACACCACCAGCCCAGCACTGTTGATGCTGCGAATATCGGACGGACGCAGGGAGAAATCGTGGGGAGAGGCACCGGTCGGCAGCAATACCTTGGGCTCGCTCACCCCGTCAGTGATCGCCGCAGCGATGAAGCCAAGGGGCTTGATGGTGGTCAGTACCTCAATGGCACGAACAGGCAAACTCACCGCCAGCAGGGCAGTGAAAAGCGCAATAATTCTCATTGGTGAATCTCGTCAGGGGGTGAGTATGTGATAATATAACAGCCGCTTTTTGTTATATTATAACTCTCACTGGCTGTAAACCCCCGGAGTTATCATGAGCCAACTGGTAGAGCTGAAAGAGGTCTCTCTCTCGTTTGATGGACGCTCTGTGCTCGACAAGGTCTCCTTTACCCTCAATAAAGGCAAAATCACCACGCTAGTCGGCCCCAACGGGGCGGGCAAGAGCACCCTGAGCAAGCTGGTGCTGGGTCTGCTCACCCCGGACTCAGGCAAGATCACCCGCAGCCGCGACCTGAGAGTCGGCTATGTGCCTCAGCGCCTCTATCTGGATCCCACCTTGCCGCTGACGGTGCGTCGCTTCCTGCAACTGGGCAAAAATAACCGCCTCTCCATCGAGGAAGCTCTGGCCCGGGTGGGCGCAGAGGGATTGCTGGAAAACCGGATGCAAAAACTCTCCGGCGGTGAGATGCAGCGTGTGCTGCTGGCCCGCGCTCTGCTGGTCAAACCCGAGCTACTGGTGCTGGATGAGCCGGTGCAAGGGGTCGATATCACCGGCCAGATCGAGCTCTACGCCCTGATCGGTCAACTCGCCGCCGAATTTAATTGCGCCGTGCTGATGGTCTCCCACGACCTGCATCTGGTGATGGCCAGCACCCACGAGGTGATCTGCCTCAACCGCCACGTCTGCTGTCATGGCGAGCCGGAAAGCGTGGCGCGCCACCCCGAATTTGCCCGCCTGTTCGGGCGACCGGAGCAGGAGGTGCTGGCGGTCTATACCCACCATCACCACTGCGACGGCGAACACCATTATCATGAACCGCAGGCTCCCGTCATCCGCCTGCCTTCTCGCAACAACGCTCACAGCAAATAGCGCAAGCAACAGGACATTCAAGTGGACAGCTTTCTGTTATACGCCCTCGCGGCCGGTCTCGGCATCGCCCTGCTGGCCGGTCCCCTCGGCAGCTTCGTGGTATGGCGCAAGATGGCCTATTTTGGCGACACCCTCTCCCATGCCTGTCTGTTCGGTATCGCGCTGGGCATCCTGCTGCAGGTCGATCTCACTCTGGCGGTAGTGGTCTGCTGCCTCGCCATGGCGATGCTGCTGGTGATCATGAGTCGCAACCAGCAGGTGGCAACTGATACCCTGCTCGGCATTCTGGCCCACAGCGCCCTGTCCCTCGGTCTGGTTACCTTGAGTTTTATGGATAACGTGCGGGTGGATCTGATGGCCTACCTGTTTGGCGACCTGCTCTCGGTACAACCGATGGATCTGCTCTGGATCTACGGCGGTGGCGCGCTGGTACTGCTCACCCTGTGGCGACTGTGGGATCCCCTGCTCTCCATGACCATCTCGGAAGAGCTGGCACGGGTAGAGGGGATCCGGGTCGATGTGCTGCGCTGCGTATTGATGCTGCTGATCGGGCTGGTGATCGCCGTGGCGATGAAGTTTGTCGGGGCGCTGATCATCACCTCCCTGCTGATCATTCCCGCCGCCACCGCCCGCCGCTTCAGCCAGACGCCGGAGCAGATGGCCGGCTTTGCCGCGCTGATCGGCTGCCTCGCCGTACTCGGCGGGCTGACCCTCTCATGGTATCAGGACACTCCGGCAGGCCCCTCGGTCGTCGTCTGCGCCACCAGCCTGTTTGTGCTGAGCCAGTTCAAGAGAGCGTAACGGTGCAGGCTAGAGCGGCATGCTCTGGCGTGTCTCCATCATCAGCCACTGGCGCAACCGGCTGATGGCGGGCTCATGGGCCCGCGAGCGCTTGCAGGTAAAGTAGAAGGCATCCCCCGTCTCCAGCTGGTGTACCGGCAAGGCCACCAGCTGGGGATCATCGGGCCGCAGCATGTAATCATTCACGAATGCCACCCCCTGATCCCAGGCCGCCGCCTCCATCGCCAACAGCACATGGCTGAAGTGGTGCATCCGTGCCTCGTCCGGAATAACCAGCCCGCCGGCCTTGGCCCAGCGCTGCCAATCCTCCCCCCGCGCCTTGTAGATGGACTGCACCGACAGCAGCGGCAACTGCCAGATGGCCTCAGGCAACTCCCCGCTGATCTGCTGCAACAGGCGGCGACTACAGACCGGAAAGAGCCGCTCCTGATAGATAAGATCGTGGCAGTAGCCCCGTCCGTGGGGTGAGACTGTGATAAAGCAATCCGCCACCCTATCAGATAGCTCAGGATCTTCCGCCACCATCTCCAGACTCAAATCCAGCTCGGGGTAGAGCTGGCGCAATCCAGCCAACCGCGGGATCAGCCACTTAACCGCAAACGAGCTGTAGACCGCGAGGCGCAACCGCATCTCGCCGCCACCGCGCAGCTGTTCGCTGCTCTGGGCAATCTGGCTAAGTCCGGCAGCAATCCCTTCGAAGTAGCTCTCCCCCTGGGTTGTCAGCGAGAGCAACCGCCCCTGACGCAGCAGCAAGCGCTCACCCAGAAAATCCTCCAGCAGACGGATCTGGTGGCTGACCGCACTCTGGCTGACGTTCAGTTCCAGAGCGGCGCGGGAGAAGCTGAGCAGCCGGGCCACCACCTCGAAATATTGCACCGCACGCAGGGGAGGAAGCTTCACTATCTAAATATCTCATGAATGGTCATTTTTTATCATTTTACTGGATATCAACCGGCACGCTACCCTCCCCTCATCTGAAGTGGGAGGTGGTATGAATGCAGTAGGGATCGGCATCCTTTATCTGGTGCTGGGCAATATGGTGGCGGTTTTTTCCGATGCGCTGGTCAAGGTACTGGAGCCGGATCAGCCCATCTTCCAGTTTGTCTTTTTCCGCCAGCTCTCGGCCGCCATTCTGCTGATGCCCTGGCTGCTCTGGTCATGGCGCCGCAACCCGCCGGTGGCCATCAAGTGGCACCTGCTGCGGGCTCATATCTGGGCGGTCGGCGTCTGCCTGATGGTGGTGGCCCTCACCCGCTTGCCGCTCGCCACTGCCAATGCCCTCTTCTATGCCGCCCCCCTGATGATGGTGCCGCTGGCAGTGTGGGTGGCGGGGGAAGCGATCTCGCGCCAGAAGGTGCTGACTGCGGTTATCGGGTTTATCGGGGTATTGATCGTGCTGCGCCCGACCGAAGTGAACTGGGCCGCACTGGCGGCGCTCGGGGTAGCGCTGTCGATGGCGCTCAACAATCTGCTGATCAAGCGGATCCCGCTTAAGCAGCCCATCGCCCAGACCCTGTTTTTCACCAACGTGCTGAGCATGCCCTTCATTCTCGCGCTGGCCTTGTGGGAAGGGGGCGACTGGCAGTGGCAGATGTGGTGGCCCGCCTTCGGCTCCTCGGCGCTGATCATGGTCTATGCGGGATTGTGCGTGGTGGCCTATCGCAAGGCGGAAGCGAGCAAGATCGCCTCGGCGGAGTACACCGGTCTGCTGATGGCGGTAGCCATCGGGGTATGGCTGTTTGACGAGCAGCCCGGTCTGCCGCTGCTGCTGGGCTGTATCTGTATCGTCCTGCCGCTTATCGCCATGGCGCGCAGCAAGCCAAAGCCGCTGGCCGAGCCAGCGGTCTAATACTCAGGGTCGTTTCAGCAAAGGGGCGACCCTTTGCTGCAGATGAGGGATGACCTCCTGCTCGAACCAGGGATTCTTTTTGAGCCAGAGGGTATTGCGCGGTGAAGGATGCGGCAACGGCAGCCAGCCGGGGCCATAATCGGCCCAGCTACGCACCGTCTCGGTGAGCGTTCCCTTGGCCGCCCCCCGCAGATAGTAGGCTTGTGAATATTGGCCGATCAGCAAGGTCAGTTCGATATTGGGCAACAGCATCAATACCTTGTCGTGCCAGGTGGGTGCGCACTCGGGTCTGGGTGGCAGATCGCCGGATTTTCCCCTGCCGGGATAGCAGAGCCCCATCGGCATGATGGCGATGCGGGATTCGTCGTAAAAGGTGGCCTTATCGACTCCGAGCCACTGACGCAGCCTGTCACCGGAGGGGTCATCCCACGGGATACCGCTGGCATGCACCCGGGTGCCGGGCGCCTGACCGATGATCAGCAAGCGGGCACTCTCGGCCCCGCGGATCACCGGACGAGGCCCCAGCGGCAGATGAGCCTCACACAGACGGCAGGCCCTGATTTGCTCAAACAACTTATCGATTCGCTGCATGACGTTGATAGTACCAGCATTTCCCTGTTTTCCCTCTTGTGGAAACAGGGCGCGCCCCATACTATCGCCATGAATGTTTAATTTAATAAACGGACAATAATGAAAAACTGGCTAGGTACCGGCACCGCGACCCTCTCCTTCATCCTGTGGGGGATGCTGCCGCTCTATTATCAATTCATGCCTGAGGTCAACATGTGGGAGCTGATCTCCCACCGGGTGCTCTGGTCTGTGGTGCTGCTGGGTGCCCTGTTTTTGCTGCTTGGCCACAAGGTGCCCTGGGCACAACTGCGCAGCGAGCCGCGCCAGCTCGGCCTCATTCTGCTGGCGGGCCCCGTGATGTCCATCAGCTGGTGCATGTTCACCTGGTGCCTCACTACCGGGCAAGTGCTGACCACCAGCCTCGCCTTCTTTATGACCCCGCTGTTCAATATCGTATTCGCCGTCATCTTCCTAAAAGAGCGGCTCACCCCGCAAAAGCATCTGGCGGTCGCCCTGGCGCTGGCGGGGCTCGCCTATATGCTGTTCTGCTACGGCCAGCTCCCCTGGTTCTCCCTCATCATGGGGGCCAACTTCGCCTGCTATGGCCTTATCAAGAAGAAGATCCACTACGACACCGGCACCAGCCTCTATCTGGAAGCCATGGTGCAACTGCCCGTCGCGCTGATCATCATCGGCACGCTGGCATGGCACGGGGAAGGGGCATTCGTGAACGGAGATCTGGCCGACAAGCTGCTGCTGATGGGCAGTGCGCCCGCCACCCTGCTGCCGGTGGGACTATTCTGCTACGCGGTGGCGAGAACCCGGATGAGCACGGTGGGGCTGCTGCAATATATCGAGCCCAGCCTCGCCTTCCTGCTCGCCATCTACTGGTTTGGTGAGGCGCCGGATCCCATCAAGGCAGTCGGTTTCGCCTTTGTCTGGGCAGGTCTGCTGGTGAGCCTGTTGCCGCTACACCGGCTCAAGCGCCGCCCTCAGGGCGTACCGCGATAGGACTCCAGCACCTTGTGCCAACGGGGATCCCTGTCCATCTGCTCGGCGATGTCGTTGAGGGTGGCATGCAGCTCGGGACGGGATTTGGGCAGCAGGATATGGCGGGTATAGCTGGATTGGGGGAAGGGTGAGATAAACAGCTTGCCCTGATAGTGCTGTGAGTCGATGAAAAAGCCCAGCGATGAACCACTCACCAGCGTCACATCGATGCGACCGCGCACCAGCAGCTCAAGATTGGTCTTCACCTTCTTGGCATCCTGACGCACCAGCTCCCCGCGGCCAGCCGCATCATCGATCCCCTGATAGCGGTAGCCCTCCACCCCGCCAAACACCAACCCCTTGAGGGAGTCAGGCCCGCGATAGGTGACCGGGTTGTCGATGTTCGAGACCAGCTCGTTGGTGTCGCGCATCACCGGAAAGGTCCAGAGATAGCGCTCGCGATGGGGATCCCCCACCCAGGCTGGATTGACCCAGACCACCAGACCGTCAAAGTCGGGATCTGCCATCTCCAGCGCCAGCCGGGCGCGATTGACCAGCCAAAGCTCGATTCTGGGTTCACCCCCCAGCTTTTCATTGAGATACTTGACCAGCTCGCGGCTCAGCCCTTCGTCCACTCCGGTGTTGAAGGGCGGATGCTGATGGTAATCGTAGAGACGGATCGTCTCCCCCAGAGCCGGGACCGACAACAGTAACCACAACCAAAACCAGACTCTCATCGCACCTCCTTGAGCTGCCTCTGAGTTTGGCACAGAGAATTTGAATGAGAGAACCCGCGACCACCACTCCAGCGCCGCAACCATCCGCCCCTTCCCGCTGGTCTGTCTATATGGTGCGTACTGACACCGGCCTGCTCTATACCGGGATCAGCACGGATCCGCTGCGCCGTCTGGTCCAGCACCAGAGTGGCAAGGGCGCTCGCGCCCTGCGCGGCAAGGGGCCGCTGACGCTGGCGTGGCAACAGGAAGTCGGCGAGAAGGGGGCGGCCCTGCGCATCGAATACCGCCTCAAGCAGCAGCCGAAATCCTTCAAGGAGCAGCTGATAAAAAGCCCGGCACTCTGGCAGAGCTGGAGCCCCCAGTGGTTACCCGCAGCCACCCAGCCTTGAGGACGACAGGCAAAAAAAGGCCACTCGATGAGTGGCCAGAAAGGGGAAATCAGGGAGCATCACACAACGTCTTGCACAACCTCAGGCGGGTTAGAGGTAGGTATTGGAACGCTTGCTGCGGTTGCTGATCAGCCAGCAAACCGCCAGCACCAGCAGCAACCAGGGGGCCAGCTTGATGATCAGAGCAAGCATGCCACCCAGCGCCCCAAGCAGCACGAACAGGCCGCTCACCAGCAACATGGCTACCAGGGTAAAACCGGTCAGTGCCATGACCAGCAGCACCACCAGCAATATGAAAAATTCCAGCATAACTTGCTCCTTATCAGTACCTTGTCTGCCGGCTGATCAACCCTTCGGTCAATCCAGCCAACGCTTCAATTCATAACGGGGCGGCATCACCAGCACCGCCAGCAGATAGGCGGCCAGTGCCAGCGGCGGTATCAGGATCAGGGCGAGCAGTGCCACCACCCGCACCGTGACTCTGGAGACCCCCAACCGCCTGGCAATACCGGCGCAGACCCCGGTCAGCTTGCGATGCACCAGATCCTTGGGCCAGGGGCTCATGATTACACCTCCGCCTTCTGGCCTTTGAGGCGAGCCAGCTCGCGCTCGATCTCGTCATTGAGCTCCAGCTCGCGGA